>Ga0081479_113363_pt1 | contig 195969 bp, 183 predicted proteins | sample MamHotmetagenome_FD_70984 | JGI IMG/M metagenome (GOLD analysis project Ga0081479, IMG submission 70984) | Hot spring cone microbial streamer communities from Mammoth Hot Spring (Liberty Cap Streamers), Yellowstone National Park, USA - T=72 v2... | ecosystem: Environmental > Aquatic > Thermal...
TTTTAAGAAAGTTATAAAAACCTTAAAGGAAAATTTTCCAAAAACTTTTATTTCATCAAATAACTCTTTTATCATATCTCCGCTAAATTATAATCTCTCTCTTGTCAAGAGAAAATAAATTCGTTATTTTGAAAAAATACAAGAAGTTCCTTTCCTACAAATTTTTGAGACCTTTATTAAGTTTGTTAAAGATATCTTTCTGTAAAATTGAGTGTTTTTAAAGGTTTCTCCTCTTCTAATGGTTTTGGGATATAATATAAATATGGAAAAATTGATTGAAATTGTTAAAAGAGAGTTAAACTCGTCTTCACACGATTTTGACCATACCTTGAGGGTTTTAAATCTTGCTCTAAAGATTGCAGAGCACTATCCCGAAGTAAATGTCGAAGTCTTAAAGGCGAGTTGTATCTTGCATGATATTGCTCGCGTTAAGGAAGATACAAATCCAACGCACTCAATTGACCATGCTGAACTTGGTGCTCAGATGAGTGAATCTGTTTTAAAGGACCTGGGATATAGTGACGATTTTATAAAGGCTGTAAGTCATGCAATAAGAGCGCATAGGTTCAGGGGGAATGTGTTACCTGAGACGATTGAAGCAAAAATCCTATCCGATGCAGACAAACTTGATGCTATTGGAGCAATAGGTATCGGAAGGGCGTTTATGATTGCAGGGGAGTATGGTGAAAGGTTGTATGTTGAAGTAAATGAAGAAGAATTGGGGCAAGCAAAAAGAATAAATAATTTTAAAGAACACTCACCAAATATAGAGTATCTTGTAAAGTTAAGGCACATAAAGGATAGACTTTATACAGATTATGCAAAATCTATTGCAGATGACAGGTTTCGATTTATGGATGATTTTTTCAAAAGACTCGAAAGGGAGGTAAGGGGGGAGTTATGAGAAACAAGGAGGTTGCCGAAAAGTTTTATGAACTTGCGGAGGTTGCAGAACTTGCAGGTGAAAACCCTTTCAAAGTAAAAGCCTATTTAGAAGCCGCTCGTGTGATAGAAAATCTTACGATGCCTATAGAAGAACTTGCAAAGGAAAATAAACTTGACGATATTAAAGGTGTTGGAAAAAGCATCGCAGAAAAGATAAAAGAATATCTTGAGACTGGAAAAATAACAAAACTTGAAGAGTTGAAAAAAGTTGTCCCCGCTGGTCTACTTGAACTTGAGAAGGTGCCAGGGCTTGGCGCAAAAAGGGTAAAAGTTCTTTATGAAAAACTTGGCGTTAAGAATCTCGAAGACCTTGAAAAAGCCGCATTAGAACATAAAATAAGGAACCTTGAAGGATTTGGAGAAAAAACTGAGCAGAAGATACTTGAAGGCATAAAGTCGCTTCGAGATAAAAGAACAGACAGGTTTATGATAGGTATTGCACTTCCCATTGCGGAGTCTATAGTTAACCTTCTTAAGAACAATACACCTATTGAGAAGTGTGTGATTTGTGGAAGTTTAAGAAGAATGAAGGATACGATTGGCGATATAGATATTTTAGTAACTTCAAAAAATCCTTCTGCTGTTATGGACTATTTCGTTAGTATACCTTTTGTAAAAGAGGTGCTTGTAAAAGGCGATACAAAGTCTTCAATAATAACCCAGGAAGGCATCCAGGTTGATTTGAGGGTTGTTGAGAATGACTCTTTTGGTGCTGCCATTCAGTACTTTACAGGATCAAAAAATCATAATGTCCGTCTTCGGGAAATTGCAATTAAGAAGAATCTCAAATTAAATGAGTATGGAGTTTTCAGACTCGATGACAACACAAAGATTGCAGGTATTACCGAAGAGGATGTTTATGAGTCCCTAGGACTTGATTGGATCCCTCCTGAAATGAGAGAGGACACAGGAGAAGTTGAACTTGCTTCAGATCATAAACTGCCCAAGATTGTTGATTACAATGAGATAAAAGGCGATTTACATATGCATACAAAATATTCAGATGGTGCAAACACCTTAGAAGAGATGGCAAGGAAAGCAATATCTCTTGGTTATGAATATATCGTCGTAACAGAGCATGCAAAGGCTCTTGGAGTTGCAGGAGGTCTTTCGATAGAGGAGTTTAAAAAGGAGAAAGAGGAGATTGAAAAGTTGAACAAGAAACTATATCCGTTCAGGATCTTTCTTGGCGTTGAGCTGAATATCCTTTCCGATGGCTCAATTGATTTTGATGAGAAAGACCTCGATATTTTTGATTTGTGCCTTGCAGGTATTCACACGGGTATGAACCAGAGCGAAAGCGCAATAACAGAAAGGATTAAGAAAGTTATAAGGATTCCAAAAGTAAAGATTATAGTTCATCCAACTGGGCGTATAATAAATGGAAGAAGTGAGTACAGCGTAAATATAGACGAGATATTCCAGGAAGCGAAGAAATATAACAAAATCTTTGAAATCAATGCTTCATTTGAGAGGCTTGATCTTAACGATGTAAATGCAAGAAAGGCAGTATATGAATATGGTTTAAAAATTGCTATAGGAACTGATGCACACTCAACAGAGTCTATGGATAATATGCGTTTCGGTGTTGGAGTTGCAAGAAGAGCCTGGCTTAGAAAGGAAGATATTGTTAACACAAAAAGCCTTAAAGAGTTTGAGGAGTTTTTAAAAGAACAATGAGAAGAGTGCTTGTCCTTGGTGAAAATGCAATTGATGTAAAGGTGCGGCTCGATAACCTTAACCTTGATGAGGATGAAAACCATATTCCTGAGGAAACATCGATAAATTTTGGTGGGACTGGAGTGAACTTTTCATATGCTTTAAAGAGGTTGAAGGAAGAGCCTGTTTATTTTACTCCAATCTCACTCGATGCATTTGGAAAATCAATAAGGCAATTTTTAGAGGGGTTTAGCATTTACTATTTTGATTTTAGTTCTGAGAAACCAACACCTGTTGTTGTTAGTATAATCTCAGAAGATAAAAGGATAACAATAGCAAGCATTAAAAATACTTCATATGTGGATATAAGTTTCAATACATTCATAAATGCAAATTTGCATTACGATTTCTTGTATGTCTCCGGAGGATTGCTCACCGAAGAGAATCCTCAAAGTGAAACAATAAAGATTGTAAAATCAGTTAAGGAAAATGGCTATATGGTATTTTTTGACCCTCAGGTACGCATCGGAAAGAGTCTTCCTAATTTTAAAGAAACCTGTGAAGAGATTATAGAGTATTCGGATTTCGTACTTGCAAATGAAAAAGAGATTTCAGTGTTTGATAAGAATCTATTGGATAGTTTTTTAGAGAGAGACGGAGTTTTAGTGATTAAGATGGGGAAAAAAGGCGCAAAACTCATCGCAAGCACAAAAGAAATAGAAGTAAAAGGTATTAGTATAAAAAGCATCAATGTGGTTGGAGCGGGCGATGTTTTTAATGCAGCATTCATAAAGTCTTTTATAAATACAAATAATTTAAAAGAGTCTCTTGAATTTGCAAATGAATATGCAACTCAGTTTGTAGAAAAGGGTTTCTCTTAATATGGAAGAATTTAAACTTGTTTCTGACTTTAAGCCAACAGGTGATCAACCTGAGGCAATAGAAAAACTTGTTGAGGGAATTAAAAAAGGCTATAAGTTTCAGACTTTACTTGGCGTTACGGGTTCTGGCAAGACCTTTACAATGGCGAATGTTATTGCAAGAGTCCAAAAACCTACCCTTATTATTTCACACAACAAAACACTTGCAGCACAACTCTATTCAGAATTTAGAAGATTTTTCCCTGAGAATGCTGTCCACTATTTTGTAAGTTACTATGACTTTTATCAACCCGAAGCGTATGTCCCGCAGATTGACCTTTATATTGCAAAGAATGCTGATGTTAATGAGGATATTGCAAGACTAAGGCATGCGACTGTAAGGGCGTTGCTCGAAAGACGGGATGTTATTGTCGTTGCCTCGGTATCATGTATTTACGGATGGGATTCACCTGAAGAGTACAAAGAGCAGTTGTTTACAATAAAGGTTGGCGAAAAAATAAACAGGCTCACAATTGCTATGAATCTTGCAAGGCTTCAATATGAAAGAAATGATATCAATTTCAAAAGCGGTGTTTTCAGAATGCGCGGCGATATAATCGATGTGTTCCCTAAAGAATCAGAGACTGCAATAAGAATTGAACTATTTGGAGATGAGGTTGACTCAATTGTTGAGTTTGACCCTCTTACAAATGAACTTATAAGAAAATACTCCTCTTTTACATTTTTCCCTGCGGCACAGTTTATAACAACACAGGAACGTATAAGGAAATATGTTGATGAAATAATGAAAGAACTTGAAATGCGTGTCCAGTTTTTTAAATCAAGAGGGAAATTTGTAGAGGCACAGCGTCTTGAAGAGAGAACAAAATACGACCTTGAAATGCTTCTTAACACAGGATATTGCACAGGTATTGAAAATTACTCAAGATACTTTTCAGGGCGAAAGCCTGGCGAGGAACCTTACACCCTTTTGAATTTCTTTCCCGAGGACTATCTTCTTTTTATTGACGAGTCGCACATAACTGTTCCTCAACTACGAGGAATGTACCATGGTGACCACGATAGGAAACTTACTCTTGTAAAATATGGTTTTAGGCTTCCTTCTGCGCTTGATAACAGGCCCCTTCGTTTTGAAGAGTTTTTAGGTCACGTAAATCAGTGCATCTTCGTTTCTGCAACTCCATCGGAATACGAACTTTCTATAAGTGAAAATGTCGCTGAGCAATTAATCCGACCTACTGGTCTTGTCGATCCTGAAGTTGAGGTGCGTCCACAAAAGAATCAAATTGAAGATTTGATAAAGGAAATAGAGGCACGTGCAGTAAAGGGCGAAAGAGTAATAGTAAACACATTAACGAAAAAATTTGCAGAAGATTTGACTAATTATCTTGTCGAAAAGGGAATAAAGGCAAAGTACCTGCACTCTGACATTAAGACGCTTGAGAGGGTTGAGATACTAAAGGGTCTGAGGTCTGGTGAATTTGATTGTATTGTTGGTGTAAACCTTCTTCGTGAAGGGCTTGATTTGCCTGAAGTGTCTCTTGTTGCAATACTTGATGCGGATAAAGAAGGATTTTTAAGGAGCGAAACATCGCTTATCCAGCTTATGGGTCGCGCATCAAGGAATGTTTCAGGAAAGGTAATTTTGTATGCCGAGGAAGTTTCTGACGCAATGAAAAAGGCGATGCAGGAGACAAACAGAAGAAGAGAAAAACAACTTGAATACAATAAGGAGCACGGCATTACTCCAAAAACTATAAGAAAAGCGATTACAGACCTTATAGACCTTCCCTGGAAAAAGGAAGAAGAGTTGCAAGATGTCATTAAGGTAGAAAACCTTTCTTATGAAGAGTTTATGGCTTTGATTACAGAACTTGAGGAGGAAATGCATCTAAAGGCAGAAGTTCTTGAGTTTGAGGAAGCGATAAAAATAAGAGACAAGATTAATAAATTGATAGAAGAATATAAGAAAATTTATCCAAATTTAAGGAGGAGAAAGTGAAAATAGCATTTGCACTGGGAAGTGGTGGCCCTAAAGGGCTTGCACATATAGGGATAATGAAGGTATTACTTGGAGAGGGAATACTTCCTTCGATAATAACTGGTTCAAGCATTGGTGCTCTAATTGGTGGTGCATACGCAAAACTTGGCAGTATTGAAAAAGTCGAGAATATTGCAACATCTTCGGATATGAAGACGGTACTTACAGTTTTGTTTGACCCAACTCTTAAGATGGGAATTGTTAGGGGGAAGAAGGTTACAAACTTCATAGAGAAAAATATTGGTGATGCTGAAATTTCAAGTCTTGTGCCAAAGTTTTTTCCTGTTGCAACGAATTTTAACACAGGTGAATCTTTTGTTTTTGAAAGTGGAAGCCTTGTAACAGGTATTAGAGCGAGCATTTCAATACCAATATTTTTTGAACCTGTTAGATATAAGGATTTTCTTCTTATGGACGGTGGGTTGTCAGATGCTGTTCCTGTAAAAGTTGCAAAAGAAAAAGGAGCAGATTTCGTAATTGCTGTGAATCTATATGGAAAGTTATCTGAAACCCCATACAGAAAAGTTAGTTCTGTTAATTTTTACAAGATATTTTCTGACTCAATTGATATACTTCAGTATAATCTTGCAAAAGAGAATTGCAGAGACGCAGATGTTGTGATCGCACCAGATGTTCAGGACATAGGGTGGGATTATTTCTGGAAGCCCGCAGAGGTTATCGAAAGAGGTGTTAAAGCGGCAGTTGAAAAAATTCCTGAAATAAAGGAAAAACTAAAGAACAAAAAATAAAAAAGGGGGCAAAAGCCCCCTGATTTCTATTTAATCTTGCTTTTGAGTAATTCACCAAGTCTTTTAATTCCTTCTTCAATTTGATCAAGTGTTGAGAGAGTGAAGTTCAATCTCATGTGGTTCTTATCTTCTCCATAAGGGTAAAATGCGCTTCCGATTACATAAGCGACTTTCTTTTCTTTGACAGCTTCAACAAAAAGTGCATCCGTATCAATGTATGGAGGAGTCTGAACCCATACGAACATTCCGCCATGAGGTTTTGTCCAGGTAACTTCCTCAGGAAAGTATTTTTCCATTGCGTTGAGCATGGTATCTTTCTTTTCTTTGTAAACTTTCCGGACTTTATCAAGGTATTCGTTCATATAGCCATCTCTTATGAATTTGTCAGCAATATACTGAGTTGAGGAAGGGGAGCACAAATCTGCAGCCTGTTTTGCAAGTGCAAGTTTTGAAATAGCTACTGGATCCCCAATAATCCATCCCAATCTAAAGCCAGGCGCAAGAATTTTACTGAATGTCCTTAGACCGATAACATTTCCTATTTGGTCTAATTCAAGGAGTGATGGTAATTTTTCGCCTTCAAACCTGATTTCGCCGTATGGGTCATCTTCAATTATAGGGATTCCGTATTCATGGGAGATTCTTAAAAGTTCTTTTCTTCGTTCAAGACTCAATGTAACCCCTGCTGGATTTTGGAAGTTCGGGATCACATAGATGAGTTTAATGTTAACTCCTTTACTTCTTAAATCCTTGATTTTTTCCTCTAAGATATCTGTTTTTATCCCGTTATCATCAAGAGGAACGGTTACAAAGTTAGCCTGAAATGCCTGCAGAGCTTGAAGTCCTCCCACATAAGAAGGAGCTTCAACAATCACAGTGTCCCCTGGGTCTACAAAGACTTTTGCAATTAGATCAAGTGCCTGTTGTGAGGCGGTTGTAACAAGAACATTTTCAAGCCCCACATTCTTAATGCCTTCTTCTTGCATCATTTTAACAATGGTTTCCCTGAGAGGTTTTACGCCTTCTGTTGGACCATACTGGAGTGCTTTTCCTCCATGATTTACAAAAACTTCTTTTGCAATTTCACCCAAAATTTCTTTTGGGAAAAGGTTTGGATCTGGCATACCGCCTGCAAAGGAAATGATTTCTGGTGATTCAACAAGCTTGAGGAGTTCTCTAATGGCGGAAGCCTTCATTGTCTTACTTCTTTCTGAGAATTTTTCTTCCCACATTTATGGGTAGCCTCCTTTCTTATTCATGCCAATATATTATATACTTGCATAATAAAATTACAAGTTTTTGTAATAAAAAGACACAAAACTACGGATGTTCGATGTCTGCCTCGTTTGAAAACCCACGGGACTCCCAGTATCCTTTGTAATTTGGATCGTTTGTTACTTCGATTCCTACAACCCATTTAGCCCATTTGTATCCATATTTCGCTTCTGCAACAACTCTGAAAGGAAATCCATATTCTTTTGGGAGAATAATTCCGTTTACTTTGTATGCCAATAGTATTTTTTCATCACGAATATAGTCTATTGGAAGTGAAGTTGTATATCCATCGGCACAATGGAAAATAACAGCATTTGCATCTGCCTTTAAATTTGCATTTTTCAAGATGTCGTATATAAGAACACCTTCCCAGAGCAATTTTGAACTCCAGCCTTCTACACAATTGAGTTTTACAACTTTTTCGTAGTGTTTATAGTTAGATAAAACTTCTTCGTATTTAAGTGTTAGTGGGCTTTCAACAAGTCCGTAAACATTTAGTGTATAGTTTTTTTCGTTAATATTTTGCGTTCCTTTAATTCCCAAAGCAGGCGTTTCCGATAGTGGTGTTAATTTTTCTCCCTTGTATTCACTTACTTCCACTGCCTCAAGAGTTTGTGGTTTTTCGCTTCTTGAAAAACTGTAAATGAAAGCAAGTGATATAATGCTTGCTAAAATAAAAGCTACAATAAGTATTTTATTTCTCACTCTGAAACTCCTTCCAATTCATTTTTGAAATTTTCTATGAGATTGTTTTTTGCAAGTTCATAAGCAACTTTAATTGCGTTTTTGATTGCGGTCCTCTTTGATCTCCCATGCGCTTTAACTGCGACACCGTCTATTCCTAAAAGTGGTGACCCTCCAAAATTCTCATAATTCAACTTGTTAAAGGCGCTTTTAAGAGCAGGCTTAAGAAGGTATGCACCAATTTTATACAAAATAGACTTATTTATTTCATCCTTAAGGATATCTACGGTAAACTCGAGCGCTCCTTCATAAGATTTTTCAAGTATGTTTCCTGTGAATCCATCTGTGACTATTACATCGACCTTGTGATAAAGAATTTGATGTGGTTCGATATTACCTTTGAATTCCTTTAAATTTTCTTTTAGCAATTTGTGTGCTTCTTGAATAAGTTTTGTCCCTTTTTCCTCCTCTTCGCCGATATTTAGTAATCCAACAGTTAAGTTCTCTTTGTTAGTAAGCTTGTGTAGAAAAGTTTTACCAAGAATCGCAAGTATAAGATAATCACGGGGCATGATATCTACGCTTGCACCAACATCAATAAGGACACCAAATTCGTCATCTTTAAATGGTATTACAACGCCAATTCCGGGTCGATTTACATTCTTAAGCCTTCCAAGCGTAAATAGAGAAATTGCCATATAAGCACCAGTATTGCCTGCAGTTACGAAACCTTGAGCAACCTTATCTTTTACAAGTTCCACTGCTTTATGCATCGAGGAACCCTTTTTTCGCAAGAGCGCTTCTCTTGGTTTATCATGCATCGTTATAACATCATCTGCATGGACAATTTCTATATTTTTTGAAAATCCTTGAAGTGCCTTTTTTAGTTCTTCTTCTCTTCCTGTAAGCAGTATCTCAAGGTCTTCTATTTCGTTAACTGCCAATTTTACTCCCTCAACTATTTCTAAAGGTGCAAAATCGCCACCCATTCCGTCAACTGCAATCTTAATCATAATTACTCCTTTGTAATGAATGCAATACCGACAGATTCAAGACCAAGGTGTGTTCCTAAAACTGGTCCAATTCTGTACATTTTTGTTGGAAGTCCGAATTCCTTTTCAACTCTTTGTCTAAATTCTTCTCCCTCTTCATAGTTTGCACTGTAAACTGTGTCTATTCTTTCAAGCCCTCCACGCTTTTGAGAAATTTCTTTAACAATCTTTATAAGTTCTTCTTTCGAGCCATTTCTTGTTCTACCAAACTTATAAAGGTCTATTCGACCTTCATTTAAATAGAGAAGAAAGTAAAGTCTTAGTGCGGTTGTTATTTTGCCTTGAAGGTGAGAAATTCTTCCACCCTTAATTAATAGGTCTATGTTCATTGGAAGGAAAAATCCGTGGACTCTTGGATGCATTTTCTCGATTTCCTCTTTGATTTCTTCTCTTGTAGCGCCTTTCTGAATAAGTTCATGCGCTTTCATTACTTTATAAAGTTGGTCAACAGAAGATGATTTTGAGTCAATTACAGTTATTTTGTCTGTTTGAAGGATTTCTTTTGCTGCATTTGCCGCATTTACAGTTCCCGATAGAATTGATGAAATATGGATAGAGACAATTTCGTCTCCTCTTTCAATAATTGGTTTGTACGCTTCAACAAAGTCATTCGTTGATGGTTGCGAGCGAGAAAATTCTTCACCTTCTCTTAACCTCTTGTAGAATTCCTCATCTGAGATATCTACTCTCTCTTTATAGATACCTTTATTGGAAGTAACATAAAGCGGAACAATTGTTAAATCCATTACCTTAATTTCATCCTCAGTTGGATATGCGGTTGAATCTGTTACAATTTTAATCACTTCATCCTCCTCAAAATTTTTATTTATTACACTTAATTATAACATTATATTTAAGATAAAACAAAATCGAAAAAATGGAGAGATTTGTTGATTTTTCAATAATTATTATGGATGAAAGTTTAATTTCTAAAATTTTACTCATCGGTTAAAAAGTTTTATAATAATATAGGGGTGCTTATATGGAATTTAAAAAGTTGAGCCCTTACAAGTTTTTGGTCGAAAAGCATGGTGATATGAGGGTGGATGCGCTTCTAATATCCTCTGATAAATTAATTGAATTTGTTTCAAAAGATAAGGCACTTGAACAACTGTTATGGGTTGCAACACTTCCAGGTATCGTTAAGTATTCCATCGGTATGCCCGATATACACCAGGGATATGCTTTTCCAATAGGAGGCGTTGGTGCCTTTTTGTATGATGGTGGAGTTGTTTCTCCTGGCGGTGTCGGCTTTGATATAAATTGTGGAGTAAGGGTTATTAAAACAAACCTGAAATATGAAGATATAAAGGATTCCCTCGAGGAACTTGGTAAAACCCTATTCAAAACTATTCCTGCAGGGCTTGGGTCAACTTCAGAATATACATTCAGTATCGATGAATCTAGAAGAGCGATGAAATTGGGGATTGAGTGGGCTGCAGAAAAAGGATTTGCAAAAAAAGATGACCTTGAAAATGTCGAAGACTACGGAAGATTAGAAGGCGACCCTGATTGTGTAAGTAAACACGCAATCGAAAGAGGGAGAGAGGAATTCGGAACCCTTGGTGCAGGCAACCACTTTCTCGAGGTTGATAGGGTTGTTGAGATCTACGACAAAGAATTAGCCAAAGCTTGGGGATTGTTTGAGGGACAGATTGTAATCTGGATTCATACAGGGTCTCGTGGACTTGGTCACCAGATTGCAACTGACTATCTTGATTTGATGCGTCCAAAAATGGATAAATTTGGCTTTAAACTTGTTGATAGAGACTCTGTTTATTTTCCAATTAAAGAAGACCTCTCTCAGAGGTATTTACTTGCTATGGGTGCTGCTGCAAATTTTGCCTGGGTTAACAGACAGGTTTTAACATATTTAACAAGGAAGGCTTTTTCTAAGGTATTTGGAATGGATTATGAAAGACTTGGGATGGAAATCCTTTACGATGTAGCACACAATATTGCCAAACTTGAGGAATACGAAGTAAATGGCAAAGTTCAAACTCTCCTTGTCCATAGAAAAGGAGCAACTCGATCATTTCCTAAGTGTCACCCAAAATTAAAAGGGAAATTTAAAGAAACAGGTCAGCCAGTTCTTTTGCCTGGCGATATGAGAAGAGGTTCCTATATACTTGTTGGAAGCGAAAAATCTATAAAGGAGACTTTTGGAAGCGTTGCACATGGTGCAGGTAGATTACTAAGTAGACATCAGGCTGTTAAACAGATAACTTTCGAAGATGTAAAAGGCGAACTTGAAAAGGAAAGTATTTTACTCTACGCAACTGACAAGGTGGTTGCAAGAGAGGAAGCACCTGAGGCTTACAAGAATATCGATCTTGTCGTAGAACCCATTGTTGGTGAGGGACTTGCTAACTTAGTTGCTCGCTCTAAACCCCTTATCGTGGTAAAAGGATGAAGTTAGGAGCACATGTTTCAATAAAAGGAGGTGTTGACAAGGCACCAATCTACGGAAAAGAAGCAACCTGCGATGTTATACAAATATTCTCCAAAAATCAGATGCAGTGGGCAATGCCACCTTTAAGCAAAAGCACTATTGAAGATTTTAAGAGAAATTCTGAGAATTATAAAGTTAAGAGTGTTTCAATACACGCTTCTTACCTTCTAAATCTTTCAAGCCCCGACGAAAGCATTAGAAAAAAATCTATTAAAGACCTTTCATCTGAACTGGAAAGAGCAGATGCACTTGGAATTGATTATGTAGTTTTTCATCCTGGCGCTCATATGGGCGAGGGAGAAGTTAAGGGGATAAAGACAATTGCAAGTTCTATAAGGGAAGTTTTTGAGATTACGGATTCCAAAAAGAGTATGCTTCTTATAGAAACAACCGCAGGAGAAGGAACGCATCTTTGCTATAAATTTGAACAAATAAGGGATATTTTTGAACTTACGCGCACTTCAAGATTGGGTGTATGCTTTGATACATGTCATGTTTTCCAGGCTGGGTATGATATAAGAACTCCCGAAAGTTTTTTAAAAGTATTAGAAGATTTCGATAGAGTTATCGGTTTAAAGTATCTTAAACTTTTTCATTTAAATGACTCTAAAAGAGAAATTGGAATGCATGTTGATAGACATGAAGAAATAGGGCTTGGTAAAATTAGGCTTGACGCTTTTAGATTTTTGGTTAATAACGCATTGTTTAAAGATGTAGGTGGTATACTCGAGATTCCAGGTGATATTGAAGGGTATAAAAGGAATTTGATAACACTCAGGAGGCTCATTTATGGGAATAATTTATGAAAGAGTTCTATCTTTACTTAAAGAACTTGATGGAAAAGCAAAACTTTTGCTTGCAAGCAAGGAAAGGACTGTAGATGAAATAAGAGAAGCAATTTCAGCAGGTGCAAATATCTTTGGCGAGAATTACCTGCAAGAAGCGGAGCCTAAAATTAATGAAATAGGTCATGTTGTTGAGTGGCATTTTATAGGCTCGATACAGAGAAGGAAAGTTAAAAAGATAGTTGAATTGTTTGATGTGGTCGAAAGTGTTCCTTCAGTCGAGATAGCAAGATTGATTGATGATGACTGCAAGAAAATAGGAAAGGTTATGCCTGTATTAATTGAAGTAAACTCAGGGAGGGAACCACAAAAAAGTGGCGTTATGCCAGAGGATGTTGAAGATGTTGCAAAAGAAATCAATAAACAAAATAACATCTTGCTTTCAGGATTGATGACAATGGGACCAAATTTACCAGATCCCGAAGACCTTAGACCTTTTTTTAGGCTCACTTTTGAACTTTTTGAAAAGTTACGCAAGTTAGGGATGTTTAAAGTGGAGAACCCCATTCTTTCAATGGGTATGTCTTCGTCATACAAAGTTGCAATTGAAGAAGGCGCAAACCTTGTAAGAATCGGAACGCTTGTTTTTGGAGAACGCAAGAAAAAAGGTGTTTAAGTTTTAAATTCTAGGTTTTTTGTTTTTGTTGCAAGTTGACCACATGCAGCCGATACATCCGTTCCCTTCGAAAGTCTAAGAGTTGCACGCAATCCATTTTCAAGAAGATGTTTTTGAAATTCCAATTCTCTTCTTGATGCTTTGAAGTTAACAAAAGGAATCTCATTATAGTGGATAAGGTTTACTTTTACAAATTTTAAGGCTTTTGCAAATCTTAGTAAGGCATCTGCATCTTGCAAACCGTCATTAAATCCGTCTGTGAGAAGGTATTCAAGTGTCACTGTATTGCCTGTTTTTTCGTTATAATAAGTGAGTGCTTCTTTCAGTTTGCTTAAAGGATAGTTCTTCAAGCCAGGCATTAAAATGTCTCTTTTTCTTTGGCTTGCTGCATGTAGTGAAATTGCGAGTTTGACAGTTGGTATTTCATCTGCAATTTTATATATCATAGGGACAATACCAGCAGTAGAAATAGTAATTCTTCTTTTGCCAAGGCCTCTTCCATTTTCATCTGTTATAATTTCAATTGCTTTTTTGACACTTTCGTAATTTAAAAGCGGTTCACCCATTCCCATAAAAACAATATTTGAAATAGGTTCAACATTCTCAAGTTGAAGTAGTTGCTCAACAATTTCACCCGTTTCGAGGTTTCTTATAAGCCCCATTCTTCCTGTTGCACAGAATTGGCAACCAAGAGAACAACCCACCTGAGTTGAAAGGCATGCGGTATTCCAGGAATTTCCAACTTTATTAGTGTTTCTTATGATTACGCTTTCTATAAGTCTTTTGTCGCTTAACTCAAAAACAAATTTTACAGCGTTATCTTTAGATTCTTTCCTTGAAACTTCTTTGAAAATTAGGATATAAAATATTTTATCAAGGGTTTCTCTGAGTGGTTTACTTAATGTTGTAATATCGCTAAAGTTTTCCTTCTTCTCCTTGTAAATTGCACGAAAGACTTCTTTTGCTCTGTATTTTGGTTCATCCAGAGACAAAAAAAAGCCTTCAAGTTCTTTTAAATTTAAATTCTTAATGTCTTTTTTCATAATTTCATTTTAGTACATTTGGGAAATTTTGCAATTGATATTTGGAATTTTTGGTAATATTAAGAAAATTTCTTGTGTTGGTTACTTTATTAACTATTTGTTTATAAAATAAATTGGTATAAAGTGCCTATGCCCTCTTGACAAAAGGAAATGTTTTTATTAAAATTAAATATCTTTTTTAAAAATTCAGGATAAAGGGAGGTAGTGAGATGAAAAAAGAGGTACCAGAGAAGGTATCACAAAATGAGGTAGTATTTAAGGTTGAAGAAATTGAACCACTTTTGAGTGGTCCTGCAATGGATCTTCCTCACTGGGAGCCAATGTACATAACGCTTCCAAACGGAAGAACTATGGTTATCAGGGAAATGAGGAAAGATGAAGCACCTCTTCTTTTCCCACTTTTAAAGAAACTCATCGATACAGATCATGACTTCTACGACATTGTTGGTGTAAGAGTCTATGCGGAACTCCTTGGTTGGTTAAGAAACAGGTTAAAAGATCCTTATCAAATGGTTGGTATTGTGGATGGAAAGCTCGCAGCCTTCTGCAATGGAAGACTTATGAACAAAGATATCAACATTAGTTTACATACAATGGCATTTATGCGTGGAATGAAGGCTGGAGCAGTTATGTACTACGCAAAGGCATATTACACCTTCGAAATTCTTGGACAGAAAGAGTTCTGGGCGACATATGAAAGTTACAATGGATGGAAGAGGTGGGGCGTCGGAATGGCACAACCATCCTATCCATGGCCAGATGTGCAGCATGAGTTAGGTGGAGCAAGAGTTTACTACATAACAAAAGAATACTGGCAAACAACCGTTAAGAAGTATCTTGAAGATATGATAGGTGCAAAACTCCAGGCACCAGTTCCAGAAGACCTTCTTAAGGCTGCAGAAAAGTTTGAAGTTCCAGAAACATTAGAAGAATAATTTTTTGATATCCAATCCCCCAAGAGGATTCTTGGGGGATATGTTATTTATTTATTAAAAGGTAGGAATGAAGGTAATTTCGGTGGGCGATAAGATTGATTTAAAGTTAAAGGTTTTGGGTATTCATTCTCATTTTAACCATGCCATAAATATATATACGGACAAGGGTTTAGTTTTTATTGTCTCAAAAGACGTAGGTTCTGGTCCTAATTCGATTGTTTTAGATGAGAGCAATTTGAATAAATTTACGCTCGATGACATTTCAAGATTTGATTACTCTGTTTACTCTATTTATAACTCAAGTTTTGAGTTATTTCATAAGGATTTGGAGGTTTTAGTTAACAATTTAAAAACACTTAAGGACTATTTGTTTAATTATGCCCACCCGTTAAGTGCAGTGTTCTTATTGGACAGTTCAAGAAAGTCAAATTTCGTTAGCTTGTTTAGTTTAAATCTTGCAAACCAATTAGAAGAGAGTTTTAATCGCTTGCTTAATTTTGATCTTAATGCAATCGATTCTCTTAAGGGATTAGGATACGGGTTTACTCCGCAGGGAGACGATCTTATAGAAGGTTTTCTTGCTGCAATTTATGTTTATGAGAAATTGTTTGATTTGAATTTGTCCTCTTTGAGAAAAACGATTTATGATAGAGCACTCACGAAGAATAAAGTTACAAATACTTTTTTGTATTTTACTTCGATGGGTCTTTTCTATGAAAGGTTTAAGGATGTGCTTAAGGCTCTATTTACAGGGTTTAATTTAGAAGAGAGTATTTTAAAGATGTTATCCTTTGGTGAAACTTCAGGGGCAGATATCCTAACTGGTTTCATTAAAGGACTTGAAAAACTTTTAGAAGGAGGCAATGAATTATGGCAGTAAAAGGTATATTAAAAAAAGGCGAGTATTATGATTCGGTTACACTAATGCTTGTTCAAAAAGATGCGTTGAATATTCCCGGTGTAGAAGACGCAGCTGTTGTAATGGGAACTCTTCAGAATAAGTCTATTCTTGAGAACTCTGGTATGCTTCTTGAAGAATTTAAGAATGCAACCGATGCAGATCTTTTAATTGCAGTTAAAGGCAAAGATGATGAAGTTGTTGAAAAAGCACTAAAAGAAATCGAAAATCTTTTAAGGAAAAGCAGGTCCAAATCAGAAGGATCATCAGACTATGTTCCTAAAAGTCTTGATGGTGCCCTCAAAATAATGCCTGATGCGAATTTAGTGCTTATTTCTGTTGCTGGAAAGTATGCAGGAGATGAAGCAATCAAAGCGCTTTCAAAGGACTTGCATGTTATGATTTTCTCGGATAATGTGCCGATAGAAAAAGCACTCCGTGCTAAGCAAATTGGATACGAGAAAGGACTTCTTGTGATGGGTCCTGATTGCGGAACTGCTATCATAAACGGAGCTCCTCTTGGATTTGCAAATGTCGTTGAAAGAGGAGACATTGGTATAGTCTCTGCGGCTGGAACTGGACTTCAAGAGGTTTCCTCAATTATTTCTAACAATGGTGGCGGTATTTCACAGGGGATAGGTACTGGCGGTATTGATATGAAGGAGTACTATGGGGGCTTATCATTTATTACAGGGCTTAAGGCGCTTATCGACGATGATGAGACAAAAGTGATTGTTCTCATTTCTAAGCCACCTCACGAAAGTGTGTTAAAGAAACTCCAGGATGTTTTAAAGAATAATAAGAAGCCAGTTGTTGGGTGTTTCCTTGGAGCATCCAAAGAAATTGTTGAGAGTTTAGGCGCATATCCTGTTTCTACACTTGAAGAAGCTGCACTTCTTGCAGTAAGCCTTTCAAAGGGAACCTCTTTTGATAAGTTTAAGAAAGAGATAGAAGAGAGGGAAGAGTTAATAAAGAATGAAGCAAAAGAATTGGCAAAACACCTTAAACCAGGACAAAAGTACTTTAGAGGTCTTTTCCAGGGTGGAACTCTTGCCTATGAAACAGAATTGATCTTAACAGATATGATAGGCGATGTTTATTCAAATGTCCCGCTTAAACCCGAATTCAAACTCAAGGATTCCTGGAAGAGCGAGAAGCATACAATAGTTGACCTTGGAGAAGATGAGTTTACAGTTGGAAGACCTCATCCTCAAATTGATTTCCAGCTTAGAAACAAGAGAATTTTAGAAGAAGCAAAAGACCCTGAAGTTGCTGTTATATATCTCGATGTTGTTATTGGGTATGGAACAAATAGACACCCTATTGAAGATCTTGTTCCGACTCTTGAAGAAGTTAGGAAAATTAGCAACGCACTGGTTATAGTAAATGTTACAGGAACAGACAAAGATCCTCAGAACAAGAAAGCGCTTATCACTGCACTTAAAAATTCTTCTGCGCATGTTTACGAAAGAAATGCCTATGCCTCAAAGGTTGCAGGATATGTAATTAAGGAAATAGGAGGTTAATTATGAGTAAGGTAAACGATTTATTCAAGAGTGAACTTAAAGTTATAAATATAGGTTTAACTTCCTTTGCTGAAAGCCTTAAGGAAACAGGGTACAAAGTTGTCCATGTTGACTGGTCGCCTCCAGCATTCGGCGATGATGTAAGAGAAGCACTTGATAAATTCAGCGAGATAGTTTCAACAAAAAAGGTTGATGTCGATAAGGCAAACCGTGAAGCCTTTAATAGACTTGTATCAGCAAGACCAAAACTTGTTAGGATGGGTAAGGCAATTGACCTTGTCCCCGGAATGAAAAAGAATATGCTTTTGCATGCAGGTCCTCCAGTAACCTGGGATAGGATGTGCGGTCCAATGAAAGGTGCTGTTCTTGGTGCGATACTTTACGAAGGATGGGCAGAAACTGTTGAGGATGCAGAAAAACTTGCTGCATCGGGAAACATAGAATTTTCTCCATGCCATCATCACCAGGCTGTAGGACCTATGGCAGGAATTGTTTCACCTTCTATGCCTGTTTTTGAAGTTGTTAACGAAGCATATGGCAACAAATCATATACCAATATGAACGAAGGGCTCGGGAAAGTCCTTAGAATGGGTGCATATTCAAAAGAAGTTATTGAAAGACTCAAATGGATGGAGCAAGTTCTTTATCCTACCCTTGCAAGAGCCATTGAATATCTTGGGGGTATCGACCTTAAGAACATCCTTGCTCAAGCACTCCATATGGGTGACGAAGGGCATAATAGGAATAGAGCAGCAACCTCTTTACTCTTTAGACAACTTGCTCCCGCAATTGTTAAAACAACAAACGACCCTGATGTTGTTGAGAGAGTACTTAAATTCATTGACGGAAACGATCACTTCTTCCTCAACATTTCTATGGCAACAGCAAAGGCAAGCCTTGATGCCGCAAGGAATATTGAAGGTTCAACTATGGTAGTTGTTATGGCAAGAAATGGAACAGATTTTGGAATTCAGGTTTCTGGTCTTGGCGATGAGTGGTTTACTGCACCTGCTGAAGTCCCGCCAAATGCACTTTATTTTCCTGGTTTTACAAAAGATGATGCAAACCCTGACATTGGAGATAGTTCTATAACTGAAACGGCAGGATGGGGAGGATTTGCAATTGCAGCTGCACCTGCAATCGTCCAGTTTACTGGTGGAACACCGCAGGACGCAATAAATAAAACAAAAATGATGTACGAAATTACTATTGGAGAAAATACAACCTATCAAATTCCTTATCTTAACTTTAGAGGAACTCCAACTGGCATCGATATAAAGTCAGTTGTCGAAAAAGGAATTCCACCGTTTATTGATACTGGTATTGCACACAAGTTACCTGGTATTGGGCAGGTTGGTGCAGGACTTGTAGATGCACCAATGGAAGTTTTTAAAAAGGCATTATTTGCATTCGTAAAAAAATATTCATAAGAAAGGGAGGTAATGAATTATGACTACTGAAGAATTTATTAAGTTAATGACCACAGAAATTAAGATGTACGATTTAACGCAACCTCTTAGCATTCACACGCCGCCATGGCCAAGTTACATGCCATTAGGAATTCAGTACTTTAAGAGGATTGCAGGTGCAGATAGAGGTCAAGGTGCAAATGGTCAAATTATCACATCAAGTAACCATGTAGGGACACATATGGATGGAGAAATCCACTTCTATGGAGCAGGAAGAGCGATCGGAGCGGTTCCACTTGAAGAGTGGGTCGGACCTGGTGTTGTAGTTGATATTTCAGATGAAGTTAGCGACTATGATCTTTATACACCAGAAATGCTTATGAAAAAGGCTGATATAAGACCTGGTGATATTCTCATCATTAACACAGGTTACCACAGGTATGCATGGTATGAAAAAGAGGCAGACGAGGTTCGTTATATGGTTAAACATCCCGGTCCAAGTCCAGATTTTCCGGACTGGGCTCTAAAAATGCAGTTTAAATGGATAGGTGTTGATTGCGGTAGTGCAGACCATCCAATGAATACAATTCTCAGGAATTGGCATCCAAAACTATTCCTCGAAGCAGAAAAGAAACTCAAAGAAAAATATGGAAAGTCCTGGGATGAAATGTTCCCACAAGAAGAATTCTATCAGATAATGCACCTTAAACTCTTCCCTAAGGGATTAGTCCACGCTGAGAACCTCGGTGGAGATATTGATAAACTCAGCAACAAGAGAGTGTATGTTGGTGCGTTTAACGTAAAAGGTATTGAAATGGAATCTGCCTGGACAAGAATTGTTGCCTGGGCTCCATAGTAAGGAGGTTTTTTATGAAGACCTTTGAGTACTTTAAGCCGACGACAGTTGAAGAAGCCTTTGGGCTTTTAAAGCAGTTTGGGGCACAAGCAAAGATACTTGCAGGTGGTACAGATGTTGCTGTTATGATTGATGATGGCATGCTTACTCCTGACTATGTAATCGATGTAAAAGGACTAAGTTCCTTAAAAGGGATTGAAGTAAGAGAAAATTATCTTTGGATAGGTGCACTTACAACTTTTTCAGAGGTTATTCACTCGGATTTAGTAAAAAAACACTTCCCTGTTTTGTTTGAGGCTTCAAAAACGGTAGCTTCGGTTGGGGTAAGAAATAGGGCAACTCTTGTTGGAAACATTTGCTCTGCAGTACCTTCCGCAGATTCTGCACCGACCCTTCTTGTACTAAATGCATTGGTAGAGGTTAAAGGTGATACCGATAGATTAGTTCCTATAAAAGAATTCTTTACCGGTCCAAGGAAAACTGTTCTTGGGGTAAGCGAACTTGTAACCGGCGTAAGAATCCCGTTAGAGACGAGAAAATTTGGTGCAAATTATATTAAACTCGGTCGTTATGATGGCGAAGACCTTGCTCAGGTTGGTGTTGCAACTTTTGTTTCAGAAGATCTTGAGTATAGAGTTTCCTTCGGAGCAGTTGCACCAACTCCTGTAAGGGCATATGAAGTTGAGGAGTTTCTAAAAGGAAAAGAATTGAGCGATGCTCTTGTAGAACAGGCAATACCTATTGCGCTAAAGTCAATTTCTCCTATTTCTGATGTGAGAGCAAGCAAGGAATACAGAATGCATGTAAGTGGAGTACTCTTTAAACGATCTCTTAAGGCATCATTTGAGAGATTAAGAGGACAGGGTCCTGCTTATGGGACCAACTTGGTGTAGGAGGGTAACATGCAGAAAAAAGAAATTACTTTTACCTTGAATGGAAAGAAAGTTTGGGTTGAGGTAAAACCCTATGAAAAATTGCTTGATGTTTTGAGGGACAAGCTTGGTGTAAAAAGTCCTAAATATGGTTGTGGTAGAGGAGAGTGTGGTGCATGTTCAGTTTTACTGGATGGAAAGGCTATAAGGTCTTGTATCGTTTACGCTATAGAAGTTGATGGTCACGATGTAATCACAGTTGAAGGTCTTCAGGCAAATGGACTTACAGATTTGCAGAAGTCCTTTCTTGCTCATAATTCTTTCCAATGTGGTTTCTGTGCCCCAGGTATGATAATTCAAGCAACTGAACTATTAAACGAAAACCCACATCCAGATGAAGAAGAAATTAGGGAGTACATTGCAGGAAACCTCTGCAGATGTACAGGATACAATCCAATTGTTGAAGCAATTATGGATGTTGCAAAGAAGAAATAGGAGGGGCGTATGAAAGAGTTAGAATTAAAATATGTGGGACATGAGGCCGTAAGGCTTGATGGACTTGAAAAAATTACAGGAACGGCAAAATATGTTGATGATATTGATCTTGGACCTGCAACTTTGTATGTTTCAATTTTAAGAAGCCCTTATGCCCATGCTATTATAAAGAAAATTGATACCTCAAAAGCAGAAGCACTCGATGGAGTTTATGCTGTTGTTACAGGAAAAGATTTCCCATATAGATATGGTTTGTATCTCAAAGATAACTATGTATTTCCGCTTGACAGGGTCCGATATGTTGGACAGCATGTTGCGGCAGTTGTTGCAGCAACGCAGGAAATTGCAGACGAAGCTGTAAAGTTGATAGAAATTGAGTATGAGCCACTTCCTGTAATTCAAGATCCACTTGTTGCAATAAAGGAAGATGCCCCTCTCATACATCCAGATCTTGGAAATTACGAAGTTGTTCCGTGGCTTTATCCTCAACCAGGGACCAATATTGCTCATGTTAGGAAAATTAGGAAAGGAAATGTTGAGGAAGCTTTCAAAGAAGCAGATTTCATTCTTGAAGATTGGTATGTGGTTCCTCATGTAGTACATGCGCCAATCGAAACACATGTTTCTGCAGCGCTCTACACACCAGATGGAAGATTGACGATGTGGAACTCTTCCCAGTCTCCTCACACTCAAAGGAATATTATTGCACGCTCCTTCAAGATGAAACACAAGGACATAAGGGTTATCGCTCCTTATGTAGGTGGCGGTTTTGGAGGTAAGGCAGGCGTAAATATGGAAGTTGTTGCTGCAGCATGTGCGTTGAAAGTTCCTGGACATCCAGTAAAAATTAGATACACAAGAAAAGAAGAGTTCTATGATACTTCAATGCGTCAGGAACTCCATGCCTATATTAAGATGGGCGTTAAGAAAGACGGAACTATTGTTGCTCTGAAGCACCAGCTTTATTGGGATGTTGGCGCCTCTGCAGAATATGGATCAAATGTTGTTAACGCAACTGGATTCTCCGCAATAGGTCCTTATAGAATTCCAAATGTTTGGATCGACTCATTTGCTATTTACACAAACAGACCTCCTTGCGGTGCCTATAGAGGATTTGGTTATTCTGAGTTCCATTTTGGTCTTGAAAGCCATATGGATAGAGTTGCAAAGGCTCTCGGTATGGACCCTGTAGAGTTCAGGAAGAAGAATGCAATTCAAGAAGGGGATACTGTTGCTTACGGCGTTGAGATGGGACCAACCGGAATTCTTAAATGTATTGATGAAGTTGCTAAGGCAATTGAATGGGGTAAACCATCAGAACCTCCAAAAGAACCCCATAAAGTTCGAGCGAAAGGTTTTGCTGCGGTTTGGAAAGCGCCTGCAATGCCTGCTAATGAATCATCTGCAGCATTTATAAAGTTCTCAGAGGACGGAAGCATTAATATACTTGTTTCAGGTATGGAGCTTGGGCAAGGATTCCTCACCGCAATGGCAAAAATTGCAGCAGAAGAACTTTCACTTCCGCTTGAGAAAATCCGTGTTGAACTTCCTGACACCGATAGAAATCCATATGAATGGCAGACCGTTGCATCACATGTAACCTGGTCCTGTGGCAATGCAGTAAGGCGTGCAGCAATTGATGCACGAGAACAAATTCTTGATGTAATTTCAAGAGCATACTACATCGAGAAGTCAAATCTATATCTTGAAGATGGTAAGGTTAAATGTTACACAAAGCCTGACTTTGAAGTTCCGTTTGAAAGCTTTGTAATCGATGGTGTGCAGATGCCTGATGGGACCTATAGGGGTGGTCCTATTCTTGGACGTGGCTCATTTATGCCTGAATTCACATCTGCAAAAGTCAATCCAGAGACAGGTCAGGGTGGGCATCCAAATGTTCACTACACAACTGGTGCAGGTGCAGTTGAAATTGAAATTGATACGGAAACTGGAAGAATAAGAGTTCTAAGGATGGCAGAGGCTTTTGATGCAGGAAAGGCTATTAACCCTGATATTGTAAAACAGCAAATTACAGGTGGCTTTGTGCAAGGTTTGGGAACTGCGCTCTGGGAAGAGGTAAAGTTTGCTGAGGATGGAAGGATACTCAATCCAAACTTCACTGATTACAAAATACCTACGGCACTCGATGTCCCAAGAGAAATGCATCCAATTATTGTTGAAGTTCCTCAACCAGATGGACCTTTTGGTGCAAGAGGAATTGCAGAACATACTATGATCCCTGTAATGCCTGCGGTTGCAAATGCAGTTGAAAATGCACTTGGTGTAAGAATTAAGAACCCTCCTGTTACTGCAGAAAAAATTATTAAGGCTTTGAAGGAAAAGACTGTTTGATTTTTGATATAATATTTATAAAAGTTGTGGGCACTCGCTCTTAAGGGGTGCCCACACAAAAGAGGAGGAGGTGGTATAAAGAAAAAATTGTTCGAAAAGTACTTTTAAAAGAGAAAAAGCGAAAAGAAATCAAAAAAACAAAATTTTAAAAAAGGAGGTTTACGATGGCAGAAGAACAATTTAAAGCAACAAGAGTAGTACCATGGCCAGTAGATTCTTATCCGCCATGGGGATTCTCAATTATTGCTGGTCTCCAGCACATTCTAACTCTATTCGGAGCAACAACGCTTGTTCCAATTCTTTTTGGACAAGCAATGGGAATGAATGCTCAGCAACTGGGCATATTCATTGCAACAGTTTACATGATTACCGGTGTTGCAACACTTTTACAGTGCGATTCAAGAATTGGGTCCGGTCTTCCAATCGTCCAGGGCTCCTCGTTCTCATTCATCCCTGCTGCAACTGCAATCTTTGACAATGTTAAAAAGGGCGGTGGCGGTGTAAACGAGATGATGACTGCTCTTGGAAGCGCACTTGTTTATGGTGGTATTTACGAGTTAGTCGTTGGATACTCTGGCTTAATCGGTCTTCTCAAAAAGGTTATTACTCCAGTTGTTATAGGTCCAACTATTATGCTTATTGGTTTCAGTTTGGCGTCTGTTGCTGTTAATACTGCAGCATCATACTGGCCTATTTCCATTACAGGCGTTATCCTTATTTTCGTATTTGCTCTTGTTGTGAAAAATAGCAAAATTAACTCATTCCCTGTATTCCTTGCTGTTGTTGTCCTATACCTTTTTGCATTAATTGGAACTATAGTTAAACTGTTCCCTCAAGGTCATCCTATGTTCATTGATCTAAAAGCAATTGCTGATGCACCGTGGATTGTATGGCCGAAGCCATTACGATATGGTAATGTCTTTAAATTCGACTCATTTGCTTTTGCGGCAATCCTTGCTGCTTATACATCTTCTATGATTGAGTCATTTGGAGATTACCATAGTGTTTCTTACGCATCTGGTCTTCCTGATCCAACCCCCCAAATGATTTCTAAGGGAATTGGGTCAGAGGGTCTCGGCTGCATAATCTCAGGTATCTTTGGCGGTGTTGGAACCACTTCCTACACTGAAAATATTGGTGTTGTTGCTTTAACAGGAATTGCATCAAGAAGAGTTATTAGAACAGGTGCAGTAATTCTCATCATTATGGGATTCCTCTGGAAACTTGGAACAATTATTGGGACTATGCCCAGACCAATAATTGGTGCTGCATATCTATCACTCTTTGGTCTTATTGGTGCTCTCGGTGTCCAGGTGTTTGCACGTGCTGATGTTACATCAACAAGGAACCTTATGATTCTTGGATTTGCATTCCTTCTTGGTCTTGGTCTTCCAGAAGTAATTGCTGCTCATCCAATTACAATTCCTGGTGCAACATGGCTTGCAAATATCCTTAACGGTATATTCCATACAAGTATGGCAGTGGGTGGAATTGCAGCAGGTATACTTGATAACCTTATCCCTGGAACCGATAAAGAAAGAGGAATTGGAGTAAGATAATAAGTTTTGGTTTTTTTGGGGAGGGCATAAAGCCTTCCCCATTTTTTATTTTTAAAGTAAATAATCACTTAAAACCCCTTGATTTTTTTCATAAACTCAATACAATATATTGCCTGATCGGGGCGTGGCTCAGTTTGGCTAGAGCGTTTGGTTTGGGACCAAAAGGTCGAAGGTTCAAATCCTTCCGCCCCGACCATTAGGTGCGCCCATAGCTCAGCAGGATAGAGCAACGGATTTCTAATCCGTCGGTCGCTGGTTCAAGTCCGGCTGGGCGCGCCATTATGGTGGGTGTAGCTCAACTGGTTAGAGTACCGGACTGTGGATCCGGCCGTTGGGAGTTCGAGTCTCCTCACCCACCCCAAGGCGCCCATAGCTCAGAAGGATAGAGCGGTGGATTCCTAATCCGCAGGCCACAGGTTCGAATCCTGTTGGGCGCACCACGTGCGCCTATAGCTCAACTGGATAGAGCAACGGACTTCGGATCCGTTGGTTGCGGGTTCGACTCCTGCTAGGCGCGCCATTTAATATATATGTGGGTTCTTAGCTCAACTGGTAGAGCAACGGACTCTTAATCCGTAGGTTGCGGGTTCGAGCCCCGCAGAACCCACCATTTTTATTTATAGAAAACTTGAGTGCGAGGGTGGCGGAACTGGCAGACGCGCTGGACTTAGGATCCAGTGAGGCAACTCATGCGGGTTCAACTCCCGCCCTTCGCACCATTTTTTATTTTTATTCTTTTTATTAAAATATGATGAATTCATTTAAGGAGAGGTGAAAGATGGAATATACAGTAAAAGAAAAAACACAATCAAAAGTTGTTGCTGAAGTAACTCATGACAAGGAAGAAATTGAGAAGGCAAAAAAAGATGCCTATGTTAACCTATCAAAGAAAGTTAAAATCCCTGGCTTTAGGTTGGGTAAGGCACCTTATGAAATAGGCTCTGCATATATTGGAGAGGAAAGATTACTTGAAGAAGCTTTTGAATTACTTCTTGATAAGTCGTTAGTTGAATTTTTGGAGAAAGAACAGATTGACCCATTTACAAAGCCTTCAGTTGATGTAAAGGAGTTTAGTAGTGATAAAATTGTTTATGAAGTAGTTGTTGAGTTTCTCCCTCAAATCGATTTTGACCCAGATAAGAAGATAGAAATTAAGAGAAATATCGAAGTAAAAGAAGAAGAAATAGAGGAAAAACTTAAAGAGTTGCAGGATACTTTTACGGAACTTGAACCCAAAGATGGGAGTGTTGAAAACGCAGATATTATTGAAGTTGCTTACAAAATTGGAGATAAAGAAGAACAAACGATTACAGTTGAAGTAGGAAAAGATAAGGTTGTTGGCAACTTTAACGAAGTTGTTTTGGGTAAAAATATCGGTGATGAGTTTGAAGTATCTACTCAGAATACGACAATTAAGTTCAGAATAGTTTCTATAAAGACAAAGAAAATACCAGAGATTAATGATGCTTTTGCAAAAGAAATTGGTTCTGAATCGCTTGAAGACCTAAAGAATAAAATTAAAAACGAAATCTACGAGAACAAAAAATTGCAACTTGAGGAAAACAAGGGAAGAGAAGCACTCCACGACATTGCTAATTCATTAGATGTTGAACTTCCTAAGAACTATATCGAGGAAGAAACGGAAGCACGCTATAAAGAATATGAAACAGAATATCTTAAACATGGTCTAAAACTTGAAAGTCTTCTTGAAAAAGAGGGAAAGTCAGTTGAATCTTTTAAAGATGAAATAAAGAAGGATATTATTCAAGAGTTAAAGGAGACTCTAATTATAAGGGAAATTGTGAAAAAGAAAGGTCTTACGGCAACGAAGGAGGAAATAGAGGACGAATTTGATAGGATCCTTCAAGACGAGCACATCGAAAAAGGCGCTATCAAAATGAACGAGGAAATTGAGCGATATATTAGAAATCAAATTTTGAGAAATAAAGCTATTTCAATATTGAAAGAAAATACTATAATATTGTTTGGAGGTGAGTAATTTGCCAATTATACCAAGCGTTGTAGAAACAACAGGAAGAGGAGAAGTTAGTTTTGATATTTATTCAAGGCTTTTAAAGGATAGGATCATATTTTTAACTGATGAGATTGAAACTTACCAGGCTAACTTAATTGTTGCTGAGTTGCTTTATCTTGAATCTCTTGATTCTACTCAAGACATTTACTTATACATAAATAGCCCCGGTGGAGAAGTAATACCCGGTATGGCTATATACGACACCATGCAGTATATAAAGGCACCAGTTGCAACAATTTGCCTTGGGCAGGCTGCATCTCTTGCAGCGGTAATACTTGCTGCAGGAAGAAAAGGAAAGAGGTTTGCCTTACCTCATTCAAGAATTCTTATCCACCAGCCTTGGGGTGGTGCACAAGGACAGGCAACTGATATAGAAATACAGGCAAAAGAACTTATTAGAATAAAGAAAATGATAAACGAGATACTCTCGAAACATACAGGGCAACCTGTTGAGAAAATACAGAAAGATACTGAAAGGGACTATTTTATGTCCCCCGAGGAAGCAAAGGAATATGGCATTATTGACCAGATTATTTCAATAAGAGAATCATAGGTAAAAGGAATATAGATGGAAGAACCAAGATGTTCGTTTTGTGGAAAATCGTATAGCGAGGTAGACAAATTAATTACAGGTCCCGACGGCGTATATATTTGTAATGAGTGTGTTGTTAAGGCTTATAACCTTTTGATGCATGATGGTAAAAAGAGGCAACCCAAGAAAGATATACCCTTGCCAAGTGAGATTAAAGCATTTCTTGATGAATATATTATTGGACAAGAAGAGGCAAAACTCGTAATATCAGTTGCTGCATATAACCACTACAAGAGAATATACCAGGAGAGAGATGTTGTCGAAATTGAAAAGAGTAATATTTTACTTATAGGACCTACAGGCTCCGGTAAGACATTTATTGCAAAAGTTCTTTCTAAGATCCTTGATGTCCCTCTTGCTATTTCTGATGCAACGAGTATAACCGAAGCAGGGTATGTTGGTGAAGATGTCGAAAGCATAATACAAAGGCTTCTTATTGCATCTGATTTTGATGTTTCAAAAGCAGAAAAAGGAATTGCTTATATTGATGAAATTGATAAAATCGCACGAAAAGGAGAAAATCCTTCAATTACAAGGGATGTATCGGGAGAAGGTGTTCAGCAGGGACTACTCAAAATACTTGAAGGTACTGTTGCAAATGTTCCTCCGCAGGGTGGCAGGAAGCATCCTCTCCAGGAATTTATAAAAGTTAACACAAAAGACATTCTATTCATTGGTGGTGGAACTTTTGAGGGCATTGAAAAAATCATTGAGGAAAGAGTAAAAAAGAGGAGAATTGGTTTTGGAACTGATGTAGAAACTGATTCAAATGTTAGGATTCTACCGCAGGACTTGATTAAATTTGGTATGATTCCCGAGTTTGTGGGTAGGTTCCCTGTTATCGCACGACTTAACAAACTTACTCGTGAAGAGCTTATTAAAATTTTGGTTGAACCTAAAAATGCCATTGTGAAACAATATCAAAAGATGTTTGAAATTGATGATGTCTCTCTTGAGTTTGAGCATGAGGCTCTCGAATATATTGCAGATAGAGCCCTGGAATTGAATATGGGGGCAAGAGGTTTGCGTTCTGTTATGGAGCAATCAATGATAGAGTTGATGTATAAGATACCTCAGAACAAGCATGTAAAGAGGTGTATTATTACAAGAGAGTTCCTTGAAGATGGGATAGAGCCCATTTTATTAAACTCCAAAAACGAGAGAGTTACCTTGAAGGATGCAGCTTAAAATGGAGGTTAAATTATGAACGAAAGGAAATGGGAAAAAAGTTATGCGCCTTATTTTCCCCTTAGAGGAATAGTAATATTTCCTGGCATGGTTGTTCCTCTTATTGTTGGACGACCTAAATCTATAAATGGAATAGAGGAAGCACTTTCTACAGATAAACTTATAGTTGTTTCAACGCAGAAAAATGGTTTGATTGAAGAACCAGAGCCAAAAGATGTTTATAATGTTGGTGTTGGTTGCGAAATAATTCAAGTTTTAAGGCTTCCAGATGGAACTTATAGAATAATTGTTGAAGGCATAGAAAGGGTTAAAATTACTCAATTTGATATATCTCCTACAATTTGGCATGTACATGTCGAACCATTAGAGAGTTTATACGAGCCATCCACAGAAACAGAAGCGCTTATGAGGCTCGTATCCGATAAATTTGCCCTTTATTCAGAGCTGAATAAAAAGGTTCCCCAGGATGCGATACTTAATCTTACAAATATTGACTCTCCTGAAAGGCTTATTATGCTTGTTGTATCTAACCTGTCTATCTCTGTAGAGGTAAAGCAAAAACTTCTTGAGATGACCAATGTTAAAGAGCAACTTAAATACTTGCATGAAATCTTAGAAAGAGAAAATACAATCCTTGAAATTTCACGGAAAATTGATGAGGAAGTACGAAATAGAATAGAAAAAAGTCAAAAAGAATACTTCTTGCGAGAAAAATTGAAAGAAATTGAAAGAGAACTTGGTGAAGAGGGAGAAGGGGCTGGAGTAATTTCTGAAATTAAAAACAAGATGAAAGGGCGAAAGTTGCCCAAATATGTTGTTGAGAAAATAAATGAAGAACTTGAAAAATTAAAGAAAATCCCTCCAATGAGTCCTGAAAGTGGTGTAATTCAAAATTACATTGACTGGCTTTTATCGTTGCCATGGGATAAATCAACAACTGATACCATTGATATAAAAAAGGCGCAGGAGATTCTTGATAAGAATCATTACAACCTTAAAGATGTAAAAGAGAGGATACTTGAATTAATTGCTGTTAAGAAACTCAAAAGCGATGTAAAAGGCCCGATTTTGTGTTTTGTCGGTCCTCCAGGTGTTGGAAAAACTTCTCTTGGTAAATCGATAGCAGAGGCGCTGGGTAGAAAATTTGTAAGGGTTTCCCTTGGAGGAATAAGAGATGAAGCTGAAATTAGAGGACATCGAAGAACATATGTAGGTGCAATGCCAGGAAGGATTATTCAAGGAATAAAGCAGGCGGGGGTAAAAAACCCTGTATTTCTCCTGGACGAAATTGACAAAGTTGGAGCTGATTTTAGAGGAGACCCAACAGCAGCTTTGCTTGAAGCACTCGATCCTGAACAAAATAATGCATTTTCTGATCACTATATAGAGTTACCCTTCGACCTTTCAGAAGTTCTTTTCATAACAACTGCTAACGTTGTCGACACAATACCACCAGCACTTTTAGATAGGATGGAAGTCCTTGCTTTACCGGGGTATATAGATGAAGAGAAACTTGAGATAGCAAAGAAATTTATAATTCCAAAACAACTTGAAGCACACGGCCTTGAAAAGGATGACCTAATTATAAGCGATAAAGCTATTCTTAAGATTATTAACGATTATACAAGGGAAGCTGGATTAAGAAATCTCGAAAGGTCTATCACAAAAATTATAAGGAAAGTTGCAAAGGAAAAAGCAGAGAAAGGAAAAATTAGAAGGCGAATTACTGAGGAGAACTTAAGAAAATATCTCGGTAAGCCGGAATTTTCAAGAGAAGCCCAGGAGAAAAAGAGTCTCGTTGGGGTTGCCTGTGGAATGGTTGTGACTCTTGCTGGCGGTGATATCGTTTATATAGAAGCAACAAAGATGGCAGGAAAGGGAAACCTTATCCTTACAGGGCAACTTGGAGAAGTGATGAAAGAATCAGCACAAGCAGCGCTGAGTTATATAAGGGCAAATGCTGAAAGACTTGGTGTTCAACCAGATTTTTACGACAAGTATGATATACATATTCATGTTCCAGAAGGAGCAGTCCCGAAAGAGGGACCTTCTGCTGGTATTACTATGTTTGTTGCGCTTGTCTCTGTTTTAAAAGGAGTTCCTGTTAATAAGGATGTTGCTATGACTGGTGAAATTACTTTGAGAGGAAGAGTGTTGCCTGTAGGTGGAATAAAAGAAAAAGTACTTGGTGCTTATAGGGCAAATATTAGAACTATAATTCTCCCAAAGGCAAATGAAATAGATGTTGAAGATATACCAGAAAGAGTTAGGAATAATATAAAATTCCACTTTATAGAGAATGTTGAGGAGGCATTAAGTATTGCTTTAGAAAATGAGCATAGGGAAAGTACTTAAAGAAGAACGTGAAAAAAAGCATTTAACTCTTGAAGATGTCTCTAAGGAGACACTTGTAAGGGTGTATTATCTTGAGAAAATCGAAAACGATGATTTTGGCTCAGAATTTGATGGCTATATGTTATCGTATGTTAGAAAATATGCGGAGGCGTTGGGAATTGACCCTGCGCCTTTAATCAATGAATATAGAGAACTTTTTAAAGGTAAGGAAGAAATTTTAAAGCCAAGGAAGAATTACAAAAGACTCACTATTTTGATTGTTGTTTTGCTAATAATTTCAGCTATTATATTTGGCGTTACAAGAAGTAGTATTTTTAATAAGCCCGTTACTCCTACAAATCCAAATAACCAGGAGATTAGCTCAGGAGGAACTCAAACTCAAAATCCTTCGTCTCAAAATCCTTCGGAAGAGCACCAAAACCCGGGAACACAACCTATTAATACAAACCCTTCGGAAGAGCCAAAACCTCAGTATCCAATTAACCTTGTTCTTAAAAGTGATGGAAGATGTTGGCTTGGCATAACGGTTGACGGTAAATACTCCCAAAGATTTATAAATAAAGGAGAGACCCTTGAACTCCATGCAAATCAATACATACAGATACGTTTTGGAAATGCGAAGGTTGTAAAAGTTAATCTGAATGGTAAGGACCTTGGTTTAGCAAGCACAACTGACACAGTTGCTGAATACAAGTATACTGAAAAAGGGGCAGAAAAGATTAATACTCCGTGAAAAAAGTTTCCATAATAAGTTTAGGATGTCCAAAAAACCTTGTTGACTCTGAAAGAGCCTTAGGCTCAATATCTCATAAATATTCAATAACTTTTAACCCGGATGATGCTCATATTGTTTTAATAAATACATGCGCATTTCTTGAAGATTCAAGAAAAGAAGCAGAAGAGGTAATAAATGAATTTGTTGAAAAGAAAAAGAAAGGCAAAGTTGAAAAAATATTAGTCATGGGTTGTTACCCGTCGCTTGATGTAAAACACTTACAGGAAAAATTTCCTCTTGTTGATGGATTTGTAGGGACAAATAATCTCAAAGATGTTTTAAATGCTTTAGAGAATGGTGGTGTTTATGTTGATAAAAAACCTGAGTACGCAGATTTACCGCGACTGCAGGTTACACTTCCGCATTATAGTTATCTAAAAATTGCAGACGGTTGTTTGCATAGGTGCGCTTTTTGTTTAATTCCGAAGATTAAAGGAGACGCACATAGTTTTGATATTGAATTTCTTGTTAGGGAAGCATCATCTTTATCAAAAAATGGAGTAAAAGAACTAATTATTATTGCACAGGATACAACTCAGTACGGAGTTGATATTTATGGCGAAGTAAAATTAATTGAACTTTTAAAAGAATTAGAGAAAATAGAAAATTTAAAATGGATAAGGCTTCTTTATACATATCCCATACCTTATATGCGTAAGGTTATAGATTATATAAAGAATTCGTCAAAGGTTGTTCCTTATATCGATATGCCCATACAACATGCTTCTTCTAAAATGCTTAAAACAATGCACCGAGCATACGATAAAAAACAGTTAGAAGAAATTGTTTCTAAAATAAAAGAGTCCGGTTTAGCTTTTAGAACATCAGTTATAGTTGGTTTCCCAACTGAAACTAATGACGATTTTAAAGAACTTGTAGAGTTTGTAGAAAAGTATGAAATAGATCACATTGGAATCTTTAAGTACAGTAACGAACCCGGGACTGATAGTTACAAAATGGAACAGGTTCCAGAGGAGATAAAAAATGAAAGGTTTGAGATACTCAATAAAATAAAAGATGAACTTGCAATTAAAAGAAGTAAATCGTTTTTAGGAAAAACAGTAGAATTTATAGTTGATTATTATGATGTGCGTTCAAGGCTTTCAGTTGGTAGAACTATTTACGATGCACCGGATATTGATAATATTGTTCTTATTAAAAGAAAATTAATTGAGGGAGAAATACATAGGGGAAAGGTTTTAGAGGTAAGCGAATATGAGTGGCTTGTGGAGGTAATAAAATGAGAATTTTTATCGCCCTGAAGACAACACCATATGAAGATGAACTTTTTAAAATTGTATCAAATTTAAAAACAAAGATTCATGGAGATATAAAATGGGTTGAAAAAGACAATCTTCATGTTACGGTTAAATTTTTAGGTGAGGTAGAGGAACCTTTTCTTGAAGACATTTTTAGGATTAGCGATGAAGTTTCGAGTTTATTCAAGACCTTTAATTTCGAGATTCAGGGGATTTCTGGATTTCCCAAAAAAGAGTTTGCAAGAGTCTTGTTTTTTGCTATAAACGATGTAAACAGAAACATTGAAAACATTATGAGAGAACTTGATAAAAGTTTTGAAAAGTATCACTTTAAGCGTGAAGAATCTTATGTACCTCACATAACTTTCGGAAGATGTAGAACAAATTATTTGAATCTTAGCGAGTTTAAGTTTGAAGATTTTTCGTTTAGTGTAGGCGCCTTTGGAATTACAGTATTTGAAAGTGTCTTAACAAAAAACGGTCCAATATATAATGAAGTTAAAACTTTTAATTTTAAAGATTAATTTGTATAATAAATAAAAAAGAGAGGTTGATGATTATGGCGAATAATGAAAATGAGAAAGAACAAGCTTTAAAACTTGCAATGATGCAAGTTGAAAAGGAATATGGAAAAGGGTCTGTAATGAGACTTGGCGATAAAAAGGCAAGTTTAACCATAGAAGTAATACCTACTGGAATTTATTCACTTGACCTAGCCTTAGGCGCTGGAGGCTTTCCAAGGGGACGTATAATTGAAATATTTGGACCCGAGGGAAGTGGAAAAACTACACTTGCTCTTGAAGCAATTGCAAATGCCCAGAGAATGGGTGGAAAAGCATTGTTTGTTGATGTAGAACATGCTTTCTCACCAGAGTATGCGAAAAGTCTTGGAGTAAATACCGATGACCTTATCGTATCACAGCCTGACTATGCAGAACAAGCGCTTGATATAATTGATATCTTTGTTAGGTCCGGCGCAGTGGATATTGTTGTGCTTGATTCAGTAGCTGCACTTGTTCCAAAGGCTGAGTTGGAAGGCGATATGGGTGACTCGTTTATGGGAGTTCAGGCACGTTTAATGTCCCAGGCATTACGAAAACTTGCAGGCACTATTAATAAATCAAAGACATGTATGATTTTTATAAACCAGTTGAGAGAAAAAATTGGTGTTGTTTTTGGAAATCCAGAGGTAACTCCTGGTGGTCGTGCACTTAAGTTTTATGCTTCAGTCAGGCTTGATGTAAGACGTGTGGAATCTATTTCTGGGGATGGTGGCGATAAAGGGAACAGAATAAGGATAAAAGTTGTTAAGAACAAAGTAGCACCTCCTTACAGGGAAGCCGTAGTAGATCTAATATTTGGTGAAGGTATTTCAAGGCTTGGTGACTTATTCGATGTTGCCGTTGAAAACGGTATAATAAAGAAAAGCGGTTCCTTCTTCTCTTACGGGGACATCAAACTTGGGCAGGGTAGAGACAATGCTATAAAATTACTCCAGAGCAACGAGGAACTTCTGAACAAAATAAAGAAAGAATTAGATGAAAAACTCTTTGCAAAAAAAGAAGAAGCCCAATAGTATTTTAAATTATGCGTTGAATCTTCTTTCAAGAAAAGATTATTCTGAGTTTGAATTAAGAGAGAAACTTTTACAGTATTTTGATAGTGGTATTGAAGAAGTAATTGAAAAACTAAAGGAAAGAGGACTTCTTTCTGATGAACGATATGCTGAGAGGCTGATAGATAGGTATATAAAGAAAAAATACGGATTTTTACGTATAAAAATGGAACTTGAAAAGCGGGGTTTAAAAGATTTTGGAGTGCTTTTAAACAAAATGTATACATACGACTTAGAAAAAGAAAATGCCAAAATATTTTTAGATAAAAAGCCAAAAGAAAAGTTATATACTTATTTAGTTCAAAAAGGGTTCAGGCCTCGTATCGTTCAGGAAGTCCTCGCCGAAAAATAAAATTAGGAGGTGAGGATGATGTCAGTACCTTATTTTTTGTATGTGTTAGTTACAATACTTATGTTTGCTATTGGCGCACTAATTGGTTGGATAGTTCAAGGTTATATCTACAAATCGAAAATAGGTTCAATAGATGAATATCTAAAGAAAAAACAGGAAGAAATCGAAAATAAACTTGAAGTTGAGAGAAGAGAGATCCGCATTCACTCGAAAGAGGAGTTAGACAGAAAAATTCAGGAATTAGAAAACAAGTACAAGGAAAGACAAAAAGAACTCCAGGAAATAGAGAACAGGCTTCTTAAGAAAGAGGAAATTGTTGATAGACGTGCTCAATTTTTAGATAAAAAGGAAAAAGAGCTCCTCAAAAAAGAAGAGGATTTACAGATTTTAGGGAAACAGATAGAAGAAAAGGAGAAAAGCATAGAAACAGAGCTGTTCAAGATTGCATCTCTTACAAGAGAAGAGGCAAGGCAGTTGATTTTAAAAGAAGTTGAGGAAAGCTTAAAGAAAGACATAGCAAAGAAAATTGCGGAAGCCGAAGAAGAAATTAAGGCAGTAGCAAAAGATAAGGCAAAGGTTATACTTTCACAAGCAATGGAGAGTTGCGCAATTGATTATGTTGCTGAGACGACAGTTTCTGTTGTTCCACTCCCTTCAGATGAGCTAAAAGGAAGAATTATAGGGCGTGAAGGAAGAAATATTAGAACCTTTGAAACACTTACTGGTGTAGATTTGCTTATAGATGATACACCTGAAGCAGTGACACTTTCTTGTTTTGATCCTATAAGGAGGGAAATTGCACGAAGAGCTCTTGAGAAATTAATTATTGATGGCAGAATTCATCCTGCAAGGATTGAGGAGTTTGTAAGTGAAGCGGAAGCCCAATTTGAAGAAAGCCTCATAAAAGACGCAGAAGATGCTCTTATGAGCATTTCTCTATACGGTTTGCCAAATGAACTAAAAAAGATTATTGGGGAAATGAAGTACAGAACAAGCTATGGACAGAACCTTCTTAAACACTCGCTGGAAGTTGCAACTATTGCAGGTATTATTGCTGAAGAGATAGGAGAAAATGTTGTTCTTGCAAAGAGGGCGGGATTCTTACACGATATTGGGAAAGTAATATCCCAGGAATATGAAGGTCCTCATGCTCTTACCGGGGGAGAGCTTTTAAGGAAGTTTGGAGAAAACGAAATCGTTATTCATGCGGTACAGTCACATCACGGAGACATTAAACAAGAAACGCCTCTCGATGCCATTGTTCAAGTTGCTGATACTCTTTCTGCAACTCGTCCAGGTGCAAGAAGAGAGGATCTTGAAAATTACATAAAGAGGATGGAGGAACTCGAAAGGATTGCAAGTTCTGTTCCTGGAGTTAAAAAAGCTTTCGTTGTTCAAGCAGGGCGTGAGGTGCGCATACTTGTAAATCCAGAAGAGGTTAGCGAAGAGACTTCTCAAAAGATTGCAAGAGATGTCGCAAAAATAATAGAAGAGTCCCTTGTTTATCCTGGCATTATAAAGGTAACAGTGGTGAGAGAAACTCGTTACATAGAGTATGCAAAATAGCATTAAATTCCCGGAAGAGTTAGAATTTTTGCCAGACTCTCCCGGGGTTTATGTTTTAAAGGATATCCAGAATAAAGTCATATATGTTGGCAAAGCAAAATCACTAAAGAAAAGAGTTAGTTCATACAAAAATCCAAAAGACTTAAAAGGTGAGGCATTATTACAGAGAGTAAAAACGGTTGAGTTTATTGTAACTGACAACGCTGATGAAGCATTACTTCTTGAAAATAACCTTATTAAGAAATTTAAGCCACCATTCAATATTAGACTTGTTGATGATGAAAACTATCCTTACATTAAAATAACAGACGAAGAGTATCCAAAAATTCAGAAGGTTTACAGGATTAGAGGGGAAAAAGGAAGCTATTTCGGTCCTTTCCCGCACGGGAAAGCAGTTGAAACAACAATAAAAACTCTAAGGAAAATTTTTCCCATTCGTTCATGCAATCTAAAAATAAGTGAAGATAAAAAATATCAGCCTTGTATGCTTTATCAAATTGGGCTTTGTTCGGCACCTTGTGCCCATCTTATAAGTAAAACTGACTATTTAAAAACTGTTGAAAATCTTAAGAAGTTTCTTAGAAGCGAGGACCGTTCAGTTATAAATACGCTTACAATGGAAATGGAAAAAGCAAAAAGAGATCTTCAGTTTGAAAAAGCAATTATCTATAGAGATGCAATAGTTGGTCTTAATTCCATTTTTTCTTCTCAAAGAGTCATAACTGAAGGTGATGTTAACTTTGACCTTATAACTGCGGAATTAAAAGACGACTTGAGTTGCGTTGTTAAAGTCACCATAAGAAATGGAAGGGTGGTAAGTCTGTATCCTTTTATATTGGAATCGTTAGAAGATAAACAGTCTCTCATAGAACAGTTTTTAATGTCTTATCCTCAGCATGCAACTTCGCAAAAACTCTATATCGATTGTGTTATCGAAAATAAGGAGGCGCTTGAAAAGTTCTTGAAAGACAAAACCGGTCACATGGTTCAAATTCTTCGTGTAAGAGGGGTTGTCCCTAAGAAAGTTTTGGAACTTGCAAGAGATAACGCAAAAATTCATCTTGAAAATTATATAAAAAGAAAGGAAACAGAAACGCCTAAAGTTTTGCTTAGAATGAAGGAAGTATTGGGTTTAAAGCATATACCTATCAGGATCGAAGGGTATGATATTTCTAACATCCAGGGAAAGTTTGCCGTAGGTTCAATGGTTGTTTTTACAAAGGGCAAAAAAGATAAAGATGAGTACCGTAGATTTAAGATAAAATTTGTTGAAGGACCAAATGATTATGGTATGCTTTATGAAGTACTTATTAGAAGATTTACTCATGAAGGTGAAAATTTTTCGAAAACACTTCCAAACCTTATTCTTATAGACGGAGGTTTAGGACAACTTGAAGTGGGTAAGAGGGTTAAAGAAATGCTCAATCTCGATATTGATGTGTGTTCGCTTGCAAAAAAAGAAGAGTTAATTTATACAGAGAAAAGTTCCGACCCAATTGTCCTTGATCGAGATTCCGAGGTTCTTAAATTATTGCAACAAGTAAGAGATGAGAGCCATAGATTTGCGAAAACTTATTTTAAAGAACTTCACTCAATGAGTATAAAGGAGGACAACGATGCGAAATAAGATTCTCATTAGTTTCATTATTAATGCTATCTCTCTTTACCTTGTAAGTATCTTAGTTCCTGGTATTACTTTTGATAACACCTTGAGTATTCTTGTTGCAAGCCTTATTTTTGGTATTGTTAATTCTCTTATAAGGCCTTTCTTTATGTTTCTATCTCTTCCTTTAATTTTCTTAACGCTTGGTTTGTTTACATTTATTATTAACGGGTTTATGCTCAAGATTGTTTCCCTTGTCGTTCCAGGATTTCATGTAAATTCATTCTGGGATGCGGTTTTTGCTTCACTTGTATTGTCTCTTATATCAGTAGTGCTAAAGGGGGTGTTTTTTGGAAAACAACATTAGGAAGGCAATTCTTGTTCATGTTGTAAACAGGGATAACAAAGAACTAAGGGAGGAATACTTAGAAGAATTTAGACTTCTTGTTTCGACATTGTCTTACGAAATTGTTGCAGAAACAACATACTCTCTTAGAGAGCCAAGGTATTCGACATTTCTTGGAGCAGGAAAAGTTGAGGAATTGAAAAAAGTAATAAAACTTACGGATGTACAAATAGTCTTCATTGACACCACATTAACCTTCTTACAACTCAGAAATCTCTCTAAAGAACTTGAGGTCCCAGTAATTGACAGACCTCATTTAATACTCATGATCTTCTCTATGAGAGCAAGAACAAATGAGGCAAAACTTCAAGTTGAACTTTCGAGGTTGAAGATGAGACTTCCAGAGATTGTTCATTCTGAGGTTAATTTAGATCAGCAAACTGGCTCTGAAATTGGCTTAAAGGGACCAGGTGAAAGAAAAACAGAACTTAAAAGAAGATACATTGAAAGGAGAATTCAAATACTTGAAAAAAAGTTGGAGGAAATTAAAAAACACAGATTCGAAGTACGAAAAAGGAGGATAAAGAGTAACATTCCTATAATTTCAATAGTAGGTTATACAAACGCTGGTAAATCAACCTTGCTAAATGCTTTAACTTCAAGCGATGCATATGTTGAAGATAAACTTTTTGCAACACTTGACAGCATGGCACGCCTTGGAGAGGTTAAGCAAAATATCTCTGCAATTTTTGTCGATACGATTGGATTTATAAGGGACCTTCCTCCTCAATTAATTTATGCATTTCATTCAACTCTTGAAGAAATACTTGACTCCTGGATAATAATACATCTTGTTGACATATCAGATGTGCTTTTTAGAGAGAAGATGGATGTAGTGCTTTCCACACTTAAAGAATTAGGTGCGTCTAATATACCAACTATTACTGTTTTCAATAAGATCGATAAGATTGATAACGAAACACTTAATTACCTTGCTTCAATCTTCAAAGATGCTGTTTTTATTTCAGCAAAGTCAGGCGTTAATATTGATAAATTGAAAGAGAAAATTGCTTCGATGCTACAAGAACTGATCGTAAGGGTAAAAATTATCCTTCCGTACAAAGATGCATATTTGCTCGACGAAATATACTCTTCTTCGAACGTTATCTCAAGAAAAGATACCGAGGAAAATATTATTCTTTATGTAGAGGGTTATTATTCGACTTTAGCTAAGTTTAAAAATTATTTTGCCGCTCAAAAGACTGCTTGAAAAATATTTGAAAAACTGTTACAATCATAAGGTATGAATACAAACTATGTTGATTTATTTGTTTTTATATTTTTGCTTTTTGAGTTCTTTGTTGGGATAAATAGAGGCGCAATACTTTTTATTTTTGATATTGTAGGAGTATTTTTAGGATTGTTTCTTAGCAGTACCCTTGCGCCCCATTTATCAGCTATTTTTATAAATAATCTTCGTCTTGACAAAACGATTGCGGATAAGATTTCTGGACTGATAGTTCTCCCTCAGGATATTTCTAACTTAAGTGCAACGGTTTCTAATGTTTCAAAGGCAATTTCTGAATTGCACCTTCCTATTATTTTACAAAATTTCGTGCTGAGTAACGGAATTATACCGTCCATGACTGTTAAGGAATTTATCGCATTAAAATTATCTCAATACCTTGTTAATGCAATATCCTATGTAATCATTTTTGTAGTAGTTATTATTATTGCAAGGATTGTTGCGTTAGTTCTAAGAAAATTGTTCAGGGTAAGCCCTTTTTTAAAATGGATTGATGTCATTCTTGGTGGAGTCCTTCGCATTGCAATTGTCTTTACTGTTATTTCAGTTTTGATTCATACACTAGGATTCGTCTTTTCCTATCTTGATCTTTCAAATAGTCAATTTGCAAGTATGCTTGTAAAATCAAGAACTTACTATATTTCCGAAAATTATTTTAAGAGCCTATCAACATACTTGACGACATTGCTTTCAAATTTTAAGTAAAATGGGTAACATAGATTTTCTTGATTATAACCTTGATAAGGATCTCATTGCACAGCACCCAATTTATCCAAGGGACTACGCTCGCCTTATGGTTGTCCATAGAGAAACAGGTATTATCGAACACAGGAAGTTTTATAACATCGTTGAATACTTAAGAAAGGGAGACTGCTTAGTTCTTAACAACTCAAAAGTGCTCAAAGCAAGGTTTATTGGAAAAAATATCAAAACAGGTGGAAAAAGAGAAATATTTCTTTTAAAATATCTTCAGAATAACAAATGGCTTGCCTTGACTTCACCAAACGATAGGATCCATGAAGGCGATGAGATACTTATAAACGAAAATCCAGAAATTACTGTAAAAGTTATTTCTAAGGGAACTTTTGGAGAAAATATAGTCGAGTTTGAAAGCGTATTACAGATGGAAGATGTTTTAAAATATGGAGAAGTGCCTCTTCCCCCTTACATTAAAGCTAAAGTTGACTTGCAGGAGTATCAAACAGTATACGCAAATCTCTTGGGGTCAGTTGCATCACCTACCGCAGGGCTCCACTTTACAAAAGAGCTTCTAAAACAAATAGAAGGTATGGGCGTTTGTATAACATACATCACTTTGCATGTTGGACTTGGGACATTTAAACCCATAAAAGAAAATGACTTAAACAAGCACAAAATGCACGAAGAGGAATTTTTCATATCCGAGGAGACAGCAAAAGCTGTAAACGAGGCAAAGAAAAGTGGAGGAAGAATTATTGCTGTTGGTACAACAGTTGTGCGAGCCCTTGAAACCGCATCAACAAGCGATCATATTTTGAAACCTTATCAAGGTTCAACAAGACTTTTCATCAAACCAGGTTATCCCTTTAAAATGGTTGATGCCCTTGTTACCAATTTCCACTTTCCGAAGACAACCCTTCTTGCATTGGTTTGTGCTTTTGCTTCAACAGATTTAACCCTAAAGGCATATAATATTGCTGTTCAAGAACGTTACAGGTTTTATAGTTTTGGCGACGCTATGCTTATTTTATGAGGTGACAAATGTACGACATAAAATTTAGAGTTTTAAAGGAAGATAACTGGTCAAGAGCCCGCATTACTCAGTTTGAGACACCACACGGGACGATCGAAACACCTGTTTTTATGCCTGTTGGAACACAAGCAACTGTAAAGACGCTTACATCAGATGAGATACGAGAAATTGGTTTTAAAATAATTCTTTCAAATACTTATCATCTTTATCTCCAGCCCGGGGCTTCGACTATAGAAAAGGCTGGTGGAATACATAAGTTTATGGATTGGGATGGCGCTGTTCTTACGGACAGCGGTGGTTTTCAGGTTCTTTCATTAAAGGATCTAAGAAAAATAACATCCGAGGGAGTTGAGTTTAAATCCTTTATTGATGGCTCCAAGCACTTTTTCACCCCAGAGTTAGTTATAGAAACTCAGGAAAAAATCGGGTCGGACATTGCTATTCCTCTTGATATATGCGGTACATATCCAAGCCCGCATTCTGAAACAAAAAGAGAACTTGATATAACACTTGAGTGGGCTAAAAGGAGTTTAAAAGCGCACAAAAGAGAAGATCAAATACTTTTTGGAGTTATTCAAGGTGGTTTTTACAAAGATCTTAGGAAAGAGGCAGTTCTAAGAATACTTGAACTTAATTTTCCTGGAGTAACTCTTGGTGGGTTAAGCATTGGAGAAGAAAAAGAATTAACAGCAGAAATGGTGGATTACATTGTTTCACTCCTTCCAAAAGAAAAACCTCGTTATTTTATGGGTGTTGGAGATCCGTTAAGTATCCTCGAATATGTTCGGCTCGGAGTTGATATGTTTGATTGCGTCCTTCCAACAAGAATCGCAAGAAATAGGAGCCTTTTTACAAAAACCGGTACAATTAAGATTACAAAGTCAATTTATAAAGAGGATTTTACACCAATTGAAGATGATTGTGGTTGTTATACATGCAAACACTACACAAAGGCGTATCTAAATCATCTATTTAAAGCGAAAGAGCACCTTGCAGGAAGGCTTGCAACTATTCATAATCTTTATTTTATGCAATGGCTTATTCTTGAGATTAGAAAAGCAATAAAAGAAGGCTATTTCAAGGAATTTTACGAAGACTTCAAAAGCAAATATAAGGAAGGAAGTTCGTCTGAATAAATTTCAAGATCTAAAGTTTTTTATCGTCATTTATTATTAATTTTTGTTAATTTTTGCTATAATTAGTTATGTATTGTAAATAATAAAGGAGGCAGGTATGAAGAAAGCGTTAGTCTTTGTGCTTATAATGGCGCTTTTATCCACTTTTTTAGTAGGGTGTACTCCAAAGCCAAAAGCGTTAAATGTTATCGTAATGTTCCACAATCATCAGCCATTTTATAAAAATCCCGAGTCAAATACCTATATTTTACCCTGGGTTAGATTGCACGGAGCGAAGGATTACTATAGAATGCCATATATAGTGTCTCAGTATAAAGATTTGCACATTACGTTTGATTTGTCTGGAAGCCTTATTGATCAAATAAAGGACTATATAAATGGAGCGGAGGATAAGCACTTAACTGTCTCCAAAATTGACCCTGATAAATTAACAATTGATGACAAATTCTTCATGCTGTCTATCCCTGGAGGTTTTTTTGATATCAACTGGGATCATATCGTCAAAAAAGTGCCTCTCTATAGTGACCTATTAAACAAGAGACAGGAGGCTTTTAAGTCTTATCCTTTAGACCAAAAGGACAAAATCGTTTCGTCTTTAACAAATCAAGATTACTTGAATCTGCAAACGCTATTTAATCTTTTCTGGCTTGATACTGACTATATTAAAAGCGATAAGGAACTTTCACTACTTCTTGACAAGGCTTACAAAAAAGAAAATTATACAATTGAGGAACGGAATTTAGTTTTAAATAAACAAAAAGAAATAATTTCAATGATCTTTCCAGAGTATAAGAAACTTTTGGAAGAAAAAACTATTGAATTAGTTTCAACACCTTATACACATCCAATTTCGCCACTTCTAGTAGATTTTGGTCTGGAAACAGAATTAGAGGACCAATTAGCTTTTTCCAATAACACTTTTAAAGAGATCTTTCACGAATTACCAAATGGTATTTGGTCATCTGAATGTGCCTTAAACGATGAAATCCTTAAAATCTTTGGTGAAGAGGGAATAAAGTGGACTATTTCAGATATTGATAATTTGACTCAGCTTGGGATAGACAAAAATGATCCCGTAAAATCGCATCTTCCATATACCATTAATGGTGTTACTGTATTCTTTAGGGATAAATATCTTTCTGATGGTATAAGTTTCAGATATTCGGGAAAACCGGTAGAAGAGGCAATGCAAGATGTTGAAACAACGTTTACAAATTTTCAAAAACTTAACACAAGTGGAAATCTTGTTTACACTATTGCTCTTGATGGTGAAAATGCATGGGAGTATTACGAAAATGATGGTAACGATTTTTTGAACGCTTTTTATAAGAAACTATCAGAACTTCAAAGTAAGGGTATTATTAAGGTTGTTACACCATCTGAGTATCTTTCAAAATACAAGGGGCAAAGTGTTGAACTACATAAAGTTACTTCGCTTGACCTCGCGCAAAAGGATATTTCTTTTGTCAATTCTTATTCTAATCTTCCCACGAAAGAATATGAAGGCTATTTCGGAGAGTCAAGCTGGGTTAATCCAACCCTCGATACATGGATTGGTGAACCACAAGAAAATATTGCGTGGATGTGGCTCCTGGATGCTTGTAAAAGATATAAAGAGAAAGAAACTTCTATTACCCCTGAACTAAAAAGCGAAGTGAAGAAATACTTAATGATTGCAGAAGGCTCTGATTGGTTCTGGTGGTACGGAAGCGATCAAAGTTCAGGGAATGATCGGGCATTTGATAGACTTTACAAACTTTATCTTGGTGAGATTTATAAAAAACTTGGACTTGATATTCCAGATTACCTTTTTGGTAATTACTTCCCAGATGGAGAGCCTTACATTTCAACCGAATTGTCGTTGAAAGACAGTGTCCCTACAGAAATAATTAGTATATCCAACAAGAATATTGGAAACGCGATCTATAGTGGATTGGAAAACTCATTAGAGTTAAAATTGAATGCAAACGATTACATAGTTGCAATATACAATGGTAAGTCTCTTAATGCATTTTTAAGTGAGCAAACAAAACCAAAAACATTCAATATGGATAACTTTCCGTTTACAAATGAAAGTATTGGAATGCCTGTTGACTTTGAGATTTATGGCAAAAACGGGATTTATAAGATTGATTTAAGTGGTTTGAATTCGAGCAAAATGTATGTTGCGGTGGTTAAAGTAAAAAATGGAGCTACCATAAAGGAAACGCCACCAATAAAATTGAAATTTCCTGTGAAAATCGAAGGAGAGCTTATAGGAGAACTTTACGACGAAGCGAGCGACGATAATGGTCCTGGAACTTATACATATCCTCTTAACGACGTATTTAAAAATAAAGGACATCTTTTTGATTTACAATCTTTCAAGATGTTTGATGCAGGAGACAATTACATACTTCAATATGGAATCGGTACTATAGGGGATAATCCCTGGAATGGACCCAATGGGTTTTCCTTCCAAATTATTGAAACATATTTTGATGTCGAAGATGGAGGAAGAACAGAGCCAATTGACATAAAGGGTCCGAATGCGCTAATTGATAATAATCATCCCTGGGATGTTGCGATAAGAGTTGCTGGCTGGTCATATGGCAATTATATACAAAATGCAAAAGGAGAAGTTGCTCAAGGCGAACTTGGGATTTCTGTAGACAACGAAAAGAACATAATAACCGTCATTTTACCCAAAAAGTATCTTTCTATAAAGCAGGATTATAAACCATATGTATGTATTATTTCTGGAAGCCAAGACGGATATGGCGAAGGTTATTTTAGAGCAATAACACAGACAGCAACCGAGTGGACCTGTGGTGGTGCCGATCCTGATGCGCTTAACGCAGGCGTTCTGCCAAAGGTAATGGATATATTTACCCCTAAGGAAAAGACACAAAAGGAAATCCTTACTTCTTATGATGTCCAAAATAAGAAATTTGCAACAATCCCAATGTTACCTCTTGAAAAGGCAAAAGAAGTTCCAAACTTAATTTCCTCTTATAAACTCAATATAGGCGATACTACACCTCCAAATTCGCAATTTTCTATAAACTTTGCTATCAAAAATGTTGGCAAGGCTGAGCAGAAAGACCTTGATGGAAGTGAATTTACCTTATATATTCCTGATTATGTTTTAGTTAAGAAAATTGAAACAACTAATTTTAAGAGCGAAGTTAATAATAAAGAAATAGATTTTAATGGAGCAATCTTACCAAACCAAGAAGAGAATATTAAAATCACATTTGCAGTGAGCCCTGATGTGAAAAATGCGTACAAGGAGAATTTTAAAGGTGTTTTAAGATTTGACGGAGATGGATCAGGAAAGAATTCCACGATCTCTAACTTCGAATTCTATTTTTATACAAGGTACAAAGTAGAGATTAGCTTGCCATTTGATAAGAACTATTTAATAAGAAACGGAAATAAAATTGTATTTAAAAATGCGGATGTTACTACAGAATACGACCAAAAGCTTAACGATGTTACAACTTCCCTTGAAGATGTTTGCGACGCCCTTGGTGTTAATTATTCTTTTGACGGAACAAAGCTTACTCTTACATTCATGGATAATAAATATGAGCACTGGGTTGGGCAAAACAAGGCTCTTCTTAATGGAAGCGCTATACCGCTAATTGAGGGTTCCCCTGACATAAGGAGCTATGTAGAGAATGGCGTTTTGAAATTCCCTCTTAAAGCACTTGCATATGCATTTAAATTTAAGTATAATATAGACAGCGTAAATAAAACTGCAAATCTCTACTACCTCCCATAGATTTAGAGTGAAGGAGTCTCTCCTTCACTCTTGATAATTTAAAGGAGGTTAAATTGAAAGGAAAAAACCAAAGAGATCTAAAAGAAGAAAATACATCGACGGTTCTTAAACTTGTAAAAGATAATCCAAATATCTCAAGAATTTCTGTTGTTAGAAGAACAGATTTAACTCCGCCAACTGTTTCAAGGATTATAAGTTTTCTTCTTGAAAGTGGTGTAGTGCTAGAATCTCCGGGTGAATCAACTCATGTTGGGAGGAAACCTTTCCATCTTAAATTTAATGGCAAGAACTTTTTGGTTTTAGCAGTTGAAATGTCTTACACATATGTAAGATTTGCTATCGTAGATTTAGACGGAAATATTAAGGAAGTTCAAACGGTTGAGACAACGACCGATATTCCAAACAACAAACTTTTCGAATTAATATCCGAAAACTATAGTCACTTTCAGAAACGGTTTGATAACATTTTTGCGATAGGAATTTCCTCACCTGGAAGAGTAAACCCTAAAGAGGGAGTTATAATAAGTATCCCGAACCTTAGAAATCTGTCCAATTTTAGGGTCAAAGAATTAGAAAAAGAATTGAAAAAACCAGTATTTATATTAAATGACGCAAACGCAGAAGCACTTGCTGAAATGTTTTTCGGATACGGAAGGGATGTGAATGATTTTTTGCTTGTGCATATTGGTTTCGGTATTGGTGGAGGTATTGTTTTAAACCGAAAACTTTACAATGGAAATTTTGGGGTATCGGGAGAAATAGGTCATATTTCTGTAGATATGGAATACGGGTTGGAGTGTGATTGTGGAAACAAAGGCTGTATAGAACTTTATGCAAGCGTAAACTCTATTATTAAAGAGGTTCAAAGACAGAAAAAGAATATCAATCTTACAATGAATAGCCTTTACGAATTTTTAAAGGAAGGAGATCCTGTTACAATAAGTGTCGTTAATGAGAGGTCAAGGATGATTGGCAATATGCTTGTTACTGTTTCAAACATTCTTGCACCACAAAAAATAATAATTGCAGGACCAGTAGTAAAAATTGCAGAGTTTATCATCCCTACGATAAAACAAACTCTTTCTAAACACTCTTTCTATGGATTTGGGAAGGAAATTGATGTTGTCTCTTCTGCGTTAAAAGAAAACTCAGGACTTATTGGGGCAATGTCTATAGTCTTGAATGAATTTTTAGAACACCCGTACGAATTTATTACAAACCTAAAATAAGGCTTATTACCGTAAGGGTAATAAAAAGCAGAATTATTATGCCAAGTGTATACTGTTGAGTATTTACAAGGGGATAATCCTTAGTCTTTAAAAATTCAACGGTCTCTTTGTGGCGCAAAAGATATACTAGATAAATGAACCATGGAATTTCAATTAGCATAATCGCAATTACTCTTTCTGGCGTTAGCCTTGCCACTCCAAGGAAAAGATATGGAGTAAAAGTTCCCACCTTGTATCTATTGTGTAAAAAGAGAACTAAAGAGTTAAAATTGAGCATAGCTATACTTATCAAAAGATTTAGTATGATGTTTAAAAGCGTAATTCCAATAAGTAATTTTAAAGAATATTCTTTCTTTAAAAGTAGTAAAATAGACGGGAAGAAGTAAATAGAAAAAATAATTGCAGAGATAGTTAGAATGTATTTGGAGACAGGACTTTCAACGATTTTAAATCTCATGTAGAAAGTATACGCAAATACAATAAAGTATATGAGACCAATGAAAAGGATATAAACTGCTATTTTATATTCCTTGGGCATCCTATCCATTTTTTATTTGTATACCCAATTCATCCAGCTGTTTTTTGTCTACATCACTTGGGGCATCGGTTAGAGGGCACGTCCCGGAAGTTGTCTTTGGGAAAGCAATTACATCCCTTAAACTGTTAGCTTTTGATAAAATCCAAACTAGTCTATCAAGCCCAAAAGCTATGCCACCATGAGGAGGCGCACCAAATTTGAAAGCCTTCACTAAAAAACCAAAACGGGATTCGATTTCGTCTTCAGTTAGTCCTATCGCCTTGAAAACTCTTTTCTGAAGTTCGGGGTTATGAATCCTAATACTGCCGCCGCCAAGTTCACTTCCATTTAATACCAAATCATATGCAATTGCACGGACATTTTCCTTGTCTTCCTCAAGTTTATTAAGGTCTTCAGGATTTGGCATGGTAAATGGATGGTGTTCTGCAACATAACGACCTTCTTCTTCACTGTATGAGTAAAATGGAAAGTTTACAACCCAGAGAAAGTTAAAGCGATTTTTGTCGATCATATTGAATTTTTCACCAAAATACAGTCGAGCCCTTCCAACTTTTTCAAAACCTCCCTTACGGTCAACCACAAAAACCGCAACGAGACTTCCATCTTTACTATTTTTTAAGATTGATTCTTTTTCAAATTCATTTAAGAATTTTGCAAATTGAGATGTAACTTCTCCGTTTTGTATTTTAAAATCAACAAAGCCATTGAGATCAAATTGTTTTACTGCCTCCTTTAGTTTGTCAACTTCACCTCTTGAAAGAGATGCCGCTCCATCAACTGATAGTCCTAAAACTAACTTCGATCCGTCATTTTGCAAAATCTTTATCTGAGTATTTTTGAAGGCTTCTGTGAAGTCTATTATTTTCATCTGAAACCTTGTATCTGGTTTGTCGGAACCATAAAACCTCATTGCATCTTTGTAGTCCATTCTTGGGAATGGAGTTTCTATGTCAATATCTACAACCTCTTTAAAAAGCTTCTTATACATGTCCTCTACAAGAGAAATTATATCTTCTTGTTCAACGAAGGACATCTCTATGTCAATCTGCGTAAATTCTGGCTGCCTATCAAGTCTTAAATCTTCGTCCCTGAAGCATCTTGCAATTTGATAGTACTTTTCGAATCCGCTAACCATTAGGATTTGCTTGAATAGTTGAGGTGATTGTGGCAAGGCATAAAACTTCCCTTTATTTAATCTGGATGGTACTAAAAAGTCTCTTGCGCCTTCAGGTGTGCTTTTTGTTAGATACGGCGTTTCAACTTCAATAAATCCATGGGAAGAGAGGTAATTCCTAATGCTTTGGGTGATTTTTGCTCTTAACTCAAATATCTTTCTCATTTCATCTCTTCTCAGGTCAAGGTATCGGTATTTAAGCCTTACAATCTCGTCGACATCCTGTGGAGCAAAAGGGTTGAAAGGCAAGTCTTCTGCTTTTGAAAATATCTCATAATCCTCAAGTTTAATCTCTACCATGCCAGTCTGCAATTTTGGGTTTGGTGTTTCTCTTCGTTTGACTGTTCCTTTAATCCCGATAACGGACTCGACTTTTAACGACTCAATTTCCTCAAAACTTTCCTTATCTACAGAATCAGGATATACGACAACCTGAACTATGCCGGATCGGTCCCTTATATCTAAAAATAGGATTCCTCCGAGATTCCTTTTTCTATGAAGCCAACCGTTTATAACTACTGTTTTACCTATAATGCTTTCGTTTATTTCACTTATAGTAATGGTTCGCTTAAGCATTTTTTATCATCTCCTTTATACCGTGCAAAATATGTTGCGTACATATTTTTGTTTGGTTGCCAGATTTTAAATTTTTAACGCTTAGTTCGTTATTCCTTACTTCGTCTTCTCCGATGATAATTGCTAAAATTGCATCTCTTTTATTTGCTCTTTCCAGTTGTTTTCTTAGAGAATCACCTTTTGGGTCAACTTCTACGATGAAATCCTCTATAAGAGTATCTCTTATTCTAAAAGCTAAATCTACAAATTTTTTATCATATGCTATGTAAACTTTTTCTTTTTGCGTAAGGTTATAATTATTTTGTTTTAATATTTCTATAAATCGTTCAACACCCATTGCAAAGCCCACGCCAGGTGTATTCCTTCCTCCGAGGTCTTCGATGAGGTAATCATACCTTCCTCCACCAAGAAGTGCATTTTGAGCGCCAAGGTCTTCTGATACAACTTCAAAAACAGTCTTGGAGTAGTAATCGAGCCCTCTTACGAGAGTATTATCGACTTCATAAGAAATCCCTAATTTATTAAGTAAATTTTTCACTTCCTCAAAATGTTCTTTACACTCGTTACACAGGTATTCGTCTATCTTAGGTAAACTTTCTTTAAGAGCAACGCTTTCTTTCTTGCAGTCAAGTATCCTTAGGGGATTTGTGTTTAATCTTCTCTTACAGTCGTTACATAACTCGTCGTAATGAGGCGTAAGTGCCTCCGTAAGTACCTCTTTATATTTTGGTCTACATTTTCTACACCCAATACTATTGAGCCTTACTTTAAGGTTTTTTATTCCAAAATGTTCGATTATTTTTATTGCGATGTATATTACTTCTACATCAAGAATTGGTGAAATATCGCCAAGAGATTCAATACCTAATTGATAAAATTCTCTGTATCTACCTTTTTGTGGGTTTTCGTACCTGAAACACTGACCAAAATAAAAGAATTTTAAGGGAAGTGGGTTTGTTTCAAGGTGGTGCTCAATAAAACTTCTTGCAACAGATGCAGTCATCTCGGGACGGAGAGCAAGCATCCTTCCGCTTTTATCTTCAAATGTAAACATCTCTTTCTCAACAATATCAGTGGTATTTCCTACAGATCGATCGAAAAGTTCTGCGTATTCAACAGTTGGAAGGACAATTAACTTATAGCCAAAAGAACTTGCTATTTCATATCCAACTTTTTGAATCTCGTTAAAAAGAAGTGCATCAATCTCTATAATGTCTTTAAAGCCTTTAACCGTTTTAATTTCCATTTCTTTCTCCTATATAGTGAATTTTACATATTTTTTGTTAAAAATCAAGTTTTTGCGAGTTTCTTTACTTTTGCGTATAATTAGGTATGCATAAAAAACTTATTGAAGCACAAATTGACGAAATAACAGGAGCTAAAATATACTTATTTCTATCAAAGGCTCTTAAGGGAAAAAATAGTGAATTACTTAAAGAAATCTCTAAGGATGAAACAAAGCATTATTTAGTTCTAAGAAAGTTGACCAATGTGGATGTAAAAGAAAATAAAATTCAAATCTTGTTATATAAATTTCTTTACTATATCTTTGGAGTTATTTTTGTGGTAAAACTTATGGAAAGAAGCGAAGAAGATGCTGTTTCAATGTATTCAGAATTTGCAAGTGAGAACGAAGACTTTAAAAATATTTTGGAGGATGAGGAAAGGCACGAAGAAGATCTCATAAAACTAATCGAGGAAGAGCGAGTTTATTATGTAAGTTCAATAGTTCTTGGCTTAAATGACGCCCTTGTTGAAATAACGGGAACAATTTCTGGTTTATCGTCTGCTTTGCAAGACGCAAAGACGATTGGAGTTGCAGCACTCATTACTGGTATTGCTGCCTCTCTTTCGATGGCAGCATCTGAGTATATTTCTAAGAAAACTGATGTTCTTTCTAAAAGAAATCCGTTGAAGGCGTCATTATACACTTTTATTGCCTATTTTGTAGTGGTGTTGTTGCTTGTTCTACCGTTTTTCTTTGTTACGAATTTTATCATTGGTTTTACTTTTTCGGTTATTTTTGGATTTCTTGTTGTATTGGTTTTCTCGTTTTATGTTTCAGTCATTCAAGATTCAAGTTTCAAAAGGACTTTCACAGAGATGTTTTCAGTGGTTATTGGTGTGGTTTTGATAACATTTGCGATAGGATATATTGCAAGAAAACTATTTCATGTAAATATTTAAAGGAGGCTATCAATGATTAAACGAGTTCCAAAAATTTTTATTTCAATTATCATCCTTGGTTATATTTTTGCATTCTTTTCTTTATTCGATCCTACAAAAAGACTCTTTGGATTAATTTCTTTTATAGTTGCTGCGGTACTTCATATAATTTATATGCTGTCAAATGAATATAAGTCATCAAGACATTTAGCAATTGCTTCTAAATTTATAGAGAAGAACGAGCCCGAAAAAGCCTACGAAGAAATTTTAAAATCGGCAAGGCTGTACCAGAACGAAGAAGAGCTTTATAAATTGTTTTCTAACAAAGCAAAATTCAAAGATACAGTAAAAAAAGTTGCAAATCTTATTTATGAGAATATTAGTAATTACGATTCACCATATATCAGATTTATTGGCGCAATGTTTGAGTACATTGGCGGCGACCTTGAGAGGGCAAAAAGACTTCTTTTAGCTATCGATGAAGACTCTCTTACTATAAAAATGGCTCGTCTTCTTGGTTCGATTTTCTATGAACTTAAGGATTTTGACAGGGCAATCGAATATCTTAAATTATACGACCCGCCTTATGCGCCCATGAACGAGGATGAACTTGCTGTTGTATATGGAATTGGCATTTCATACCTTGCAAAAGGTGAAAGAGAACTTGCAAGACAGTACCTCGAGCGAGTTGAATTGAGAAATTCAAAGTTTGGAAATGTTAGTTCAATATTGAAATCGCTTGAAGAAACCGATTCTAAAGAATCATAATTTTTGCATTTTCCTTTCCGAGCAAATAAAAAGAGAGTATACCCATTGAATAAAAGGCAAAAAATGCCATTATTTGTGTAAAGTAGTTGCCTTTAAATATTCCAAAAATTGAAGAGCCAATTGCCCAGGCAAGGTTCCACGAAATTTCTTTTATGCTTGAAGCTATTGCCTTTACTTCATCTTCCATCAATTCCATATAATAAGAGGTGTAGAGAGGTATAGATGAATTTATAAAAATGCCTCTTAAAAGATAAGAGATAATTGACACTGTTTGATTTTTAACAAGAAGCATTATTATAAAGGGTAAAGAAAGGCTTTCAAGTGTTAAGATCACATAGAACTTTTTAGAGTTTTTAAACAGGGTAGGCAAATATATTGAAGAAAATGCTATTAAAATACTTTGAATGCCGAAAATAAACCCAAGTTTTTCAGGTGCTATGTTCTGGTATTCTAAAAAATAAAGATTGAAAAACGGAATCATTATACCAGCACCAACACCCATAAAAAATTCGCTTAATGCAAAAGTTGAAATTACCCTCATATATTTTATGTTTTTTGCAAGTTTCTTAAGAGGATCTTTGATTTTCGAAATAATACTTTCTTCTTCCTCTTGAATCCAACTTTCCTCAATTCTACTTATAAATAATAAACTCATCATAGAAAGAGTTGCAGAAAATAAAATTGAATTACGCAATCCAAAATAAAAGTTACTCTTGGATAAAGTGGGGACTAAAGTACCAAGTATTTCTCCTATGAAGTTACCTAAAATTATACTTCCAAAAATTATCGTAAAAAGATGTGTTTGCTCGTATGTTGTGCTGTTTCTTGAAAGAAAAGGAGGTTCGTTTACAAGGAATAGAGAAGCACCAAATCCTATTAAAAGGATAGAAAGAAGAAGTGAGAAAGTACTTTTGCTGAACAATAGCAAAATTTCGCCTAAAGATTGCAGCAAGGTTCCCAATATAAAACTATTTTTGTGTCCTGCTATATTAGAAATAATTCCCGACACAATAGATAATGTTGCAATCCCTAAATAATAGAGAGCATTAACAAAACCTATTATTTCGTTTGAAACGCCCTTGTTTTTTAGATATAAATTCAAAACAAGAAAGAAAATGCCAGTCCCTATAGAAATTACAAAACTTCCTAAAATATAGCATCTTGCATTTTTGTTTTCAAACATTACTTTTCGAAACATTTAAATCACCTCACGTAACTTTTCATTTGAAAAATATAACTTTATATTATAATAAAAAGTTACATAGTCAGAAAGAATATGGATATAATTAGAAAAGATGGCGTAGCCTCAAATGAAGAGAAAAAAATTATTTGCTTTGTTTATCTATTATTTCTTCCTTGCTATCTTTAGGGCCTTCTTTGAGTTTATTAACTTGTGATTCACAATCCGAAAGCTTCCTTCTAAGATTTGAAATTTCTCTATAATGTACTATAAGTGATACTAACCACATTATAATAAGTCCTGCAAGAAGCATAATTATTCCAAATAAGCCAACTGATGTGCTGATTTCAAAAGTCACAAAGCGTATAGTTATCTGATTGAGGTTTTGTACAATTAGTAAAATGGTTGCAAGCAAAATTACGAGAATTAAAAAAGAAACACATTAAGTTTTTTCATATTACCCTCCAAAATAATCATTTAGTAATTTTAAAGCCTCATCCTTCTTTGCTATTTCCAAATTTGCGAAAGTCACCCCATTTACATTATATGATTTATACGGGATAGAAAATGAATTATTAAACAGCGCAAGAACAAAACTATTATCACTTACTAATGCTATATAGCCATTAATATCTAAATTCTTTAATTTGAAAGCAAGAGATTCAAATGCCTTTCTTGAAATATTTTCGAGAATTAGAGATACTTTCTTTTCATTTCTTATTCTGTTAAAAATTTCTTCAATAAGCTTCTCTTCGATTTTTCTTATATTATTAGATATGTTCTTATTTTCTTCTAATATCTTTTTTATCTTGTAAACTAGCTCATTTTCACCCGTTGTAAGGATTTTAGAAATTTCTTCTATGATTTCATTTTTGTTTTGAAATGCCCTGAGAGCACGGAGGCCTGATACAAAATAAATTCTTGTGAAATCTTTTTTTGTTTTTTCTGTTTTTAGTATTTTTACAAGACCGATTTGTCCGGTTCTATCAACATGAGTGCCTCCACACAAAGACTTATCAAAGTTCTCGACCTCAACAACTCTTATTGGGGGAGCAATTTCCGTTTTCTTTCTCAAATCAATTTTATTTAACTCCTGTTCATCAATGTAATACTTTTTAACTGCCCTATCTTCTAATATAATGCTATTAGCAAAATTTTCTACCTCTTTAATATTTTCTTGCGATATGGTAGTTCCTTCGATGTCTATTGTTGAATACTCCTCCCCCATATGAAAACTTACGGTTTCGAGATTGTATAACTTAATAAAAGATTGTGAAAGAATGTGCTGAGCAGTATGCTCTCTTGATATATCGAGTCTTCTGTCTTTGTCAATTTCGCAAGATATAGATTCTTCGATATCAAGTGCATCAACTTCATGGAGAACCATATTCTTTTCTTCTAAAACAAATAATACATTTGCCTTGCCGATTGTTCCTCTGTCGCCAAGTTGACCTCCTTTTCCATCAGGATAGAAGTTGGTTTCCTCAAGTTCTACAAAGAATTTTCCATCTCGTGCGAATTTATCTTTGACTTTAGTTTCCCACTTGTAAATATTCTCATTTATCATATTTCAATTTCTCCTTTAAAAACAAAATTTGCCTTGCCTTCTAAGTAATTTCCATCATCAGTAATTTTTACTTTTAGGCCTCCTCCAAGCGCTTTTACTAAAACGACACTTTCACCGTTCAAGAATTTATTAAAAACATACGAAGAAGCAACTGCACCAGTTCCGCAAGCAAGGGTTTCTTCGTAAACGCCTCTTTCAATGGTTCTCATTTTAATGGTACTTTTATTAACTATTTCGATAAAATCCACATTAATTCCAAAAGGAAAAAGTGTAAAATTTTTTGCTATCTTTAATGCTTTGTTCTTCGGAATTCTTTTTATGTTTTTCAAAGGGATAACAGCATGTGGTTCAGATGAATTTACAATGTATAATTTTAAGCCAAAGAGTTCAATAATGTGAGAATTTCCAGTTGGTAAACCTTTTACAAATTTATCAATCTTACCCATTGCCCCCATCGAAACAGAAAATACATTATCATCTACCTTCTTTACAACTTTTATACCTGCTTTTGTTTCGATTTTGATGCTATTGCGATTGAAAAACTTACTAAAGTAAAGACCAATACAACGTGCACCATTTCCACACATTTCAGATTCACTTCCATCTTTTTCTAATACGCGCATTTTAATATCAGCAATCTTGCTTTCCTCAAGATATAGAAGAGAATCACCCCCAATGGAAGCATGTCTATCTAAAAGAATTTTTGACAATTCTTCAGGGTGCTCAATGGAGTTTTCTCTTCCGTCAATTACTACAAAATCATTTAGAGTTCCTTCAAATTTATAAAATTTAAGATGCTTTCCTGACAACATCGCCGCCAAGTTTTTGAATTTTATCTATATAATTTTCATATCCCCTGTCTATATGAATTGGGTCTAAAACTTTGCTTGTGCCTTTAGCTGACAGTGTTGCAAGTAGTAAAGACATTCCACCTCTCAAGTCTTTTGCTGTAACAACAGAAGGTTTGAGTTCTTTTACTCCTGTAATGAATGCAGAAATTCCCTCAACTCTTATGTTAGCCCCCATTTTTATAAGGTCATCTACTATACGGAATCTGTTCTCAAAAACGGTTTCGGTTACGACACTTGATCCGTCTGCTAATGTAAGGAGAGTTAAAATCTGGGACTGGGCATCTGTTGGAAATCCTGGATATGGAAGCGTTTTTACTGTTGTAGGCAGTATTTTTCCTCTGTAGCTTGCAGTAATTTCACTTTCTTTTACTGTAATTTCAAGTCCTGTTTCTTTAAGTTTCATTATTACGGCTTCAATATGTTCTGGAATTGTTTTTTTAATTGTTATTTTTCCCTTTGTAAGACCAGCGAGGATTAAATATGTAGCAGATTCAATTCTATCAGGTATTATGTTGTAATTAATCGGTTTCAATTTTTTTACTCCATGCACAATAATTTTGCTTCCTGTTCCGTTTATTTCGATATTTGCACCTGCAAGGTTAAGAAAATTTACGAGATCTTTAATTTCTGGTTCTCTTGCCGCATTTTCTATTACAGTTGTGCCTTCTGCAAGCGTTGAAGCAAGAATAATATTTTCAGTTGCTCCTACACTTGGCATATCAAGAAAAATTTTGTTTCCTTTCAAGGACCTTGAAACAAGCGCTTTTAAGATGCCTTTATCCCAGGCAAATTCAACTCCAATACTTTCCAATCCTTTTATATGTTGATCAATAGGTCTTTTCCCTATGTTACAACCTCCAAGACCTGCAATTGATGCTTTTTTGTGTCTTGCAATGAATGCTCCAAGCAAAGTTTGAGTTCCTCTTATATTTTCGGTTTCTTCAGGGGGAATTTCTGGCTTAAAAGAGGAACTTGCGTCAATTTCTACTTCATGCTCTCCTTCTTCTACCTTCACTCCGATTTTTTTTAATTGAAAGAGGAATTTTTGAACATCGAGGATATTTGGGATATTCCCTATATGGCATTTACCCTCAACAAGAAGACACGCCGATAGTACAGGAAACGCCGCATTTTTTGCTCCAGAAATTTCAACTTCACCTTTAAGAACTCTTCCACCGTTAACTTCAAGATATTCCATCTTTTCCTCCGAACATTAGATAATCATAAACTATCTTTGCAATTCTTGTACCAGCGTATCCATCACCAAATGGATTTTTATTAGAGATCATTTTTTCGTATTCTTCCTTTTTGAGTAACAATTTAGTTGCCTCTTCAACTATCTTGCACCTATCAGTTCCTACAAGTCGCACTACTCCGCTTTCAACTGCTTCTGGTCTTTCAGTGGTGTCACGCATTAGAAGGACAGGTTTTTTGAGAGTTGGTGCTTCCTCTTGGATTCCGCCTGAGTCGGTTAATATTAACGTAGCTTTTGACAAAAGTTTAATAAATGATAAGTAATCCATTGGCTCAATAAGAAGGATATTTTTGTTATCTTTGAGTATTCTATTTACAGTTTCCCTTACAACTGGATTTTTATGAACAGAAAAAACAATTTTGTATTCATTACTAAAATTTTCCGCAAGTTCATTAACTGCAGAACAAATCTCTTCCATAGGTTTGCCCCAATTTTCCCTTCTGTGTGCTGTTACTACAATGTATTTTTCATCATATCGAATAGGCAAATTTACTTGAATATCACTTTTAATAATTTCAAGAAGAGCATCTACTACTGTATTTCCTGTAACATAAATTTGACTTTCATTAACACCCTCTTTAAGTAGGTTTTCTTTTGCTTTTTCAGTTGGTGCAAAATAGAGGTCAGTGAGAGCGTCGGTTAGTTTTCGATTCATTTCTTCTGGGAAAGGAGAGTATTTGTTGTAAGTCCTGAGACCTGCTTCCACATGTCCTATGTGGATTTTTTCGTAAAAGGCGGAAAGTGCTGATGCAAATGTCGTTGTTGTATCACCATGAACAAGAAGAATATCTGGGCGGTCTACATCAAATATATCCTTAAGTCCTGTAAGAACTTTGTTTGTTATTTTGGTTAGTGTTTGTTTTTCTTCCATTACCCTGAGGTCGTAGTCAATGGTTATGTGAAAAAGATCTATAACCTGCTTTAGCATTTCTTGGTGCTGGCTCGTGATAATAACTTTTGTCTCTAAATCAGAAAAATCTTTTAGCGCCTTGTATACCGGATACATTTTTATTGCTTCTGGTCTTGTCCCGAAAACGAGAAATACTTTCTTTTTCATTATTTCACCCCAAACGCAAGTATTACACCTGTGATAGAGAGGATAAATGTAAGAAGATAATACACCAATGCAATTTGTCTTTGCGATAAACCCTTCTTAAGAAGGCGGTAATGTATATGCTCTGTGTCGTATCTGAAAGGAGAACCTCCGTGTATAATTCTTCTAAATATTGATGTAAAAACCTCCATAATTGGAATGCCAAGAACAAAAATTGGAAGAGCAATCGTTAAAAGAGTGGTCGTTTTATACGCACCAACTACTGAAATGATTCCAAGCATGTATCCAAGAAGGCCAGCGCCAGAATCTCCCAAGAAAACTCTTGCTGGGTGGAAATTATAAATGAGAAATGCAACTAAACTTCCACAAAGTCCGATAAGTAGCAAGGCAAGATTTAGATGACCTTTGTACATTGCAGTTATAGCAAGAAAAAAAGACGCAATAGCGGAAACGCCGGAGGCAAGTCCGTCAAGGCCATCTATTATGTTTATTGCGTTTATAAGACCAACTATCCAAAACGCCGTTAAAATACTTCCTGTAAATCCTAATTTTATTACGGTGTCTGTGAAAGGAACTGTTATCTGGGCAAACTGCGTTCCTGTAAATATTGCAATAAATGCAGAAATAAATTGCACTGCGAATTTCTGCCTCACCGTAAGGCCAAATTTATCGTCGAACAAAAGACCAAAGAACAAAACAGTTGCACCTAAAATAATTCCTACAAATTGTAAGTTAAATTTCTGTAATATCAAAAATAGGAAGATAATGGAAACATAAATAGATATACCACCCGAGCGAGGAATTGGCTCTTTATGTATCTTTTGCCTATTTTCTTTCTTTGGCAGATCTATAATTCTGAATTTGAGTCCAAGAAATATTGCAAGAGGCGTAGAGAAAGATGAAATAAAGAAACCAAGAAGAAAAAAGTAAGAAATATCAAAAAAATTTCTGTTAATAAACTCTATTAACTCTTTCATTTCGTACCAAAAAGCCTATCTCCCGCATCTCCTAATCCTGGAATAATATATCCATGCGAATTTAACTTTTGATCTATTGCAATGGTGTAGATTTTTACATCTGGATGGTCGTGTTCGATTTTTTCAATTCCTTCTGGTGCGGAAATAAGGCAAACAAAGAAAATCTTTTTGGCTTTTGCTTCTTTTACAACAGAAATAGCTTTTGATGCTGATCCGCCTGTTGCAAGCATCGGGTCAACAACAAAAACAGATGAGTTTTCTATGTTAGTAGGAAGTTTGCTGTAGTATTCTACAGGTTCAAGCGTGTTTGGGTCTCTGTATATTCCAATATAGCCCACCCTTGCATGAGGTATTAGATCAAGAATACCTTCTGCCATAACAATGCCTGCTCTAAGAATTGGAACTATTGCAATATCCTCATCAATAATGTAACTTTTTGTTTTATCAATTGGAGTTTCTATTTCTACTTCTTTGAGTTTTGTGTCTCTAAAAATCTCATATACCATTAATGCAGACAACTCCTTAACTAACTCTCTAAATTCCTTTGGATTTGTTTCCTTCTTTCTTAGGTATGTTAACTTATGCTGTATAAGGGGGTGTTGAATCAAATTTACATTCTTCATTATGCCTCCTTTAAATGTAAGAAATGTTAGGATATATTGGGAACTTTTTTGTTAATTCCAATACCTCATTTCTAATTGTTTCTAATTTCTTCTCGTCATTTCTAAACTCGATTGCTTTGTCTATTAATTCTGCAATATATTCCATTTCTGCCCCTTTCATCCCTCGAGTTGTTAATGCAGGAGTACCAAGTCTTAATCCGCTTGTTTCTGTTGGAGGAAGTGGGTCAAAAGGTATTGATTCTTTGTTTGTGGTTATGTAAACGGAGTCTAAAAGCCTCTCAGCCTCTTTGCCTGTAATGTTTTTGGATCTTAAATCTATTGAAATAAGGTGATTATCAGTGCCGTTCGTTATTAGTCTAAAGCCACGCTTTATTAATGCATTTGCTAATGCTTTGGCGTTTGCTACAACCTGTTTTTGGTATTCCTTAAACTCGTCTGTCATTGCCAACTTAAGCGCAACAGCTTTGGCTGCGATGATATGTTCGAGTGGTCCTCCTTGAATACCTGGGAACACAGCCTTATTAAGAATTTTTTCGTGTTCTTTCTTGAATAGGATCATCCCCCCTCGTGGACCTCTAAGTGTTTTATGCGTTGTCGTAGTTACAAAATCTGCAAATGGCACAGGAGTTGGGTGGACATTTGCTGCAACAAGTCCTGCTATGTGAGCCATATCAACCATTAGATAAGCACCAACGCTTTTTGCAATGGTTTGAAATTTTTCGAAGTCAATGAATCGAGGGTATGCGCTTGCGCCTGCAACTATAACTTTTGGCTTGTATTGTTTTGCAAGGTCTTCAACTTGATTGTAATCAATAAGCTCTGTCTCCTTTTCAACTCCATAGTGTACAGCATTGAAGTATTTACCCGTAACGCTTACGGGACTTCCGTGACTTAAATGCCCCCCTGCTGACAAATCCATTCCGAGAAGTGTGTCTCCAGGATTCATGGTAGCAAAGTACACAGCGAAGTTTGCCTGAGTTCCTGAATGTGGTTGGACATTTGCACCTTCGGCATTGAAAAGAGCCTTTGCTCTTTCTATTGCAAGACTTTCAACAACATCAATATACTCACATCCTCCGTAGTATCTTCTCTTGGGATACCCTTCTGCATATTTGTTTGTTAGAACCGAACCTTGTGCTTCGAGAATAGGTTCCAAAACATAATTCTCCGATGCTATAAGTTCGAGTTTTGTCCTCTGTCTTTCAAGTTCATTTTGCATTGCCTGTGCCAATTCAATGTCAACATCCTTAATTCTCATTTTTGCCTCCTTAATTAATTGTTTTTGCTAAAGCGACAAAATAAATATTTCCTTTGCATTTGTTTTTAAAAGCCTTTGTGATCTCATGTGCAGTACTTCCTGTAGTGTATACATCATCAACTATTAGAACGTTACCGTTATATATACCCTCTACAGAAAAAGCATTTTTGAGGTTTTCCAGTCTTTCGTTTCTCTTAAGGTCTGTTTGCTTTTTTGTTTCTTTAACTTTATGTACCTTATTTATGACTGGTTTTCCTGAAAGTCTTGATAGTTCTTTTGCTATAAGATAAGTCTGGTTGTAACCTCTGCTTTCAAATTCTCCCTTCGACATCGGTATATAACCTATAAAGTCGAAATCTAATTTGTTTTCGTTAACGAAATTAAATACTAAATTTGAGAAGAACTTTGATAATACTTTATATCCTTCAAATTTAAACTTCTTGATAAGTTCTTCCATTACTCCATAGTAATTTGTCATTCCATAATAGTATACCATTTCTTGATGTAAAATGAGAGGGTATTCAAGAAACTTAATATTGTTCTTGCAATCTTCACATACAAAATTGCTATTATAAAGCTTTTTACCACAGCTTACACAATGGGCAGGTGTAACAAGTTCAAGAAAAAACTCTTTAATGTATGAGTTGTATAAGTAAATCAAAGTTTCTTTTTGCATCGTTTTTTGCCTTTATTAATTTCTCGTGAATTTTGTTTGCAAATAAATCCTTTTCTCTAATAAACTTTAAAAAGACCTTTGAGAATTCAGAAAGTCTCAGTTCAGAAATTTCTATCCCATCTAATTCAAACAATTTTGATATATTTCTTACTTTATCGTCATAGTAAACTGGTAATACAGGTTTCTCAAGCATTGTAGAAAAAACTACCGAGTGATATCTCATTCCAACAACTATCTCTGCGCCGTTTAAAATAGAAACCACATCATCAATATTTTCAGGAATAAATACTTTAAACTTTGTCCTTGCTTCTATTTCTTTTGCGATATTTAAGTCCACATCTTTGTAAAAAGGAACGATTAAGGTCTCATTTTCTGTCTTATAATGCATGAAACGCGCTATATCAGAAAGTTCTTCAATATCAACAGGCTCTCCTCCTTTAACCTGAAGTACATTGTAGGGTTCATTAAATTCAATTTTCTTTAAATTTTTAGGTTGGTAGAGGAAAGCAAGATCTTGAGTTACACGTAATTCTTTTTTAACTCCTATTTCTTCAAGAAGTTTTTTTGATTCCAGATCCCTTACGGTTATTAAGTCAATCTTATTTAGTATTTCTTTTGTAAGTTTTCGGTTTCTTTCATTTTTAAGAGGGCCTATTCCCTGGGCAAAAACAACACTTTTCTTTCCAAAGAGTTTTGGTAAATAAATAAGAGAAAGGTAATAATAAAGGCTTCTTGAACTTGTCTTATCTTGCAATAAACCACCACCACCAGAAATAGCAACATCAGAGTTTTGTAGTGCTTTAAAAATTTCTATTGGATTGGTTCTCTTAATTTCGTTTTCCTTTACCTTATTTTTTGCAAGAAAAACCGGTTCTATTCCAATTTTAGGTAATTCAACTTCAATAACCTGTCTTATTGCTTCATCCCCTAAGTTACCGAACCCAAAGTAACCAGAAACAACTGCTTTCAATCCTCGATCCTCCCTATAAGCAACTTAAAGGAAAGAACAACAAGGTTTTTAAGTCTCCATATTCTTTCAGGTTGCGTAACAGTTCTATATAGCCATTCAATGCCCATTTTTCTTACCCAAAGAGGCGCCCTTTTTACTCTTCCGCTCCAGACATCGAATGATCCACCAATCCCAATATTTACTGGGATATTTAAGTCTCTGTTTTTTACAATCCATTTTTCTTGTTTTATGCCTCCCATTCCAACAAAGAGTATATCAGGGTTTGCCTTGTTAATTTGCTCTCTTACTTCGTTATCTGCATTAAAATAACCGTTATGAGTTCCAACAATGTTTAAATTTGGAAAGCTCTCTTTAATCTTTTTGGTTGCTACTTCAAGAACTTCTTCTTTTGCACCCAATAAGAACACCCTATAATTTTTGGATTCTGCTTCTCTTAAGAGCTCCCACGCAAATTCGATTCCAGGAATTCTTTGAGTTATGCGCTGTCCAAATCTTCTTGCACCGAGTACAACGCCTATTCCATCAGGAATAACAAGATCAGCGTTTCTTAAGATGTTCAAAAACTCTTTGTCACTAATTGCTCTCGATAGCATCTCACCATTTATTGTTACAATTAGGTGAAAGTTGCCTTGCTTTATAAAATCTTCAACAATTGAAAGATTTTCTTTTAAAGGCCTATTTGAAACTTTTATTCCTAAAAATTCAACTACCTCTTTATTGTTACTTCTTCTCTTATACGCCTCATTTAAAAATCTAGGAAGGCTCAGTATTCTTGGTAGCCTTTTAGGGTCAAGAATAAATCTATAAAGCCACTCTAAGCCAATTTTCTGAACAATATAAGGTGCTCTTTTAAACTCCTGTGCGTATACGTTAAATGTGCCACCAACTCCCATTGCAAATTTTACATTCAGTTTCTCAAGATTTCTGAAGATAAATTTTTCTTGTTTTGGAGAACCCATCCCTACAAAGAGAATATCAGCACCTGATTTTGCAACTTCACCTACAACTTCCTCATCTGTATCGAAGTAGCCATTGTGGAAACCAGCGATTTGAAGATTTGGAAAATCTTTTTTTATATTTTCAATTGCTTTTTTAAGACTTTCTTCTTTTGTTCCAAGAAAATAGACCTTATAGCCATTTGTTTCAGAAACTTTTAGTAAGTCCGAGAAGAGATCAATGCCCGTTACCCTTTCTTTTATTTTAATCCCTTTAAATGTTTTTGCAGCAAAAATTATTCCTACACCATCAACAAAATTTAGATCTGATTTTTTTATAATATTTAGCAGTTCTTCATCATTGTATGCTTTGAGTGCTTTTTCGGGATTGATGGCAACGCCAAAATGTGGTTTACTTTCTTCCATTAATTTAGTTATGTATTGAATTGCTTCAGTTCTTGTTAAGTTGTCTACAGGTATATCGAATACTTCAATTCTCATATCGTATAGTAATGGAAGCCTAAAGCCGTCGCACGGTCTTTATTTATAATACCCTTTGCGTCAAAAATAACTGCATCTTTCTTAAGATAGTTTTTCCACTTCTCGATGTCGTAATCTATTTCATCATGGAGTATTGGAATAACAATAACATCTTTATCATTTAAAAGAGCATTTAAGTTATCTTCAGAGTCGTTAAAATTGCCTTTTACTTTTGGATCAAAAAATGTTACCTGTGCACCCCTACTTTTTAACATTTCTTTCAGCATTACTGCAGGACTCTCAGATATATCAGAAGAATTATCCTTCATGGCTATACCTATAAAGCCAATTTTAGATTGTTCTATATTTTTGTTAACCTTCTTTAGCGCGCTCTCAATTATAAGAGAAATGTCTTTTGGTCTTCTGTCGTTGACGAAACGGGCTGCGTGGAGTAGTGGCATATCGAGGCCAATTTTATCTGATACATAAAAAATGTATTTAGAGGCAAAAGGTATGCAATGACCACCAACTCCAATCCCGGGGGTTAGGAGTTTTACCCTTTTGTGAGTATTCGCAACTTTTATTACCTCCATTGTATCGACTCCCAAGGCATTTGTAAGCGTTGCAAGTTCATTTACAATAGCAATATTAACGTCTCTTGAAGCGTTTTCTATAAGCTTTGAAATTTCAACTACTTCAGGTGAACTTGCTTCTATAACATTAGGGTTTATTACCTCGAGTAATTTTTTTGCTCTTTCGGTTCCTTCTTTACTCAATCCAGCAACTGCAACAGGCATTGTTTGAAATTCCTCAAATGCTTTCCCTTCAGCAATTCTTTCAGAGGAATAGGCAATATAAAAGTCTTCTCCTTCTTTTAATCCACTTACTCCCTCAAGTATTGGTTTTGCAATGTTTTTGGTTGCTAAAGGGGGGACAGTTGACCTTATCAATATGAGTGAATCTTTCTTCAGGTTCCTGCCAATTGATTCCATTGCGCTTTCAAAAACACTTATATCGACTAAGTCTTTTTCTATAGGAATTCCAACTGTTACGATAATATCTTTTACTTCTCTCAACCCTTCTTCGTAAGAGTCTGTAGGTTCAAACAACCCTTTCTCTAAATTCTCTTTGAGAATTTCTTCGATATGTTTTCCATTGTATTCTTCATAAACATGTGTCTCCCCTTTTTTGAGAGACTCGATATAATTTTTGTTTATATCAATTCCGTAGACTTTTGTGCCGTGAAGAGCATATGTAAGAGAAAGCGGCAGTCCAACAAAGCCAAGCCCAACGACAGCGATTTTCTCCATCTTATAACCTCCAAAACTATATTTAAACTTCCAAACGGTATTTTATATTAAAAACCTTTTTTTTCAAAGTTTATAACTGATATTGCAAAAATTGATTCAAGATATATAATAAAAAAGACGCGCCCATAGCTCAACTGGATAGAGCAACGGTCTACGGAACCGTCGGTTGCGGGTTCGACTCCTGCTGGGCGCGCCATTTTACTATTTACTTAAGCATTGGCATTTTTATATTGTGCTTTTTAGCTGTTTCTATAGCAATTTCATAGCCTGCATCTGCGTGCCTTACTACACCGCTTGCAGGATCGTTGTGAAGTACCCTTGAAAGTTTTTCGTGTGCTAAGTTAGTTCCGTCAGCTACAATTACGAAGCCTGCATGAATTGAGTACCCAATACCTACTCCTCCACCATGATGAACGGAAACCCATGTTGCACCTGATGCAGTATTTAATAAGGCATTTAAAATTGGCCAATCAGCAATTGCATCTGAGCCATCCTTCATTTTTTCTGTCTCTCTGTATGGAGATGCAACTGATCCGGTATCGTGGTGGTCTCTTCCTATTACTATCGGTGCTTTTATTTTTCCCTCTTTTACCAATTTATTAATCTCAAGTCCGAATGCTTCCCTTTCGCCCTGTCCAAGCCAGCAGATCCTTGCAGGTAGACCCTGGAAATGGACTTTCTTATGTGCTAAGTCAATCCACTTTTTAAGGTGTTCATCATATGGGAAAAGTTTCAATACAACATCGTCTGTAAGATATATGTCTTCAGGGTCACCAGACAAAGCAACCCATCTAAATGGACCCTTTCCCTCAGAGAACAGTGGTCTTATATATTCTGGAACGTACCCGACTATTTCAAAGGCATCTTTTGCTCCATGATCAAAGGCATTTCTTCTTAGATTATTCCCATATTCAAACACCTTTGCTCCATGCTTTTGCATTTCAACCATAGCATTCACATGTTCAACCATCGAGTCATAAACTTTTGACAAATATTCCTCAGGTTTTTCTTTTCTTAGGATTTTCGCTTCCTCAACACTTAAACCTTTCGGGATATAGCCATTTAATGGGTCATGGGCAGCTGTCTGGTCAGTTAATACATCTGGTATAAAACCTTCCTTAAGCATTCTTGGTAGAACATCTACAATGTTTCCAAGCAGTCCTATTGAAATAGGTTTATTCTTTTCCTTGTATTCTAAAGCAATCCTTACAGCTTCTTCATAACTATCAGTCCATGTGTCGAGATAGCCTGTATTAAGACGTCTATCAATCATTCTTTTGTCGACTTCAACCGCTATAACAATTCCGTCATTGAGGGTCACTGCAAGAGGCTGTGCGCCTCCCATTTCTCCCAATCCTGCAGTCACTACAATTTTTCCTTTTAATGAACCGTTAAAGTATTTTTTTGCAACTGCAAAAAATGTCTCGTATGTGCCTTGCAGAATTCCCTGTGTGCCTATATAAATCCAGCTTCCAGCAGTCATCTGTCCATACATTGTGAGTCCTCTTTCCTCAAGTTCTCTAAAATATTCCCAGGTTGCCCACTTAGGTACAAGCATGGAATTTGAGATAAGGACTCTTGGAGCCCATTCATTTGTTTTAAATACTGCTACAGGTTTGCCAGACTGAACAAGCAATGTTTCATCGTTTTCTAACTCTTTAAGAGTTGAAACAATTGCATCGAAACACTCCCAATTTCTAGCTGCTTTGCCTGTTCCACCATAAACAATCAAGTTTGCAGGATCTTTTGCAACCTCAGGATCGAGGTTGTTCATAAGCATCCTCATTGGTGCTTCTGTTTGCCAGCTCTTACAACTTAACTTTGTCCCTCTTGGGGCTCTTACCACTCTTTCCATACCTACCTCCTTAGTGCCCATATTCATCAACTCTAATTACTTTTGAAAACTCAGAAATTACAAATGGTAAAAACGCTAAAAGAAGTATATCCATACTTTCCGTAATTGTTGGAACAGTATTCTTGAATATAAATCTTAACTGAGGAATATATATTGTTGCAATGAGAAGAAATATTCCGAAAATAAACGAAAAATTCATAAATTTGTTTGTAAAAATACCAATTCTAAAAAGATAGCCCTCAAAAGATCTTCCTGAATACGCCCTGAGAAGTTCTGCAAGCACAAGCACCATATAAGCAATAGTCCTTGCTTCATTTAAGTTTGAAGTTCTTTTAAGGCTGATTATAAATCCTAATAAAGTTGCAATAGTTATCGCAATACTTTGTGTAAGAATAATTCCATAATGGTATTTAGTAAGTATGGGTTCTTTTTTTCCTCTTGGTGGCCTTTTCATTAGGTCTTCTTCGCCTTTTTCCATTCCTAAAGCAAGTGCAGGGAAACTGTCTGTAACAAGATTTAACCAGAGAAGGTGAAGGGGAAGAAGTGGTGGAGGATAACCTAAAATAAGCGCTATGAACATAACGAGGACTTCGGCAATATTACATGAAAGTAAGTAAACAACAAATTTTCTTATATTTTCAAAGATAGTTCGCCCCTGGAATACTGCACTTACTAATGTTGCAAAGTTATCGTCAAGGAGGACCATATCGGATGCTTCTTTTGCTACTTCTGTTCCCGTAAGCCCCATTGAAACTCCAATGTCTGCTTTTTTCAAGGCAGGTGCATCGTTGACTCCATCCCCAGTCATTGCAACAACCTCATTCCTTTTTTGAAGGGCATTAACAATTCGTAGTTTATCGAGAGGATTAATCCTTGCAAACACAGTCACATCGCCCACAATTTTTGCAAGTTCTTCGTCGGTAATTTTTTCAAGATCTTTACTTGTTAGAACCTCGCCTTCAGGAAAATCAAGTTCTCTTGCAATCGCATAAGCGGTTGTAGGATGGTCGCCTGTTATCATTACTGGTTTAATTCCTGCGCTTCGACACTTATCGATTGCATCTCTAACCTCTTCTCTAAGTGGGTCTTTAAGCAATACAACACCAAGGAAAGTAAGGTCCATTTCTAAACTTTCTGAAAGTGAGTCTATGGTTTTTTCTGCAAATGCAAGAATTCTTAAGCCTTGCGAGGCATATTGCTCTACAATTTTAAGAAGTTCGTTTTTTCTTTCATCTGTTAATTCTAAATCTTTTGAACCAATTTTTTCAAACTTTGACAACCCAAGTATAATTTCAGCTGCGCCTTTTGAGACAACAAGGTATTTATCAAAAAATCTATGAACTGTAGTCATCCTCTTGCTCTCAGAGGTAAAAGGAATTTCTGAAACCCTTTCAAACTTATTTCTTGTCTCTTTAATTTCCTCGTCTTCAAGAAAATCAATTAAAGCTATTTCTGTAGGATCTCCTCTATCTTTATCGGCGTCGTTACAAAGTATCATTGCTCTTTTTAATCTTTCGCTTAGATTTAATTCGTGTTTTATGTGTCCATCCTCAAAAATTCCAACAATACGCATTTTGTTTTGAGTAAGAGTTCCCGTCTTATCGGTGCAGATGTAAGTTACTGCACCTAAAGTTTCGACTGCTGGGAGGTTTCTCACTACTGCATTTCTTTTTGCCATTTCCCAAACACCAATTGCAAGAACTATAGTAACAACAGCAGGCAGTCCTTCGGGGATTGCAGCAACAGCAAGAGATACACTAGTAAGAAGCATATCCAGGATTTTACCACCTCTAAGTAAACCGATGCCAAATATTATCACAGAAACAGCAAGGAAAATAATACCTAAAAGTTTACCTATGTTATCAAGTTGCACCTCAAGAGGTGTTTTCTCTTTTTTAGTTTCTTTTATTTTTTCCGCTATCTTCCCTAACTGCGTGTTTATTCCAGTTGCCGTTACAAGTACCTTTGCTTTTCCTTTTACAACAACAGTACCCATATAAACTTTGCAATCCTCGGTTGGATTTGAGTAACAGGCATTTTTCTTAACTGCAATTGATTCACCTGTTAGCATGGACTCGTCTACAAACAAACTAACTTCTTTAACAACAATTCCATCAGCCTGAATTTTATCTCCTGCCTCCAAAAGCAAAATATCAGAAGGCACAATCATAGAGGAAGGAATTTTAACGATACGGCCGTCTCTTAAGACTGTACTAACCGGGCTTGCAAGTTTTTTTACTTTTTCGAGTGCATTCTCGGCTCTTTGTTCCTGAACTACACCGAGAATAGCGTTAAGGATAACAATTGCAAGAATGACCGAAGCGTCAATATATTCACCAAATGCAGCAGAAACTATGCTTGCAAAAATAAGGATAATGATGAGAAAGTTCTTAAACTGACCAATAAATTTTTGAAATATCGACTCTTTTTTGCCTTCGGGAAGCTCATTTTTTCCGAACTTCTTTAATCTTTCTTCTGCTTCTTCAGTTGTAAGTCCGTGTTCGATAAGTTCTTTTGGAATCTTTTCTAAATTTTCCATTTATACCTCCTGTTACTCTCTTTGCCGAATGCCTTGTCTATTAAATTCACAACTAAATTTTCCATTTTTACCTCCTATTACCCACCACCGTCTGGAGGGAAGAAATCAATCATTCCGCCATCCTTAAGAGTTAAACTTACCAAATCAAAATCCTCGAATTGTGTGTCAGTGCCAAGAAGTGTTTCGATATTCCTTCCATTTACAAGGATAATAATTCTTCCGAATTTAATATCGTTTTCGAGGTTCGGAAATTTTTCTTTTAGTTGTTCAATTAATTCTTTTACATTGTCTGCTTTTAAATGCATTCTTTCAATGCCTAACTTTTCTCTTAAATCACCATGCAAGAAAATAGTTACTCTTGCCATTATTTACGCCTCCTATTTTGATAAAGGCTGTGCGTCTGCGGTTGACATACAGTTACAAACTGTACTTGCTTACAAGGCTCCGGCAAGAGTTACTCAAGCCAGGTTTCAGACCCTCTTACCGCTGCTTCCTTCCGGAGCTCACGGGGTTCAAGGGTTGAAACTGCTTGAGGTCCTGCCTTCATTGCCCTTTCGGCAAGCCCTGGTTTACAACTGCATGCCTTCCAGCAGATTGTCAGCCCCTGTGTAGCGGGTTCAGGGTTACAGGGCACCGCTATCTCCCCGCTTTAGCACAGCCTAATTATATTATAGGAGTTTTACGGTAATTTTAAAAGATTAATTGAAATAATTGTTGGTTGGTTTTGAGATATGGTTACTTCAGTTTCATAAGGAAGATAACCGTCTAATTCTAAATGAATTTTATGTCTTCCCTCCGTAATAGATGTACTTTCATAAGGAGTAAATCCTACTTCCATACCGTCTATAAATACTTTTGCATTAGAAGGATTGCTTGATATCGAAATGTAATACTTTGCTTTTGTTAAAACAATATCTCTCTTTATTGTATTACCCTTTTTTACTTCTATTTGCTCTTGGTAAGGTTCATATTGCGGTACGGTTACTTTTAAATTATATGTGCCTTCCGCAATATCCTTTAAATCAAGCGGAGTTTTTCCAACTTCAGCATCATTTAAGTAGACTGTTGCATTGGAAGGAATCGAATTTATAATAACTTCCGTTGTTATTGGTTCAAGTTTTGCATTTATAGTTAGCGTATTGTTAGTTTCAGATGATACTATCTGTTTCCAATCCTTGAAATTTACAAGTTTCAGTTCTATTAAGTGAGTTGTTCCCGTAATTAGGTCGGTAATAATTATAGGAGTTTTGCCTTTCTGTACTCCATCAATATAAACATCTGCACCTTGTGGATCTGAATCTATACTAACCGAAAAAACTGAATGTTCAAGAATAGGATTTATGAAAACTTTAGAGTTCGAACTATTTAAAGACACTTCTTCATTGTAATCTTTATAACCCTGAAGTTTGACGGTTACTTGATATTTCCCAAAAGGTAGGGATTTAATAACTAATGGTGTTTCACCTTTTAACTCACCGTTTAAATATACCGATGCCTTTTGAGGAAAAGAATTAACTGAAATCGTACCCGAATTTTCTGAGGTAGATTTAATCGCAAAAAATATTAGAACAAACACAACAAGTAAAAAAATCGCTATAATGATTTTCTTCATTTCAATAACTCCATAACCTTATTAAGAACAATCTGTTCTATCTCTCCTATGCTTTTACTTCCATCAACAGTAAAAAATCTTTCGTTATTGTGAGCCATTTCAAGATATCCGAATCTTACCTTCTTAAGAAAATTTGTCCCAAGTTTCTCGATGCGGTCTTTATCTTTAATTCTCGAAAAACTTGTATTCTCATCCATATCTACAAGAATTGTTAGGTTCGGAATATATCCATCAAGAATAAAGTCATGGACATATTTAATAAATTCAAGCGATACTCCTCTTCCATAGCCTTGATAAGCAACGGAACTGTCATGGTATCTATCGGATATTACTACAAAGCCCTTTTCAAGGCTTGGCTTAATTATTTCTTTTACATGTGTTTTTCTGTCTGAAGCAAAAAGCAAGAATTCTGATACCGGGTCCATTTCAACAGTTAAAAGAATATTTCTTATGTAGGAACCGAACTCCGTTCCTCCGGGTTCCTTCGTTAGTACTACATTGAAACCAAGTTTAGTTAAATTCTCCGCAAGCAGTTTTGCTTGAGTTGATTTTCCAGAACCGTCAATGCCCTCAAATGTAATTAACATTACCTTCTCCTTGGGTAAATTATGAGTCGCATATGTGGCTTTAAACCTACAAGTTCTGTAACAAGTCCATATTTTTCAATTAGATCGGCTTTTTCCTGTAAATCTTGCTCGTCGCCTTCAATCTCTTTAGGTACCCCTTTTTCTAAAACTTCTCCAATGATATTTTCAACCTCTTCAAAGTCTATTGCTTTCTTCGGTTTTCCCTTGTTTTTAAGTTCTTTTATAAACTCTTTTATACCATTTAGCGATGTTTTCTCTAAAACTTTTATTGGTATAGAAAGGTTAGAGGCGTACTCAAGCACTTCTTTTTTCTTTTCAAGTGCCTTTTTATCGCACAATACAAGATTTGCTTGCTCTATGTTTTTTACTATCCTTCCCTTGACTCTTACAGAATGTAAAGCTCTTTCTATATAACTTGCATTTATCCCCAAAGCAAAGACCCTAAATTCACGGTTTTCGTTTTTTAAAGTCACATTTTCTTGTTCTCTGATGCTCAATTTTTCTTGCGTGATATTTTCCTTAAGGCTTTCTCCGGATTTTCTAATCTCTGGAAACACCGGGAATCCTCGCAAAAGTGCATCTACCGTCTCAGCCACATCGTGGTAAATTGCAAAAACTCCTCTTTCTCGAATCTCTATTAGTGTGTCAAATGTTGGAGGTGATTTTCTCTCAAGCACCGTCTTTTGTGTTCCCCTTCTTGCTGCCTCTTCATCGCTTAGGGTTACTGATGTTATTCCGCCTATGAGGTCCTGAAGAGTCGGATTTACAAGAAGATTCTCAATACTTGTTCCATGAGCAGTTGCAATAAGTCTAACACCTCTTTCTGCAATAGTTCTGCATGCCCTTGCCTCTTCTGCACGCCCAATTTCATCTATAATAATAACTTCGGGGAAGTGGTTTTCAACTGCTTCTATCATTACTTCTTCTTGAGCAACCCCAAAAGGCACCTGCATTCGCCTTGCATTACCTATTCCAGGGTGAGGAATATCACCATCTCCTCCAATTTCATTTGAGGTGTCGATTACAATGACTCTTTTTCCCATTTCTGTGCTTAGTACTCTTGCGGCTTCTCTAAGGAGAGTTGTTTTTCCAACACCTGGTTTCCCAAGAAGCAGCAAATTTCTGTCACTAACTATTATGTCTTTTAAAACTTCAGTAGTTCCGTAAATAGCACGGCCAACTCTACAAGTAAGGCCTATTACTTCTCCTCTTCTATTAAATATTCCAGAAATCCTATGCAAAGTTTTCTCTATGCCTGCCCTGTGATCTCTGTCGAATACTCCTATTTTTTTAAGTGTCTCGTTTATTTCCTCTCTTGTAACTGGATTATCGCTTAGATATATAGTTCTTTTCGTAAATCTTGCCTCGGGTTTTCTTCCAAGATCAAGCACTACTTCAATTAAGTTATCAAAATATCCTATAGTTTCAAGTCTTTCTCTTATCTCTCGAGGAAGGATTTCTAAGAATGCTCTCTTCTCAAACTCGGTTTGTTCGTCTCTCATTCATCCTCCAGAAGAATTCTTCAATGTGTTTCCTAATCTCCTCTATATCGCCAAAAAGGCTATAAATTTCATATTTATCTGTATCGATAGTTAATACAGGAGAAATACTAAAATTCGAAATCCATTCTTCATATTTATCATTAAGTTTTTTTAGATAGCTTTTCTTTATTGTTTTTTCATAACCTCTTCCTCGAATTTTTATTCTTTCCATAAGTGTATCAACTGATGTTCTCAAATATATTATAAAATTTGGCGGGGTTATTATCTCGAGGTAATGTTCATAAATTTTTCTGTAAATCTTATATTCGGCATCGCTAAGAAGGATCTTTGCAAAAATTTCGGCATCTTCATAAATTGTCCTATCAAGAATAATATTTGAGGAAGTCCTCTCTATTTTTAACTGAAGATTTGCCCTCTCAGTGAGAAAGAATAATTGCGAATGAAAAGCCCATCTTTCAGGATCCTTGTAAAATTTTTTAATAAAAGGATTTTTTGCTTCTGGTTCTTCGAGAATATCAAACCCCCATTTTTCGCTTAAATATTTAGATAATGTAGATTTTCCTGAGCCGATATTACCTGCTATTGCAACAATAAACTTTGGCCTCATCTTAAAATTTGCCTTATAATCCAGAAAGGATAATGCATATTCTGTAATAATTTAAGATTAAACTCACTTGTCTTTAGTCTTTTTTCTTTTCTAAGGTCATTAATTGCATTTAATCCCTGCATAGCAATAAAGCTCCGTCCAAAATCGTAAACAAATTCCTCCTTAAACTTATCTTTATCAATTAATATTTTATCTTCATTTATAAAATTTTCAACTGAAATGGAATCCCAGTTTCTAAAGTAAATTTCGTTCTGTATGTAAGACTTTAATGCTGTTTTGTATTCACAATAATAGTATATGAGTTCAAAAGGCTTGTCTAATTGAAATTTTATATCGTCAAAATATGTCCTCCTAAGATAGATAGGGTAACCAAGATAAAGGATGTTGTTCAAAAAATACTTTTTCTTACTCTTTGACCCCTGCCTGTAGAAATTGATAAACGGCGTTCCAAAGAATATATCGGAAATTATTTTGTATTTTAATTTGAATGGGTTATCTTCTTTCTTGATTATCAAGAATATGTTCTTTTTATTGTCAAATTCTCCGCTTGAAATTGCATAACCCATGATATTTGAAAGAAGATCAGGAAAATCGCTTGCGTCCAAAAATACCCGCTTATCAAAAGTTATATTATCAACTGGCAAGTACTTTTTTACAGTATTCTCTATCGATGATATAAGACTTAAAGCGGTTGACTCATCAAATTGCTCCATTTTATAGAGATTTTCTCTTAGTGTTTCTTGAAAACTACTTGAAATTTTTATTTCCCTTGCTTTCCTTATAAGATTTTCAGAAAGCGTTTTTAAATTATCTTCCAAAAGTCTTTTTAAATCAACAAAATTATTATCAAGGTTGTTAAAATCTATGTAACCTTTTGTTTTTATTTCGGTACTTGTTTTGATTGACTTAACTATCCTTCTTAGTTCATTTAACGCTTCTAAAGCATTTGTCTTCTCAATTTTTAAGTTCTCTTTTTTGTCGGTATCGCTCTTTGTAAGCAAATACGATGCAAATTGATTAATAAACGCTTCGAGATAATCAATTTCCTTCATTACTGCTTTTCTTTCGATTTCAGTTATTTCATTTACATATGTTCTTACATAGTCATTAATTGAGTTTAGTGTGCTTAGTCTTTCCGTAAAATTTCTGCTTCTAACGCTCATAGGCTTTGATTGTGCGAGTGCAACAGAAACAATCCCTATAAAAGCATCATATACAAAAAACTGAGCACTTCCATAAATTCCAGAATTAATAAAATCAAGGGTATTTTCGGCAATTTTTCTAAAAGTTTTTATATCGAAGGACCTTTCTCTTTTGTTTTTCTCTTCGTTAAGTTTTAATGCCTGGATAACTTCGTTAATTAAGTTTTCTAAGTTCTTAAGATTTGCTCTTTCGTATGTTGAGAGTTTGTAGTCATAACGATGTATTCCTCTCAATGTTGCAAACGATGAGAAGTAGTAATAATACTCGTCAAAGAAGGTTTCGATTAGTGTATCTAAGTCAGAATCATTTTTCATCTAAACTCACCTTCGTATTTTCAAGGTCAATTTTAAGCGATGCTTCCTCTAATATTTGGTTGCTTTCGGTTTCGAGGAGTAATTCCGAAGGGATACCTAAAGAAGAAATAATTAAAGTCAATTTATTATTAGAATCATTACTCAAGAACTGGATATTGTTTGGGGTACTAAATTTAACACTTCCATCGACACTATTAAGGAATTCGTCTATAACATCGCTTAAAGGTATAAGTATCAGGTTATTTGCAATATAATCTTCAGGGTTTTCTACTGCCTGAACTTCTCCTCCATTTATTCTCGTATAAACTTTGTCAGAGATTACAAAGATTTCGGTACTAGAAACTTTTCCATTTTCTTCTGTCTCTGTTTTTGTGTATTTATTTTTACCGTCGATAACTTGAACGAACTTATATGAATAGTTCTGTCTCTTTGTCGTTAATTCGTACCTGTAGTTCGAAATGCCATTCGCCCAGTTAGTTACTTGTGATTTTATATACTGAGCATCCGCTTCGCTTAAGCCAACTTTGAGTTGCCTGTATAGAGGGTTAAAATGCGTCTTTAACTTTGTCGTCTCATATCCGATACGCTCAAGCGTTAAGAAAGGACTAAATGAAAAGTCCAAAAATTTTGCTATACCCTCCTCGTTTGTTAAAAAGTTGTTTACTTTTACACCAGAAATAGCAACATTAAGATTTTCATCAAAAACCTGTACCTCAGTAACATTGAATATTAGAAAAAGCAAAACAACAATCGCAAAAACAGTTATTAAAGATCTCTTCATGTCAAAAGTTCTTGTATACTTACGTTTCTGTAAATCTCTGGAATATCAGTTCCCAAGAATGTTCCGTACCAGAAGCGCATCAATTTCTTATAGGGGTTATCAACTTCTATATTGTTAATTTCCTCGTTTATGAGTTCACGCCTCAAGGTGTTTGAAACATATTGCTCTTTTTTGTTTTTCAAGCAATCTTCCTTAATCTTATTATAGTTTTCGGCAAAGTACTTTTCTTTCTCATTTTCATTTTTTACATAGGCATTCCAGAAATCATTATAAAAACTCTTTACTTCCTCATCTGTTACTGTAATATTACTTGTAAGTTTTTCTTTTTCTTTGTCTGCCATAATCTTATTAAGAGCAATTTCTCTCAAGGCTGATTCTTTGACACCGATAGTTTTAAGAAAATCATTAAGTGAAAGATCTTTGTCGTTAAAACCACTAGAAACATCGTTTTTTAAATTTGAAATATATGCTTCGATCTCGCTTTCGGTGACTTGCAAATTTTCTTGTCTTGCTTTATTTGAGAGAATTGCATCTGAAATTGCATTTACATAAGCAAGTTGAAGGACGTTTCTTGAGGCAGCAAGGGTTTTTGGATCACTTGATTGAAGATTTGGGAGAGGGGCATTAAGCGTCTTGGAAGCAAGATAAACTTGATAATTCATCTCATCATAGGTTATTTTGCTATCTCCTACTGTTAAGAACACTTCTTTCCATGGGAGGAAAACAGATGCAAAAACAGCAGCTAATAAAAGAACTACTGCAAGAGCAATTCCTACTCCTATAAATATTTGTTTTCTTACGCTAAATTTTCTTGCTTTTCTAATTTTTACAAACTTCTTCTTTTCCATGGTTAGCTTCCCGACGATGGATTTACAGGTTCGAGTGGCTGTGTAGAAGTATTGTTCTGGTTTTGCTGATTGGTATTATTTGCAGGCTTTGATATATTACTGATCCAGTTGTTGAAGTTGTTGAATGGTGTTGCAATATATTTCCTAAAGAAGTTTGCAAGAATTCTTCCAGGGTTTGTCGTTCGAACATGGTATGTCTTTTTCAGTTCCTCAACAAATTGCTTCTTAATTTCTTCTTTTTTATTATTAATGAGTTCTTCTTTAACTTTGTTATAAATGTCTTTGTCGTCTAAAGTTGCTTTCTTTGCAGGTTTTTTATCAATCAATTGAGCAACCACATAGGAATTTCCAACTAAAATAGGATCAGTAATTCCACCCTTATTCAATTTTACAACCGCATCAAAAATTTCTGGTTTTTCATCTCTTGAGAAAAATCCAGTTTCGCCATTGTTTTTCTTGGTCGTCTCATCCTGAGAAAACCTTTTAACAGCATCAATAAAACTCATTCCGTTCTTTGTTTGGATAGAAATGCTTCTTGCCGATGTGAATGCATTTTCCTTTGATTTAGCGTCTTTTGGATCGAAATTAAACTGAACAATTCTTACATTTACTTTTTCTGGCTCATCATAAGTTTCTGCAACAGTTTTCTTTCCTAAAATATGAATTATGTGGAAACCGTATTGGGTTTTTATAGGTCCAATAATATCTCCAACATTAACCTTTGTATCAAAAACGGCGTCTTCGAATTCTTTTACCATCTGTCCCTTTGGGAAATATCCGAGATTTTCGTATTTTAATACTTCCTTACCCTTGTTCTTCTCGTTTACCTCTTTTACTTTTGCCTGTGCGTATGTAGCAAAATTGAAGTTCTTATCTTGCGACTTCTTTTCGTTGATTTCTTTATAGATTTCTTCTGCTAATTTTTTTGCATTGTTTACTTCCGAGCTGCTTGGATTTCCGGGAAGAAGAACAAGTAGGTGCTCTGCAGAAATTTCTTTAACTGAGTTAAAGTATTGCTTAACTTCTTCGTCTGTAACTTCAATATCTTTATATTTTTCATCAAGCGCTGCCTGCGCAAGTAGTGGTCTTTCAACATAAGGGCCATAAACTTTCTCAAGATACTGCTTATATGCATCGAGTGAGCCATATTGACCATTTACAAGGTCTAAGAAAGTTTTTTCTCCATTGTTTTTCTTGCCTTGTTCTATTATTTGGTCTATTTGATCTTGCAAATTCTTTTTATACTGTGCCTCGTCGTACTTCAAATTGTGATCTTTTGCGTATTGTACAAGAAGAGATTCTTCAATTAAATTTTGAAGTATGTTTTGCTTCAATTGTTCTTCCTGTTGCGCAGTTAAAGTCATTCCGATCTGACTATAGAAATTTCTATAATAATCAAGCTGATTGTTTACTTGATCTATGGTTATAGTTTCTCTACCAACTTTCGCAGCAACATTTCTCTCTGCATATCCCCATACTGCAGAGGCACTTCCTAAAACGAGTACTGCTATAAGGATTGAAACAAAGACTTTAACCCAAACAGGGGTATTCCTTTCTTTCTCAACTCTGGGAAGTTTCCCTTCTCGTCTTAATTTTCTAATTTTGCTCTGTCTGCCCATTTATTTTCACCTCTCATTTTTTAAAATTCCAATCATTTGTATTATACTTATTTTCGTATAATTCATATGCTATGTCGAACTCTTCTTTTGTTAACTCGCTTTCTATAATTTCATCCTGTAATACCTCTTCCATTCCCTTTTTTAAAGCAGTTTTTATGTCGTTAAAAGTTACTTCTCTCTTTAATTCGTCGGAGAGTGAAGAAATTTTTCTTTTACCAATTTCAACGAGTCTCTTTCTTGTGTCTTCTTCTAACTTAAAGCACTTAAAGATTGCTTCAATATCCACAGAATATAGAATTGAACCGTGTTGCAAAAGTCCTAACTTATTGCGCATCTGAGCAGAACCAACAACCTTTTTGCCGTTCATTAAAATATCCGAAAATGTTGGAGAAGCAAAACAAGATGGACTTGAAACTTCTCTATCTTCACTCTGTGAAAAATACGCATTGCCTCCAAGAATTTCAATTGCCTTTATTATGCCTCTTGAAAGAAAATGGAAGGAATCAAGAAGATTCATCTCAAGAATTTTATTCGGGTAAGCAATTGTTATACTATAAGTTAATTCCCTGTCATGAAGGACTGCCCTTCCACCTGTGGGGCGTCTTACAAAATCATACCCCATTTTTTTGAGATTGTCAAAATCAACTTCTTTCTGTGCACTTTGGAAGAACCCGATAGAAAGTGTAGGAGGGACAAATTTATACACCCTCAAGACAGGCGGAGTGTTGTATTTTGCCTGTGCAACAAGTAATGCCTCATCTATTGCCATATTCATGGCACCATTGTTACCATTCGTTTCTATAAATCTATACATGCCTTAAAATTTTATCAGAATTTATCAATTTAAGCAAGATGAAGCAAAATTTGAAAAATGCTGCTTTTAGATTAAAATAAATATACAATTTTAAATTGGAGGTTAAGATGGAAATAAAAAGAGTGATTATTTTGGTGCTTGATAGCGTAGGAGCAGGTGAAGCAGAAGATGCAATTGAGTATGGAGATTGGGGTGCTAATACTTTATTGCATACTCTTCAATACAATCCGGATATAAAACTACCCAATCTTGAAAAATTAGGATTAAGGGGTGTAGTTTTTAATGAAAGTGGAGACTATATTGGATCTTACGGAAGGCTTAAAGAAAACTCAAAGGGTAAAGACTCAATAAGTGGTCACTGGGAGATGGCTGGCGTAATTCTAAAGAAAGCATTTCCAACTTACCCAAACGGCTTTCCGAAGGAGGTAATAGAAAAATTTGAAAAATTGACCGGCAAAAAGGCTTTAGGAAATAAACCTGCCTCCGGAACCGAAATTATTAAAGAGTTATATGAAGAGCATAAAAGAACTGGAAACCCTATAGTTTATACTTCTGCAGATTCTGTCTTCCAAATCGCTGCACATAAAGATGTTATACCGCTCGAAGAACTCTACAGAATGTGTGAAATTGCAAGAAATGAAGTTTGTATTGGAGAGAACGAAGTCGCAAGAGTTATTGCAAGACCTTTTATTGGATCACCTGAAGCTGGTTTTATAAGAACAGCAGAAAGAAGAGATTACGCAGTAAAGCCTCCTCAAAAAACAGTTCTCGATCTTCTTAAAGAAAAGGGTTTGAATGTAGTTGGTATAGGTAAAATTCATGATCTTTTTGCAGGAGTGGGATTAACGGAAAGCATTCACACGGAAAACAATTTAGACGGTTTAGAAAAAACTATTGAAGAAGTATCTAAAGATTACGAAGGCCTTATTTTCACTAACCTTGTAGAATTCGATGCAAACTGGGGACATAGAAGAGATTACAAAGCATATGGTAATGGTCTTAAGGATGTCGATGATAGATTGCCTATAATACTTGAGAAGATGAAGCCATACGATATGCTTATTATTACTGCAGACCACGGTTGTGATCCAACCTTCAAAGCACATACAGATCATACAAGGGAATTTACTCCTCTTATCGTTTATGGTTCTCATGTAAAGCCAAATGTAAACCTTGGATTGAGGGGAAGTATTTCTGATATTTCCGCAACAATCTCAGAGATTTTCAATGTTGAAAGGATAAATGGAACAAGTTTTTTAAAACTTATTTATAGATGAGCATTGAAAAGTTGAAAAAGCTTCTTTTCCTCGAAGTGAAAAGAGGTTGTAAAAATGACTCTGTTATTGGTGGTTTTAGTAAGTTTGTTATAGATTATATAGGCAAAACTATTGACTCAAGAAAAGAAGAGCTTACCGCCATTTTCATAGACTACTCTGAAATACCTGAAGAAGAAAGGAAAAGAAGAATTGAAAAAGCTTTGAAAATTTTAGGATCAATAGAAGAAAGCGATACTAATTTTGCTAACGATCCCCAAAATAAGCTCTCGGATTTAAGCGTAGAAGAAAGCGTAAAATTATCAGATTTATTTACGCCGGTTCAATTTGTTAAGGGCGTTGGACCAGAACTTGCAAAGAAGTTTAAAAAGCTTGGTATTATTACTGCTTATGACTTTTTGTTTCACTTTCCAAGGGCTTACCTTGATTTGCGAAATGTTAAAAAGATCTTTTCGTTAAAAAATGGAGAAACGGTACTTCTTAAGATTAAAGTTGTTTCAGTTCAAGAGAGAAAAGGAAAACTTTCTATCGTATCTATTTTAGGAACAGATGGAACAGGTTATATAACAGCCACCTGGTTTAATCAGCCATACCTTAAGAGCATTTTTAAAGAGGGTATGGAGGTTTTTTTATTTGGAAAAGTACAATTTGCGTACGGAAAACGGGAGATGCCATCACCAGAATATGAAATTCCACAAGAGGGAAAAGAATTGATACACACTTTGCGCATAATTCCGATATATCCACTCACTGAAGGCTTGACTCAGAAAATTTTTCGAAACAAAGCCTCAAGTTTCGTAGAAAACACAGGTAAGAGAATATTTGATTATATAGACACTGAAATTTTAAAAAGGAGAAACTTAGTGCCCTTAAATTATGCGTTGTCAAATATACACTTTCCAGAGAATTTTGAAGCACTTAAAAATGCGAAGGTTCGGCTTATCTTTAATGAACTATTTGAGTTACAGTATATTTTAAGCAAAAGGAAAGCTGCAATTGAAAAAAGTGAAGGTTTTGTTTTTGAAGTAAAAGACGAATATCTAAAAGAATTTACGAGTCTTATTCCTTTTGAACTTACGAACGACCAGAAGAAAGTTATCTCTGAAATAATTAATGATCTCAAGTCAGGTCATCCGATGAATCGTCTATTGCACGGCGATGTAGGTTCTGGTAAAACTGTTGTTGCGCTTTTTTCGATGTTTATAGCGTATAAAAATGGTTTTCAATCAGCAATGATGAGTCCAACAGAAATACTTGCGGAGCAAACTTTTAACACAGCCTCAAACATATTTTCAAAAACTCAGATTAAATTGGCACTACTTACTTCAAGCACTAAGGCAGCAGATAGAAGAAAAATCCTTGAAGACCTAAAAAACGGAGCAATTAATATGATCTTTGGAACTCATGCCCTTATAGAGGAAAGTGTTGTTTTTAAAAAACTCGGGCTCGTGGTTGTCGATGAACAGCACCGCTTCGGAGTGCTTCAAAGAGGTTCTCTAAAGGGCAAGGCAGTTATTCCTCATACACTTGTAATGAGTGCAACGCCAATCCCCAGGACGCTTGCACTTACTCTTTACGGAGATCTTGATGTAAGTGAGATTAGAGAAATGCCCAAAGGACGCATACCTGTAATTACAAAGGTTTTTTATAACGAAGAAGACCTTGCATATAAACTTGTAAGAGAAGAACTGGACAAAGGAAATAAGGCGTATGTTGTTTGTCCTTTGATTGAAGACTCTGAAAATTTCGACGCCCAGTCAGTAGAAAACCTGTATGAAAAACTTTCTAAGACCTATCTAAAGGGGTATAAAATTGCAAAATTACATGGTGCAATGTCTTTTAAAGAGAAAGCTAATGTAATGGAGAGTTTTCGTACTGGAAGAGTTCAAGTTTTGGTTTCGACTACAGTAGTGGAAGTAGGAGTAGATGTTAAAGATGCAACTGTTATTGTTATTGAGGACGCCGATCGGTTTGGTCTTGCTACACTTCACCAGTTAAGGGGAAGAGTAGGAAGGAGCAACTTACAGTCTTATTGTTTACTTATAACTCGTAATCCCTCTAAAGAGGCAATTGAAAGATTGAGTGTACTTGAAAAAACTAATAATGGCTTTGAGGTTGCTGAATTTGACTTGAAATTAAGAGGACCAGGAGAGCTTCTCGGAACAAAGCAATCAGGATTGCCTGATTTAAAACTTACCACGCTTTTAGGCGAAAGCGATGCAAGGATACTTGAAATAGCAAGGGCTGAAGCAATGAACCTTATAAGTGGGAAAATAGATTATGACCCCGAAAGACTTAAAGAGTTTAATAGATTGCTTGCGATAAAATATAAGGAAAAGATTCCTTTAATTGAGGTTGCATGATGAGAATTGTTGCGGGGGAGTTTAAAGGACAAGAAATAATTTCACCGTCGAAAGATATTGAACTTAGACCAACAAGTGACAGAGTTAGAGAAGCTATTTTTGATGTTATACGGTTTGATATTCAGGGTAAAGTTTTTGTTGATCTGTTTGCAGGTTCTGGAGCGGTTGGAATAGAAGCACTAAGTGAAGGAGCTTTTTTTGCTTATTTCGTTGAAAAAAATCCAAAAGCTTGCAGTATAATTAAGAAAAATATTATACGCTTTAATTTACAAGATAGGTCAATGGTTTTCATGCAGGATGTTTTTAGGTTTATCGCTTCTCCCAAAGTTGAGAGAGATGTTGATTTCGTATTTCTCGATCCACCATATAAGACACACTTTGCAACAGAGACACTTGAAGCATTAAAAAATTCGCTACTTCTAAAAAAGAATGTTGTTATAATTGCGGAACACTCAGAAGAAGAAAAATTGGGCGATACTTTTGAAGGCAATTTTGTTCTTAAAAAATTTAAAGAAAAAAAATATGGCAAAATAGTTGTTTCTTATTATGTAGTAGAATAATGCCTTAAAATGTAGGTTTAAAAATAATGTGTATCAATAATATGATGCTATAGATAAATAGTCCAGTGAAGAATGGTAAAAGAGAAGAATTAAGTGGCATTTCATTTTTACCTGTATCGCTGTTTGTTAATAAATTCAACGCCCTAAAATAAATATACGATATGTAAACCTTTTCTCCAAGGTTTCCTAAAGATAGAATAGCGCTTATAATTACAAATATGCTTCCTTCTAAGAAATAGATATTCAACAATCTTACTAATTGAAATTTACCAAGTATAAGTAATACCAAAAATGTAATAGAAGTTACAATAACTGCAACTAAAAAGCTTGAAAGCAAGAACTTTAATATTTGCTTAATCATCAAATTTTATTATAATAGGTTGCTAATTTTTTGCAAGGAATATCAAATGAGAGAGATATTTTTAAAAAAAGAAAGCCTTAGCAATGCAATAAAGATATTTAAAGACAACCTTAAAAAGAGAGAAGTTTATAAAAACCTTAAAGAGGAAGAAATTTCTGTTTATGATAGCCTCGGTAGAATAACTTCAAGACCTGTTGTAGCAAAAATTTCAAATCCGTTTTTTAACGCTTCGGCTGTTGACGGTTTTGCACTAAAATCAAAATTGACTACATATGCAACGATTAATAATCCTAAGGTTTTCGAAATAGGAAAAGACGCAATTCCTGTAAACACGGGTGATCCTATAAAATTTCCTTTTGATTGTGTTGTAATGATAGAAGATGTTGAGGTCAATGGTGATACTTTAAAAGTTTTTTCTCCGCTTCATCTTTACGAGAATGTCCGAGTGATTGGAGAAGATTTTGCAAAAGGAGAGATAGTTGTTCCCGTTTATGAAAGAATAACACCCGCTCATATTGGCGTTTTAATCTCATCTTACAATGGGAAGATTTTTGTATTTGAAAAGCTAAAAGTATTTGTAATTCCAACTGGTGAAGAAGTAAAGAGATTAGGAGAAACTTTAAAAATTGGTGATGTTATCGATTCAAATTCTTATATGATTTCTTCAATACTGGAAGAGTACGACGCTTGCGTAAAAATTTCAGACAAGGTGCTCCCAAACGATTTTCAAACCCTAAGGAATGTAATTAGTGATGCTTCTAAAGATTACCACATTATTGTTGTAATTGGTGGATCTGCGAAGGGGAGTAAAGATCTTATAACCAAGGTGTTTGAGAGTTTTGCTCCAGTTCTTTTCCATGGTCTTACAATCCAGCCAGGAAAGCCCTTAGTTATAGGATTTAATGAAAATGTTCCTCTCATTGGGCTTCCAGGCTTCCCGGTATCTTCTTTTATTGATGCAAAAATTTTCTTGAAAGTTGCAATCGAATCTTTCACCGGTGTTTCTCTTGAACGACCAAAGGAAATTAACGCAACTTTAAGGAGGGATATTCCATCTTCACTTGGCGTAGAAGAGTTTATTCGTGCGAAGGTTACAAAAATTGGAGATGAGATTGTTTGTGTACCTTTAAAGAGAGGAGCTGCAAACCTAACCTCTGTTGCAAATGCGGACGGTATTTTTAGAATTAAAGGGGAAGAAGAGGGCATTGAGGCTAATACACAAATAAAAGTTGATTTGTTGAGGAGCCCTGATTATGTTTTAGAACAATTGTTGTTTATTGGAAGTAATGATCCTCTCCTCGAATTTCTTTTAAATAGCATTCGCAAGCGAAATCCTGAGTTTAAATTTGGAATTATAAATGTTGGAAGTTTAGGAGGACTTTTATCTTTTGATAGAGGAGAAACAATCATCACTTCAATTCACCTTTTTGATGGAGAAACTCGAACATACAACTCACCATTTTTAAAAAAATATTTGAAAGATGGCACTTATGTTCGCTTTCATTTCGTTAACAGGAATCAAGGTATCATATTAAAGAAAGGAAATCCAAAAAATATCAATTCATTAAAGGATCTTGAAAGAGAAGATGTAAAGTTTGTTAACAGGCAAAAAGGCTCTGGAACAAGAGTGTTTTTTGACTATCTTATTGATATTAATGGCATCGATAGACGCAAGATAAACGGATATGACCTTGAAGAAACAACTCACTTAGGTGTTGCAAATGCGATTAATGAAGGCATAGCAGATTGCGGTATTGGAATTGAATATGTAGCAAGATTGTTTGACCTTGATTTTATAACATTAGGAGAAGAGGAATATGAACTTATTATAAGAAGGGATTATTTCAAAAGTGAAATGATACAGATGATTTTAAATGAAGTTAAAAGTGAATACCTTAAAGATATTTTGAATGATTTTCCAGGTTATAAGTTGATAGGTTTGGCGAAGGAGGATTTACCATGAGAAAGAAATTAAATCCTAATGTAATTATCTTGGGACTTGCAAGTTTCTTTACAGACATTTCTACAGAAATGATTACAAAAGTGCTTCCATTGTTCCTTGAGTCCATAGGAGCAGGCGGGGCTTTCATTGGAGTTATAGAGGGGCTTGCAGAGACAATTGCTTCCCTTCTTAAGGTATTTTCTGGATATATCTCCGATAAGTTACGAAATAGGAAGTGGTTAACCATATTTGGTTATGCAGAATCAACACTTGCAAAGGCTTTGCTTCTTTTTATGAATAGTCCGGGGGGAGTTCTTATAGTCAGGGCTTTAGAGCGAATAGGAAAGGGAATAAGAACTGCCCCAAGAGATGCACTTATCGCATCTTATACCGATGATACAAACAGGGGTTTTTATTTCGGTTTTCATAGGGCACTTGATACATTAGGTGCTGCAGCGGGACCGCTTTTGGGTTTCTGGGTTTTAGAGAAATTTGGGAAAACAAATTATAGAGAAATATTCAAAATTGCGTTAATTCCTGCGGTAATTGCTGTTATAATTCTTTTCTTTGTCCAGGAAAAAAAGTTGAACGCTGAAATCAAAAAGAGTAGCAGTTTCATATCAAATGCAAAACTTGGAAAACGCTTCTATATGTTCCTTTTTACTATTCTTATATTTACTCTTGGAAATAGTTCGGATGCTTTCATTACAATGTATGCAAACAATCTTGGAGTTATATCAACGACAATACTCCTTATGTGGGCATTGCACAGTTTGGTTTACGCTTTGTTATCTACTCCATTAGGTGCCCTTTCTGATAAGATCGGAAGAAAAACTACTTTAATAATAGGAATGGGTGTATACGGAATAAGTTATCTACTTTTTGCATTAACTAAAAATGCGAATTTTTTGTGGTTTGTATTCATTTTATACGCAGTCTATTATGCAATGTCAGAGGGAATACAAAAGGCATTTGTTTCTGACCTTGTAACAGATGACGAAGTGAGAGGGACGGCTTTTGGTATTTATAATTTTGCAGTAGGCATAATGGCTTTCCCAGCCTCATTAATTGCGGGAGTACTCTATCAATACATTGCACCAAGCGCTCCGTTTTACTTCGGGGGGATACTTGCACTTATTGCAGGAGTATTAGTGCTCTTTGTTTAGGGCAATTTTCTTTATTAAGTAATACCCAACAACTTCAAAGAGAATTATACTTGCAATAGCAACTGCGAAAACTGAGCCACCAAAAATAGATAGATAGTCTCTTGCAAGATATGCAAAGTAGGCACTCAATATCGATTGAGGAAGCATAGGAATAAGCAAGTCTGAAAAACTTTCCAGATCTATTAATTTTGTGGATTGAACAAAAAATGCGCCTGCACTTTTTCCAATGAAGCGAATTAATAAGATCACAAGCCCTGCAAATAGATAATGCTCTATCTTTGGTAAGCCCACATAAGCAATTGAAAAGATAATAAATAGGGTATAAAAAAGTTGGTCAAACTCTCGTAGTGATAGCCTTACTTTTTTTACTACCTCAAATTTTGAGCTAAGCGTGAAAACAATTCCACTGATGAGTGCAACAATTATTGAATGTAAATTTAAATATTCTGAAAGTCCTACCACAAGCAAAATAAATGCAAAAGAACTAATTACCTGAGGGAGTTTATTATAAGCAAATTTGAAAAATTTGTGTATAACATACCCAAGGAAAATTCCCAAAATTATAGACAGAAGTACTTCCTCAAGAGTGCCTCTTAAGACAAGATAGAAATTTTGCTGCAAAACGTAATTAAACCTGAGAAGTGGAAAAGAAATAAAGAAGAAAATTTCGCCTATTAGATCATCGATAACAATCATAGTTCCGATTTGTATTTTTAAAGAAGATTTCATGGGCATATTTTTAAGAAGCGTAATAGCAATGTCAGATCCAGTTACCATCCAAATGGTCGATATAACGATGCTTTCAAGAAAGCCAATATTAAAAATGGTCTGCATTACAAGGAAAATTATCGAAAAAGTTAAAGTAGATTGAAGAAGTGAAGCAAGTATGATTTTCTTGTTTCTGTGTAAATAAATTATTTCCAAGCCAGTTTCAAAAAGAAGCAAAGAAACAGAAATTTCAAGTATTATTTGAAAAAACAAACTATATGTAGTTACCAAATTTCTTACAAATGGAATCAAAGAGATTCCAATCCCCAAAACTATAAGTCCGGTTATAGTAGGAAAGTCAGATTTTGAAACGAAGTAGGAAGCAATAATTCCGCCAATTATTGAAAGTGAAATAAAAATTATTAGTTCTCCCATAACCTATTAAATATTATTTCTTTGAATTTGTCAATAAGTTCATTGCAAAAATTTTATTAAATTTTCATAAAATATTTACTGTGGTATAATAACTAAAATTATGCAAAAAATGTGAGGTACGAAAAAATGGACAAGATAGACTCATTAAGAAGCAACTTAAACAGAGTTATCCTTGGAAAAAGCGATGTTATTAACAAAGTAATAGCAGGGATTCTTGCTTCAGGCCACATACTTCTCGAAGATGTCCCTGGAACAGGAAAGACTACACTTGCAAAAGCAGTAGCAAAGTCTTTCGATATGGATTTCAAGAGGATTCAATTCACTCCAGATATTTTACCATCTGACATAACGGGAATGACCATTTACGACCTCGAAAAGAAGTCTTTTAGTGTCAGATTCGGACCAGTGTTTACCAATATCTTGCTTGCAGACGAAATAAATAGGGCAACGCCTAAGGCTCAGTCAGCATTACTCGAGGCAATGTCTGAATACAGTGTAACAATTGATGGAACAAAATATATGATTGAAAAGCCTTTTATAGTTTTTGCAACAGAAAATCCAATCGAGTATGAAGGCACTTTTCCTCTTCCTGAGGCACAGTTGGACAGGTTTCTCATGAAATTTTCAATTGGATATCCCGATAAAGAATCCGAAAAGAAGATTCTTCAGGTTGAGAAAATTTCTGATCCTTTAGATGAGATAACAACTGTCGCAACTAAAGTTGACTTAATCGATCTTCAAGAAAATACAAAAAGGATTTTTGTTCATCCCAAAATAATCGAATATATCGTCGAATTATCTAATGCATCAAGAAGTCATAGAGATGTATATCTTGGTTTAAGTCCAAGGGCAACTATATACCTTATGAGGGTCTCACAGGCATACGCAAATTTGGATAACCGAAACTTTGTAATACCGGACGATGTTAAATCTGCATTCCCTGATATAGCGAACCACAGGCTTATCATAAAAGCAGATTCGAAATTAAGAGGAGTTAAAGTAGATGAAGTTATTGAAGATATAGTTAAAAATGTGAAAGTACCCAAAGACACAGACTTTAAAGATGAAGTATCTTAAAAAAAGTAGCAAAGTTCTATTAGTTATAATTTTTATACTTGCTTTAATATTTGGTAGGATTTTTTATCCTCTTTTTGCACTCACTCTTATTTATATATTGTTTTATTCAGTTTCTATACCAAAAGTACAAGTTTCAAAAAAAACGGATATATCCTCTTACACCTTAACTCTTAACACTTCTTTTAAGCTTTTTTATGAGGTAAATGCAGTTTCTCCTATCCCCATAAGGCTAACATATGAAATTATTTTTCCATATTATATTGTTCCGAAATCTTACGAGAAAAAGGAGGTTTTATGGGGAAGAAATATAAGTAACAAGGGAATTATCGAATGCAAAGGTAACAGAAGAGGAACATATAGTGTAGGCTCTATTGAATTTAGGATTAGTGATCCACTTGGTTTCTTTAATAGGACAGAAATATTTGATGATTCAGAAACTGTTTTTGTCTTTCCAAATATTATTTCACTTGAAAAAGTAAAGATTATGCTTACAGATCCTTTTGAAGGTCTAAAGGCAAAATACAGAATTAACTTTGATTATTCATACGTAGCGGGTGTTAGAGACTATACCTACCAGGACCCTGTTTCTATGATGCATTGGAAGCAAACTGCTCACAGAGGAAAACTTACAGTAAAAGAATTTGATTTTAGCTCATCAAAGAAGATTTTAGTATCGCTTAACTTTTATAAGAAGTCCTTGCGTTTCCAGGATTACGCAACAAGCATTGCAGCATCGATTATATATTATGCTAATAAATATCATCTTCCCCATTCAGTAATAATTAACTCGAAACCTTTAATTATGAATGAACCAAAATCAAGCGAATACCACATGTTTGAGAGTTTTAAATCACTTTCCACTACTGTTGATGAAACATTTATTACGAATGAATTCATAGAAAAAATTTACGAACATGCTGACTTTGGATCTGAGTTGTTCTATATCGATAAAGAGATAGATTTTGACGAACTCTTGAAAATCGTAAAGATTAAGAAAAAATTTACAAAGATGAACTTGATATTCCTGGTCGATGAAACATTTGTGAAACCTGAAGAAAAGCCTCCGAACTATTACTTCATTGAACCAACTTTTGTAAAAGATATTGAAAAGATAGAGGAAGTTTTGAAAAAAGAGAACATATATTTTTACCCAATATTTGGAAACGATTATTTAACAATCCTGGAGCAATAAATGGAATATCTACTATTTACTTTGCAAATTATTACCGGTGGTTACTTCCTAACAAATAAAGTAGCAACAACACTTAAACTTGGCTATTTAATTTACCTGTTTATTGTGGTCGTTTCGATTATCCTTTTCTATCTTATGTTTAAAATGGAGTTTTCTAAACTTGTAATCACCATCTTGACGTTTGCTTTTGGTGCTTTTCTTACGAGAGTAACTCACCTTTTTAATCTTATTCCATTTGCAACACTCTACTTTTATGTAATAGATAGGCTTAAAGAAAATGGCGTTTTTAAGTCAAAGTATTACCTGTATCTTTCTTTTATCATTTTACTTGGGCTCATACCGATTGAGATTCCCGGTATTTTTGAAAAAAACCTTACGCAAATATTTGTTTCAATTATTTCCTCTATTTTCTCTATGAAATCGAGCAACACGCAATATCCAAATCCTAACCCTCAAAATAATATCTTTAACCAAATTCAAAACGCATTTAAAGAAAATGCAACTGCGGATACTCGTTTTACAAGATTTTCAAGTCTTTTTTCTTTAATTTTTTCTATAGCAGTCTTAGTGTTATTAGTTTTATTGTTCGTTTCCGTTGTTAAGATCCAAAACAAAACTGCACCTTATAAAAAGAAAAGATTTAATAGAGTCCTTTTATATTCTGCTACTTTAATTATATCTTCTATTCTAATCGTAATTGTTTCGTTCACTTCACTTAATAGCTCTCAATCAATAAACCAAGGTAAATTTAATTTTTGGGTCGCCCTTAGTCTTTTCTCACTCTTTGTGTTTATTTTGACTTCGTTTAAAATTTACAGATACTATATTGAGCCTGAACATTATTTTCCTAAAGACCCAAAAGTTTTATCAACAAAAACCAAAATTATAATGGTTCTGTCTTTTGCGGTTTTCGTTGCATCAAATGTAATTGCATACATTTTCTTCAGGCAAAGGTTTCTTTCGACTATGATAATATCTCTTTCAACACTATTTATAGCATTTATCTTTTATTACACTTTAAGTTTGCAGGGTGAGATTGCTGTATACACAAACCATCCTATTTTCAAAAAATCCGAACAACTTATATCCAATTACGAAAGGTATGGAGAGGAATATTTAAATAGGATTGAGAATCCTAAAGAATTTATTATATACCTTTATTTCTTGTCGATCCTAAACTTCGAAAAAGCCAACATAAAAATGGCAGATGAAATGACTCCAAAAGAGTTTTTAGAAACTGTTAAACCATACCTAAAGAGTAACATATTCGAATTGCTAACAGGTACCTTCTATTTAGTAGAATATTCTAAAGATGAAATTGACGAAAATACGATAGATTTCCTAAGGAAAAACGCAAATAAATTGCTAAGCAAAATTAAAGAACTAAAAAATACTACTTTATCTTTGGAAACAATACAGTAAATTTTGTTCCTTTTCCTTCAGTACTTTCAACATATATTTCTCCGTTATGCGCATAAACATACTCTTTAACGATTGATAAGCCTAAGCCCATTCCTGGTTGTCCGTTTACATTTTCACCCTTATAAAATCTTTCAAAAATATGAGGTAGATCTTTTTCTTTAATACCTATACCACTATCCTCCACCTCAACTCTAACCTTGTCCTTCTCCTCAGACAAAGAAATTTTTATAAACCCATTGTTTGTGTACTTAATAGCATTTTCTATAAGATTAGAAAAAACTTCTTTTAACTTTTGATTATCACCTAATATATAAATTGGTTTATCATCAATATCCAAAATTCCATCTAATCCTTTCTCTTTTGTTTTTATATAAAAACTACTGAAAACTTCTTTAATTATGCTTGTTAAATTTACTTTTTCGAGTTCGAGAGGTAATGTTTTGCTGTCCGCAGAAGATAGTTCTGTTAAATCCTTTACCATTTTTTCAAGTCTTTCAATTTCACTTTCGATAACCTTTATTGCATCGTTTTTTTCTTGTGGAGAAAAGTTGTCGTCCTTGATAACTTCAAGGTACCCTTTAATTGAGGCAAGAGGAGTTCTTAAGTCATGCGATACATTTTGCATAAGTTTTGTACGCAAATTTTCCATTTCATTCAATCTAAACGCCATATAGTTAAGCGAATCTGCAAGCTCGCCAATTTCATCATTGCTTTCCTTATTGATCCTTGCTTCAAAATTTCCCTGCGATATCTTCCTTGCGAAGTCTTTCATTTCTATCACTGGTTTTATGATGTATTTCGAAACAAGTAAAGCGATAATTATGCTCAAGATAACTGAAATGCCACCCGATATAAGAATAATTATTCTTACAGAGTTTAGGAATCTTGTTGCAGATGCCGGTATAACAATTGATAAACCTCTTCCGATCATTATTCTTACAAAGAAATATCTAACTAAAGAGTCAATTAGAATTATGGAAACAATTACTGAAACTAAACTAACAATTATGTGACTTAAGACTAACTTTTCCTTAAATTTCATTTTAACATCCTGTATCCTGCACCATATACCGATCCAATGTACTTGGGATTTTTCGGGTCGTCATCAAGTTTCTTCCTAATATTCTTTATGTATGCGTCGATTGTTCTATCATAAACAACCTCATCGTACTCATCGTAAATTTCATTCATTATTTCTTCCCTGCTTAAAACAAGTGGAGATTTCTTTGCAAGGGTATAAAGCACCTTAAATTCACGAGTAGTAAGTTCTATTTCCACTCCGTTTTTTAACACCCTCATCTCCTTTGGTATTATTTCAAGATCTTTTATTCTTATCTCATGCTCATCTGGATAACTTCTTCTTAGTATATTTTTTACTCTTAAGACTAACTCTCTTGGACTAAAAGGTTTTGTCACATAGTCGTCCGCACCAATTTCAAGGCCTTGAACTCTGTTTTCTTCATCTGCTTTAGCCGTTAACATAAGTATCGGGACATTTGAAACTTTTCTGACTTCTTTTGCAACTTCTTCCCCGCTTTTTAAAGGTATCATTAGATCAAGAATTATTAATTGAGGTTTTTCGTTTGTAAATTTAGAAAGCGCCTCATGTCCATCTTTTGCCTCAACAACCTGGAATTCGGACTTCTCAAGGTACATTTTTATGAGTTTTCTAATATTTTCGTCGTCTTCTACCACTAAAATCTTTTTCATTTTAAATCACCAATTAAATTATATGAACAATTTATGAAAGAAATATGAATTTTTCCTTTGGGTGTAAAATATAATCGATGAGAGTATTTAAAGTTATTGTTTATTTTGCTTTTTCATACTCTTTAGGGGCTTTTATTTCAGCTTATATACTTACGCTTATTCTATATAAAAAAGATATAAGGAATTTTGGCGACGGAAACGCAGGAACTACAAATGTGTTTGAACATGCAAGTAAGCCCCTTGCTTTACTTGTTTTCTTAATTGATCTTATAAAAGGAGCTTTGCCTATTTACTTTGGGAATTTGCTTTCATTTTCAGAGCATGTTGTTGCTTTGGGAGGTACTTTTGAAATTTTAGGTCATGATTTCCCTGTATTTTTTGACTTTAGAGGTGGTACGGGAATAACATCATTACTTGGAGGGATATTTGCAATTGATAATAACTTAGCATTAAGCCTATTTATAGTTTTTGTTGTATCGTGTACGGTTTTTAGCAAGTTAAATGTCAAATTTTTAAAATTCCGAACCATTGAGCAAAGTGAGGCATTGAGTTTTATTATTGCAATAATTATCATTTTTGGCTCAAAAAATATACTTTTAAAGGAGTATTTTTTCTTATCTCTTGCTATAATAGTATACAGATACTGGCGAAAGGCGTTGTATGTTTTGCGTAATGTACGGACTTTAAAAAGTTGATTAAAAAAGTTTTTTTGCTATTATATTTAATAGAAATTTTTATTAATGGAGGTAGAAGATGATTTCGGCAAATGAGTTAAGAAGCGGTATAACTTTCGAAATGGACGGAGAACTTTTTGTTGTAATTTCGTACCAGCACATCAAGCCTGGTAAAGGTTCTCCATTTGTAAGAGTAAAGATGAAAAGTCTTGAATCAGGCAATATAATAGAAAGAACCTTTAGACCCGAAGAAAAGTTTAAGAAAGCTTTTCTTGAAAGAAAGCCAATGCAATATCTTTATAAAGAGGGCACGAACTTTGTTTTTATGGACCTCGAAACATACGAGCAATTCTATCTATCTGAGGAAGATGTTGGAGATAATGCAAATTACTTAAAAGAAAATATCGAGATACAAATCGTTTTCTACAAAAACAAGCCTGTCTCTGTCGAACTTCCAAACTTTGTTGAGTTAAAGGTTATAGAAACTGAACCTGGAGTAAAGGGCGATACTGCAACTTCTGCAATGAAGCCTGCAGTTCTTGAAACTGGATACAAGTTACAAGTCCCGCTTTTTATAAATGAAGGAGATATTATCAGGGTTGATACAAGAACTGGTGAATATCTCGAGAGGGTGAATAAATGAGTAGGATTATTTTAACAAATGAAGCCCTTGCTTCAGTCATTGAAAATGCCATTCTTAACGTTGAAGGTGTAAAAGACACTTTCGGAAAAAGTCCTATAAAATGTTCTTTTGAAGATTCTGTTATAGATGTTGAGGTTAATGTTGTTGCAAAATTTGGATTTGACCTCAAGAAATTAGGAGAAAATATTGCTGAAGCTGTAAAAATTGAGGTTGAGAACATAACTCCATTCAAAGTAAGGGATGTGGTAGTTGTATTTGGTGATGTAGTATATGAATCCTAAAAGTAAAGGTAGAGAAATCGCACTGAGTGTTTTATTTGCGGTTGATCTTGGAAAAAATTCTGTAGCGGATGCATTTTTACCTTTTAAATATGAACCTCCAGTTTCATTGGAGTATGCACTTAAATTAGTTCAGGGCACGCTCGAAAATCTCGAACAAATAGACAGCAAAATACAATCACTTCTCAAGAACTGGGTACTTGAAAGGCTTAACGCCGTAGATAAAGAGATTCTTAGAATTGCTATTTACGAAATCGATAATCTTGCTGAAAATGATGCTGGTGCAATCGTTTATGATGCAGTTGAACTTGCAAAAAGATACGGGGACCTTAATTCAGGTGACTTCATAAACGGAATATTGCGTAATTATCTTAGAGAAAAAAATGGAGAAGTTACGACTTGAGGCTTCTGTATTCGGAATAGTCCAAGGTGTTGGCTTTAGATACTTTGTTCTAACAAATGCAAGAAGGCTTGGTTTAACTGGCTTTGTTGAAAATATGTGGGATGGTTCTGTTCATGTAGTTGCAGAAGGCGACAAAGAAAATATTATGAAATTGCTTGAAGCGTTAAAAAAGGGACCACATTCTGCAAGAGTAGAAAAAGTGACTTACACTTTTAGTGAATATAAGGGAGAATTTACCGACTTCGAGGTGTACTAATGAACGAGCAAATTTTAGAGTACCTAAAAGAAAGAAAACAAGTAGTAGACGACTACCTAAGTTTTGCGCTCGAAAAGATAAGAGAAGATTCACCTTTGTATGCAGCGATTAACTACAGTTTAACTGCAGGTGGAAAGAGACTAAGACCAATTATGCTTTTAGCAACTTATGAATCAAATGATTCAGAATTTAAAAAAGTTTTACCTTTTGCCTCTGCCATTGAAATGATTCATACCTATTCACTGATACATGACGATCTTCCAATAATGGATAACAGTGACTATAGGAGAGGAAAACCCACCTGCCATAAAATCTATGGAAGTGATATGGCTCTTCTTGCAGGTGATGCGCTTATATCCCTTGCATTTGAAATTATTTCAAGTAGAAAACTGCTAAACGATTTTAACGCAGAATCCCTTCTGAGGGTAGTTCACGATTTTGCCGACTTAAGCGGCGCAAAAGGTCTAGTTGGTGGACAAGTTATGGATATGGTAACAATGGATATGGATAACATTGATGAAAATCTGATACTTTATATCGAAAAGAGGAAAACTGCCTCTCTATTTATGCTTGCAGTTAGAACGGGTGCAATACTCGCCCAAGTTTCTGAAGATGAAATAGTTAACCTAACTCATTTTGGTGAGTCCTTTGGAATTAGTTACCAAATACAAGACGATATTCTTGATGTTACATCGACTCTTGAAGAATTGGGAAAAGATGTAGGACAAGATAAGAAAAACAAAAAAGCAACCTTTGTGTCTCTTTATGGATTAGAAAAGGCAAAATTGCTTGCAAAAGAATATATCGACAAAGCGATTAGTTATTTAATGCCTTATGAAGAAAAATATAAAATCTTAGAGGAAATTGCTCTTTACACATTAGAAAGGGTAAAGTAAATGCTCGTTGAAAAGATAAATTCGCCGAGGGACATTAAGAGTCTCCGAATAAATGAATTGCAGGAACTATCAAAAGAAATAAGGGATCTTATAATCGAAGTAGTTTCTAGAACTGGTGGTCATCTTGCATCAAATTTAGGTGTAGTTGAGCTAACGCTCGCACTTCATTATGTGTTTGATTTTAGCAAAGATAAGTTAATTTTTGATGTTTCTCATCAAGCATATGCACATAAAATCATTACCGGAAGGAGAGAAAATTTCTCAACTTTAAGAACTTACGAAGGATTGAGCGGATACGCAAATCCTATTGAGAGTCCATATGATGCGTTTATCGCAGGACATGCTTCAACTTCACTTGCACTTGCTCTTGGATTTGTTGTTTCAAGAAAATTAAAAAAGGAAAATTATGAAGTGGTTGCTCTTATCGGAGACGGTGCGCTTACCGGTGGAGAGGCATATGAAGGTTTGAATAATTTAGGGAATTTAGGAGAAAAGGTAATAGTAGTTTTAAATGATAATGGAATGTCAATCTCAAAGAATGTAGGTGCTATATCAAAGTATCTTTCAAAGCTAAGGACATCGAAGTCTTACCAAATTTTAAAAAAGTTCCTGGGTAAAAACTTTGCTCGAAAATTCAAACTTGCCATTAAAGAGCTGATTTTGCCAAATGTTCTTTTCGAAGAATTTGGTTTTACATATATTGGACCCGTTGACGGTCATGATTTATACGAACTTATTGATACTTTTAGCAGGGTGAAAAATATTAACGGTCCAGTTGTTGTTCATGTCGTAACCAAGAAAGGCTATGGTTTTAAGCCATCAGAAGAAAAACCAGATAAATTCCACAGCGCAGAGCCGTTTGATCCAGAGAATGGCACAGTAAATTCTGAAGGTAAAAAGAGTTTTTCTGATATTTTTGGAAGGAAACTTGTAGAAATAGCAAAGCGAAATGAAAAGGTCGTTGCAATAACTGCAGCAATGCCTGATGGAACAAAAACAAGTTATATGAAAGAGCAATTTCCATATAGGTTTTTAGATGTAGGCATTGCTGAACAGTGCGCTGTTACTACTGCAGCAGCCCTTGCGAAGGAAGGTTTTAAGCCTGTAGTTGCAATTTACTCTACTTTTCTTCAAAGAGCACTTGATCAACTAGTTCACGATGTTTCTATAATGTCTCTGGGCGTAGTATTTGCAATAGATAGGGCAGGTATAGTCTCAGATGATGGACCTACCCATCAAGGTATTTTTGACGTTGCGTATTTATCACCAATTCCAAATTTTGTGATAGCAGCTCCAAAAGATTCATTTGAATTAGAAGGGCTTTTGGAGCTTGCCATATCTGAAAACCTGCCTTTTGCTATAAGATATCCAAAAGATTATGCAAACGATGGATTTAGCAAGAGATTCGTCCTTGAAATAGGTAAAGGTGAACTTATCGAATCTGGTAAGGACTTGACTATAATTACTCTTGGTCCTGTATTTTTTGAAGCCTTAAAAGCATTTGAACAACTTAAGAAAAAAGGATATAGCGTCGGGCTTATTAATGCGATTTTTGCAAAACCTTTTGATAAAGATTTAATACTGAGCGAAGCATTAAAAAGTAAAAGAGTTATTACAGTTGAAGATGGCATAAAAAGAGGAGGTTTTGGCGAAAGTATTAAAGCATTCCTTTCTGACTTTGGTGTTTATGTTACAAATATTGCAATCGATGACTTTTTCCCAGAGCAGGGAAAGAGGGATTATTTGCTTAAAAAATATGGCATTTCCGAAGAAAATATTATAAAACTTGGGGTTGAAATGATTGAAAAGAAGGCTTGATGAGGAAATAGTAAATAGAAGACTTTTAGATAGCAGAACTTTAGCAAAAACCTTTATTCTCGAAGGCAAGGTTCTTGTTAATGGCCGCAAGGCAATAAAGCCAAGCGAGCTAGTTTCAGAAAGCGATATTATTGAGGTTATTGAAGAAAAGAAATACGTAAGTAGAGGCGGGCTTAAATTAGAATTTGCGCTTAATCAATTTAATATAGATGTAAAAGAAAAAGTATGCGCAGATATTGGGGCTTCTACGGGCGGGTTTACTGATTGTCTTTTAAAGCATGGAGCAAAGAAAGTTTATGCTATTGATGTTGGAAAAAACTTATTAGATTCATCACTTCTTAAGGACGAGAGGGTCGTAGTTATTGAAGAATTTAACGCAAGATTTTTATCAAACGAAATTGTCAAAGAAATCGTAGATATTGTAACAATTGATGTATCTTTTATATCCGTCCTTAAGATTCTACCTTCGGTTTTAAACATTCTTAAAGATGATGGCGACATAATTTCACTTATAAAGCCGCAGTTTGAAGGTGAGCCAAAATATCTTAAAAAAGGGATTGTAAAAGACAAAGTATTTCATAAGGAAATACTTTGTAATCTTTTGAGCAAAATAAAAGGTATTGGTTTGAGCGTTGTTAATATAACCTACTCTCCAATAAAAGGAGGTAAGGGGAATATCGAGTTCTTTTTCCATATTAAAAAAGAAGGAGTATTTGTGAAAGACGAAATTATTGATACAATTGTAGAGGAGGTATGGGAAAAGTCGAAGTGAAAAAAATAGGTATTTTTTACAAAGATGATCCTTACTTAGTTGAAATTGCACGAGAATTAGAGTCTTTTCTCAAAAAGAAGGGAATCGAAGTTTTTAAAAACGGAGATTTTGAAAAACTAAAACCCGACGAATCAATGATAGTGATTAGTCTTGGTGGAGATGGAACGTTTTTAGGCGCATCGCGCATAGCGATGAAACTTGACGCGTCGGTACTTGGAATTAATCTTGGAAATTTTGGATTCTTAACGGATGTTGAAGGAATGGATGTCTTCATTGCAGTCGAAAAGTTACTTAAAGGAGAATTCTCCATTGAAGAAAGATTGTCTTTAAGCTGTGAAATTAATAGTGATGAAAATCGAAATTATTGTGCCGTTAATGATTTCGTAATTGCAAAGAGGATTGAAGATAAAATACTCCAAGTCGATATCGCAGTTAATGGTTATAAGGCGGGTAAATTTAGAAGCGATGGCGTAGTTGTTTCTACATCAACTGGTTCTACCGCATACTCTTTGTCATTGGGTGGACCCATAATTGTTCCGCAGGCACACGTTTATGAGCTTAGTTTTATTGCTCCTCATAAACTCTCGGCACGGCCTTTAATTTTGTCTGAAACTGATGTTCTTGAATTGGAAATTGAAACGGATGGAGCCTTTGCATTTTTGAGAGATGGACTTAAAGTGAATGAACTTAAGAAATTCGACAGGTTGGAGTTTAGAAAGCATGACAAGAACTTGAAAATAGTTCATCTTAAAGGCAAAAACTTTTTCGAAGTACTGAATAAAAAATTTGGGTGGGGAAGTTAAATATGCTATTAGGCTTGATTATTAAAAATTTAGCAATCGCAAAAAGCATTGAACTCTCGTTTAATGATAATCTGGTTATTATTACCGGAGAGACTGGAGCAGGTAAAACAATTATTATGAATGCAATTGCGCTTGCTTGTGGGGGGAATGCAAGTTCGGATATTATAAGAACCCATGAGGAGTCGGCAACAGTTGAAGCAAGTTTTTATATAGGTGAAAACCCAAAAATTAAATCTCTACTTGAAAGTCTTTCTCTTTATGAAGGGGAAGATGTTGTGGTAATATCAAGAACTATTTCGAAGACTAAAAGCAAGGTTATTGTAAACGGACATCTTATTTCTTTGAAGCAATTATCCGAAATCGGAAGAAACCTGATCGATATGCACGGGCAGCATGAAATACAGAGTCTTCTTGATAAGTCAACTCACCTAGATTATCTTGATAAATTCGGTGGAGAAAAGATCTTAAAATTGAAAGAGACAGTTCTGAAGGACATAAGTGAATATAGAAGCTTACAAAAGAGGATCAAAGATTTAGAGGAAAAAGATCAGAAGTTTCGTGAAGAAAGAGATTTCATTAATTATGAGATTGCAGAACTTGAAAAAGCAAATCTTAAAGAAGGCGAAGAAGAAGAGTTAGAGTCAGAATACAGATTACTCAGCAATGCAAGAGAACTCATTACAACATTGGAGGATGTTCAGCAAGTCCTTAGTTCAGGTGAGTTTTCTGTTATAAAGGGTATAGCTCATTCGATAAATATTTTGCAAAAAGCAAGCGAATATTCAGGAGCCATAAAAAATTTTAAAGATCGTCTCGAGACGAACCTTATTGACATTAAAGAAATTTCTCGTGACATTGGGAATTTCTATTCAAGCCTCGTTGTTGATCCCGAGAGGCTCAATTACCTTGAAAGCAGGCTCGATGAAATTAGCAAACTGAAACTTAAATATAAGAAAAGTGTTAAGGACTTAATAGAATACCTTTCAGAATTAAAAAATTCAATCAGGAGTTTTAACGAAATATCTTTTGAAATAGACGAATTATATAAGGAAAAGAACATTCTTGAAACAAGACTAAAAGAGGAGGTTATCGAACTCTCGAAATTAAGAGAAAATACTGCAAGAGAATTCGAGAAACAAATAGAAAACGAACTTAAGGACTTAGCTATGGAAAATGCAAAATTTTTTGTAAGTCTAAAACAAGTAGAAGATCCGGATGGTTTAAAAATAGGAGATAAAACATATAAACTTTTTAGCGACGGCATAGATACATGTGAATTCCTTATAAGCCCGAACCCGCCACATGACTTTAAGCCCCTTGCAAGCATTGCATCAGGCGGAGAACTTTCGAGAGTAATGCTTGCGATAAAGTATGTGATAGCGAAAGTTGATGATATACCCGTATTGGCATTTGATGAAGTTGATGCAGGGATCGGTGGTAAAACTGGGGAGAAAGTTGCTGAAAAGTTACTTGAAATCTCCAAATACAGACAGGTAATATGTATAACGCACTTACCACAAATTGCTTCGCTTCCTTCTGAACATTTTACAGTTGAGAAAGTAGTAAAAGACAATGAAACAATCCTTAATGTTAGGAAACTAAATGAATTTGAGAAAGTAAACGAAATTGCAAGAATGATTTCAGGTACAAATATTACCGAAACAACAATTAAACAAGCAAAAGAACTTATTGGGAGGTGGAAAAATGAAAATTCTAGTAATTAATCCAGGTTCAACTTCTACAAAAGTTGCATTATTCGAAGATAAAAACAAAATTTTAGAAGAAACAATAAGACATGATAAACAAGAACTTTCTAAGTTTAAGTCGGTTCTTGAACAACTTGATTACAGAAAAGAAGCAGTGTTAAATTTCCTAAAGAGAAACGGCATTGGTTTAGATGAGGTGAACGCTGTAATTGGACGAGGTGGTATAGTAAAACCAATTGAGGCAGGGACATACATTGTAAACGAGGCTTTAATTAATGACCTAAAACTTTATTCAAAAGAGCAAGAACATCCTTCGACACTTGGCGGTCTTATAGCTCATGATATTGCAAATTTAATAGGCAAACCCGCTTTTATTGCGGACCCGGTATGTGTTGATGAATTTGAGGATATTGCAAGAATCTCTGGTCTTAAAGAAATACAAAGAAAATCACTTCTTCATGCACTTAATGTTAGGGCAAGCATGTATAGGTATGCAGAAAGCGTTGGGAAAAAGGTCGAGGATTTAAATGTAATAGTTGCTCATCTTGGTGGCGGGATTACAATTGCCGCCGTTAAAAAAGGAAGAATTGTAGATGTGAATAATGCAAATGAAGGGGGTCCATTTTCTCCAGAAAGAGCTGGAGGACTTCCCTCGATTGATGTAGTGAATATGTCTTATTCAAACAAGTATACAAGGAATGACCTTTTAAGATTGTATACAAAAGAAGGCGGAGTTTATTCGTATTTAGGAACTAACAATATTAGGGAAGTTATCGAAAGAGCAAAAAATGGCGATACTTTTGCTAAAGAGGTTTTTGAGGCAATGTGCTATCAAATAGCAAAAGAAATTGGAGCGATGGCTACTGTTCTAAAAGGGAATGTTGAAGCAATTATTGTAACAGGAGGAGTTGCCTATAATGAAGAAGTTATTGAAGAAGTACAAAAAAGAGTAGGTTTTATTGCAAGGATAATTCCCTATCCGGGCGAGTTTGAAATGGAGGCACTCGCGTATGCTGCCCTTAGAGTTCTAAAAGGTGAAGAATCTGCAAAAATTTATTCATAGTTTGTGATATAATTAAATAAATTGAGTTAAATTTATGAAATGAGGAGGCACTATGGAAATGATAAAAAAGCTTGATGAATTGCTTGAAGCTGTTCGTTCTTTAAAAGAAAAGAGGACTGTTTCAGTTGCGTACGGTCAGGATTTGCACACTCTTCAGGCAGTTTCTAATGCAATAAAAGAAGGCATAGTAAATGCAATAATTTTTGCAGACAAAGATGAAGTAAAGAGAGTGTGCGAGGCAAATAACATCGATATGTCAATGTTTGAAGTGGTTGATGTAAAGGACGAAAAAGAAGCAGTTAGACAGGCTGTAAGACTTGTAAGAGAAAAGAAAGCAGACTTTATTATGAAAGGACTCTGTCAAAGCGCTACTTACATGAGAGGTATCCTCGACAAACAAGAAGGGTTATTGCCGGAAGGCAGAATTCTTTCACATGCAGCGGTGCTTGAGTCACCAAATTATCACAAACTTCTTATAATTTCTGATGTTGCGGTTATTCCACAGCCCGATCTTGCTATGAAAGAGGCAATGATAAACTATGATGTGCAAATTGCAAAGAAACTTGGAATAGAAAAACCAAAAGTTGCAGTTATTGCAGCAGTTGAAACTGTTTCTCCAAAAATGCAGGCAACTGTTGATGGAGCACTTCTTGCTGTTATGAATAAACGTGGACAAATTAAGGACTGTATTGTTGATGGTCCTCTTGCAACAGACCTTGCTGTGTCAAAGGAAGCGGCAGAAATAAAGAAAGTGAAGTCAGAAGTAGCAGGTGATGCTGATATTCTAATTATGCCTAACTTAGAAACAGGGAATGCCTTCTTTAAGGCACTCACCAAACTTGGAAATGCTGAAATAGCAGCAGTTGTAACGGGAGCAATGGCACCTGCTGTATTAACTTCACGTGGAGATAGTGAAAAATCTAAATTATATTCAATTGCATTAGCTGCACTTATAGCAGAAAAATAATGATTAGAGAGGTGAACTATGGAAGAGAAAAAATTCTATGAAGATGTAAATCCTAATGATGTTGAATCTATTTTGGAAAAAGCATCTGCAGAAAAATTGCCTCAAAGCGAAAAATTAGAGAATGTTGAAAAAGTTAAGGCAGAGCAAAGCAAAGTCTTAGAGGAAAAAGGAAGTGTTGTTAGTGAAACAACTAATAAAACTAATGCCTCAAAAGATGAAAGCAAAAACAACCAAAACGGAAATTTCTTTCTGAAATCCTACAAAAAAGGCGACATTATAACTGTTACTGTGGTTAAAGTGGAACCAAATGGTGCATATGTTAGTGCAGGAACAAAGGAAGATGTGTTTATACCATTAAAAGGACTCACCAATAAGCAAGTAAGTTCTGCGGGAGAAGTTGTAAAGGTTGGCGATAAAATTGACGTTATGGTTTTAAGAGACGGACCAAATCTAATTCTTTCAAAAAAGATGGCAGATAATGTTAAGAAATACGAAGACTTGAAGAAAAAAATGGAAAATGAGGAGAAAGTTAAAGCAAAGGTTGAAAAAGTTATTAAAGGTGGGCTTCTCCTTGATATTGATGGAGTTCCAGCATTCTTACCACAATCTCAGGTTGGATTAAAGAAGGGTGAAACTCTTGAATCCTTTGTAGGCAAAGAGATCGACGTCCATCTCCTCGAAGTTGATCCTAAGATTAAGAGAGTTATAGCTTCAAGGTTAAAAGTCTTGCAGGAGGAAAAGGAACAACTTAAAAAGCAAACTCTTGTAAATTTGAAGAAAGGCGAAATCTATGAAGGTGTAGTTAAGGCGATTCAAGATTTTGGAGTTTTTGTCGATATAGGGAATGGCGTTGAGGGCCTCGTAAGAATTAATGAACTTACATGGGGTAGAAGAAAAGATCCGCACGAAGTTGTAAAAGTTGGCGAGAGAATAAAAGTTAAAGTATTATCAGTTAATCTTGATAATGAAAAGGTTTCCTTGAGTTTAAGACAAACAAAACCTCATCCCTGGGAAGTTGTTGAAGAGAAATACCCGATTGGTAGTGTTGTGGAAGGGACTGTTCTAAGGATTCACCCTTTCGGTGTTGTGCTCGAACTTGATGAGGGAATTACTGGTTTGATCCATATATCACAACTCGACACGAAAAGAATTGATAAAATTGAAAATTTTGTAAAGGTTGGGGATAAACTTCAAGCAAAAGTGATGTCAATTGACAAAGAAAATCGAAAAATGAAATTAAGTAGAAGGTCTTTATTAGAAAATGAACAGGGAGAAAATAAAGATCAGTAAAGAAGAAATAAAGGAATATCTTACTCACAGGGAGCCTTTTCTTTTTGTTGACGAAATAAGCGAGGTAGTGCCGGGTGAAAGTGCTATAGGACTTAAAACCTTTAATGGAAACGAGGAATTTTTTAAGGGCCATTTCCCAAATTTCCCGGTATTACCAGGAGTCATACTTATTGAAACTTGTGCACAAGTTTCGGCTTTTATTCTTCTTACGATAGATAAATTCAAAAATTCTTTTGGATTTTTAGTTAATGTTGACGATTTCAGGTTTATTAAAAAAGTAAACCCAGGAGAAACAGTTAAAATCGTTTCAAAAATGATAAATGTTAAGTTTGGTATTGCTAAAAGCTATGTTGAAGCTTTTGTTAACGATAGCCTCGTTGCAAAAGGCACAATTGCTATAAAAATAATCGAAGGATAGGAGGTAATTTATGGAAGAAAAAGAGATAAGAGAAAAAGTAAAGAAAGTTGTTGCTGAAAAACTTGCAGTTTCCGAGGACAAAATTACAGATGAAGCACGCTATGTGGAAGATTTGGGAGCAGATTCCCTTGCACTTGTTGATATCGCAATGGCTCTCGAGGATGAGTTTGGAATGAAGATTCCAGACGAAGATATTGAGAAGATAACAACTGTAGGAAATACAATAGAGTACATAAAAGAACATTTAAAGTAAAATCTACACTAAAAAACTATAAAGGGGGCTTTTTGCCCCCTGTTTCTATTCTCTTATCTTTTCTTTTATAAATTTTACAGTCTCATCAAAATTTAAAGTGAATCTTTCGTTTGTACTTCTAATCTTTACTTCAAACTTTCCCTCTTTCTTAAGTGATCTTCCTACAATTACCTGAAGCGGCATACCTATTAGATCAGCGTCGTTGAATTTTTCACCTGCGCTTAGATCTGTCCTATCATCTAAAAGTGTTTCTATTTCTGCATTTTTAAGCTCATCATGCATTTTTTGAGCACTCGATACGATTTCCTCATCGCTTGTGTTTATCGGTATAACTTCAACTTTAAAAGGTGCAATATTCATTGGCCAGATAATTCCTTTTTCGTCGTGAAATTTTTCTATAATTGCCTGAAGAGTTCGTCCAACACCAATACCATAACAACCCATAATGAATAACTTTTCTTTACCGTCTGCATCAAGAAAAGTAGCATTCATTTTTTCAGAATATTTTGTTCCAAGTTTGAATGTGTGTCCTAATTCGATTCCATTAAATTTTTGAAGAGGCGTCCCACACTTAGGACAAGGATCCCCTTCTTTAACAACCCTTATATCTTCAACATACTTTGGAGTGAAATCCCTTCCAAGATTTACATTTATTAAATGGAAACCGTCTTCATTTGCACCACAAACAAAATTTTTCATTAACATAACTTTTTTATCAACAAAAACTTCCACTGGTGAATTTACTGGTCCTATTGCACCTGTATGTGCCTTAAATAAGGAGAATACTTCTTCATCAGTTGCCATTTCTATTTTCTTTGCATTGAAGAAATTCTTTAACTTAACTTCATTAAGTTCATCATCACCTCTTACTACTGCTAAAATAAACTTACCATCGATCTTATATACAAGAGATTTAACAAGTCTCTCTTTAGGAACATTAAGGAAATTTGAAACTTCATCTATACTTTTATTTTCAAATGTTGCAACTTTTTGGAGAGGCTTTTCCTCTTCGGTAGATTTCTCTTCAAAATCCTTTGATTTTGCTGCTTCAGTATTTGCTGCATATCCACATTTTGGGCACATTACAAATTCACTTTCTCCTCCAAGTTCAGAAATCACAACAAACTCATGCGATACCTTTCCCCCGATTGCTCCTGAATCTGCCTCTATAGGGATAACATCAAGATTGCATCTCTTAAATATGTTTATATAGGCGTCGTACATCTTTTTATAGCTTATTTCAAGGTTTTCTTCAGAGCTATCAAAAGAATAGGCGTCCTTCATTAAAAATTCTCTTGCTCGCATTAGTCCAAATCGCGGTCTTATCTCATCGCGATACTTAGTTTGAATTTGATAAAAGATTTTTGGCAAATCCTTATAAGATTTAAGTTCTTTCCTTGCAAGATCAACTACTGCTTCTTCGTGGGTTGGACCAAGACAAAAGAATCTCCCCTTTCTGTCTTGCAACTTGAACATCTCATCGCCATAGATATCCCACCTACCAGTTTCATCCCATAATTCCTTTGGCATAATAGCAGGAAATAATAATTCTAACGCACCAGCTCTATCCATTTCTTCTCTTATTATCTTTTCTACATTTTTTAGCGCTCTGTACCCCAGCGGAAGATAAGAATAAACACCTGCTGCAACTTTTCTTATAAGCCCAGCCTTTATCATTAGTCTATGGCTATCAATCTCAGCATCCTGAGGATCTTCTCTTAGCGTAGGTATAAAAAATTCTTTTATTTTCATTTTCAACTCCTTTCATTTAATTTTCATATTATATATATCTTGCATATTCTTTAAAATAGTGTAAAATTTACACAGTATGAAAGAAATTTCGGAGAAACTTGTAGGAATTTTGAAAGAAAGAAATTTAACTTTATCAACTGCTGAGTCAATAACTGGAGGCTTAGTTGCAAAAACTATAACCGATGTTTCAGGAAGCTCAAAAGTATTTTTGGGTGGTATTGTTGCATATTCTCCTTTTGCAAAGATAAATATTTTGAGAATAGATAAAGATATTATTGATTCGCACGGAACTGTTGATCCAGTGGTTGCGGAATTAATGGCTCGTAATGTAAAAAATCTTTTCTCTTCATATATTGGTATTTCAACTACAGGCATTGCAGGACCTGATCCTATTGAGGGAAAGCCTGTAGGTCTTAATTATGTAGGCATTGCGATCAAAAACAGATGCTTTATTTTCGAAAACAAATTTGAAGGAACCCGTGATATAATAAGAGAGAAGGTTGTTCAATTCTTATTCAATAAATTAATACAAATTTTGGAAGGAGGTAAACTATTATGAAAATTGGTGTTCTTACTGGCGGTGGCGACTGCCCTGGTTTAAATCCAGCAATAAGAGGAGTCGTCTATAGAGCGGCAGACTTTGGCGACGAAGTAATAGGTTTCGAGGAAGGATGGAAAGGTCTTATAGAGGATAAGAAAAGACCGCTTTCAGTAAAGGATGTTGAAGAAATAATTAATTATGGCGGGACGATTCTTTACACCTCAAGAACCAATCCATTTAAGGAAGAAAATGGTCCTGAAAAAGTTATTGAGACTTTGAAGAAAAACAACATAGATGCTTTAATTGCTATTGGTGGAGATGATACCCTCTCTGTTGCTTTAAAACTTCACAAACTCGGTGTAAAGGTTGTAGGTGTTCCAAAAACAATGGATAATGATCTTTCCCAAACTGATTACACATTCGGTTTCTTCACATCTGTTGAAGTTGCTGTCGATGCACTAAATAGATTGAGAGACACAGCAAAGTCCCATAAACGTATTATTGTGCTTGAAGTTATGGGTAGAGAGGCTGGCTGGGTTGCGCTTTACACGGGCATTGCAGGTGCTGCTGACTGGATACTCATACCAGAAGAAAAACCTGATTACGATAAAATGTGCGAGCATCTAAAGAAAAAATATGAAGAAAAAGGATATGCTCTTGTTGTAGTGTCAGAAGGAATAGAGATACCAACAGATACAACGACTGAAGTCGATGAATTTGGACATGCACTTTTACAGAAAAGAGGAGTCCACGAATATGTTGCTGACCTAATATCCAAAAAACTTGGCATCTCTACAAGAAGTGCAATAATTGGACATATCCAGAGAGGCGGTCCTCCAACAGTATTTGATAGGATTCTTGCAACGAGGGTAGGTGTTAAAGCAGTAGAAATGGTCCACGAAGGCGATTTCGGAAAGATGGCTGCTATTTCCGGAAATAAAGTAGTTGCTGTTCCTCTTGAAGATGCTGTAGGTTATCAAAAACTTGTAGATGAAGAATGGATTAAGTTTATGAAAGTATTTGAAAAATGAAAAGAATTGCGGTTCTTACCTCCGGGGGTGACGCCCCCGGAATGAATGCAGCAATCAGGAGCATAGTAAGAGTTGGGTTCTCGAGAGGCTTAGAAGTAATTGGTGTTTTTGAAGGATATAGAGGATTAATACAAAAGAACTTCAAACAACTTTTACCAAGAGATGTTAGTGGACTTCTTGAAGAAGGGGGAACTTTTTTACTATCTTCTCGCTCCGAAGAGTTTAAAGACGAAAACAACCAGGAAGTTGCAATTAAAAATTTAAAGGAGTCTCGCATAGATGGGCTTATTGTAATAGGTGGTAATGGTTCTCAAACAGGCAGCCTTGCCCTCTTTAGAAAAGGATTTCCTGTAGTTGGAGTTGCTTCAACTATTGATAATGACCTTTGGGGAACAGACTATACTATAGGTTTCGATACTGCGGTAAATACGGCAATTGAAGCAATCGATAAAATAAGAGACACTGCAACTTCACACTCGAGGACTTTCATTGTAGAAGTTATGGGTAGAGATAGAGGCTTTATAGCTCTTGAGGCTGGTCTTGCAAGTGGTGCGGACATAGTACTGGTGCCCGAAAGAAAATTTGATATCGATAAAATCGTAGAAAATATTGAAAAAGGACTTGAGAAGAAAAAGAAACACCATATGATATTGACCGCCGAAGGTGCAATTCACGCACAGGAGTTGCAAGCAAAAATTAAGGAGAAGCTTCCTGAACTTGATGTGAAGTACTCTGTTCTTGGTTATATACAGAGAGGCGGTGCACCTACAAGGTTTGATAGAATTATTGCGACTATGTTCGGTGCGGAAGCAGTAGATCTTCTTATGAATGGCAATTCAGGATATGTTGTTGGTATTAAGGATAATCATATTACCCATATACCTATAGAAGATGCAGTCAAAAAATACAAAGAAATAAATTACGAACTTTACAAGATAATTGAGGAAGTGACGGTTTAATGAAAAGATTTTTTACATCCATTAGATTTCAACTTATTGTGGTTTTAATTGTATTCATTATTTTTACTTTCTTTACTATTTCTTCCAGCATCTCTCAATACCTCGAACAAAATGAAATGTCAAACGAAGCAAAAAGATTAACACTTATAAGCAAACAAATTGAGGAAAGATTTGAAAAAATGTATACTGCAGAAGCATTTTCGAGAAGATACGACTTTATAACTGAGAAAGAGAGGAGCCTTTATATAAATCTATTCTTGAAACCAGCCTTTGACGGTTATTTCTCAACAATTACTACCGGGTTCCCTGATGTTGAAATAGGCTATTATATTCCTATTTTCAAAGATTCGCTAAATGTTGTATCTTCTAAGGGCAATCTCGTTAAAAAGATTATTGTAATGGTAAGCATTCCACAAAAATACGGTGGAGGATATGTTTTTGCTGCCATTCCAAGATCTGCCGTAAACGAAAATGTAAGTAAAGTCATATATTCCATAAATAGAATAATATTTTACCTTGCACTAATAACAATGCTAATAGTTCTTGCCATTACGTCATTCTTTAGTTACAGAATTTTACAGATTCGAAAAGGTCTTAAGAATCTTGAAAAGAGTCTTGATTTCCGATTCCCTAATTATGGTGGGGAGATTGGCGATATTACAATTTCCATAAACACGATGGCTGAAAATCTAAAGCGTAATCTTGAAGAAATGCAAAGGACCGAGGCATTAAAATCTCTCGGTTTATTTACAGCCGGCATTGTTCATGAAGTTAGAAACCCCTTAACATCAATAAAAGGCTTTGCAAATATACTTTCCCAAAAACTTCAAGGAAAGGACGAGGAAAGATATGTTCAGCCTATACTTACTGAAGCGGAGAGACTTGGAAGGATCGTTGATGATTTGTTAAAGTATGGGAAGCCATCGCCACTTTCTCCTGTAAAATTCAATCTCAAACCTTTCTTTAACCATATAATTGACTTAGCAAAGCAATACGATACAAAAAAGAACATTAAATTTGAACTAATTTGCCCGGATTTGGCAATTATAGCAGACGAAAGAAAACTCGAAGAACTTTTTTTGAACCTCGTAATTAACGCTGTCCAAGCGATTGATAAAGAAGAGGGTATCATACAAATTGAATGTTCCGAGGAAGGTAACAACATAAAGATAATCGTTCAGGACAACGGTGCTGGTATGGATAAGGAAACTTTAAGGAACATATTTGTTCCTTTCTATACAACGAAAGAACACGGAACTGGGTTAGGACTTGCAATTGTCCACAGGGTGGTTGAAGAACACGGTGGGCAAATTTTTGTAGAGAGCGAAAAAGGTAAAGGCACCAAATTCGTGATTCTTTTGCCAAAGAGGGAAACGAAATGAAAATTAAAAAATACCGAATTCTTGTTGCAGATGATGAAGAAAATATTAGAATGCTTCTAAGCGAGACTTTAAAAGATGAAGGCTACGAAATCATTGAAGTAACTAACGGAGAGGAGGCAGTAAAAGAAGTTAAAAAATCTGACTTTGATTGTGTTCTTATGGACGTTAGAATGCCAGTTTTAGATGGAATGGAAGCTTTCCTTAAAATAAGAGAAATAAGAAATAATTTACCAGTAATTTTTCTAACAGCCTACGGTAGTTCAGATCTTGCGATAAAAGCAATGAAAAAAGGCGCATATGACTATCTAACAAAACCATTTGATCTTGAGGAATTGAAGGTAAAAGTTAAGAAAGCAATTGAACTTAAAGAACTAACAGAGAATGCCCCAAAATTTGAAAAAGATGAAAATAGGTATATATCAGATGAAATAGTCGGGAATTCTCCAAAGATGCAAGAAGTTTTTAAACAGATCGGAAAGGTTGCAGAATCTGATGCAACTGTCTTAATAAGGGGAGAAAGTGGAACAGGAAAAGAACTTGTTGCAAAAGCTATACACCACCACAGCAACAGAAAAAACAAACCTTTTATAGTTGTAAATTGCGCTGCTATTCCTGAAACTTTACTGGAATCGGAATTATTTGGACATGAAAAAGGTGCATTTACGGATGCATACGCAAGAAGAATAGGAAAATTCGAGCAGGCTCAGGATGGAACAATTTTCCTTGATGAAATTGGCGATATGAGTTTAAACTTACAAGCTAAACTTCTGAGAATCCTCCAAGAAAAGACTTTTAGCAGAGTTGGAGGGAACGAGACAATTGTTAGTAACGCAAGAGTTCTTGCTGCAACGAACAGAAACCTTGAAAAACTTGTTGAAACTGGTGAATTTAGAGAAGACCTATTTTATAGACTAAATGTTGTGACTATATGGCTGCCGCCTTTAAGAGAAAGAAAAGAAGATATTCCTCTTCTTGCAGATTACTTTGTTGCAAAATATGCAGAAAAATACAAAAAGGATGTGCGTGGAGTTTCTAAAGAGGTGTTAGAACTCTTCCTTGATTACGATTGGCCAGGCAATGTTAGAGAACTTGAAAATGCGGTTGCAAGAGGTGTAATTGTAACTTCTGCTCCGCTTATTTTGATCGAAGACTTACCTCAAACTTTAAGAGATAAAACAAAACAAGAACGACAAGATGAAGTAAAATTTGAAGGACAATTAGAGGAAGAAAATCTTAATTTACCGAAGCTCATTGAAAAAATTGAAAAAGAAGCAATAATAAAGGCACTTGAAAAAGCGGAAGGCAATAAAACAAAAGCTGCACAAATACTAGGTATTTCAAGAAAGTCTCTATTTAACAAACTTAGGTATTATAATCTAATAAAGGAAGAGGATGAAAATGGAAAATCTGAAGAGAGTTGACGAGTTAAAAGATGAAGTAATCGCATTAAGAAGGGAAATCCATATGTATCCAGAAACTGCATTCGAAGAATACAGGACTTCTGAGCTTGTGTATAATTACCTCTCAAAACTTGGACTTGATGTAAGGAAAGGGATAAATACAACAGGAGTTGTTGCAGACCTACTAGTAGATAATCCTAAAGGAACAGTTCTATTGCGAGCTGATATGGATGCGCTTCCCATCCAGGAGCAAAATAATGTGCCTTACAAGTCGAAAATTGATGGGAAAATGCATGCATGTGGACATGACGCCCACACTGCAATGTTATTAGTTGCAGCAAAAGTCCTTTCCCAGTTGAAAGACAAATTGCAATACAATGTAAGGTTTGTTTTTCAGCCATCCGAGGAAAGAGATCCAGGTGGTGCAATTGGAATGATTAATGAAGGTGTCTTAGAAAATCCACATATAAATTACGCCTTTGGGCTTCATGTTGCAGGATTTTATAAAGCAAATACGATTTATATTAAAGATGGAATTATGATGGCAGAGGCAGATAGTTTTACCCTTAAGGTGTTTGGCTCTGGTGGACATGGTGCATATCCGCATAAAGCAATAGACCCTATCTTAATTTCCTCCCACATAGTTATTGCTCTTCAGGCAATAGTTTCAAGAGAAATAGACCCACTCGAGAATGCAGTACTATCTTTTGGAAAAATAACATCAGGAGATGTCTTTAACGTAATACCTGAATCAGCGGAGCTTGAGGGAACAGTAAGAACATTGAAGCACGAACTATCTGAATTTATTAAAGAAAGAATAGAAAAAATCTCTAAGCAAATTGCCGAATCCTTTAGAGGAAAAGCCGAGTTAAAGTATGCATTTGGCTATCCGCCTCTTGTAAACGATAAAAATGCAACACAATTTATAAGGAATCTTGCAAAAGAAATAGTAGGCGAAAATAACGTTTTTGAGGCACCGATTTCAATGGGCGGGGAAGATATGGCATATTTCCTAAAAGAGCACCCAGGTGCTTTTTACTGGTTAGGCGCACTGAACGAAGAAAAAGGAATAATCTATCCTAACCATTCTCCAAAATTTGACATCGACGAGGATGTTTTACCAACCGGCGTAAAAATGCATGTTGGTACAGTCCTTAAATTGAGCGAGACATCCATTTAAGACTATTCCGAAGAGTTGCTAGTAAATGAAAATTAAAAAGTATTTGTTCTTTTATAAGCAATAGCGCACTATTGCTTAGATACAAAGTTTAAAGATTTATTGATTGAAATCTGTATATAAAATAAATCTTTGGTTTAGATAACTGTGAAGAAGTTATAGAACATAGATTTTACTATAGTAAATTTTATTAATTTTTCAAGTTAACGTTTAGTAATAAGAATACTTGATTTTTTTGGATAAATCCTTAAAATATAATGATTACACACCATCTGGATTCTCGGAAAGTGTAGGTATGTAACCTATCTCCGAGAAGTTGAAGGATGGGAGGTAAAAACTAAATTAGGAGGTCTAAAAAATGAGTGTAGTTTCAATGAAGGAACTTCTTGAAGCAGGTGTCCATTTTGGACATCAGACGAAGAGATGGGATCCACGAATGAAGGAGTACATTTTTACAGAAAGAAACGGGATCCATATCTTTGACTTAAGGCTTACTGTCCAGAAGATAGAGGAAGCCTATAAGTTTGTAGTTGACGTTACGAGGCAGGGTGGAAAGATTATTTTTGTGGGTACAAAAAAGGCTGCTCAGGACATCGTAAAGGAAGAGGCAGAAAGATGCGGAATGCCCTATGTGAGTGAACGTTGGGTTGGTGGTCTTTTAACAAACTTCCAAACCGTCCGCAAGAGCATTAACAGATTAAAAGAACTTGAGAAACTTGAACAGGAAGGGTATTTTGATACCATTTCTGTTAAAGAAAGAGTTAAACTTGAGCGAGAATTAGTAAAACTTAGAAAACTTTATGGCGGTCTTAAAGACATGGTAACTCTTCCGTGGGCAATTTTTGTAACGGACACTCACAAAGAGAGAAGTGCTATTCTCGAGGCAAGAAAAATAAAGATACCGATTATTGGTATTTGTGATACAAATTCTAACCCAGAAGAAATTGATTATCCTATCCCTGGCAATGACGATGCGATCCGTTCACTTAGGCTTATTACTTCAATAATTGCAAATGCAGTGATTGAAGGAAAAGAAGGAAAAGTTGAAAAGGAAGAAATTGAGGAAGAAGTAAGCGAAGAAGAACTTCTTACAAAAGAGTTTGACTTCGAAGAGTTTGAAGATTATAAAAAATAATTAGAAAAGAGGTGAAATGATATGGGTTTAGATTTAATTAAAGAACTACGTGCAAGAACAGGCGCAGGTATTTCAGATTGCAAAAAAGCACTAGAAGAAGCAAACGGTGATATCGAGAAAGCGATTGATATTTTAAGAGAAAGAGGTATTGCAAAGGCAGTTAAGAAGTCTGGACGTGTAACAAACGAGGGTGTTATTGCTGCTTACATACATCCAGGAAGCCAACTTGGAGTACTTGTTGAAGTAAATTGCGAAACTGATTTTGTTGCAAGAACTGATGAATTCAAAAAATTAGCCGATGAGATCGCACTTCAAATTGCAGCCTCATCACCTGAATATGTTTCTCGTGAAGATGTCCCGCAGGATGTTATAGAAAAAGAGAAGGAAATTTACAGAAAGCAGTTGGAAGAAGAAGGAAAGCCTGCCAATGTTATTGACAGAATCATCGAAGGAAAAATTGAAACATTCTTCAAGGAACATTGCCTTCTTGAGCAGCCATATTTAAGGGATGAAAGCATTACTATTGAGCAATTAATAAAGGAGCATATCGCAAAATTTGGCGAAAACATAACTGTAAGAAGATTTGCACGCTTCAAGGTAGGTGAGTAGATTTGCCTCAGTATAAAAGAATTATACTGAAACTAAGCGGGGAAGCGCTTGCAGATGTCGATGGAGTTGGCATAAGCAAGGTAACCCTTGATGGACTTGCTGAGCAAATTGCGTATCTTCATAACCAGGCTATTGAAATTGGTGTGGTTATTGGTGGTGGAAATATTTTACGTGGTGCAGAAGCAGAAAAATTAGGAATAGATAGAGCAACTGGTGATTATATGGGAATGCTTGCAACAATAATAAATGCACTTGCACTTCAAAATGCACTTTTGAGTAGAGGCATCGATGCACGAGTTATGTCCTCCTTTACAATTCCAGAGGTAGCAGAACCTTATATTCTTGCTAAGGCGCTCTCACACTTTTCAAAAAATAGAGTGATTATCTTTGGGGGAGGCACGGGTCTCCCCTTCTTTAGTACCGATACAACTGCGGCGCTTCGTGCACTTGAATTAAAGGCGGAAGCCTTATTTAAGGCAACAAAAGTTGATGCAGTTTATTCGGATGATCCTACTAAGAATGCTAACGCAGTAAGATACGAAACAATTACTTATACAGAGTTCTTACTTAAAAATTTGAAAGTAATGGATGCGACGGCAGTTTCCCTTTGCAGAGACTTTAAATTGCCAATAATTCTTTTTAGCATTAAGGGTAAGGATACACTAATTAAAGCGGTAATTGAAGGCAAAGTAGGAACAATTATAAAGGAGGGATAGAGATGACTTTAGAACAAGAGAAAAAGATCCTAAATGAAGTTGAAGAGAAAATGAAAAAAGCAGTTGAAGTCATGGAACGGGAGTTTTCAAAAATTATGGCTACAAGAGTTACTCCAGAAATTCTTGATCCTGTTAAGGTAGAAGCCTATGGTACTTTAATGCCGCTTAAACAGGTTGCAACTGTTGTAGCTCCTAAACCGAGGCTTTTAGTAGTCGAGCCGTGGGATAAGTCTCTTTTGAAAGAAATAGAAAGAGCTATTTTAAAGGCAAATTTAGGTGTTACGCCTCAGAGCGATGGAACTACCATTACTCTTCCGTTTCCTAAGCTTACCGAAGAAGAAAGACAAAAATTTGTAGTTCAAGTTAAGAAACTTGCTGAAGAATTCAGGGAAGAAGTTAGAGCAATAAGACGTGAAGAAATCGAAAAGATAAAAACTATGGAAAAGAATAAAGAAATATCAGAAGATGATAAATTTAGACTCCAAGAAAAGATACAGCAACTTACGGAAAAGTATATTGACATAATTGACGAAAGACTAGAAAAGAAAGAGAAGGAGATTCTGGAGGTTTAATGAATCTAATTTCTCCCGTTCCCAATCATGTTGCGATAATAATGGATGGGAACGGGAGATGGGCGACTCAACGTGGTCTCAACAGAACCGAGGGTCATAAAGAAGGCGTAAAGGTCGTAAAAAAGATAGTAGAGGCTTCTGTTGAGGTAGGCGTTAAATATTTAACTTTGTTTGCATTTTCTACTGAAAACTGGAAAAGAGGACCAAGCGAAGTAAATTTTTTGCTAAACTTATTCGTCGATACAATTTATAACTATATACCAGAACTTAAAAGAAATTCCGTGAAGTTAAATTTTATAGGTGATTTTACACCTCTCCCTGTGCCTTTAAAGAAGACAATGGAATATGCCTTGAAAGAAACTTCGGATGGCTCGAGTTTAGTATTAACAATTGCGATAAACTATGGTGGACGTCACGAGATCCTTGAAGCGTGTAGAAAATTATGCGAAAGTGATGAAGATATAACAGAGGAAAATTTTAAAAAGTTTCTATATACAAAAGATCTTCCAGATCCGGATTTGCTAATTAGGACAAGTGGGGAAATGCGTATAAGTAATTTTCTTCTATTTCAGGTAGCCTATACAGAACTTTATTTTACAAAAACATTATGGCCTGACTTCACAAAGGAAGAATATTTTAAAATATTACAAGATTTTGGTAAGAGGGAAAGAAGATTCGGCGGTGTCTAAAAAAGTTGTTATATTTGGCTCAACAGGGACTCTTGGAAAAAAAGCTTTTGAAATTTCACTGAACCTTGGTTATAAAATTGTTGGTCTTACTGCTTATAAAAATGTTTTTGAAATTAGAAAACAAATGCTTCTTTCAAATCCATCCTTCGTTGCGGTAGACGATCAATTACTTGGAGAGATTGAGGAACCAAATACTAAAACATACTCTTTAAACGAAGTTCATGAGCATATACTTGAATACGAGCCTGACATTGTCCTCTTTCTTGCATCAGGTATAACCTCTGCGAAAGCAATAAGAGTATGCCTTGAAAAGGGTATAAGAATAGGGATAGCAAATAAAGAAAGTATAATTGCTTTTGGAGAAGTCCTGTTTGAAAATAAGAATTTTGGAGATCTCGTTATACCAGTAGATTCTGAGACTTCTGGCATTTTCCAGGTGTTGCTTGGGGAGAGGAAAGAAGATTTAGAAAGGATAATTATTACTGCCTCTGGTGGTCCGTTTTTTAACAAGAAGAGAGACGATTTAGAGAAAGTTTCTGTGAAAGACGTCTTGAATCATCCGAATTGGCGTATGGGCAGTAAAATAACAGTAGATTCTGCAAATCTTGTTAACAAGGCGTTTGAAGTTATTGAAACTCATTTTCTTTTTAATGTTCCTTACTCGAAAATTGATGCAGTTATTCATAGGGAAAGTGTTATTCACGCAATGGCTGAATTTAAAGATGGCGAGATAAAAGCCCTTTTAAGTACTCCAGATATGGCTATTCCAATACAGTATGCGTTAATTTATCCTGAAAGAAAAGAGAACAATATTAAGCACTTGGATTTGGTATCTTTAGGAAAACTAACATTTTATGAAATTGATAGAGATGCATTTCCACTATTTGATACCATTTTAAGTTATGCAATGCTTGGGGGAAATTATTTACCATCGATTGTTGCAATTGACGAAGCGTTGGTTGAAAGTTTCTTAAGCAAAGAGATTTCTTTCCTGGATATTGAGAAGTACTTAATAGATTTTTTGGGTTCAGTTGAGTTTCAAAAAATCAACAGCTTGGAAGAGGGAGAAAATGTGTATAATAATACGAAAAATAAAATTTTAGAAATACTAAGGAGAAAATGATGAATAGTGTTTTATATGCAATCTACGGACTTTTAATTATCAGTTTTCTTGCGCTTGCCCACGAATTTGGGCACTTTATTGTTGCAAAATTATCAGGCATTCCTGTAGAAGAATTTGCAATAGGCTTCGGACCAAGCATTTATGAAAAGAAATCTCAAAAGCCAAACGGCACTACCTTTAAAATCGGACTCTTCCCTATTTTGGGTTATGTAAAAATAAGAGGTATGGAAGATAATTATGATGATCCCGAGGGATTCTATAATAAAGGATTTTTAGCTAAATTCCTTACAATACTTGCAGGGCCGCTTATGAATCTTGTAGTTGCAATTCTAATTTTTGGAGTTGTGTTTGCAACGTTTGGAAATCCTTTATCACCTACTACAACTATTGCAAGCGTTGTAAAGGGAAGTCCCGCTGAACAAGCTCAAATAGTTGCAGGAGATACTGTTCTTAAGATAAACGGGACCAAAGTAAAAACCTGGGATGATATAGTAACTGAAATTCAAAAAAATAAGGATAACGTAGCAGTAATAGAGATTAAGAGAGGAAACGAAACCTTAGAAGTAAAAGTTACTCCCCGTTACGACTCTGTTCAAAAAAGGTGGTTGATTGGTATATCCCCGAAAGGAGAGGTCTATCCTTTAGGAAAGTCATTTATAGAGGGAACAAGGTGGACTCTTTCAACGCTTTATAATATGTTTACGTTTTTACCAAAATTGTTTACAAGAACAGGCATTTCATCGGTTACTGGACCTATAGGGATTATATCTATGACCGGCGAAGCAGCATCGGCGGGTTTTTTAAGCCTTCTTTTCTTTGTTGCTTATATAAGCATTGCACTTGCTTTTACGAATTTGCTTCCCATCCCTCCTCTTGATGGAAGTTGGCTTATTATCATATTAGCAGAAGGCATATTACGAAAAAAGTTGCCTAAAGAACTTACAGCTAAGATTCAAAGTATTGCTCTAATTTTCATGCTATTCCTGATGTTTATAGTAAGCATAAACGACATTTTGAAATTAATCAACAAATGAGAAAATTAAAAAGAATTATTAGAATTGGAAATACTGAAATCGGTGGCGAAAACCCTATTCGTGTTCAGTCGATGACTAAGACTGACACAAGAGATGTTGATTCGACAGTCAATCAGATACTCGAATTGGAAGAACTGGGTTGTGAGATAATAAGAGTCGCCGTTAAGGATATGGAGGCTGCATCAAAAATAGGAGAAATAAAAAAGAGAATTCATATCCCACTTGTTGCAGATATCCATTTTGATCCACGGCTTGCTGTAGAATCGATAAAAAATGGAGCAGATAAAATTAGATTGAATCCGTCTAACATTCAGGATAAGGAGTGGATTAAAAAAGTCGCAACACTATGCAAAGAGAGGAACATACCCATAAGAGTAGGAGCAAATCTCGGTTCATTTAGAGAAAGACCAAAAGACCTTGTTAAAGCAATGGTTGAGAGCGTAAAAAATGAAGTTGAAATATTAAATTCGGTGGGATTTGATAACATTGTAATCTCTGCAAAGACGTCGAATGTTTTAACAACAATACAAGTAAACCGACTATTAAGTGATATGTTTGAGTATCCATTCCACATTGGCGTTACAGAAGCAGGGCCTCTTTCTGATTCACTTGTAAAAAGTAGCATTGGAATTGGTATTCTTTTGAATGAAGGAATTGGAGATACATTAAGAGTTTCAATTACAGGGAATCCACGTGAAGAGGTTATTGCTGGATACAAAATACTTAAGGCTCTTGAATTAAGAAAACATGGGCTTGAGATTATTTCGTGCCCTACCTGTGGGAGAGCCGAAGTTGATATAGAAAGTATAGTTACAAAATTGAATACAGATTTCGGTAATGTAAAAACGGAACTAAAAGTAGCGGTAATGGGTTGTGTTGTAAATGGTCCAGGTGAAGCAAAAGATGCTGATATTGGTGTTGCATGCGGGAAAGACTCTGGAGTTCTCTTTAAGAAAGGCAAAATTGTTAAAGTGGTAAGGGGCGAAGAAATATATCCTGTCTTTAAAAGCGAAATTGAAAAATTACTTAATGAAGATTAAATTTTCCTTTTTAATTTTGAAGCCAATTTTTCAGAATAACGTCTAGAATCAATCATTCTTTTTCTAACATAATCTTCTAAAAATCTTTTCTCATTTTCGGTAATAACTGCACCAAAGTGAGCAAGTTTAAGGATTAGAGGATATCCGTGACCTCTTTCTATTTCGTAAAGAATTAGCGAGCATAAGTTTTCAAACATTTGTTTATTTTCGTAAAGAAAATCTGGAACCTCAATTCTCACGACTTCATATTTTGTCTTTAAGAAAAAGAAATATATTCTGTTTGAGTAGTTCGATAGAAGTTTTTCTGTTGATATAAAGAGAGAAGTCCTTTGGTTTTCTTTGAGCAAAACGCTCATAAGTTCTGCATCAGTTAACGCCTTTAAAAGTTGTTTATCTTTCTCATCAAGTTGTACATTCTTCTTCCTTAAGTACAAGCCCATCGTTTTGATAACTTCTCTCGACTTTGTTCCGCTTATAAATCCAGCGATAGCTTTTCCTGCATTATTTGTTTCAATAATCGGCTTTTCGTATTTCCGAATTGCTTCTTGTTCGTTAGTTGCCGTCTTTTTGAGTCCCCATAGTATAAGTGAACCATCAACAAGAGAAATATCGGGTTTATGAATTTTAATTTTCTGTGCAAGAAATTCTGCTTCCTGCAAAAGCATATTAAGGTCTATGTCTTGTTCTGTGATAAAATTTCCGTTTGAATCGTAAATATCGTTTTCCCTGAAATATACTTGAGTTTCAGAGTCTTCAAGATGTCTATGGTTTTTTCCTATTATCTCAAAAACAGATGAAACATTAATTACATAGAATGGTAGAGGAAAGCCCTCTTGCATTTCTATTCTTGAACCGTCAACAGCAAGAATCGAATACTCTAAATTATCTTTATTTTGAACAGGAAAAGTTGAAAAGTCATCTATAAATTTTGCAAAACTGAATTCAGGGGGAGATTTAATTTTATCAACCTCACTTAAGTCGATATCCGAAATTTGATCTTTAAGCAAATGAATTAGTTCTCGTTTCCTTTTGCTTATTTCAACATAGTATTTCGAAAGCTTCTCTATTTGTTCCAATGTATCATTCTTAAATTTCATATTAACATTATAATTTTCTTCCTTAAATTACAAAATTTCATTATAATTGTGCAGTATGAGAGATTTAATTTTCCTTGTGGTATCGCTTCTCCTGATTGGAGTTCTTGTCCAGCTAAAAATAAGCATAGCAATTTCAGTGTTTTTGCTTGCTATAATTACCGCAATTTTTAAAGGTTTAGGCGTAATTTCGATTATCCACCTTCTAACCAAAACATTAACTCATATGGATACAATCAATATGATTCTTGTAATAATAATAGTTACTTACCTTGGAGAGATTTTGAAAACTTCAGGGCTACTTTCGGACATATCTTCAACTTTCAAAAAAACTTTCTCACCCAAAATATATCTTCCTCTTTATGCACTTGTTATAGGTCTTTTACCTATGCCAGGCGGAGCGTTGGTTTCTGCTCCAATGGTTGAAGAAGGTGCACAGGATGTAGAGATAAATCAAGAGGAAAAGGCATTGTTGAACTTCTGGTTTAGGCATGTTTGGGAACCTATTTCGCCACTTTATCCTGAGTTCCTTCTTGGTGTTTCAATACTTGGCACAACAATAGGGAAGGTAATAATTATCCAATGGCCTGTATCTTTAGGTATGCTTCTTTCTGGAATACTTTTTGTAATCCCTCTTATTAAAAGCGAAACTAAGCCTACTGATGGTGTGAACTTGCAAATCTTAATTAATATATTGAGAAGCCTATCTCCTATAATTTTCATTTTCATAATTCTTATGAGTTTTAAGAATCTACCAAGTTTCGTTGCAATGCTATCGGGGCTTATTTACCTTATTATTATGAAGAGAGTAACTTTATCAAAACTAAAATCATCCTTTAAGTTCAAAAAAATCATAGAATACGCATTTTTAATTTATTCCATATTTTTCCTTAGAGAGATAATTACTTCTACTAACTTTGCAGCAAGTGTCTATAACGAGCTTCAACTACTTAAAGCTCCGACTTTTTTAATTCTGTTCTTGCTTCCTTTTTCAATAGGCTTTCTTGCTGGTATTTCATCTGCTTCAATTGGTATAGCCTATCCACTTCTTATGCCTTTGCTTAAGAGCAACGGTGCATTAAATTCTTCCAATGTTCTTATTGTATATCTTGGAGTATGGACAGCGCTTCTTTTTACGCCGATGCATCTTTGTCTTTCGCTCAGCGTAGACTATTTCAAAACAAATTTCGCTAAAGTTTACAAGCTTATGTCAAAGCCATTTTTATTGTTATTGATTTTAACATCTATCTGGATAGTTTTCCTTAAATTTAAACCTTGATTTTTTTATCAAATTTTGTTATTATTTATAGGCTATTGGAGAGGTGACCGAGCGGCTTAAGGTGCACGCCTGGAGAGCGTGTGCGGGGCTAAACCCTGCCGTGGGTTCAAATCCCACCCTCTCCGCCATTTATGGAGGCAAAATGTTTCTTTTATCAAGAGAATTTTCTTTTGATGCTGCTCACAGAGTAGTTGACTACCATGGCAAATGTGAAAATCTGCATGGTCACACCTATCGCCTTATAGTAACAATCACGGGAGAAATTAAAAATGATGGAATGGTTCTTGACTTTGCTATACTAAAGAAGGTAGTTAATGAGAATGTAATTTCAGAACTTGACCACAGATATTTAAACGACCTTTTTGAAAATCCAACGACGGAGTTAATTGCTAAATGGATTTATGATAAGTTGAGCGATGCATTTAAAGAGTTTAACTGTAGAGTTTACGAAATAACACTTTTTGAAGGCAATAACAATAGGGTGACAGTTCGATGAGAGATGTTCAAAGCGAGAAAGACGAAAGAAATATTTCTATTGAAAAAGTAGGTGTCTCATCTTTAAGATATCCAATTAGAGTTATGGATAGACAAAACGGTTTCCAGAATACAGTTGCATTAGTCGATATTTTCGTTGATTTGCCATCCGATTATAGGGGAACGCATATGAGCAGGTTCGTCGAGGTATTAAATAGACACAGAAACAACATGTCACTCTCAAACCTTGAAAAAATCCTTGACGATGTAAAAATTGAACTAAAAGCGAAAGTTTCTCACATAATTTTAAGGTTTCCCTACTTTATTCCCAAAAAGGCACCTGTAACAAATGAAGAAAGTTTTATGGACTATGAATGTGCCTTTATTGCCTCGAAAAATGAAAAATTTGAATTCATGCTTGAGGTAAATGTCCCTGTTCACCTTTTGTGTCCCTGCTCAAAAGAAATCTCGGATTTTGGTGCGCACAACCAGAGAGCAAATGTAAAGGTAAGAATAAAGATGAGCAAACTTGTTTGGATTGAAGAAATAGTCGACTTGGTAGAAGATTCCGCCTCGGCGCCACTCTATGCTTTGCTAAAGCGTCCCGACGAAAAGTATATTACCGAAATGGCGTACACAAACCCAAAGTTTGTTGAGGATATTGTAAGAGATGTTGCAATTGCTTTAGATAATGACAAAAGGATAACCTATTACGAGGTAGAAGCAATTAGTTACGAAAGTATTCATAACCATAACGCTTACGCCTACTTACATAGAGATAAAGAAGAATAGCAAGCGATAAAAGAAGTGTTCCACCAAACCAAATATAGGCAAGTTTCATAAAAACCTCTTCAGGGAAAAGTCTTATAAGTAACGTATCGGGGTCAAGAAGCCAGTAATTGTTTCTAAAAAGAATTCTGTGGAATAAGGTAAAAGCCTCATCAAAATTAGTTAATGAAAATCCAATTAGCGATATTACAAATATTATAGTAGTTACTGCGCTTATTTTAAGGACATCTCTTTTAAGGTTTTTCCGAAAATAAACGATGAAAAGTAGTGATAAAAGAAAAAGCAAAAATGAAATAAGAAAAAGTATTTTAACGTCTTTCATATGAATTTTTTCTATCTCTGTAAATCCGCCAATTGTTAGATAAACACTTCTGTCGAATAAATACCTGATAATTGAAGAAACTTTGTTTAAGTATTCTCTCTTTTCGAATCCGTTATATTGCTGAAGGTGTAGTATGTCAAAAAGATGAGAAAAAACGCACTGGTTGAGTAAAAGGATCGTAAATAAGGGAGCAAAAATAAGAACGAGTACTATTGATACAATAAGTATATATTTCATGAGGGTTTTATCTCCATCAGAAGTTTTATTGCACCTGTTTTGCTAAGCGGATTATTCTCGTTTCCGCATTTAGGGGAATATATGCACGAGGGGCAACCATCTTTGCAAGGGCATGTTGAAATACTAATGAAAGCCTTTTCTAGAAGTTCTTCAATTCTATCGTAGGCTTTTTCTGTAATTCCTACACCACCTTCAATTCCATCATATAAAAAGATTGTGGTCATATTCGTGTCAGGATGCATTGGGTGAGAAACTCCACCGACATCATTTCTATCGCATTGGACGATTAATGGCATAACTCCAACAAGGGCATGTTCTGCTGCATGAATTGCTCCTAAAAAATCGTCAGTTTTTTTAATCTTTTCTGTAATGTTGTTTTCTATTGTGAACCATAATGCTTTTGTTTTAAACTCGATTTTTGGAAGTTCAAGAGGAAGCGTTTCTATTTTCCTGTCTGTAAAGAACTGCTTTTTAACAAAACCTCGAATAACTTCTTCAACAGTAACCTCTCCGTAATACACATTTAGATTCTTTACTTTCTTTTCCTTTAATATATTATCGATCCATATTGTTTCAACTGCAAGCGAATCCGTGTAATAGTCTGTAGTCTCCTTTTTCAGGTAAACCTCTTTATTTTCTAAATCCATAACTTTTACAACATATGTTTCTCCAAGATGCATATAAACAGCACCTACAAAAGCTTCCTCCAATGCTCTACTTTTTGAAATTCTTTCAAGCACATTCTTTGTATCTATGTCTATAAGTTTTATGTTTTCTTCACCTGCACTTCTCAGGTTAATTCCTGGTGCAGGAGATTTTTTGCTATTCAAAAAATATTTGCTTCCTCTTTTTGTAAGTAGATTGTTCTTTTCAAATTCAAAAATTAACTCCTTTACGGAATTCCCAAAGTATTCGTTATCAACTTCAGCATCAATCGGAAGTTCGTAAGAAGCACAGAGTAAATGAGGTTTTAAGATGTATGGGTTATTAAGGTCGATATTAAGACTTTCAAATTTCCGAGAAATTATATAGTTCGGATCTTTTGTAAAATATTGATCAAGAGGATTGCTACTTGTAATAAAAAAAGTAACAGATTCGTGAGTTCTTCCAGACCTTCCGGATTGCTGAAATAGGCTTGCAACGCTTCCAGGGTAACCGACGATAACTGTTGAATCTAATTCTCCTATGTCAATTCCAAGTTCGAGAGCGTTAGTTGCAACAACACATTTGATATATCCTTCTTTTATTTTTCTTTCTATTTCTCTTCGTAGTGTTTTAGTGTAACCTGCTCTGTATGGAGAAATTTCAAAAGATTTGCCCAACCTTTCTTGTAGCAATTTAGTAAGAATTTCTACTCCTTGTCTTGATTTTACAAAGGCAATTACCGTTTCATTGTTTTTGAGAAGTTTTTCTATTAAATTTACAGATTCCTGAATAATATTCTTCCTCAAATTAAGTGCTTCATTTACTACTGGTGGATTGTATATTAAAAAAGACTTTCTGTATTGTGGATTAAGAGGCCCTTTAACCCACTCAAATCTTTCGCCTACTAATTTAAAAGCAAATTCAACTGGATTTTCAAGTGTTGCGGAAGATAATATAAATTGAGGATAACTTCCATAATAAGAAAGTATTCTTCTTAACCTTCGCATAACCATTGCAAAATGGGCTCCTAAAACTCCTGAGTAGTAATGCGCTTCATCAACTACCACGAATTTCAGCCCGGTTAAAAATCTGCTCCAAAGCATATGGTTTGGTAATATTCCTACATGAAGAATATCTGGGTTGGCAATAATAATTCTTGAATATTTCCTGAGATTAATCCTTTCTTGGGCTGGCGTGTCACCATCATATGTAGAAGATTGCAAATCTGTTATTTCATGGAGCTTTTCTAATTGATCCTGGGCAAGAGCTTTTGTTGGGTAAAGGTACAAAGCTGTTGCTTGGGGATCTTTGTTAAGTTTTGAAATGATGGGAACATTAAAAGCTAATGTTTTGCCTGAGGAAGTAGAAGAGGTTATTATTACATTATGCCCATCTTTGAGCAGATTGTACGCTTCGATTTGATGTCTGTATAACCCAAAGATGCCATTATCCTCGAGTTTTTTTCTTAGCTTGCTATCTATATCTAACGGAAAATCAAATCTTTCATAAGTGTCCCCTGGAATATCGAATATCTTTACTATTTGCCCTCGATAGTCTTCAGAGGATTTAATTTCTCTTAAAAGATATTCTACCACTCTTTATTTTAACTTTGCGTTTTTTAAAATTCTGTATAGTTCGGTAAATATTTTTGCATCAAGACTTGCTCCACCAACCAACCCACCATCAATATCATTAACGTTTGCCAAACTGTCAAAATTATCAACTTTTATACTTCCCCCGTATAGAATGGAAACATTTTTGAACTCAGGATTGTTAAAAAGTTCAACAAGATAATTCCTAATAAATTTATGAACTTCATTTGCTTGTTCTGGTGTTGCATTTACTCCTGTTCCAATTGCCCATACAGGCTCGTAAGCAATGATAAAGTTTGTAGAACTCAGACCTTTAAGCCCTTTCTCTAATTGTTCCTTTATCACGGTCTCAGTTTTGTTTGATTGCCTTTCTTCAAGAGTTTCGCCTACACAAAGAACTGGAGTTAGTCCGTGAGAAATAGCAGATAAAACTTTTTTGTTTATTATTTCGTTATCTTCTTTGAATATATGCCTTCGTTCGGAATGCCCTATTAACACATACTGAACTCCAAACTCATTTAGCATTATTGGAGAAATTTCACCTGTAAAAGCCCCTTTTTCTTCATAGTGCATATTTTGTGCGCCTACTTTTACTGGAGAGTTAGAAATTGCTTTTGAGAAACTTTCAATTGCAGTGAAAGGTGGAAATACGCCCATCTCAACATTTTCATTAAATTCTACTTCTCCTTTCAAATAATTTGCATATTCAAGTGCTTCTTTTACAGTCTTATGCATCTTCCAATTTGCAAAAAGATAATACTTTCTCATTTTTACCTCCCATCCAACCTTTCTTTTAAAAATGGAAACGGAAGAAGTTTGTTTATGTTCGTTTCAATAATTGAGCCTTTGTCGTTTACAAGCATTATTGGTAAATCATTGGAAAACTCAGATATTACTTGCCTGCAAATTCCGCACGGTGGTGATGGCTCTTCGGTTTTTGTTGCAACAACCAAAAGCTCAAAATCATGCTCTCCTTCGCTTACTGCTTTAAAAATTGCAACTCTCTCGGCGCATACACTTGCACCATAACTTGAATTTTCGATATTGCAACCCGTGTAAATTTTACCACTCTTGGTAAGTAACGCTGCACCTACCTTGAACTTTGAGTAAGGTGCATAAGCGTTCTCCATTGCTTCTATTGCTTTATTAATCACCTCGTTCTTGTCCATTTTCTTCCTCGCCTTCTTTCTTATTTTCAAGAAAAATAGCCTTTACCTGGACTATTCTTCTATTTCTAACCTTGCTTACGATAAACTTGATATTCTCTATTATAATCTCTTCGCCCGGATTTGGAAGCCTTCCAAAATGTTCTAAAAGAAGACCCCCTATAGTAGATGCCTCTTCCCCTGAGAGATTTACATTAAACATTTCATTGAAGTCATCAATATTAAAAGCACCCGACACAAGATATGCATTCTCTCCCAATCTTTGGACTGGTTTTTCCTCAATGTCAAACTCGTCCTGTATCTCTCCAACGATTTCTTCCAATATATCCTCAATTGTTACAAGACCGGAAATTCCTCCATATTCGTCAAAAACAAGCGCTATCTGAATTTTATTCTTTTGCATCTCCTTAAACAACTCATCTACTCTTTTTGTCTCAGGAACAAACAAAGGCGTACGCAAGATTTTCTTAAGATCGATTTTTTCTTTTTTTGCAATAATTTTTAGAAGATCCTTCACATAAAGAATACCTATCACATTGTCAATCTTTTCTTCATATACAGGGAATCTTGAGTGACCGCTTTTTGTTATAGTGTCAAGTATTTCATCAATTTCAGATTCGATATCTATTGCAACAATGTCTACGCGAGGAGTCATTATTTCTTTTACAATAGTGTCACCAAATTCGAAAATTGAATATATCATTTTCTCTTCTTCTCGTTCAATTATCCCTTCCTTTTTCCCAATCTCGATCATAGATAGGACTTCATCTTCTGATGCAAAGAACTTCTTTTCTTCTGCTCTAATGCCTAAAATTAAAAGAACAAACTGGGAAACTTTTGAAAGGATATACGCAAAAGGTTTTATTAAATAATAAAAAGGAAGGAATATAGCAAAAGAAAAACTTAGGCTTTTTTCTGGAATTGAACTCCCAATAGTTTTCGGAACAGTTTCACCAAAGATCACTACAAGTAGTGTCGTTATAATTGTTGCTATTAGAACTATGAGTTCGTTTGAAAGAGCGTAGTTCTTTGAGTACATTATTGCAATATTTGTAATTAAGGCAGATATCAGGAAATTTACAAAGTTATTTCCAATAACGACTGCACTTATAAAACTTTCGGGTTTCCTTTTATGCTCAAGAATTAGTTTATAAAGGAAATTCCTTTTAGCATAAGTTTGTATGCGAAGAAGCGAAGAATTAAACATCGCTGATTCAAGCATTGTGAAAACTGCTGAAATAAACAAAAGAAGAATTACGATTAAAGTACTCACGCCTAACGAAGACAAAGTTCAATCACCTGCCTTTTAAGATTTGGAAGAATCTTATTTAGCAGTTTTTCTTCCTTTTCTTCCATAATAAGTCTATCCTTCTCTTTTTCGTGGTCATATCCGAGAAGGTGCAAAATTCCATGAATGAACAGAAGGATAAAATAGTCGTTAAAGTTATTCCCTAGTTTTTTTGATTGTTCTAAGACAACTTCTGGACAAATGAGTATCTCTCCATAGAGTCTTTTGCCTTCTTCGTAATCTATAAGAAAGGAAAGTACATTCGTCGGCTTATCAATTTTTCTGTAAAGTTTGTTTAATTTTTGAATTTCAGTTTTAGAAAGAATTGCAAAACTTATAGAGACATTTTCTTTTATACCTAATTCCTCTACAATTATTTTAATTATATTTTTTAACGCACTTTTATTTACCTTGTATTTTTTCAATGTACTGCTATATTCTAATTTAACCTTACTTTCCATTCGGATACCTCTCTCTTTTATGATACATAGAAATGAGACTTTTTACAAATGAGTTCTTTACCTTTTCAAGTTCGGCAAAGGTAATATCAGCCTCAGAAAGCTCTCCTTGTTTTATTCTGTCCTCAATTAGTCTATTAACGAGTTCCTCTATTTTCCTATATTCGAGTTCTTCTTTATCAAGACTTTTTGAAGCCGCTTCTACTGCATCGGCAAGCGAAACTATAACGGTTTCTTTGGTATCCGGTAGTGGACCGGGGTATCTAAAATCATCCATTGTAACATTAAGGTCGATTTCTTTTGCTTTTAAATAAAAGTACATCATTACACTTTTCCCATGGTGAGTCTCGATAAAATGAATTATGTCATCAGGCAGCCTGTATCTTTTACCTAGTTCAATTCCATCCTTTACATGGTTTAGAATAATTACTTTACTGAGGCTTGGTGAAATCGTATTGTGAATGTTTGGAACATCCGATTGGTTTTCAGTGAAATAGTAAGGATAAAGTAGCTTACCAATGTCGTGATACAATGCCCCCACTCTTACAAGGAGCGAGTTTGCGTTTATTGCCTCTGCAGCCTGAGAAGAAATATTTGCAACAGCAATACTGTGTGCAAAAGTGCCAGGTGCCTTAACTGACATTTCCTTCAAAAGCGGTGTGTTCAAATCGTTTAACTCTAAAAGCCTTAAAAGAGTTGCTTCGTTAAAAATGTGTTCGAAAATATATATAATTACTATTGCAATTGGTACCGAAAGTAAAAAGTTCAAAAATGAAAATAGGCTGTTTGCGAAAGATGATTGCGTTGCCAAAGAAAAAGTTTTTCCCATAAAAAATACTGTGATTCCTACGAAAAATCCGCCTATTGCGCTTGAAATAATATAACTTGCAATCTTTTTCGTTTTGTTTATGTAGTAAACAATTAAGAGAGATGTAACTGAAAATATTATTATCACGAAAAGAGGCTGAGTTAGAAACGGAAAAAGAATCAATATAAATACAAAAGATGATAGTAACAAGTCCTTTAATCCGAAAAATTCATTAAATACGATCAAGAATAGAGGAACCAATATTAAATAGATTGAGAATGATGAGATAAAGAAGGAAAGGAAAGAAAAGATAGAGATAATTAATAAAAACTCAGAAGTTTTCTTTGGGACATTTTTCTTCCTGGAAAGAATAATAAATGCTGTTACAGATTCCAATAAAGCAAGAAATGCCAAAAGAATTATATTATAAATGGTAATGGTTTTATAGATTCCGATTTTCTGTAACATCGTAATATCATCTTTGGTTATTATATGGCCTTTTTCTATAATTTTTGTTCCTTCTTGAAGGACTACCTCTACCGGTTTTACTTTTTTAATTGCCTCTTGAATTGCTTTGTTTGTTGCCTCTTCATCGTAAACAAAGTTCGGTTCAATAAACTTTCTTGAAATCCATAAAGTTAGGGTTTTCTCTGCATCCGAAAGTTTTAAAGAATTAATGTCCTTATTGATTGTATCAAGAGCATCATTTATCTCAGAATCTCTTATCCCTTTTTTATAAAGATTGTTAAACTCGTTTAATAAAAAATTTTTTATGAAAAGCAATCTGTCTTTGCTTAACTCAAGGACATAATTTGCAAGTTCTGAATCGTTGTCAAAAATTTGCTTTAAAGAAGCTACCTTTTCATTTTTTGTTTTTAAGGAATCCTCTTTTATAGAAAGTATTTCATTAAATAAGTTAACTATCCTGTTTTGAACTTCAATCTCTACATTTGAATCATATGTGTATAACGGCATGACTGATTTTTTTGCATTTTCTATTGCCTGAGCGGTTTTTGCTTCATCAATATATGATATAGTCGCAGGAACGATTATATCCTGTGGAGCTGGCTCATTAACGGCAATATTTATTTGGCTTCTGATAGATAAGAATAGTAAAAGATAATTTAAAGTAAGAAAGAATACAAGGAGCACAGCAAAAAGCTTCTTCTCAAGGGTTATAGAGACAAATGTTTCCTTAAGCCCCATTGTTATTCTTCGTTTTATTTTCAAATTTTTCATAAGCATTGATAATTTTTTGGACAAGAGTGTGCCTTACAATATCATTTACATCAAGAAAAACGAATTCAATTCCTTCGACATTTCTCAGAATATCAATTGCAACCTCTAATCCATTTCGCCCCTGGCTTGCAAGCAAGTCGCTCTGCGTTAAGTCTCCAGTTACAACCATCTTAGAGCCCATTCCAAGTCTTGTAAGAAACATTTTCATTTGAGAAAATGTTGTATTTTGTGCTTCGTCCATTATTATAAAAGCGTCATTTAGAGTTCTTCCTCTCATAAAAGCAAGAGGTGCTATTTCTATTGTTTTGTTGTTGATGAGTTTTTGAGTTTTTTCCTGTCCCAAGAATTCGAAAAGAGCATCGTATATTGGTCTAAAATATGGATCAACTTTTTGTTGAATGTCTCCAGGTAAGTACCCTATTTTTTCTCCCACCTCAACAACAGGTCTTGTAAGTATTATTCGAGAAACTTTATTTGAAAGAAGATACTTAACCGCAATAGCAACTGACAAATAGGTCTTTCCAGTTCCTGCTGGTCCTATTACAAAGGTGATATCGCTTTTGTTTACTGCCTCTATAAATTTTTTCTGTCCGAGTGTCTTAGGGGTTATACCCCTTCCTTTTATGTCTTCAATAATTTGGCTTTCGGGAAGTTCTTTAAGGAAATTCTCGTCTTTTATTTTTGTTGAATAAATTACCTCTTGAATGGAAAATGGATATTTCTTCTCTACAAGTTGTTCTATTTCTTTTAGAATCTTTTTTGTTAATTGAACATTCTCTTTTTCGCCACTTATATATAATTTTTCGTCCCTCAGGGTAATCTTTACATTTAAATTTTTTTCGATTACCCTGAAGTTTTCATCTAATACACCAGTAACCTTTAATATATTCTTAGGGTTCTTTAGTCGTATTACTTCGGTTTCTTCTCCCATTATCTATTATAGAATAGCAGAAAATGGGGGAATTTCAAATAGTCATTTTAGTTTGTTTATTACTTCGTTTGCAATAATAGTGAATGCTTCTTTTACTTCACTATTACCCTCTATGTAGAAGGAAGGCATGCCTACGTCTCCGCCTTCTCTTACCTGCACCTCGAGAGGGACGCTTCCGAGGAACGGTACACCCGCTGATTCTGCAAGCTTCTTACCTCCACCTGCTCCGAAGATTTCCGTTTTTGCTCCGCAGTGTGGACACTTAAAATATGCCATATTCTCAATTACTCCAAGTACTTCTATATTCATTTGCTTAAACATATTTAATGCTTTAGATGCATCAAGTACCGATACGCTTTGAGGCGTTGTAACGATTATGCCGTAATGTGTTGGCAAAGTTTGAGCAACTGTAAGTGCAACGTCTCCTGTTCCTGGAGGTAAATCAATTAAAAGAAAGTCCAACTCTCCCCACTCGACATCCTCGTATAATTGTTCCAAAGCCTTAGTTACAAGTGGTCCCCTCCATATAACAGGCGTTGACGGATCCTCAAGGAGAAAACCAATAGAAATAAGTCTTACACCAAATTTTTCGATTGGAACCATTTTCCTATTTTCAGTTACTCTTGGCAATTCTTGTTCCACACCAAACATCTTTGGAATATTAGGTCCATATACATCCGCATCCATTATTCCTACCTTATAACCAAGGTTGGCAAGTGCTACCGCAAGGTTTGTTGTAACGGTTGACTTTCCAACCCCGCCTTTTCCTGAGCCAACCGCAATTATGTGCTTTATTTTAGGAGTTTCCTTGAAAGTTATTTCAAACTCAACTACCTCTGCTCCAAGTTGCGTAAGCCTTTTTGTGATAACCTGTTTCAATTCGTTTAGTACTTCCTCATCAACTGGAGTTAATCGAAGCGCTATGTTTACTTTGTTTCCAATTACTTCTACCCCATCAATGCTTCCAATGTTTAAAAGTAATTTTTTTAGTTTAGGGACATAGGTTGTTTTAAGGACATCAATTACCTGTGTTTGTAAAAGTGCCATACTTTGTTCTCCTTTCTATTAAATCTTCAAGCGTTATATTTTGTAAAAATTCGTCTAATCTTTCTTTAAGATATTCAAGCGATTGCATAGAAATGCACTCTGCAGGTTTGCACTTGAGTGTTTTCTTACCAAATTCACACTTGACTTCAATACTTTCTCTTCCTACGGCTTCTATTATTTCACGTACAGTAATATCTTTTGGGTCTCTTGCAAGTGTGTATCCGCCGCTTCTTCCTTTTTCGCTTTCAAGAATATGATGTTCTCTTAACATAGAGCAAATCCTCAGGATATAGGGGAACGAAACATTATTATTGTGCGCAATCTCGCTCACGGTTGCGCGTCTATCTTTTTTGCTTGCAATGTATATTAACGATTTTATAGCATAACCTTCAAGTGTTGTAAGTATCACTTTACCCTCTTTTCATTTTCAATTATTACTAAAGCAGTAATATTATAATACAATTTTATGAAAATTCAAGTTTATTTGTCCTACTTTCTGCCAATAATGATAATGCGTTCAGAGTCTATATGGAATTTTTCGAAATCGTAATTACCGTAATATTCTATATTCTTAAAAGCAAATTTCTTAAATAGGTTTATCATTTCAGTGAGGGAATAGATACGTATGTGTCTTATATAATCTTTCCTTAGATTGGGACCTACAATATATCGGTGGGTAGATACAACGGATGTAGCTGGATTAAATTTTCTACGTTCAAGTATAAATACACCATCTTCCTTTTCTTTAAAGGTTTCTCGAATAAAATATTTGAGTATATAGTCCCGATTTTCAATGTCAATTATGAGGACTCCGCCCTTTTTTAGTGCATTATAGAAATTTGAAACGATTTTCTCATTTGTATCGTCATCAAAGTAACCAAAGGAAGACCACATATTCATTACAGCGTCGAAAGAATCTTTAAAAGCAAGTTCTCTCATATCCATGAGTTTGAAATCCAAATTTTCAAGATTTAGGGCATTTTTGGAATCTTCTGCAAATTTTATATAAAGAGGGCTTGAATCAATACCTAAAACTCTATATCCTCTTTTTGCAAGTTCTATTGAGTGTCTTCCTATACCACAGCCAGCGTCAAGTACATATGAATTAGGAAGCAAGAACTTTTCAACAAAGTTAACCTGTTCTTTAGTTCTTTCTTCGTTTTGAGGTAAGAGAAAATATTTTAAATAAACATCGTCAAAATATTCTTTAGTCCAGTCCATTTGAGGCGATTTCTTTTGCAATTAAACTTGCAACATATGCATTATTTTTAATGAGTGCAATATTTGCTTCTAATGACTTTCCTTCACTCAATTCAAAAATTTTAGAGAGAAGAAAAGGTGTTACGCCTTTGCCTGTAATTTTGTTTTTCTTTAATTCCAACAGTGCGTTATTAATCCACCTTTCCATGGTTTCATATGGAATCTCATAGTTTTCAGGTATCGGGTTTGCAACGAGAATTGCACCTTTTATGCCATATATATTCTTTATCCTAAGAACTTTTGCAACAACACTCTCATCTACTGGGTCAATCTTTAAACCACTTTTTCTTGAATAAAATGTAGGGAATTCGTTTGTCTTGTAGCCCAAAACAAGCACGCCTTTTGTCTCTAAATACTCAATAGTTTTTTGGACATCAAGAATTGATTTCACACCACTTGAAACTACGACAATATTCCTCTCCGCAAGTTCATCAAGGTCTCTTGAGATATCAAAGGTCTCATTTACTTCTCGGTGAACACCACCTATACCTCCAGTTGCAAAAACTTTTATATTTGCTTTTTCAGCAAGAAAAGATGTAGCAGATACTGTGGTTCCCGCAGAAAGACCTTGTGCAACTGCAAGAGGTATTTCACGAGTCGAAACCTTAAGAACAGTTTCCTTTTTCGCTAAGGCTTCAATTTCGTCAGGACTTAAGCCAATAATTATTACTCCATCAAGGATACCAATTGTTGCAGGTGTGGCACCAGTTTCTATTACAGTTTTTTCAACAGATATGGCTGTTTCAACATTTTGTGGATATGGCATTCCATGAGTAACAATTGTAGTTTCCAATGCAACAATAGGGTCGCCATTCTTAAGAGCGGTAAGAATTCTATCGCTTATTCTCATTTTACGCCTTCTTTTGATAGCTTGTAAATTGCTTCTAAACCAATTTTTATTGCCTCTTCTTCTGCTTTATTAAAAAGTTCCTCTGCACCAAAAGGCTTTACAGATTTCAAATACACATTTCCATCTAAAGCAAATAGTGCACCTGCCTTCACGCCACGTGCTGCGCTCACAATAAATACACAGCCACTCTCCATTTCTATTGCTTTAACTTTTGCCTTAACGAATTTCTCCATCTCCTCGTCAGAATAAGGAATATAGAAAGCATCTTCAGAAATAACGACACCATACGCTAAATTAGGTTTTATTTCTTTACCTACTTCAATAATGGTTTTTGTTATATCAAAATCTGCAACTGCAGGAAATGTAGTCCTTAGATAATTTGGAGTTGTTCCATCGTCTCTAATGCTTCCTGTTGCAACAACAACATCACCAACATTGAGGTTAGGATCAATTCCGCCTGCAGATCCCACTCTTATGAAAACTCTACCACCAAGGTTAATAAGCTCCTCTAAAACTATTGCAGTAGAAGGAGCACCCATTCCTGTTGTTGCTATTGTTATTCTTTCTCCCTTGTAGTAACCTGTATAAACATAGAGAAGTCTATACTCGTTAACAAGTTTTAGATTTTCAAGAAGATGAGACATCTTCTCTGCTCTTTGGGGGTTCCCAACGAGGATTACATAAGGTGAGATATCCTCACTTTCACATCTAATATGAAATTGTGCCATAATTTAACCTCCTAATATAGTTTCTATATTATACATCTTTTGGTATAATTTCTAAGAGGTGAACTATGGAAGAAATGATTGAAAGGTTTATAAAGTATGCTAAAGTGAACACACAATCAAAAGAGGACTCTGAAACTTTTCCAAGCACAGAAGGGCAAATTGAGCTTGCGAAAATAATTAAGGAAGACCTTGAAAAAATAAATATTCAGGCAACTTTAAGCGAATTTGGTTATGTGTATGCCTACATTCCTGCAAATGTTGAGCGCGCTATTCCTAAAGTTGGATTCCTTGCTCATATGGACACATCTCCAGAAGTAAGCGGTGAAAATGTAAACCCAAGAATTGTTGAGAATTACGATGGCAACGATATTCTTCTGAATAAAGAAAAAAATATTGTTCTTTCAAAAGAAAAATTTCCTGTTCTTAAAGAATTTGTTGGGCATGATCTAATTGTTACTGATGGAACAACCTTGCTTGGAGCAGATGACAAAGCAGGAGTTGTAGAAATAATACAGGCAATAAAAGAAATAATCGAAGGAAACTTACCTCATGGTGATATCTATATAGCATTTACACCTGACGAAGAAGTAGGAAGAGGTGTTGATAAGATTGACCTATCCACTTTTAAACCCGACTTTGCATATACGCTTGACGGTGAAGGATACGGTTTGTTCGAGTTCGAGAACTTCAATGCGGCGTCCTTAAGATACAAGATTCACGGTATTAATACGCATCCTGGAACTGCTAAAGGCGCAATGAAAAATGCTATTAAGATTGCCCAAGAATTGATGTTCCTCTTCCCTCCACTTGAGACTCCAGAAGCAACCTCAGGATACGAAGGCTTTTATCACTTCTATGAGATAAACGGAGGCGTAGAAGGGGTGAATTTAAAGGCTATAATAAGGGATCACGATAAGAATAAGTTCCAAACAAGAAAGTACTTTGCTGAAAACATTGCGAATTTCATAAATGATAAATATGGCGAAGGGACTGTTTCAATTGAAATTAAAGACCAGTACTATAATATGAGAGAGATAATTGAAAAGAACCCACAGATTGTAGATATTGCAAAAAAAGCATTCGAAATGTCTGGAATTGAATTCAAAACAAAACCAATTCGTGGTGGTACAGATGGTGCAAGGCTAACATATATGGGAATTCCTACACCAAATATTTTCTCAGGTGGATATAACTATCATAGCATATACGAGTTTGTTTCTATCCAGGCAATGGAGAAAGCGAAGGAGATAGTTAAAAACATTATTAAAATTCTTGTTGAATCCTAATATTCTAAGGCTCTTCTTCTCCGCCTTCATCTTCGGGATTCTCTTCTTCGAGAGTCCCTTCTTCTTTTTCTAATTGTTTAAGGTATTGAGAAAGTTTTCGCTTTGCTTTTGCCTCAACCTGTCTTATTCTCTCCCTTGTTACTCCAAAAATGGTACCTACTTCTTCAAGAGTATGAGGGTATTCTCCATCAAGACCCATTCTGTATTTCAGTATTTCTCTTTCACGAGGTGTGAGTTTATTTAAAACCTTTTCTATCTGTTCTTTATAGTATTGATTTAAACTTTCTCCTTCCGGCGTAAGATGTCTGTTATCCTCAATGAAATTCTCCAATCTGCTTTCTTCTTCATCGCCTACAGGCATTTCAAGTGAAAGTGGTTGTTGTGCAAGCCTCAAATATTTGCTTATCTTTTTTTCGGAAATGCCAGTTCTTTCTGCAATCTCTTTATAAGTAGGTTCTCTTCCTAATTCTTGCATAAGTTCTTTCGAAGCCTTCTCAATTTTATTTATGCTATCAACCATATGAACGGGAACTCTTATTAGTCTTGATTGATCTGCCAACGCCCTTGTGATAGCCTGTCTTATCCACCAGGTTGCATATGTTGAAAACCTAAATCCTTTTCTGTAGTCAAACTTCTCTGCCGCACGAATAAGTCCGAGGTTTCCTTCTTGGATAAGATCAAGGAACGAAAGACCGTGTCCTGTGTAGCGCTTTGCAATACTTACTACAAGCCTTAAGTTTGCTCTCAATAGTTTTTCTTTTGCCCATTTCTTTTCTTCTTCTGTTCCGTGTGCTATCTTTTTTGCAAGTTCCATTTCTTCTTCTGGGGTTAAAAGGTCAACAGATCCAATTGTTGCAAGATAAGATTGTATTGGATTTTTAAGCTCTGTAATTTCTACCTCTTCTACTGCTTTTCTGCTTAGTTTTCCTTTGATCTTTTCAAGTCTTTCTTTGTCTCCAAATTTAACCTTAAGTTTTTGAAGAAGTATAAACATTTCATCTATTTCATTGGGAGTAAGTGGCATCCTTTCTAAAGCGTCTGCGATTTCCTCGTATGAGAGAAAACCGGTAACCCTACCACGTTCGATAAGCTTACGGACCACTTCTTTTTCGTCCTTGCTTAAGTCTTTCAACTTCTTAAGGTAATTTTTAATTAGTTGCAAAGAAATGTCTTTTTCTTGCATGATCTCACCTTCCTTTATATTCTTTAATTAATTTGTTAAAAACTTTTATTTTTTCAAGTTTTTCTTCTCCGTCAAGCATTTGAATCTCATTGTATAATTCGTCGAGTTTTTGCTCGTAATCTTTTATATCCTTATACGACTCAATGTGCTCTCTCACCGATTCGTCTCTTGCAAGATACTCGTCCTTAAAATATAATTCTACCGCTTTATTATATGTTTCAGTGTCGAGTTCTAACCAATTTGCTGGATTTGGGCTAATACCTCTATCTAAGTCTTCCAGGGCTTTTAGCACAATTTTTTTATACGGTTCCTCAAAATCTGAAACAGGACAGAGTTTTAGAATGTCTTCAGTTAAAGGGCTTCCCTGTAGTATAGCCTGCGCAAAAACTTCCTGGATTTGGAGAATTTTGTTCTTAAGTTTCGGGGTAAGATTTAGCAAGTCTTTTTTTGAGCTATCTTTCGATTTTGTTGTATATTTATTATATGCATCAATTAAAAATCTCTCTTCGATCTTGGTTTTGAGAGAAATAATTTTTAGATATTCGTAAACGAGAGTCTTACTCTCAATTTTAGAAACAGTTTCAATGACTTTCTGTATAGCAGCATTTTTGGAAGCAAGAGTTCCATCTGTTTTTGATAATTCAAAATCTAGGATAAATAGGACAGGGTCTTTTGCACTCTTAAGCATTTCTATAACTGCATCTTTTCCATATTTAAGAATAATTTCATCTGGGTCAAGATTACTATTGCTTGTGATTACAAGTGGAGTTAATTCAACTTTGTTGCAAATTTCAACTGCCCTTTCTGCTCCGCTTCTTCCTCCAAGGTCATTATCGAAGAAGAAATATATTTTGGAAGCAAATCTTTTTAAAAGACGAGCATGTTGTTCTGTAAAGGATGTTCCCATTGTAGAAACGACATTTTTTATTCCATTTTCAAATAAGGCAATTGCATCAAAATAACCTTCCACTACTATCGCTTCTTTAGTCTCTCTTATATACTCCTTTGACAAATTCATTAGGTAAAGCACTTCACCCTTTTTAAAGATAGGTGAGTCAATTGAGTTTAGATATTTTGGTTCTTGACCTGAAAAACTTCTTCCGCTAAAACCGACAACTTTTCCGCTGAGGTCAAAAATTGGTATCATTATTCTATTGTAGAAATAAGAGACTACATTGCCTGTATTGTCAATTCTAAAATTCCCAGTTCTGAGTATGTCTTCCTTTTTGAATCCTTTTGAAAGGAGATGATGAAAGATCTCTCTATTGTCCTCTCCTATAAAACCGATTTGGTGGGTTTTTATGCTCTCTTCTGTAAGTCCGCGCTTTAAGAGATATTCGTAAGGTAAGCCTTTAAGATGTTCGACAAAATAACTTTTAATTTCTTCGTTAATTTCAAGAAGAATGTCTCTGTCAATATTATCTTTAGGGATAAACTCAGGTACCTCAATGCCTGCTTCTTTAGCAAGTTGATTAATAGCGTCCTTAAAAGTAAGGTTTTCAATCCTCATAAGAAATGTAACAATGTCGCCACTTGCACCACAGCCAAAACAGTGAAAGAGTTGTTTTGAAGGGCTTACAGTAAAAGAAGGCGTCTTTTCTTGATGAAACGGACACAAACCAACATAGTTTGAGCCCTGTTTTTTAAGTTTAACATATCTACCAATAAATTCAACAATATCAATTTTATTATGAATTTCTTCTACAACTTCCCTAAGGTCTTTCATCAAATATAAATACGGGAAATAGGGTATAATTTCCTTTTAAAAAATTTTTGATTTTGAGAAAAATTTTCTATGATATTGGATTGGGAAACATAATACTTTGGACTAATTCGATTGCAAATCGATCGGTCATAGAGGATATATAGTCAGCAATGACTCGAACTTGCTCTCTTTTATTTTATTTTAAATAACTAACCGGATCTTTTGTTTGCAAAATAATAGGATGGGAGTACAGATAATCTTTTATTTTCTGTATATTCTCCATATAATAATCAAATAGAAAACTTATTATTATCTTTACTTTTTCCTCCTCCTTCTTTGGTTCTGAACCTACATACACTTTCTCAGTAAGGAAGTTTTTCCACTCGTCCATTGCCTTTTCGACTTCCTCGGAAATAGTTATTCTTTTTTTATTTCTGCTCTCTTCTATAACATTTAGAATGAGAGTCGAGAGCCTTTTGCTATTATTATCTCCAAGAACATTTTTAACGAGCTCTGGCACATCATTTTCTTTTACAATTTTAGCACGTATTGCGTCATCAAGGTCATGGTGAAGATATGCAATTCTATCAGAAAGCCTTACCACTTGTCCTTCAAGTGTTGACGGAAGTGCATCTGTCGAAAAGTCTTTTAAGTCTTTCAGTCCTTTACTATGTTTAGCTATTCCTTCTCAAACCTCATAAGTAAGATTTAATCCAAAAACTTCGTTACTGTCAGATCTTGTTCGCTTTTCAAGTAAATCTACAACCCTTAAGCTCTGTTCCGTATGAACAAATTGCATATCAGAGAAATATTCTTTTACTTTATTGTTTAAAGCCTCTTCTCCTGCATGTCCGAATGGTGAATGTCCAAGGTCATGTCCTACTGCTATCGCTTCTGTTAAATCAGGATTAAGCCGAAGGGATCGAGAGATGGATCTTGAAATGGCCATTACTTCAAGAGTATGTGTGAGTCGATTCCTATAATGGTCTCCTTTTGGGGCTATAAAGACCTGTGTTTTATATTGAAGTCGTCTAAACGCTTTAGAGTAAATTATCCTATCAACATCCCTTTGAAAATCTGTTCTGTAAGGATCTTTTTCTTCGGGGACTGCTCTCCCCTTTGAGTTTTTACTTAGAGTTGCAAGTGGGGAGAGCAGTCTTTCTTCTAATTCTTCGTATTCTTCCCTAATCACTTATCGATAAAAACGGATTTTCCTTTTTCTTTAACTGCAACCTGTGCCGCTGCGAGTCTTGCGATAGGTACCCTGAAAGGTGAGCAACTTACATAATCAAGTCCTGCGTAGTGGAAGAATTCAATAGATTCCGGATCACCACCGTGTTCTCCGCAAACTCCAATTTCAAGTGATGGATTTGTATGTCTTCCTAAAACAACACCAATACGAACAAGTTTTCCAACACCATCTCTATCTATTGTCATAAATGGGTCTTTTTCAAGGATTTTATGTTCAAGGTAGTATGGCAAGAATGTTCCTTCTGCATCGTCTCTACTGTAGGCAAAAGTTGTCTGCGTTAAGTCATTAGTCCCATATGAGAAGAAATCGGCATATTGTGCGATTTGGTCAGCTGTTAAGGCTGCTCTTGGAACTTCAACCATTGTTCCGATCTCTATCTTTGTATTTAACCCTGCTTCAGCAAGTTTTTCTTTTACTATCTTTTCTACTTTTTCACGAAGAATTTTCATTTCATTTACATGTCCAATTAGAGGAAGCATAATTTTTGGTTTTGGATCAAAACCTTCCTTTTTTAGTTGAATTGCGGCATCGACAATTGCCTGTGTTTGCATTTCATAGATTTCTGGGAAAATTATACCGACCCTACAACCTCTGAAACCAATCATTGGGTTAAACTCTGCAAGTTCTTTTGACCTCTTTAATTGTCTTTCTTTTTTCTTAAGGAGTTCAGGGTCTCCATTTGTTTGTTTCAATTCTTCGATTTCTTTCTCAAGTCTTTCTCTTTGAGGTAGGAATTCATGCAACGGAGGGTCGAGGAGTCTTATAATTACTGGATATCCATCCATTTCTTTAAGGATTTCATAGAAGTCTTTCTTTTGAAGCGGCTCAAGTTTGCTTAAGTGTTCTCTACGCTCCTCTGGTGTTTCTGCAATAATCATATCCTGCATTATAGGAAGTCTGTCTGGTTGAAGGAACATTCTTTCAGTTCTACAAAGTCCGACTCCCTCTGCTCCATAATATCTTGCTCTTCTTGCTTCTTCGGGGGTATTTGCGTTTGCTTTTACTCCAAGTTTTCTTAACTCATCAGCTATCTTTAAGAATTCTTCGAACTCACCGCTTAATTCTGGCTCAACCATAGGTACTTCGCCAAGAATAACATTTCCTGTTGTTCCGTCAATAGTTATAATATCATTTTCTTTTACGGTAACTCCATTTACTGTGAATAACTTGTTTTCAAGGTCAAGTTTTATTGACTCTGCACCGACGATACATGGAATACCCATTCCTCTTGCAACAACTGCTGCATGAGCGGTCATTCCTCCACGAGTTGTAAGAATGCCCTGTGAGTGCGCCATTCCTTCCAAGTCTTCTGGAGTTGTCTCAGGTCTTACCAGGATTACTGGCTCACCCTTCTTACCTCTTTCGGCAGCTTCTTTTACATCAAATACAACTTTACCAGAGGCAGCGCCTGGGGATGCAGGCAAACCTTTTGCAATAACCTTTACTTCTGCCTTTGGATCTATCATCTTATGTAGCAACTGGTCAATTTGGTCAGTTGAAACTCTTAAGATTGCTTCTTCTTTTGTTATGAGTCCTTCCTTTACCATGTCAACTGCAACTTTTACGGCAGCACGCGCAGTTCTTTTGCCTGAACGAGTCTGAAGCATGTAGAGCTTCCCTCTTTCTATCGTGAACTCCATGTCTTGCATGTCTCTATAGTGATGCTCAAGAATATCTGCTACTTTTAGAAGTTCTTGATAGGTTTGGGGCATTTCATTTGCAAGTTCGTCTATCTGTTTTGGTGTTCTAATTCCTGCAACAACATCTTCTCCCTGCGCGTTTACAAGATACTCGCCGTAAAGTTTTTTCTCACCAGTAGAGGGGTTCCTTGTGAAGGCAACTCCAGTTGCTGAATCGTTGCCCATATTGCCGAAGACCATCATAACGATATTTACAGCTGTACCTAAATCATCTGGAATCTTATTAAGCATTCTATAAGTAATAGCTCTTGGGTTGTTCCATGATTTGAAAACTGCTTCTATTGCAAGGAACAACTGCTCCATTGGATCCTGAGGGAAATCTTTTCCAGTATGTTCTTTATAGAGCTTCTTGTAATCTGCAATTACTTCTTTTAGAACATCCTCTGTAAGTTCCACATCTGAAGTAAACCCGTGTTTTTCTTTGTGTGCCGAAAGGATCTTCTCGAACTCCTCATGCGGAACACCCATTACAACATCACCAAACATCTGAATGAACCTTCTGTAACTATCATAAGCAAATCTACCATTCTGGGTAAGCTTCTTTAATCCTTCAACTGCCTCATCATTAAGTCCAAGGTTAAGAATTGTGTCCATCATTCCTGGCATAGAGACAGGGGCTCCAGATCTAACTGAGACAAGAAGAGGATTCTCGGGATCCCCAAATTTCTTTCCAGTTTTTTGTTCAAGTTTTCTTAGGTGCTCTAGTACTTCTTGCTTAATTTCCTCGCTTATGTAGCCTTTCTTCTGATAGTCTTTGCAAGCTTCTGTTGTAATTGTAAAACCTGGCGGAACAGGTAGTCCAATTCTTGTCATCTCAGCAAGTCCTGCACCTTTACCGCCAAGAAGGTTTCGCATTTTTTCGCTACCTTCTTCAAAATCATAAACCCATTTTGCCATAATTACCTCCGTTACTAAATTTTTTTCTAATCTTTATATTTTACCACAAATAAGCTGAATGTGTTATTTTTCTATCACAACTTCAGAAAACATTGCAAAACTCTCAAAGACCTGCAGTACATTTGAAAGTAGTGCAAGTCTATTGTTTCTTATTTTTTCATCTTTATCCATTACAAGAACATGATCAAAAAACTTATTAACTGCTGGAACATATAGATATAGAAGATGGATTATTGCATCGTAATCACCGTTTTTAATAAGTTCTGAAATCAGCTTTTCACTTTCCTTTGTTACTTCGAATAATTCCTTTTCCTCTTTCTCGATCAACAGATCCAGAACGATCAAATTACTATTTAAACTCGCTTTTTGTAAAATGTTTCGTATTCTTTTATGTGCAATAACAATTTCCTTGAACTTTTCATCATCTTTATACTTTTCAAGCGTTTTTGCCCTTTCAAGGAATGTAGGAAGGAAATCTATAGGAAGTTCAGTAACAGCATTTGCACTATCATAACTTATGTTATTAGACCTAATAAAGTAGTTTGCCCTTTCCTTTAAAAGGTTTACTACTTCTTTTGAAATCTCCGTTTTCTCTTTATCTAATTCTTTAAGGCTCGCAATAAATTCAATAAGTTTTGTGATAGGGAATTCTTTTTGTTCAAGAGACATAACAACCTGAACTATAGAAAGTGCGCTCCTTCTTAGTCCAAGCGGATCTTTTGAACTTGTAAACTCGATTCCTTTCCCAATACTTAAAACAAGCGTATCCAATTTATCTATGATACTTAAGTATTTTCCAAGAGTACTCTTTGGAAGGTCATCTCCCGCAAATCTTGGTAAGTATTGTTCGGCTATTGCCTGCGAGATTTCATCTTCTAAACCTTCCAGTTTTGCGTAAATGCCACCCATTGTTCCCTGTAGCTCTGGGAACTCCTTCACGACTTGAGTTGTTATGTCAGCCTTGGATAAGTAGGCTGCTTTTTTAAAAAGGGACGAGGTCCTATTATCGAGCGATAAAAGTCTACTTAAAAATTCTGAAATCTGAACAAGTCTCTCTGTTTTATCGTAGAGCGTTCCAAGTCCGTTAATAAAAATTATATCTTTTAGTTTTTCTACTCTTGATTCAAGTTTTTCTTTTTTATCTTCTTCAAAGAAGAAGGCACCATCATAGAGCCTTGCAGTTGCAACCTTTTCATAGCCTTTTTTAACGTTTTCAGTAAAGTCTGAGATTCCGTTTCTCACTCCTATAAAATACGGCATTACTTTGCTTGAATCTTTCGAGAAAACAGGAAAAGATTTTAGATGATCTTTTATAACACTTTCTACAATACAGTCGGGTATATTAAAGTTCAAAAGATTAAGTTCACAAAGAAATGGCGTTGGAAATTCGGTTAAATTAACAACTTCTTCTAAAAACTCAGGTTCATACTTTACACGTCCAGAAACCGATGAAGCAAGTTTTTTTAGTTCTTTTTCGACAATATTTTTTCTCTCTTCAAATTCAAGAATGACATAACGTTCTCTTAATTTTTTAAAATAATCAATCGGGCTATCACAAATAAATTCAATAGGAGAGTCAAAATAAAACCCATATGACTTGTTTGAAGATTTGATTCCAGCATATTCTATATCAACTATATCGTTACCAAAAAGCGAAAGTAAGCTTCTAATGGGGCGAATGAAAACAACATTTGACTCATTCCATCTCATACCGCGTGGAAAGTTAAGATTTTTAAGAGCAAATTGCGCAACTTCCTTTAGAATTTCGACTGCAGACCTTCCTGAGATCTTCTTGTATCCGAATATGTATTTATTCCCTTTAATTTCCTTTGTCTCAATATCTTGATAAGTTAGTCCATTATTTTCAATAAACTTCTTTAATGCCTCTGTTTCTTTTCCTTCCTCGTCATATGCAATCTTATGAGGTGGGCCTTTAATTTCGTTTATGCTATCTTCTTCTTTTTCATTAACATCCATTATATAAAGTACGAGCCTTCTCGGTGTTCCGTATGTTAAAATTTCGCCATGCTGAAGTTTGTATTCGGACAACTTCTTTGTAGAAAGTTCCCTTAATTGAAAGGCAAGGTCGTTTATAAGCCTTGCTGGCATCTCCTCTGTATAAACCTCAAATAGAAAATCTCTCATGTTATCCCTCTCTTTCCAAAACAATTTTAGCAGAAAGTTCGGCAAGATTTCTCATTCTTCCAATCATATTCTGTCTTTCGTTTACGCTTATTACACCGCGTGCATCAAGTAGGTTAAAAGTGTGAGAGCACTTAAGAAGATACATATATCCAGGCATAAGAACGCCCTTCTCCAAAATCCTCTTTGCCTCACTCTCGTATTTATCAAAAAGTTCAAAGAGGAGTTTGGGATCACTTTCATCAAATGCATAAATGCATTCCTCTCGCTCGTCGTTTTTCCTTAGTTCACCATATGTTGTTGTTTCGTTCCATTGAATATCAAATATGTTATCCTTATCTTGCAAAAACATCGCAAGCCTTTCAAGTCCATATGTTATTTCTACGGATACCGGATCAAGCATAACTCCTGCAGCCGACTGGAAGTAAGTGAATTGAGTGATTTCAAGTCCATCGAGCCTTACTTCCCAGCCAACACCCTGAGCGCCAAGAACAGCAGTTTCCCAGTTGTCTTCAAGGAATTTAATTTCGTGTTTAGCGAGTTTTAAGCCGAGATATTTCAAACTGTCAAGATAAATATCCTTTATGTTTGGAAGCGGTGGTTTTATGATTACTTGAAATTGGTGGTGCATATAAAGCCTATTTGGATTCTCCCCATATCTACCATCTGAAGGGCGTCTTGAAGGCTGTACATATGCAACTCGCCAGGGCTTTTTTCCAAGTACTTTTAGAAATGTATATGGGCTTAAGGTACCTGCACCTACCTCCTGGTCAAAAGGAGGCAGTATAACACACCCTTGCTTCTGCCAAAAATGCTCCAACTTTGAAATTAATTCCTGAAAATACATATTTCACCTCACATTCAAATTCTTTATGCTTTCTAAAAATTTTCGGTACTCATCCATCTCGTACTTCTCAATTATATAGGAATTCAAAAGATCTAAAATCTCTTTACTTCTTTTGATTTTAAGCATTTCAGGGTTTGCCAATTTACTTACATTATATGCTTCCTCAAATACATCCTTAGGAACTAAAAAACCAGATTGCAAATTAAACCCATCATTTTGTGTAGAGAAATAGACAGTCTCTTCGCTTCCTTTAGGAAAACTTACAGGGTTTCCTAATAACTTCAAAAGATGAAACATATAATACACTATCGCTAAATCAACATACTCATTCGGTGTATTGTCTAAGAAATCAAGAGTTTTTAAAGTTAACTCAAGAATCTGCTTGTTTTCCTCTTCATAAGGTATTAGCAGGAGAAGGAGTTCTTTAATATAAAGGAGGGCAACCATTTTCGACAAATCCACTTTGGCTTGCTCGTAACTTTTAATCATCTCAACTTCAGTTGCAATATATGTGCTACCTTTCTTGTATAGTTGTACCTTTTCGAAAACAAATAAGTCTGTATAGCCAGAACGTTTTGAGTTTGAACTTCTTACGGAACGAAATTTCACATTAACTTTACCAAGCCTATCAGTTAACATAACCACATATCGGTCGGTATCCTTCGTGTCGAAAGAGGTTATTGTGATGCCAGTTACATTTATGTATCCCATTAAGTTACTATTTCAATACTCTTGCTTGCTCCGATTCTTGTTGCCCCAGCTTTTACCATCTTCACTGCTGTTTCGTAATCTCTAATTCCACCTGAAGCCTTAACTCCTATGTAAGGTGGAACGACTGATCTTATTAGTTGAACATCTTCAACTGTTGCTCCACCACTTCCAAAACCTGTTGAAGTTTTAACAAATTGAGCACCTGCAGAAACTGCCAATGTAGAAGCGATAATTTTTTCCTCTTGAGTCAATAAACAAGTTTCTACGATAACTTTTACAATTCTATTTGACGATGCCTTCACTACTTCCCTAATATCATTTTCAACTTTTCCATATTCTTTTGCTTTCAAATACCCTACGTGGATTACCATATCAATTTCATCTGCTCCGTCTTTAATCGCCCTTTCTGTTTCAGAAACTTTTGCATAGGTAGAGGATGCGCCTAACGGAAATCCAACAACCGATGCAACCTTTACGTTACTATCCTTAAGTATTCTCTTTGCTAATTCTACATATGAAGAGTTTACGCAAACTGCAAAAAACTTGTACTCGAGCGCTTCGTTACAAAGTTTCTCTATGTCCTTGGGAGTCGCTTCCGGCTTTAGAAGTGTGTGATCGATAATACTTCTTAAGTAATCTTTTGAAATTTCTTCCATGCGTTATCACCTCTTACACATTTTACGAATTTATAAATTTTAATCAAGGCTGTATTTTAATAATCAGTATTTGATGCTATAATTTTATTATGGATTACATAGCGTTGTACAGGAAATATAGACCTCAAACTTTTGATGAGGTTGTTGAACAAGAATCAGTTGTAAAAGTTTTGCGCGCTGAGTTAAAACAGGGTAAAATTTCTCATGCATATCTTTTTGCAGGCCCAAAAGGATCTGGTAAGACTACCATTGCAAGGATATTTGCAAAGGGGTTGAACTGTGTTAATGGTCCTACAGATACACCGTGCCTAAAGTGCGATAATTGCATTGCAATTACAAATGGTGCAAGCCTTGATGTAATTGAAATAGATGCTGCTTCTAATAGAGGCATAGATGAAATTCGAAACCTTAAAGAGCATGTTCAATATGTTCCTGTTAATTCCAAATATAAAGTGTACATTATAGACGAAGCGCATATGCTTACACCGCAAGCTTTTAATGCCCTTTTAAAGACTCTCGAAGAACCGCCCAAAAATGTTGTATTCATACTTGCAACAACAGAATCTGAAAAGATTCCCCCTACTATTTCTTCAAGATGTGAGCGATTGTACTTTAAGCCAATAAGCATTAAAGGATTGAGTAAGAAAGTCCAGGAAATTGCAAAGAAGGAAGGCGCAGAAATTACAGACGCTGCAAGCGAACTTATTGCAAGAGTCTCGTCTGGTTCCCTGAGAAATGCTTTAAGCTTACTTGAACAGGTTATAACAGTCTCTTCGGCTATATACGAGGATACTGTTCGAAATCTTCTTGATATTCCTGATGAAAAATTCGCACTGAATTTGGCTTCTGCTCTCATACAGGGAAGAACTGAAGTAGTTTTTTCAAGTATTAGGCAAATGGAAGTAAATGGAAGAGATCCGAAAATTTTCCTTAATGAGTTAGGTGATTTTTTTGAAGATTTGTTAGCAATGAAATTGGGTAACAACGCCCTTGTAGAAGAAAAACGAGACAAGGAAGTTGTTGCTGAGATGAAAGAACTATTAAAAACAACAACCCTTAGAAAATTAGTTGAAATTTCTAAAATTTTCATTGATATATCAAACAAGATTAAAACTTATAAGGACACATATTTTGCTATACTTGTTGAATTCCTTGACTATTTAAAGGGATTTGAGGATTTTGAGGGATGGATAGAGAAGCCTGTAGTAGAAGAAAACATTTCTTTGAAATCGGTGAAAACGGAAGAACCCCAGTTTACGCAGGAACCCGTTATCGAAGAAACATTACCAACTGAGAATGATAATAGATTAGAGGAGAAGAAAAGTATTGGAGAAATTGATATTGAGAAAATAAGTGCTTTGTGGGATGCTGTAATTAATGAGGTTAAACAAAAAAGTGTGCCAACTGCAACGCTTTTAGTTAAATGCAAACCTGTTGCTGTAAAAAACGAAGTGGTAGAAATACTACCTGATAAGCCTTTTGTGCTTAACATTTTGAAAGAGAAAGGTAATATTGATATAGTCGAAAGAGCTTTAAGAAAATTAACAGGCAAGCAGTTAAAAGTTAATTATATTGAACCAAAAGAAGAGCCAAAGATAACCAAGGAAGAAAAGATAAAACAAATTGAAAATAAAAAGGAGATCCAGGAGATTCTAAATCTTTTTGAAGGAACAATAACAGATATTAAGGAGGAAAAGAAATGAGGAACTTTAACGACATTTTAAGGCAAGCACAAGAACTTCAAAAGAAACTTGAACAGATAAATGCTGAACTTGAGCAAACAGAAGTTGAAGCAACTGCTCAAAATATTGTAAAAGCAGTTGTTAATGGGAAACTCGAAATTATTTCTGTGCAGATACTACAAGAAAATATTGGAGATCTCGACAAGGAAATGTTAGAAGACCTTATAGTTGTTGCGATAAAAGAGGCACAGAACAAAGCAAAAATTATAGCACAACAAAAATTTGCAACGCTTGGCGCTCTGGGAAGCCTTCTTCCAAATTTCCCAAATGGAATTAACTAATAAATTAAAATCTTTAATAGAAGAAATAGAGAAACTTCCGTCGATCGGCCCAAAAACAGCCGAGAGGATTGCCCTATTTCTTTTGTCAGAAGATGAGTCAAATGTAAAAAAATTTATAGACACTCTTTTGGACGCAAGAGCCAACTTGCACCTTTGTCCTGTTTGTTTTAATCTCACTGATAAGGAAATATGTGATATTTGTAGCGATGGAGTAAGGGATAAGGCTGTAATTTGTGTTGTTGAGGAGGTTAATGACCTTCTTGCAATCGAAAAAACAGGTGCATATAAGGGTGTGTATCATGTTTTGCATGGAGATATTGACCCCATAAATCACAGAGGACCCGATCAGATTAAATTGAAAGAGTTGCTTGACAGAGTAAAAAGCTCGGATGTCAAAGAGGTTATACTTGCAACTAATCCTGATTTTAATGGAGATATGACCGCAACCTACATTGCAAAATTGATAAATTCTGTTAAAATAGAAGTTAGAATAACACGCATAGCAGTTGGATTGCCAAAGGAAGCAGAAATTGGACTTGCAGATACTTTAACACTTTCTATGGCAATAAAGGAAAGAAAAGAATATAAATAATTTTAGGAGGTTAAAATGAGTGAGATTATCTATGTAAAAGCAAGAGAGATTTTGGACTCAAGAGGAAATCCAACCATCGAGACAGAAGTTGTTCTCGAAAGTGGAGCGGTTGGTGTTGCTGCGGTTCCTTCAGGAAAATCAACCGGAAAGTTTGAGGCTGTTGAACTAAGGGATGGTGATAAATCAAGGTTTAACGGTAAGGGTGTTCTAAACGCCGTAAGAAATGTAAATGAGATTATTGCTGAAGCAGTTGTAGGAATGGAAGCTGCAGAGCAGTACCTTATCGATAAAACTATGATCGAACTCGATGGTACGAAAAATAAAAGCAAGCTTGGTGCAAATGCGATCTTAAGTGTTTCTCTTGCAGTTGCAAGAGCACAGGCAAACGAACTTGGTTTATCTTTATTTCAGTACATTGGTGGCATCAGTGCAAACCTTTTACCGGTTCCTCAACTTAATATACTGAACGGTGGAGTGCATGCTGATTCAGGACTGGATATTCAGGAATTCCTTATTTTCCCTGTAAATTTTCCATCATTTAGAGAAGCAATAAGAGCAGGTGCTGAGGTTTATAGTAGTCTTTCATCGATTCTCAAAAAGAACGGATATTCCGTAGCAGTTGGTGATGAGGGTGGCTTTGCACCTAAAGTGAAGAATACAGAAGAGGCTTTAAGTTTAATTGTCGATGCGATAACTAATGCAAATTATATAGCAGGAAAAGATATTTTGTTGGGTATTGATGCTGCGGCAAGTAGCTTTTTTGAAGATGGATACTATAACTTCGAAGGCGCAAAATTGACCTCTACCGAAATGATCGATTTCTATGAAAATCTTCTCAAGAAATTCCCTATCATTTCAATTGAAGACGGTCTTGCAGAAGAAGATTGGGATGGATGGGTTGAACTTACAAAGAGATTAGGTGATAAGGTTCAACTTGTTGGTGATGACATTTATGTAACAAATATTGAAAGATTTTCAAAAGGCATTGAATTAAAGGCTTCAAATGCAATTCTCATTAAACTTAATCAAATAGGAACTCTTACGGAGACACTTAAAGTTATACAAGTCGCTAAGGACAATGGGTTTAACGCAGTGGTATCTCACAGGTCAGGAGAAACTGCAGATGCATTTATTTCACACCTTGTTGTTGGTATGAATGTGAGACAAATTAAGAGCGGCGCACCGGCGAGAATCGAAAGAGTTGAAAAGTATAATGAACTTATGAGGATCGAAGAAGAACTCGGAGAAGCAGCACAATTTGCAGGTATTGGTATATTCAAAAAATATCTTAAATAGTCTATGCCTGAGGTAGTTGAAGTAAATTTTCTTAAAGATGAAATTGCCTCCGCCTTCCTTGGCAAAAGGTTGGTGGAGGCAGCGTTAAATAATGAAAAAATTTCAAATGTAAGCAAAGAAAAGTTCTCAAAAGAACTCGAGGGCGAAACTCTTGAACAAGTTGGAAGACATGGGAAAGTGTTAATCTTAAAATTTACAAATGACAAATATCTTTTATTACATTTTTTATTAACTGGTTTTTTGCGATTAATCGAAGAGGCAGAAAAGGAAAAAACACAAGCTTATCTTACTTTCGATAATGGACAATCTATAGGAATTTTTGGAATAATGTCAAATGGCTTTTTAAATTATCACAAGACAAAAAATATAAAGGGTATAGATGAAATAAAGCAACTTGGAACTGATGTACTAAGTGATGACTTTAATATAAAGAAATTCAAAGAAATATTAAATGAGTTCAAGAACAAGAGTATAAAGGACATACTTCTTGATCAAAGTATAATTGCAGGGCTTGGTAATGCGTACTCTGATGAGATCCTATTTGAATCAAAAATCCACCCCAAAAGGAAAGCAAAAGACCTAACCGACAAAGAGATTGATACTATTTACAAAAAAATCTTTGAAGTGCTGGACAAGGCAAAAAAATACGGAGGTGCAAGCGAGCTATCTTTTGTCCACCTTGATGGGGCCAAAGGGCACTTTCATGAGCACTTTATGGTCCATAAAAAAGAAGGTGAGAAATGTCCTGTTTGCGGAAATCCAATAGAAGTTATTAAGATTGGAGGAAGAAGCTCTTATTATTGCCCTCATTGTCAGAGGTGAATCGTGGATACAATTGACACAAAAAAATTAATTTTAATATCTATTCTTCTTATTCTTATTTCGTTTGGACTGGGCTTGTATGTAGGGAAAACTTATCTTGTTGATAAACCTAAGGAACCAGAAATTGCTCCACAAATAATTAAAAACCAGCCCTAAAAGATTAAAGTATACGTTACTGTTGAAGTTAAACATCCTGATGTTTATGAACTGGATGAGAATTCCATCGTAAAGGACGCAATCGCTCTTGCTGGTGGTGCAAACGAAAATGCAGACTTGATTTCAATAAATCTTGCTAAGAAATTGAGCGATGGCGAAGAAGTGATAGTTCCTGCAAAAGGAAGTAATTCGAATGTTTCAACTTCTAATTCGAATGGTACAACAACACCTAACATAGGAAAAATCAATATAAACACAGCAACAAAAGAACAACTAATGACCTTGCCAGGCATAGGGGAAGTAAAAGCACAGGCAATAATTGATTACAGAACAAAAAACGGACCTTTCAAGTCTATCCATGACATAGTAAATGTATCGGGAATTGGCGAAAAAACTTTTGAAAAAATTGAAAACTTGATTACGGTGTAATGCTTTCTATTCTTGTTCTCTTATCTGTATTATCGGGAATTGGTTTTTCAATTGCATATATTACGCAAAATTTTATTATCCTTTCTATTCTGATAGCTATATTTATATTGATAGTCACAATTTCTAAAAAGAATTTTGTCATCGGTTTACTTTTGATTTTCCTCTTTGCCGTTTTAAATGGAATAAATACTTATAAGATAATTTTAGAAACAATGAAGTATAAACCTCTTACCGAAGATACTGCAGTTGAAGGTGTGGTAAAAGACTTTTTCGACATAAATGGAGAAAACTACATATACTTTATTAGATCAAATAGAATAGAAAGAGAGAATAAGAAATTAGTTTTAAAAGTCTACTCAAAGGACATACCGCCACCAAAAAACTCCGAGATAAAAATAAGGGGCAAAATATTAAAGAACGACCATAATATGATTTTTTACCAAAACACTTTATCTTTGTTCCTTGAGAATACAGAAGTTATTCATGTATCAAAATTTTATGAATTTCTATCAAATTTAAGACTTAAGATAGTAAAAAATGTAAGATCTACCTTGAAAAGTGAAGAGGGTGACCTCCTACTTTCTTCTTTAATTGGTATAAATACTCTCGAAAGCGATACTAAAGCAGACTTCCAACTATCAGGAACCGCGCATATACTTGCAATTTCTGGGCTCCACATAGGTATTTTCTTTTTATTTTTTAGTCTTGTTTTTAAATTTATCGGCATTTTTTCATTCTTATTTGCGTTAGCTTTTACCTTTTTATTTTTAGTTTTCATTGGTTTAAAGTTTTCGGCAATAAGAGCATTTATTATGCTTGTAGTACTTGTATTAAGCAATCAACTTGGAAGAGGAAGAAATCTCCTTAACTCGCTTTTGGTTGCAATGTCTGTTATATTATTCCTTTTTCCGGATGCCTTGATTCCACTGAGCTTTTATCTCTCATGTCTTGCAATCTTAGGAATTGTTGTTGCCTCTAATTTTAAGTTTAAAAGTCAGCTCCTTAATGCGTTAAATATTTCCTTTTTTGTGAATTTTTACGAAGCACCTTTAATGATTAATTTTTTTAAAAACATTTCAATTGTTTCTCTTGTTCTAAATTTAATCGTAATTCCCTATATGGGTGTCTTGCTTCCTATTGGGTTAATTTATATTATTGTAAGTCTCATTTCCGTTAATATTGCTTCTCATTTTTCTTTTTTAATTAACCTCCTATATGGCATTTTGATTTTTGTCGTTAGCGTTGTCTCAAGAACCCCTTTTTCTTATGCGCCGGGCTCTTTTACTTTATTTCAATTCATCGCAGTAGAAATACTAATTTTCATTGCAACCCTTTATCTGCTCTCAAAGAAAAATAAAAGCACTAAATTTGTTATTACCTTTTCGGTTATAATTTTGGTGTTGTCTTTCTTATCTTACAATAGCCTATCAAACAGAGTAATAGTTGATAGTTTTCAGGATTCAAAAGCTATTATTGCAAAAAGTGCAGGAGAGTCTTTTTTTGTTATACAAGAAGCAAATAATTCATCGGATAAATACCTGTACAATATTCTAAGGGAAAACGGAATTAACAAAATAAACGCTCTTGTATTACTAAAAAACCCAACGATAAAAGAGGGTTCACAAATTAACGAATTAACTAATAAAAGGATCAGTATAGTAAAAGTTTACGCTGTTCTACTGGTTTCGAAAGATTACTTGAAAACAAATTTTCCGAACTATGTAACATTACCAAATGAATTTTCCATTAATTTTGGAAATATCAAAATCGAATATAAAAATTCTACGAGCCTTAAAATTTTCTTGAAAAACAAGGTTATATTCCCTTAAATTTTCTCAAAGCATCGTTAAATGCATCAACTACAAGCTTTATGCAGTTTAGCTTTTCTTTTGGAAGTTCGAAGAAATGAGAAAAATAATCAACGTCTATATTTGTTAGCTCGCTAATACTCTTACCCTTTATGCTTTCTGAAAGAATAGAAGCGCTTGCAATTGCATAAGGGCAGCCATCAACTTGATATTTGCAATCCTTTAAAAAGCCACTTTCTATCAAAAGATAAAATACTGCTTTTCCTCCACCTGCAGTATTTGATGATCCTACAGCAGATGCGTTATTTATAATGCCAACATTTTTTGGATTCATAAAATGCTCAACTATAATTTTTGGATACATTTTTGCCTCCTATATATTACCTTACACGTAATAATTATACCAAAAATATATTAAAAAACTATTCCGAAAATTGAAGTTAAGGTGTAAAATAGGCAAGGAAGGAGGCGTTAGATGCTATTAATTAAAAATGCAAGAATACACACAATAACACAAGGCGTAATAGAAAATGGCTTTGTGCTTATTGAAGGAAAGCGAATTAAAAAGGTGTCAAATGAACCACTCGAAGTCGATTTATCAAAAACAAAAATTATTGACGCTCAAGGTAAAATGGTTTTCCCATCATTCATTGACGCTCACACTCATCTTGGGACTTTTCCGTTAGAGGGGACAGAAATGGATGCCGACGGAAACGAAATGACTAACCCTGCTACACCCGGACTGCGGGCAATTGATTCGATTAATCCGTACGATCCAGCTTTTAAAGAGGCTTTTGAATCTGGTTTTGAAATTGTTTTTACAGGAGCAGGTTCAGGAAATGTAATAGGTGGATTAAGTGTAACTATGAAAACGTATGGAAATATTGTAGACGAGATGGTTATAAAGAATCCCGCCGGACTTAAATGTGCTTTTGGTGAAAATCCCAAAAGGGTATATTCTTCTAAAAACCAGCTTCCAACAACAAGGATGGGAACAGCAAAGGTATTCAGAGAAACTCTTTATAAAGGAAAGAGTTACTACGAGAAAAAGAAAAGTGGTGAAAAAGTTGATTTTGATCTAAACATGGAAAGCCTTTTTCTTGTTTTCGATCACAAAATACCACTAAGAATCCATTCACACAGAGCTGACGACATAGTAACAGCAATTCGCATTGCAAAACACGAATTTGGATTAGATGTAGTAATAGAGCATGGGACAGATTCCGCTAAAATAAGGGACTTCTTAGCCAAAGAAAATGTACCAGTAATCTTAGGACCAATTCTTGATGTTTCTCCCAAGGTTGAAACAAAACCTAACTCGTTTGAGAACCCTAAAAAACTCGTTGAAGCAGGTGTAAAAGTTGCACTAATGACTGACCATCCTGTTGTTTCAATAGGTTATGCTTTAATCCAGGCTGGACTCGTTGCATATGAAGGTAAATTAGGCTTTGACGAAACTCTAAAATTGATTACCATAAACCCTGCACAAATTCTTGGAATTGATTCTGACTATGGAAGTATTGAAGAGGGTAAAGTTGCAAACTTAGTAATGTTCGATAGAAATCCATTTTCAGTTCTCTCAAAAGCAGATACTGTTTTATTAGAGGGCGAAGTAATAATTGAAGGAGGCAAGTATGTATAAGATTTATGCAAAAAAGCTATTTAATGGCGAAGAAATTCTTGAGGATAGAGTTGTTGTTTTTGATGAAGAAAAGATACTCCACATTGGAGAAGATATAAATGACAATTTTAAGGAAATATACAATGTAGACTTTTTAATGCCTCCAATAATAGACCTGGGAAGCGGAATTGGTCTTAAAGAAGAGTCTCTTGGAAGAATTGAGGGAGATGATCTTGACGAGGCAACTAATCCAGTAACACCAGAGTTATTTGCAGCAGATGGAGTTAATCCTTACGATGAAGCATTTGAAAAAACGGTAAAAGGTGGAAGTCTCATAAGCCTTATCCTTCCTGGCAATGCAAACCCAATAGGTGGACACGGTGTCCTCGTTTACAATCGAGGAAAACATTTACTTGATATGACAATTGAAAATCCTCTTAGTGTAAAATTTTCCGTAAATACTGAGCCTAAGAGTACATATGGACCAAAGGGCAAAACTCCGATGACAAGAATGGGTATAGCTTACCTTATAAGGGATACGCTATATAAGGCAAAAGAATATAATAAGGAGCATAAAGAATTTTCGTTAGGCTTTGAATCACTTATTTCACTTCTTGAAGGCAAAGATTTGGCATTTTTTGCAAGTTTCAGGGCAGATGATATCGCAACTTCAATCCGTATTGGTGAAGAGTTTGGCCTAAGAATGGCAATACTCTACGGAGTTCAGTCAAATATGGTTAAAGATCTTTTAAAGGAAAGGAACATTCCCGTAGTATATGGACCGATTATGTTCCCTCGCTGGTCGATTGAACTAAAAGGCTTATCGCCCAAAGTACCTTTAGAACTTATAAGTGAGGGAATCTTAACTGCTCTTACATCAGGACATCCAATGTTTCCAAGTAAGTATTTACGACTGAACGCAGGACTTCTTATAAAGGAGGGCTTAAGCGAAATCGAAGCGTTAAAAACTATCACACTCAATTCTGCAAAAATCATTGGAAAAGAGAATCTTGGGAAAATCGAAAAAGATGGTCTTCCGAATTTCGTAGGATTTGATGGCGCTCCATACGATACTACTGGCAATGCAACTTTAGTTTTCATTAAAGGTGTTAGAGTAATTTAGTATTTAATTTTCTTAGGTAATACAGGCAGGGAACTCCCTGCCTTGTTATTTTTTGTAAGAGTTTCGTGCTTTTTACAAATGCTTAAAAATAAAACGTTCAATTTAAGGCCTTTATTTTGAGCAACTTTTATATAAATAATATTAAACCCATTAATTGAAAAGTTTACCCCTCATTTTTTTCGTTTATATGCAAATTCCTTTTAGTAGCTTTTCAAATGACGTTTTTTAAAGCACTTTTATAATTTTTTAAGGGATCCCAAAACTATCGCCCTGCGTGTTAGAAAATTGATTAAGTTATCCACAATTTATTAAGTAATAGTGCGCTATTGCTTATGAAGTAAAATTTTTAAGAGAGTTTTAAGTTTTTAGAAGATTTTATAAAATATATAAAAGAGGAAACTATGGAGGAAAAAGACTTATACAATGAGGAAGAAAAGGGAACGCAGCCCAAAGTAGATTTTAAAAACATTTATACTGGAAGCCAGGCTTTAGAAAAGGCACCAAAAATATACGGAGTTCCAACAGGTATAGAAGGGCTGGATGATTTGTTTTTTATTGTAAAGGATGAAAAAGGAAAATTGGTAAAGAAAACTTTAGGCGGCATACCAGCATATTCCGTTTTTAACATCACGGGTGTAAGTGATACTGGTAAATCTCTTATGGTTGAGCAATTTACAGTTGAACAGGCAAGTAAAGGTTCGAAGGTTGCATTTATAACCGTAGAATCACCAGCAAACTTTGTTGCAGCGTCTCTTCAAATAAGGGCAACTGCAATGGGTTATAACTTCAAAGATTTCGAAGATAATATTATATTAATTGACGCAGCATCGTCATACAATCTGAGAGAAAATATCCCTGACTTGCTTGCAACGCTTGCATATGTTATCCAAAACTATAAAGTCAGGTTCACAGTAATAGACTCTGTAACAGGACTTTTTGAAAGCAAGTAAATGTTTGCAAGGGCAATAGTAAGGAGGCTATTCAACTTCATGAAATCCTGGTATCAGACTGCAATTTTTGTTTCACAGAAGAGAAGTGGTCATGAAGAATTAACTGCAGAAGCAGCTGGTGGATATGCAGTTGGGCACATTGTCGATGGTACTATGGTCGTTGCAAAAGAACTCATTGATAGTCAATACAAAGCAAAAATTTACAAAAAGCCTTTGGGCGATATAGTAAGACTATTTAGAATTGACGGTTGCAGACTTTCAGGTCACGATACAAGGACTCACTTTTTAGAAATAACTGAGTCGGGTATTGTAAAAATCAAGGAGCCAATAGGAGGAGGTGATGTAGAATGATTATTGTAGGTAGCAGTGAAATTCCTCAAAATGAATTTGAGGATCTCGTTGCAAGAGTATTCTCGAAGTCCATTGACCTTTTGGGAGGAATCGTAAAACTTGCTGAGTACAGAACGCTTACATGGTTACCGTCGCTTGCAAGAGCAACGCTTGCGGTTGTATTAAAGGAAGAATATCTCCGTTCAGAAGAAGAAATTGCCCAAAAGGTTGGGATAACAAAAAATACTGTAAGGAACATCATAAGAGCTGATCCACAACTTGCGCTTGAAAAAATTAAAAGACTTGAAGAACTAACTGAGGAAGAAGCAAAGGAATTAAAGACACATACTGCAGGTGGTATTGCAAAATTAGCATACAAACTTGTAAAAGGCGGAGAGGATGCTAAAGTTCTTGTTAACTTCAGTTCAGCTGTCCTCGAAGATATGATGAAGACATTAGAAATACCATGGGCATATATGGTACTTAAAAGAATAAAAGGAACAAACTTTCCAATTACATCACACGAAGTGCTTCAGGATAAGTTTAGTGATGTGACTTATAAAGAAACGAAACTTATTGATATTTTAGCTAACCTACAGTATCCTATAAGCACACCTGCACAGTTAATAAAAGAAATTAAAGAACACTTAAAGATGAAAGAACAGTAGAAGTAATGCAGCCTCACCACAGGAAGAATTCAACAAAATCTCCTGCGTTGAGGCCTTCTTTATCCTGGGGAATTTTAAAATACCCTTGAGAATTATTAATTACAAATACAAATGAAGAATCAGCAAATACTGGTTCTATTAAATTTTCGTTTTGAGAAATTGTTAGTTTTCCAAGCACAAACTCTTCTCTTCCTTTTCTTGAATTTACTTTAGATGAAAGCCTACCAACAATTTTGCTTTCATTAAAACGAATGCCTATTTTCTTTGATAAAATTTTTCTTACTACAATTGAGTAAATCATAAAAGATGCAAGAGGATTTCCTGATAGACCTATTAACAATTTCTTTTCTACGACACCAAAAATCGTAGGTTTACCAGGAGATGCATTTAAACCATGAATAATAACTCCAGGAGTTCCTAGAGAATTAATGGTATTTACCGTGAAATCAAAGTTCCCTTTACTTGTTCCTCCAGTTGTTATAACAAGATCATTTTCATTTAAAGCCGTTTTTAAAGCATATGTTATCGCATCACGATTATCTTTTATAATGCCGTAATCAGATACAATAAAGCCATCTTTTGTAATCAGGTTCTTAAGCGTAATTCTGTTAAAATCAAAAATTTTTCCGTATGGTAAAGGATGTTCGTCGGTAATCTCGTCTCCCGTTGAAAACAGACCTACCCTTATCGGCTCTATCACATTAACAAATTCAACTCCTACCGAATTCAATAAGCCAATATTCCTTTCATTAATTCTTGTCCCTTTTTCAAGGATCACTTTATCTTTTTCAAGTTCGACTCCCTGCTCAAACATATTTTGAGAGGACTGAACATCTTTAAAAACAAAAACCGTGTCTCCTTTTACTTCTGTTTCTTCAAGCATTACAACCGCATCAGCGCCTTTGGGAACAGTACCTCCTGTAGGAACATAGCAAGTAGTTCCTTCTTCAATTACAAACTCAGGTTTTGTTCCTATTTTAATTTCGCCTAAGTTTTTTAAAAAAACAGGATTGCTTTCGGTTGCTCCCTTTACATCCGATGATTTAACGGCAAAACCATCAACTAAAGATTTTCTAAAAGGAGGGAGATCAATTTTTGAAGTGACATCCTCTGCAAGATAATATCCAAAAGAATTTTCCACCGGAATTGAAAGTATTTTTATATTTATCTCGAAAGTATCTAATATTTTTTCTATCGCTTCGTTATATCCGTAGACTTTTAAAAACTTTTCGCCCATTCAATAACTCCTGGTAAAATATCCTCAACCTTCTCATTTATCTTTATTTGTGCTTTTGAAAAAATCGGTGCAGACGGATCTTTATTTACCGCTATAATTTTTTCTGCTTGAACACTATTGAGATGTTGCTGTGCACCAGATATTCCTAATGCAATATAAATATCTGTATGCAATGTGCTGCCCGTATCTCCAACAATTCTATCGTACGGAAAATAGCCAAGATCAGCAACCGGACGAGTACAAACAACCTTCGCAGAGATTTTATCCGCAAGTTCAAAAATAGAATTTAGTAATTCCTTAGATACGCCAAGCCCAACGCCTATTGTTATCTTTGACTTTATTTCGCTTGTAAAATTAATCTCTTTTGTCCGCACAAATTCAATATCGCTTTCATCTTTAACTTCGATAATTTCTTTGTCTCCATTGGGATAGTCACCACTAAAGGGCTTTAGATTTGCAATAATAACGGTTGGTTTTGTTTTTGATGCTATCTTTAGACCAAGGTTTTTCCAACTATAAACGATAAAAGACAAATTATCTTTAACCTCTATACCACTCACGTGTGAAATTGAAGCAAGGTTATTATTTGAGGCAAAGTAGGAAGCAATTTCTTTTGGTAAAATTTCATTTGAAAAAATAATAACATCAAAATCAAGAATATTCTTAATTTTCGAAAGAAATTCTACACCCTGAATTGATGTTTCGAGAGGTTTTGATGGAAGAAAATCACCATTCGCATTTCCATCAATATTTGCAACTTTTATATCAGTAAAAATTCCCTTCAAATAATCAATATCAGGAAGTTCAGTTTTATAAACTACAAGTGCTTTCATTTCAACACCTCTTTTGAAACAATATCCACAATTATCTTATCACCATTTTCTTTGATTAATTCGTTAGATTGCACCGTTTCCACCTCAAATAATTCGTTTACAACAGTTTTGGAACCAATTTTACCAATTTCATCTTGACTAAGTTTAAGTGTTTCATTTGTTATAATCTCTAAATGCTTCTCATTCTCATCAAAAATATAATAAAGGTTAGGCAAGGCCTTCTTATCGCTTCTGTCAGAAAAACTCACCACTGCTTTACTAAGAACTTTAAGTAAATGCAAGGAGTCCTTTTCAATTTTTTCCGCAAGAAGAGAACCATCCAGATAATTTACACTGAGTACGTTTGAAATATATAGGATAGACAATTTCGAAGCGACTTCTCCTGGCAGTAAGCCCGTAAGTCCATCCGAGGAGTAATTCCCTGTGAAAATAAAATTAAAATCGTTATCAAAATTAAGAATAAATCTTGAAAGTACATTTGAAGTTGCAAAAACATCCGAATTAGCAAATGCAGGGTCCGTCAGTAAAAATATTCTATCAATTCCAAAATCAAAAAGTTTCAAAAGAGTATCTTTAGCTTCTACAGGCGCCATTGAAACAGCATCAATTTCAAAACCATATTTATTCTTTAGTTCAACTGCATTCCCAATGGCAATTAGGTCCGATGGGTTAATGATATTTTCTTTAGACCTTTTAATTCTTTTTGATTCTTTATCAAACTCTATTTCTTTAGGTACTACCTTAACAAGCGTAATAATTTTCATATTAGTACCTCCAAAACTTGCGGTTTGTATCCATTTATAAAATATGATGCATTCATAACTTTCTTCCCTTCCAACTGCACCTCAATGACCTCGATATAACCATTACCTGTAGCAACAATAAAAAAATCTTTTCTTACTTCAACAATGGTCCCAGGCTTATGCTCGATTTGCAAGTCTATAATTGGAACAGTCTTAAAGATTTTCAATTTTTTTCCTCTAAAAGTTGTATATGCACCTATTCTTGTCAAGGCTCTCACTTTGTTGTGAATTGAAATTGCATCCTTTGACCAGTCGATTTTTTCCTCTTCGCTTGTTATTTTTTTTGCGTAGGTTCCTTTACCTTCCTGTGGAATAGGTAGACAAGTGCCACTCAAGCAACACTGAAGTGCCTCCTTAACAAGGGGAATACCTACCTCGTACACTTTTTCCAAAAAAGAGTAATAGTTGTCGTATAGTGATACCTCAAAATGTTTTTTCAAAATTATCTCACCCTGATCAAGTTTTTCGTTCATTTTCATTATTGTTACTGCAGATTGAGACACTCCATCCATAAGTTGTCTCTCAATCGGGCTTGCGCCTCTATAATATGGAAGGTCTGAGGGATGGACATTCAAGGGGCATTTTACTAATTCAAGCACTTCCTTAGGAATAATCTTTCCGAACGAGAACACTATATAAGCTTCAGGATTATGTAACTTAATATTAGTAATAGTTTCCTCATTAAAGTCTTCTATCTCCAAAACATCAATACTGTTTTCATCGGCAAATACTTTTACGGGATTTGGAGTTACTTTTGAGCCTCGTCCTCTTATTTTTGGTGGCAAAGTTACTATTAACTTTATATCAGGAATTAATGCTTTAGCAAATGGTATTGAAATGTCAGAGCCACTGAAAAAAACAATGTTCATTTTGATAGGTATCTTTCGATAAGTGGTTTTGGAAGTTCAAAACCTTCCTCAACCTCTAATTTTTCTATACTATCGACATAATCTGTAAAAATAATACCGTTCAAGTGGTCAGTCTCGTGTTGAAATACTCTTGCCTTGAGACCTTGTAGAATTTCTTCGTGCATTTTTCCATCCATATCCATATATCTAACAACAATTTCAGAAGGCCTTTCAACAATTCCATAGATTCCAGGCACAGATAAGCAACCTTCTTCTTCGGGTTCTAACTCTTTTCTCTTTTCTAAGATTTCGGGGTTAATTACTACTCCTTTGTCATCCTCAAGTTCATAAATGAAAAAAGAATACGTTACACCAACTTGAGTTGCAGCAAGACCAATACCTTTTGGGAAATTTGTCCTCATAGTTTCAAACATATCCTTAATGATTTTTTCCATCTCTTTATCAATTTTCGTAACCTTCTTTGCTTTTTTCCTCAAAACAGGATGTCCATAGGTATAAATTTTCATATTTCAATCGCTCCTTTTCTAATTATAACAGGAATTCCTGAAGTTACATCGACTACTGTTGACGGAAGACCTAACATTTCTATGTCGTGCTCGAATTCGACAAAAAGAATTCTATCTCCAAACGTTTTCAATACGTCATCCTTGGAAAGTAACGGTGGTTCATTTGAGATATTTGCACTTGTATTCAAAATTGGCATTTTTATGTATGCCATAAATTGTAATAGGTCAGTATACTTAGGAATTCTAACGCCCAAAGTTTCGCCTTTTTCATCAGGCTTTGTATAAAGTTTTTTCTGAGACCTCAAAATTATTGCAAGAGCTCCCGGAAAATACTTTTTCATAAGATCGAGTGCAGCATCAGAAATACCATAGGTATATTCATAAATTTGTTCAATCGAATACGCCAAAAGGTATAATGGTTTATCATAAGACCTGCCTTTCAAATCAAAAAGATTTTTAACAGCTAAATTATCAAGTCCATTAACACCAAGTCCCATAACTGTATCGGTTTTAAATGCTATTACGCCATGGTTATTGAGGTGCTCTACCACTCTGTCGTAATCAGTTTTCATATTTTTTCTCCATAGGCAAATCTCTCAAAGCCTGCAAGGTCTTTAACTATACTCACCTTCTTAAAGTATTTTTTCATTCCCGTTAAGACCATTTTTGCAATTGATGAGTCAATCTCAAAAATAACAAACGCACCTTCGCCTAGTAATTCAAAAGATTTCTTTATCAAATTAGGATATAATTTAAAGCCGTCAATACCTCCATCAAGGGCTTCGACAGGTTCATAAGGGAGATTTTTCAAATTCTCGCTTCTTACATACGGTGGATTTGAAACAATAAAATCGAACTTTTCGTCTGTCTCAAAATTCCTAAAATCAGCCAATTCTATTTTTAATCTATCAGAAACTTTGTGCCTTATAGCATTTTCTTTCGTTACACTAATTGCTTTATTAGAAATATCTATTGCATATCCTTTAAGATTCTTGCAATAGTAAAGGATAGATATTGCAATAACACCAGAGCCACATCCAATGTCAAGAAAAGACTTTTTATCACAGCCTTTTTTGATTGCAAGCTCAACGAGTGTTTCAGTTTCTGAACGAGGGATTAAGACGCCTTCCTCAATGTAAAAGTCAAGGGACATGAACTCTTTGTGTTTTAGTATGTACGGAAGTGGATATCCCTTTCTAATCTTTTCAAGGTATTCATTTATAAGAGAGATTTGATAATCCGTAAGTATTTCATTTTCCTTAAGATAGACTTTTTCTTTTTCGACTCCAAGAACATGAGACAATAGCATTAAACTCTGAAGATAATATTCATCACTAACTTCCTTTAAAGTTCTTATTGATTGAATAAAAGAATCTTTTACCGTCATGATTTTCCAAAATATTCCTCAAGCAGTTGTGCCCTTTCGTTTTCCATTAAGGCGTTTATTAATTCATCAAGGTTACCTTCCATAATCTCAGGTAGGTTATACAACGAGAGATTAATCCTGTGGTCGGTTACTCTACCCTGCGGAAAATTATAAGTTCTTATTCTCTCGTTTCTATTTCCACGACCGATTTGCGCTCGTCTTGCACTAGTAATCTCCTGCTCTTTCTGCTGCTCATATAAATCGAGAAGTCTTGCTCTTAATATCCTCATTGCCTTCATTTTGTTTTGCAATTGTGATCTTTCATCCTGGCATGTAACCATTATACCAGTTGGCTTGTGGATGATCCTTATTGCAGTTGCAACTTTCTGAACATTCTGTCCACCATGCCCACTTGCGTGAAACACATCAATTCTTAAATCATCTGGATTTATCTCAACATCGACTTCCTCTGCTTCAGGTAATACTGCTACAGTTGCAGTCGAAGTATGAATCCTTCCAGAAGCTTCCGTTTCAGGCACTCTTTGAACTCTATGGACTCCACTTTCGTACTTTAAATGTTTGTAAACATCCTTTCCAGATACTGAGAAAACTATTTCTTTAAAACCACCGAGGTCTGTTTCATGTGAGTCAAGGATCTCTACTTTAAAACCCTTTCTGTCTGCATAACCAAGATACATTTTGTACAAATCTTTTGCAAAGAGAGCAGCCTCCTCTCCGCCTACACCTGCACGAATCTCCATTATGATGTTTTTACCCTCGTACGGATCTTTGGGTATCAAAAGAATTTTAAGGTCGTTTAAAATCCTTTCTTTTTCATTTTGAAGTCTTTCAAGTTCACCTTCTGATAGCTCCCTTATCTCCTCATCCTCAGACTCAAGCAATTCTTGTACATCCTTTATTTCAGATTCGACTTTCTTATAAGCCATATACAAATTTACAATTGGCTCAATTTCTTTATACTCTATTGAATACTTTTTAAAAAGTTCTGGATTGGAAATCACTGAAGAATCAGACAAGAGCCGAGAAAGTTCGTTGTATCTTTCAATAGTTTTTTCAAGTTTATCAATCATCCTTACCACCCTTTACATAGTGATGCAGTTTACACCGTGCCTCATAAGATTCACTTGCTCCGATCATAATAACAGGATCATTATAGGATGCAGGTTCACCATTTATAAGCCTCTGTGTCATTGTAGCATCTTCACCACAAACGGTGCAAATTGCATGGAGTTTTAAAACTTCATCTGCTATTGCCATAATATAAGGCATTGGGCCAAAAGGTTCTCCCCTAAAGTCCATATCCAGTCCTGCAACTATTACCCTTTTACCAGATTTTGCAATTTTTCGTAAAGCATCAACAATTTCTGTATCAAAGAATTGTGCTTCGTCAATCCCTATAACCTCTGTATCTTCTTCTATTCTCTCTAACAATTCTTTTGTTGAAGAAACCGGCAAAGCCTCAACCTTTTCTCCTGCATGGGAGACAACTTCCACAACAGAATAACGAGTGTCAATAGAAGGCTTAAAGACCTGTACCTTTTGCCTTGCAATCTTTGCCCTCTTTATCCTTCTAATAAGCTCTTCGCTCTTCCCTGAAAACATACATCCTGTAACTACTTCGATTTTTCCAATTTTACCTTTCATCTGGCACTATGCTCCTTAAAAGTTCTTCATTTGATCTTGTCTGTTTAAGCATCTCAATAAGTCTTTCAAGTGCTTCCCCTGGTTCAAGAGAACTTATGAATTTTCTAAGAGTTAGGATTCTCTTGTACTCGTCCTCACTATAAAGAAGTTCTTCTCTTCTTGTTCCAGACTTCTTTATATCAATTGCAGGGAAAATTCTTTCTTCTGCTAATTCTCTATCAAGCACTATTTCCATATTGCCGGTTCCTTTAAACTCTTCATAAATAACCTGGTCCAATTTTGAACCTGTATCAATAAGAGCAGTTGCAAGAATTGTAAGACTGCCACCGTTCATAATGCTTCTTGCAGCACCCAAAAACTTTTTAGGTCCCCTTATCGCAGCAGGATCAAGACCACCAGAAAGTGTTTTACCACTCGAAGAAGATAGAAGGTTATAAGCACGAGTTAGTCTTGTTATACCGTCAAGCAAAATCATAACATCTTTTCCAATTTCAACAAGTCTTTTTGCCTTTTCGAGGGCAAGTTCAACAACTCTTATGTGGTTTTCTGGAGGTTGGTCAAAGGTGGAACTTACAACTTCTGCAGCAACTGAATTTTTCATATCAGTAACTTCTTCTGGTCTCTCGTCAATGAGAAGAATCATAAGGTAAATTTCAGGATGATTTTTTACAACACTTTTTGCAATTTCCTTCATTAAGGTCGTTTTACCTGCTTTCGGTGCAGATACAATAAGTCCTCTCTGACCTTTTCCAAGAGGAGCAATAAGATCTATTACTCTCAAAGCAATATTACAACCAGGCGTTTCAAGAACAATTCGTTCGGTTGGGTAATAGGGTGTTAAATTTTCAAAAATAGGACGCTTAAGAAAACCTGTTACTTTTATTCCGTTTATTGTATCAACATTTACGAGTGCCGGGTACCTTTCTCCCTCTTTTTGTGGCCTTTGAACTGGACCAGAAACAACATCTCCTGTTCTTAAGCCATACTTTCTAATTAATGGTGGTGAAACATAAATATCGGTGAAGGATGGAAAATAATTTGCCCTCAAAAATCCATACCCATCTGGGTGTGCTTCAAACAAGCCTTTGAAATACAATTGTGGTTCATTTTCGACCTTAACATAAGCGCTTTCTCCCTGCGCTCTTGAAGTATTAAGAAGTTCTTGTAAATTCTCTTCTTTTTCCTCTCTTGGTTTTTTATGCTCTTCTTTTGGTGCAATGCTTTCGGTCTTCCTTGCGTTTTTTACTGTTTCTCTTGCAACTTCTTCTTTCTCATTTTTTGTTGAAGACCCTTGTTTGAGTTGTTGAATCTGCTTGTATAATTCACTTACAAGTTCGTCTTTCCTGTAATGAGAGTAGTTCTTTAACTTCACTATCTGGGCAACCTTGTATAATTCCCTTGCTGTCATTGCATTTAAATCACTTTCAGTCAAATTTAAAATTTCGTCCATCTAGTTGATGCCTCCTTATATTTTTAATGAATTTTGAATTTCTTCTTTTAATGTGTTTATCTTATTTTTAAATTCACTATCAATGGATAATAGCTTATCATTTGTATCAGAAACAAATTTATCGTCTTTAATTGCTTGAAGATTTATAATAACATTTGCCTTTGCGCCTTCGAATGCAGAATCAATAAAACATAACGCACTCCATAAATCAGAGATAGCCGATTTTGGGCAAAAATCCATCGCCTTCTCAAGCAGGTACTGTTTTTTATAGATTGTGTCTATAACCTCAAGAGGAACTAATGCAGCTCCAATAAGGGCATCCTGCATTAACTTCTTTCTCTTTTCTTTTTCCTCGTCTGTATCTTTAGGAAGTTTTAGCACCTCCATAAACTTATTGAATGCTTCGGCATCTTTAGAAGAAAGTTCGAGCAGTAAAAATGCTGTCTCTTTTGCATCGTTAATTAAAGTTTCAATCTCATCGTTTGGATTCTTCTTTTGATATATGCCCATTACCATAGATACAAGAGAAAACCCAAAAGATGCAACAATAGAAGATGCACTTCCACCTCCAGGCGTGGAAGATGAGGATGCAAGTTCATTTACAAATTCTTTTAAGGGTAAATTAGAGTACATAAACCACCTCGCTTGAGTCTAAACATGAATATATAAAAATAAAACCAATTGGGCTACCTTTATATAATAGTATAAATTTGATTTTAGTCAAGAAGAAAACGAAGATACAAAAACTCTATGTTTCGATTAAAATATAGGTGATGAAAGATTTAATAGAAAAAGTCCTGAAAACAATAAATAAATATAATTTGATTAGTCCAAAAGATAGAGTACTTTTAGCAGTTTCTGGCGGAATAGATTCAATGACTATGCTGCATATATTCAATAGAATTAAGGGCACCCTCGATATCGAGATTGGGGTTGCTTCTTTTAATCACGGAATAAGAACTGAAGGGAAGGAAGAAGTTGCTCTTGTTAAACAATTTGCAGAAAGTCTTGGTGAACCCTTCTTTTATGGAGAAGGCGATGCCCTTAAAGTACAAAAAGAAACCAAAAGAAACCTTGAAGATGTTGCAAGAGAATTGAGATTCAATTTCCTAAATAGGATTAAAGAAAACGAACATTTTAACAAAATCGCATTAGCGCACAATAAAAATGATTTTGCTGAAACTTTCCTCATGCATCTTTTCAAAGGAGCAGGGCTTAAAGGTTTAACGAGTATGCTTCGTAATGAAAACAACATTATAAGGCCACTTATTGAGGTCACAAGAGAAGAAATAGAGCATTATGCAAAAGAATATAGAATTCCTTATGTAGTAGATCTCACCAACTATAACCTATCATATGAGAGAAATAGATTAAGATATCAGATAATCCCTCTAATAAAATCTGTTTATGGGCAGTTGATTGATACAGTTATGAACTTTGGAGAAATTGCACTACGAGAAGATGAATTTCTTGATAAAGTTGCAACAATCGAACTTCAAGGAATTAGAATACAAAATGAAGAATATTCGTTGAAATTATTTGAAGTACTACCTCTATCGATCAAGCGACGTATTTTAATGAAGATTTTAGGAGATGCATCATCGTTTGAAAGAGTAGAAAACATTTTGCAGTTTATGGAGGGCTCTCAAAGGAAAATAAGTATTGGAGAAGATTTATATATTACAAAAACCAAAAACACATTTTTCATCGAGCATGGAACTCCTTTTGCAATTGATTCATGTTATGTGCTATCAGTTCCGGGTAAAACTGTTATCCCCGAGAGTGGTATCGAAATAGTTTCGGAAGTTGTTGAACCAGATTATAAATTTAACTTAAAGGACAAAAACATCGCTATCTTTGATATGGATCAATTAAAGTTTCCGCTTATGGTAAGATTTAGAAGAGAGGGGGATATCGTAGAAATTGAAAATGGACATAAGAAACTTCAGGACATATTTGTTGATATGAAAGTAAGAAGGGATTTAAGATACAAAATACCAATCCTTGTAGATAACGAAGGAAAAATTCTATGGGTAGTCTCCGTAAAGAGAAGTTCAATAGCAAAAGTAAACGAAAGTACAAAGAAAGCGCTTCTTTTAAGAATAGTTCCAATAAAATAAAATTTATGATATAATTGTTGTATGCATGAAGATATTGAAGAGATTCTCGTATCAGAGAGTGAAATAAAGAAAAGAGTGAAAGAGTTAGGAGAAGAGATTTCCAAAGATTATAAAGGGAAATTTCCTCTCTTCGTATGTATTTTGAGAGGAGCATTTGTTTTTCTTGCTGACCTCGTTAGAAATGTCGATATTCCCATTTCTGTCGATTTTATGGCTATTTCAAGTTATGGTGGCAAAACAGAATCAAGCGGACAGGTAAAAATCTTAAAAGACCTCGACACACCAATTGAGGATAGACATGTTCTCATTATAGAAGACATAGTGGACACAGGACTTACTATGGATGCCGTTACGAGATTGCTCAAGACAAGAAAGCCAAAAAGTATAAAGATTTGTACGCTTCTTGATAAAGTAGAAAGACGAATTATTAATGTTAAAGTCGATTATTATGGCTTTAGAATTCCAAATAGTTTTGTTGTTGGTTACGGGCTTGACTATGAAGAAAAATATCGAAATTTGCCTTATATAGGCATCTTAAAAGAAAGAGTATACAAGGGAGGTAAATAATTTAAATGGCACCAAAAAATAATAACAATCTAAAAAATACATTAGTAAGAGAAGCAATAGGATGGGTTCTTTTAATTGTTGTTTTGTTCTTTGCTTCTAAATTTTTAATTAATGGCGGCAATTCAGCACCAGAAACTATTCCTTACTCACAATTCTTGAGTTATATCGATCAAAAGGAATTTACCAGCGTAATTATAAAGCCACAGGACAGCTTAACATCAGTTTTGATAGGAACACTTAAAAATGGGAAGCAGGTTCAGGCGAGATCTCTTTCATTTTCCACAGTCCTTGAGGACAAGCTCGCCCAATCTGGAATAACTTATGATATTCAGCCATCGAGTTCGATCTTTACAACCCTTTTATGGAACATAGTCCCATGGATTGTAACTATGCTTATATGGTGGTTTTTAATGCAGAGAATGCTTGGTGGTGCTTCTTCTTCATCCAATCAAGCGTTCAGTTTTGGAAAAAGCAAGGCAAAACTTTTCTTAGACAACAAACCACAAATAACATTTAAAGATGTAGCAGGGGCAGATGAAGTTAAAGAAGAAGTTAAGGAAATAATAGAGTTCCTTAAAAACCCGAGGAAGTTTACAAAATATGGAGCAAAAATTCCAAAGGGAGTTCTCTTGGTTGGACCTCCAGGATGTGGTAAAACGCTCATTGCAAAAGCAATTGCAGGTGAAGCAGACGTTCCATTCTTCTCTGTTTCTGGTTCTGAATTTGTTGAAATGTTTGTTGGAGTCGGTGCTTCACGTGTAAGGGATCTTTTTGACCAGGCAAGAAAATACGCTCCATGCATAGTCTTCATTGACGAAATTGATGCTGTGGGAAGATATAGAGGAGCAGGCATTGGTGGTGGGCATGATGAAAGAGAGCAAACATTGAACCAACTTCTCGTAGAGATGGATGGTTTCGACCCACATACAGGAATTATCGTAATCGCTGCAACAAATAGACCTGATATCCTCGATCCTGCTCTTTTAAGACCAGGGAGATTTGATAGAAGAATCGTTGTTGGTCTTCCAGACACAAAGGAAAGAGAAGAAATTTTGAAACTGCATGCGAGAGGTAAGCCCCTTGCAGAAGATGTAAACCTTACAGCAATTGCCCAGCAAACAGCAGGTTTTACAGGAGCCGATCTTGAAAATCTTCTTAACGAAGCAGCCCTTATTGCAGTGAGAAAAGGGCAGGAAAAAATAACCCAGAAAGAAATTGAAGAGGCAATAGACAAGATAATAGCAGGACCAGAAAAGAAGTCGCTTGTTCTATCCGACGAAGAGAAAAAAATCGTTTGCTTCCACGAAACTGGACATGCAATTGTTACAACTGCACTTCCCTCTGGCGATGTAGTCCATAGAATTTCAATAGTTTCAAGAGGTATGGCTCTTGGATATAATGTGCAACTTCCAGAAAAAGATAGGTATCTCCAGAAGAAGAGTGAACTTATAAATAAGATTGCAGCACTTTTAGGTGGACGTGCAGCAGAAGAAATTTTTATAGGAGAAGTTTCTACAGGTGCTGCAAACGATCTTGAAAGAGCAACAGATATTGCAAGAAAAATGGTTCGTGCATATGGTATGTCAGAGAAACTCGGGCCTCTAACATTTGGCAAGCAAGAAGAACTTATATTCCTTGGAAAGGAACTCGGAGAACAAAGAAACTATAGCGAAAGGACCGCAGATCTTATTGACGCAGAAGTTAAGCGGTTTGTAGAACTTGCATACAACAAAGCAAAAAAGGTTATAGAAGCAAACAAAGACCTCGTATTTGAAATAGTTGAAGTTCTTAAAGAAAAAGAAACACTTCAAGGTGATGAACTTAAGAACTACCTCTCAAGAGTTAGAAAAGAAGCAGAACTTAATCTTGAAAGCGTTTGAGGTTCTCTATAGACACTTTGGAAGGCAGAATTGGTGGCCTGCGGAAACTCCTTTTGAAGTAATTGTTGGAGCAATTTTAACTCAACAGACTACATGGAAAAATGTTGAGAAAGTGATTTCAAGATTAAAAGGGCTTGGGGTTTTAAATCCTCTTGCCCTTTATAATTTGAGAGTTGACGAACTTGCACAACTTATAAAAGAATCGGGATTCTATAGATTAAAAGCAAAAAGGTTAAAGAACTTCCTTAAATACTTCAAACAGTACAATTTTGATCTCGAACAACTGAAAAAGAAAAGCTTACAGGAGTTAAGAGAGGAATTGCTTAATATCGACGGCATTGGCAAAGAAACGGCTGACTCAATTTTACTTTATGCGCTTGATAAGCCAATTTTTGTCGTAGATAACTATACAAAAAGATTCGGCTATAGGTTTGGAATATTGAAAAAAGACTTAAAATACGATGATATAAGGAATATTTTTGAGGAAACTCTAAAAGGTAAAGCAATCAATGAAACCATTGATAATTTTAAAGAGATGCACGCTTTGATTGTAGAATTAGGCAAAAATTTTTGCAAAAAGAAACCGGACTGTTCCTCTTGTCCGCTCATAAACGATTGCGAAAGGAAGGGTTAGAAAATGAGTACAGTTAGAATTGTTGAACAAAAAGATTATGAACTTGATACTTTAAAAGAGAAATTATTGGAAGTCCTGGACTGGTTAAATTTTAACGAAATTAAAGATAAAAAAATTGTTGTTTTCTTTGATAATATACTCCCAAATATTAATCTTTTAAAAGCATTAAACAATATTTTAGTTGATAAAGGTGCAAAAACTGTCGAATTTGGAACATCAATTATTTTGCCTAACCAAAATGAGCTTTGGCCTCTTTTCGAAGCACAAGGTCTAAAATTCCATGATTTTAGAAATGAACCATACGAGGAGTTTGAGGTAGATTTAAAGGCTAAAAAAACACAGCATTTTTTAGGCTACCAAATTTTATCTCCGGGGCAGTATCAGATGGAAAAATCTTTTGAAAAGTCGGATGTCTTCAAAGTTAGGACACTTAAAAAAGTCTTCATTCCAGAAACCGTTGCTGAAAGTGATTACATAGTTCCTGTGGTTAAATTAAAAGATTCCCCAGTAAGCAAGATTGGCGGCTTTCTAAATTCATTACTATATTTGGTTCCAACAAATTTGAGATCAGAAATATTCCTTAAAATACTTTCCGCAAAATTTGGGGATGCATTGCTCGATGTATACGGTGTAATTAAAAATTCCATTCTTTTTGGTGTTGTGGACGCAGTAGAAGGAGAACTAACAAATAGTGAAGAAGATAAATTCGGACTTCTTATGTCATCAAAAGATCTTCTTGCGCTGGACTCTGTAATTTCAGTCCTTATTGGATTCCGTTCATCAGATATAGAAACGAACAAATTAGGATCAATTTACGACCTCGGGCATGGACTTTTAAAGGAAGTGGTAATTGATGGAATAGATTTCCTCAAATTGAGAAAAGAACTTGTTAGGAAGATGAATTTTTCAAAATTTTACGAAAGAAAGTCCTTTCCTACAATAAGGGAGCAGGATAGAGAGTTTGACTATCTCGGTCTATACTGCCCCACTGGTGCAATCGAAAAATTAAACTCAAAATATAGCATAAACAAGTCAAAATGTATTAAATGTAACTTTTGCATCGAATTAGCACCAAAATTATTTAATACATAAACTTATTAGGAACTTAGTGATATATAAAAATAAACAGAATATCCGTAAGTATTATTTCAAGGATAGTAATTGGGGCAACCTTTTTAATGTATTCTCCCCAGCTCACTTCAATTCCAGCATTCCTCAATATAGAAAGTCCAACAACATTTGCAGATGCTCCAATAGGAGTTAGATTACCTCCGACATCCGTTCCGAACGATGTAATGAGTCCCATAGAAAGCAAACTTACTGGAACTTTTCTAGCAAGTGCCTTTAAAAGAGGAACCATAGAAGCTGCAAAGGGAACATTATCAATAAATCCAGATAGGATTGAAGAGGTCCAAAGTCAGACATTCTTTGTTATTAAAGCGCTGCCTTTAACAAAAGAGACAACAACATTTGATAAAGATTGGATTACACCCGTAACTTCAAGAGCACCGATAATTATAAACAATGTTGCAAAAAATACGATTACTTCCCAATCAATCTTTTCCCATACATCTCCTACTCTATGGCCATTTAATACAAGGACAATCGTTGCACCTATTATTCCAACATGCCCAACAGTTATTCCAATTTTCTCATGAATTATCAGCAACAAAATTGTAAACAAAAAACTAAAAATACCAGAATAAAACATATGGATATTTTTAATGCTTTCAGACGGAACGATTGAGTTTACATAATTGGTATCAAGTGTTTTTGCTTTTAAAAAATTATTCCTATTAGTAAAATAAAACAAGTATGCGTTTAAAATAAGTAACACAAAAACCAAAGGTGCCAAATGAGTAATATATTAGGCAAGTGTTATACCTAACCCAGTTCCAAGAATTACATTAGGTGGGTCGCCCATAAGTGTAGAGCTTCCACCAAGGTTTGCAGAAGCAATTTGAGATAATACAAACGGTACAGGATCCATATTAAGTTTCTTTGCAGTCTGGATACTCAACGAAGCCATGAAGAGCATTACTGTTATACTATCCATAAAAGCAGCCATCATACCCGTCACGATAGCTAAACTTATAAAGACGGTCATAGGTTTACCTTTTGAGAGTTTTATCACATAAGCACTTAGAAAATCAAAGAACCCACTTTCAACAAGTACACGCACAAGGATAAACATGCCAAGTATAAGACCCATTGCTTCCCAGTTTATAAGGGAAACAACCTGTGTATCTTTAAGTATTCCAAGTATAAATAGAAGTACTGCGCCAGCTAATGTTACTATGGTTCTTGGCAATAAGTCAGCAATTATCAAAGCGTAGACAAAAACAAATATTAAAATAGATGTTAAAGCATGATTATTCATTTTAACCTCCTATACTAATCGCAAATCAGAAGTAATGGCTTTGGTAGGAAAGCTATGAGTAATTTCAAAGTCGAGTCTAATGAAAACGGCTTAAATATAGTTCTAAGTTTGTAAGATGGTCTTGGCGAACCTCTCGATCCTATAATGATATCGGAGAAAGACGATCTTCTTAAAATCGAATTTATTTCGCTTTCTTCTGCATAAGTTATCGTAAAATCTATATGGAAATTACTTAAAAGTTCTTTTACACGCTCTGCAATTTTCTCTTTTGGTTCTCTTAAAATTAGTGCTTCGACCTCAGAATCCCAAAAAGATGCAAGTTTACCAACTTCAATTGTTGCAATCTCGGAATACTTACTCCCTGTTGTAGGGTGTAAAATCTTTGGCGACCTCTTTATTTCGAGATGCTCGTTTAAAAGTAAAACAGGAATATGTGAGTTGATTAGGAGTCTGTATGTTGTCCCACCTATTTTTATCTTATTTACGCTTATTCCCGCATGAGTTTCGAGAACTATAAGATCTACTCCTTTTCTCTTTGCATAACTCAAAAGAACAGAAACGGGATCTCCTTCAATTACCTCTGTTTGAAATTTTGCTTTTTTCTCCTCCAAAAGTAATTCAAGACGGTTCAAAGTTTCCTCTGCAAGAGACTTCATTTCCCTAAAGACTGTTTTTGTATAATAACCAGAAAAAGGACCAAGATTTACAACACTTAGTAAATACAAAGTAGAGTCAGGGAAAAGATTGTAAGTATACTCAACAACATCGTCCATAACTTCAGAGTTATCAACAAGAATCAAAATTTTCTTATACATTTCTAAAGCCTCCTTCTATACAATTTTAGCAAAGTTAAAATTTTTTGCAATTTTTTTTTCAAAATAACTGCTATAATATATTTAGGAAAATTAATAAATCTGAGGTGGAAAAAGTGAAAAGCGGAATTGTTACAATTTTAGGAAGACCAAATGTAGGAAAATCTACCCTTTTGAATTACATTGTCCAGAGAAAGATCTCAATAGTAACGCCAAAACCTCAAACAACACGATTTAGAATTTTAGGCGTTAAAAACCTAAAAGATGCACAGATTGTATTTGCAGATACACCTGGTTTTCACCTTGCAAAAAGTGCATTGAACAAATATATGGTGAATGTGGCTTTGAAAAGCCTCGAAGGTGCAGATGTTGTTTATCTTATGGTTGAGGTAAATGACTATATTGGAGAAGAATACCCGGAACTGCTAAAGCACCTAAAGGGTCTCACAATTCCCGTTTTTCTTATCATCAATAAGATTGACATGTATAAAGAAGAAGACATCAATAAAACAGAGGAAGTTTTTAGAAGTCTTTATGATTTTAAGGAGGTTTTTAGAATTTCAGCGCTTACCGGAAAGAATGTGGACGCATTAATTGAAAAAACTGTTGAGTATCTTCCTGAAGGACCTACATACTTCGACGAAGGAGAAGTTACAGATTTGCCGTTTAATCTCCAGGTTGCAGAACTTATAAGAGAAAAACTATACCTTCTTTTGAGACAGGAGTTACCTTACGAGACCGCTGTTACCGTTGAAGAAGTAAAGGAAAGAGAAAACGGTGTTCTTTATATTAGCGCTATAATCCATGTTGCAAAAGAATCCCAGAAAGGCATAGTAATCGGTGCAAATGGCTCTATGATTAAAAAAATCGGAACAGCAACGCGCCTTGAACTTCAAGAGATCCTTAAAAAGCCAGTTTTCCTTGAATTACAAGTTAAAGTGGAAGAAGACTGGCCTAAATTAGAGAGTAAACTTAAGAAATTAGGATATATAATTGAATAAAAAGGAGGTCGTGATGGGTATCGAAGAGAATTTAAAATCTTTAGGATTAACCTTACCAAAACCAACAAAAACTCTTGGAAGTTATGTTCCCGTTGTAGTCACAAACTCGAAACTTCTTTTTTTCTCGGGCGTAATCCCAGTTGAAAATGGTGAGGTAATAAAAGGAAAATTCGGAAGAGAACTAAAATTAGAAGATGCAAAAAAACCTGCTCAATTGATAGTTCTCTCAATCCTTGCAAATATAAAAGAAGTAACAAACGATTTTGCCAAAGTAAAACAAATTGTAAAGATTGAAGGGTTTGTAAATGCAACAGATGACTTCGAAGACCATCCTAAGGTAATGAATGAAGTTTCTAATCTCCTCGTAAGTGTATTCGGAGAAAAGGGAAAACACTCGCGCATTGCTATAGGCGTTAATTCACTGCCAATGGGTGCTTGTCTTGAGGTTTCCGGCATTATTGAATTAGAGTAAAGGAATAACAAGCACTGGGATTTTAGAAAGCCTTATAACATTTTGAACAGTGCTTCCTATTAGTGTTGGAGTAAATCCTGCTCCAGTAGATGCTATTACTATTAACTGGGCTTTTTCTTCTTCAGAAATTGAAACAATTACTTTGGATGGAATTCCAAATTCTACCCTTGATGTTACCTTCAAGCCGTTTTCTTCAAGTTCCTCTTTTATATATTTCATTCGTTCAAAGTTTCTCTTTCTATACTCCTCAATCTCGAGTTTTGAAGAACTTCTGGAAGTAAATTCCTCATATTCAAGTACATTTACTACGACAACTTCTTTTAAACCAAAATTCTTAAGTTTAACGATGTAAGGAACAACTTGTTCACTGAACTTAGAAAAATCAAATGGAAATACGACTTTTTCAACCATTTCACCCTCCTATTTAACCAAAATTAATCCCAATGTCCCCAAAATAATGCAGTATATTGAAAAGACATAAAATTTGGTCTTCTTAATGAGAGGGAAAAATATCCAAAGGCTTATTAATCCTACAACAAAAGAAACCAGGACGCCCACAAAAAGGTCTGTAACAGTAAAGCCCGAAAAATTCATTTTTCTAACCTCAAGAAGAGAGGCACCAAATATTACAGGGATTGCTACAAGAAATGAAAATTTAGAAGCGCTTTCCCTGTCCATTCCAGAAACAATTCCTCCAGTTATTGTGGAGCCTGATCGGGAAATACCAGGAGGGAGCGCTAAAATTTGAAAAACTCCAACAATTAGCGCATCCAATGCCGTGATATTTTCAAGTGTTTTCCTTGATTTTTCAGATAAAATACTTCCAATAATGAGAAGTATTGCATTAATAAAAAATAGATAAGAAACGGTCCTTGGGTTAGAAAACAAAAGATCAACCTTATCAGATAATAAAACTCCTGCAACTCCAGCAGGAATTACAGCAATAATAATAAAAACAAATAATCTTAAGTAAAATTGCTCTTCCTGAGTTCTCCTACTTCTAAATATTGAGAAGACACCTTTCAACAGTCCCCAAACTTCTCTGTAAAAGTAAACCAAGAGCGAAAGCAAAGTTCCAGCATGAAGCCCCATTGTAAAAGCAAGATTGGGAGGGTTAAGATGAAATAATGCTGGAATTACAACAAGATGTCCCGATGAACTTACCGGTAAAAATTCTGTAGCACCCTGGATTATTCCAAGTATAATTGATTCAGTTAATCTATTCATTTTTTGCCTCCATTGAATTTTAGCACAAACTATTTAAAAATAAAAGGTTTAAGAGTATAATTAATTGGAGGTGGGATATGAAAAAGATAGCAGTTTTGATTGAAGACAATTTTAATGAGTTCGAGTTGATTTATCCTTACTACAGGCTTAAAGAAGAAGGCTTCCAATCGGTTCTTGTAGGTCCGCAAGTGAAAACTTACCGCTCGAAAGTGGGGCTTGAGATGAAGGCTGAAGCATCTATTGATGAAATAAACTTTGAGGAGTTTGACGGAGTCATAGTTCCTGGAGGATACGCGCCGGACTTGCTCAGAAGAAATGAAAAAGTACTTGCTTTTGTAAGGAGGATGTTTGAATCCAACAAACTTGTTGGAGCAATTTGCCATGCAGGTTGGGTTCTAATCTCAGCAAAAATCGTAAATGGAATTACAATGACTTGTTTCTACTCGATAAAAGACGATGTAAAGAATGCAGGCGCAAAATATGTCGACGAAAGTGTAGTTGTTGATAACAATTTAATAACATCGAGACAACCTTCTGATTTACCAGACTTTATGAGAGAAATAATCAAGTTTTTGAAAAAATGAGTGAAATTTTTGTTAGTGTTATAGAAGGAACAAAAATAAAAGTAATTAAGGGCGACATCACCGAAGAAAATGTCGACGCAATAGTAAACGCTGCAAATTCTTATCTGTCTCATGGAGGTGGCGTTGCCCTTGCTATTGTAAGAAAAGGTGGGAGAGAGATTCAAGAAGATAGCGACAAAATCGTAGAAGAAAGAGGTCTAATACCCGTTGGAGAAGCTGTAATTACAAAAGGGTACCAATTAAAAGCAAAATATGTAATCCATACTGTTGGACCAAGATTTGGCGAAGGTAATGAAGAAGAGAAACTAAGGAATGCGATACGAAGTGTTCTCAAATTAGCAAAAGAATACGGCATAAAGTCTATTTCAATTCCTGCGGTAAGTTGTGGAATTTTTGGGTTTCCAAAAGACAAAGGAACGAAAATTATAGCAGATGAAGTGCTAAAGTTTATAAAAGAAAATAAAGGAGTATTAGAAGAGGTTCATTTTATAGGTATCGACGAAGAGATAACAAATCTTTTTAAAGAGGCTTTAGTCAATGGTTGAAATTTATACTGATGGCGCAAGCAGAGGAAATCCAGGAGAATCTGCGGTTTCCTCTGTATTTGTGCTGGACAATAAAGTCCTCTTGGTGTTCAGTGAATACATAGGGTTTGCTACAAATAATGTTGCGGAGTACACGGCAATTTTAAAAAGCTTAGAGAAAGCAAAGGAAAGAAATTTCAAAAGAATTAAAGTCTTCTCTGATTCACTTCTTGTCGTTTCCCAATTAAATGGAAGATACAAAGTCAAATCAAAAGACCTAATGCCATACTTTACATCAATAAAAAATATCCTAAATGAGTTCGAAAATATTTCTTTCGAACATGTCCCAAGAGAATCAAAATACACAAAAATTGCTGACTATCTCTGTACTTTAATACTAGGTCCTAAATAAAATTCACGGAAAAACATATTCAATTGTGATCTTCTTCTGCTTGTCATCCCATGATACTGTGCAGCCAATCTGTTCAGCAACAAAACGAAGCGGGACCATAGTTCTATCGTTTATTATTAAAGGTTTAACGAGCGGATTAGACGGATCAATTGGAACTTCAATTCCATTAACTTTTGCAATATTATTTCCTATTTGAAGACTTATTGATTTATTATTTATGTTTATCGTTACTATTTTATTAACTGCATCCCAACCTATACTTCCTCCTAATTTTTCTACTATTGCTCTTATGGGAACGACGGTTCTATTCCACCCTGATATAATGACCGGGGCAGTCCCTCTCCCAGGATCAATTTCTTCAGCAACACCATTTACGTACATAATAGGATTCCCGACTTCAAGGACTATCGTTAATTTTAACTTGCCAGTGAATTTAATATTCTTCTGGATAGTGGTCTCTTCACCAGTTTTTGCTTTAGATACTACTATTAAATTTGTTTGGTAACTTGAGAGCGTTAACTTATATGTGAAACTTCCATCACTTTGAACAGAAACCGGCATACCATTTACATAAACTGTGCAACCAGGCGTTGTTTTGCCTGTAACTGTAATCGTTTGGACTGAAGTCGAAAAGTTATCAGGTATATTTACAGTAAGCAAGGGTGTAACGGTTATTCCACCAGGAAAGATATTTTCAAATTGTTTTACTTCATCCGTAACAGCAGAGTAATTAGCTTCCGTAATTTGTAATACAGCACTTCCAATATTTAGACCTTTAAAAGAAAGATAGCCAATTTTAGATGTATTTAATAGATAATTCTCTTTTGGGAATTCAATCATTACTGTAATGCCATTATCAATCTCTTTAGTAAGTATAAGTGCGTTACTAAATTGAGATTCCGTTTTAAAACTATCAAATGCAACCTTATTTTTATCAAATATTAAATCAAAAGCAATTCCCCTTATACCCGAAGGGTTTTTAATATAAAGTGGAAGCAGGATGTTTCCTCCAACTTGAACCGAACCTTCATCAATAAAAATCCCAGGTTGCAAATTGGAAGTAACGCTTATTATAGAATTAGATATCATTGAGTATTTAAGATTTGAGGAAGTTACCTTAAAAATAACCTGTGTTGAGTCACCATCTTTTGCATCTTTACTTTCTACAAGAACCCTTACTCTTTTAGAAGTATTTGGAAGAAGCACGAAAGTGTTACTTGAATCAAAAATGGTATATTTAAACGAGTTTGCATTTGTTAAACTTACAGAATATATATAAGAGTCAGTCTTTAACCCAGTGTTAGTGACAGTGAAATAAATGTTTACAAAGTCTGAATGAGAAATGCTTGCTTCTTCGGGGAATGAATTAACGGAAAAGGAATAATCAAGATATTGCTTTTTTACCTCAAAAACCCAGACAATATTATGAAAGGCGTCAGATGCAATAATGTGTGAATTCTCAATCTCAATTGAAGTAATACCAGGATAGTTAGGCTCAGTTTCAAATAAAGGTGCGCCATTATTCGTGAATACTGTTATCTTACCATTCTCAGTATTTGCAATATAAACATTATCATCTTTGTCAATGTCAATATCTTCAGGAATATATAGTTTAAAATTTCCTTTTCCGGAACCGCCAAACTTCATAAGTTCTTTGAATGTTGAATCATACACATGCACCATATTATCATCAAGGGATGTAATAAAGGCTTTTCCTTTTGAATCAAAAGCAATCCCTGAAGGGAACTTACATACGCTAAAATTACCAACAATTTTAAAATTGCTATCCAGTTTTAGCACCTGACCATTGTCCTGTGAAGTTACCCAGTAATAACCGTTAAAAAGCAAAATTTTCTTTAGCAAACCAAAATTTGCATTAAGGATGTTTTGTTTGAAAGCTCCTGTTGAACTAAAAACAAGAATTTGATTGTTGCCAATAGCAAGAATGTTTCCTTTTTTGTCGGAATATATCGATGTTAAAGAAGGTAGGCTTTGACTTCCAATTTTCGTTATTCTAAGAATAAGAGTCCCATCAGAACCAAATTTCAGAATTTCACTCTGGTCAAGGTTGCCTCTGTTAAGAACCCAGGTATAACCGTTTTCATCAAGAGTTGCACCGACTGGATTTAGCAAAATACCCTTGCTTGAATCTCTCACAAAGTCTTTTTTGCTTACGAAATATCCTGAGGTATTAAATACTGAAAGCCTTGTTATAAGAGGATAGCCAAATGGCGCATCAGAGTTGGATTGTAAATAGAAGAAATAGCCAGAATCAAAAACATAAAGAGAGTTAGTCGAAGAAACAGCAATACCAGCAGGTGTAAGAAAAGCACCATCTGGAATAGATGATGTGCTATTTGAAAGACTGCCAAAAGAGTTTACAAGTTTGCAATTAGTATCGAATACAAAAATTTTGGGGTTGCTTGAAGAGTTTGGATTTAGCCCTCTATCGACAACATACAGATATCCTTTAGAGTCGGTTGCAGAGTCTGAAGGAAAAGTTAACACATCATCTCCAAAAGCCTTTACTAAATTAAGGTCCAAATCAAAAACGTAAATTTTTTTCTCTTTACCTGAAATGGCAAAAATGTTTCCTTTAGTATTAGAAGAAAGCCCTAAAGGAGTGGCTATATTGATAGAACTTAATATTTTTCCATTGGAATCGAGTTTAAATAAAGTATTCGAAAAGTAGTCAGAAACAAATATATAATTTGAAACAACAGTAACTCCTATAGGCGATGTGAAAGAAGAATTCTTAATACTTTTCATGAATATCCCGCTTTTTTCGTAAATCCTTATTTCCTTTCTAAAGGGGTCGGTTATATAAAAATTGTTGTTTGCAAAAGCAACATCAGTTGGATATGTAAATTCCTTTAGAGATCCAAAGGAATATTTTTCTTGAAGCAATGGACTAAGAATATGAATACGTCCATAAGCATTATCAATAACTGCAATAAGACCGTCATCTGTAACTGCCATACCCTGCATTGGGAAAATGTATCTTGTATCATAGTCACTTTCAAAGAAATTTACTTCCGCAAGTGTTGCACTTCCGATAAAATCGCCCTGAGGAATCCCAATTTCAGCTATTGGATTAATAGAATCTATAGTAGAAGCATCTACTCTATTCAAAATAAAAAAATTCAATACAGTTATTAAGACTAAAAATAGCAAAACGACTTTTCTCATATCGCCTCCTTAAGGATAAACTTCCCCAAAGTGCTTTGCAAAAATAAAGAAATCATTTTTATCAACTATGCCGTCGAAGTTCAAGTCACACTTAGGATTAAAATTCTTGTTATCCTTAGTTAAACCAAAGGTTGCCTTAAAAATGCTTGCATCCTGAGAGTCTACTCTTTTGTCTCCGTTAAAATCGGCTATTTTTGCGTAGTCAGATATAAGATACTTAATTCCGTTCGCATAGAATACTTCATCTGTGTCTGAAGAAGGCCCATAAATATCAATAAATCCGCTGCCATTTTCTAACGCTTTAAAAGAAAGTTTTAGTTGCGTTGTTGTTACCGGGGAAACTGATTGAATTTTTATAATAACCCCATTTTGCAAGTCACTACTATCTACTGAAATATCTCCCTGAGAAACCAAGATAGAAGATAAGGCAATCTTGGTTTTATCGAATCTGAGTTCAAAACTTAAATTCAAAAATTGCTTTGTTGCATTAATATTCAAATTAACAGGTAGAATATCACCCTTATTCATTAACGGAGCGTAGTTTGAAGGTAAACTCATTGAAATAGTACCAGTTACTCCGAAGTTAGATACTGAAAAACCTCCGCTTTTAACAAAGGTTTCAACAGTAGGGTATACATTTTTACTATTTTCGTCATCATTTGCTTCAATAAAAGAAATCTTGTAAAAATATGTCCCGTTCTGCAGGAAATACAAGCCTCTCACAGGATCATAAGGTGAAAGCGTTATCGAATAGTCTCCCACATATATTGGTGCAACATCAAAAATATCCTTAATAATATTCCCTTTTGCATCAATCAAGGAAACTCGTACTTCTTCTGCAACGTTTTCCCTAAACTTATAATTTTCTCCAGTTCCAACGCTCCCTATTCCAACGGAAAACGAAATTTTAGCAGTATCATTTGGAGAAAGGATATTTCTGTCTATCTTTACATTGTATATAGGTTCTTTTGGTTCGTTATCGTTTAGATACACAAAAGGAATATGTAGTTTCTCAAATCCGCTATCAAAGAAAATAAAACCATAAGAACTTATAGTATCAGAGGAGGCAGATAATGAAATGTTGAATGAAAAAGTTGAATTTCCTTTTACTGTTATTGTAGATGGTAAATTAACATTCAATCTGTCATTTGAACCGAATGATATTGATGTTGAAAAAGTTTTGGAAGTGCTTGAAAGATTCTTTATCGTTAAATTGAAGGTTTTAGATAGTATGCCATTACCAAAGATTAATGATGAAGGGTAAATAATAGCATTAGAATTAACTGCGTTAAATACATCAACTCTTCCAGCACCTTGAAGAGTAGGGGAAAACGGTAGTGAAGATGCGGGATTATATAGTATATCTGCCGTGTTCATAAGTATATACTTTATTTCTTGAGGTGATAAATTAGGTTTTGCTTGCTTAACCAGTGCAACGGAACCTGCAACTACAGGCGAAGCCATAGATGTACCACTCATTTCAACATATGAATTATTTAGATAAGTTGAATTTATATTAACTCCTGGTGCAACAAGATCTGGCTTCAAATAAAAGTCCGTCGTAGGACCTGCAGATGAAAATTCGGCAATTTGACCTAATCCAAATTCGTTACTTATCGTAACTTTCTCTTTAATATGCTCTTTCAGAAACTGACCATCAGTAAATGAAATAAAAAGGAAGGGTATGAAATCCGTTCTTGAAGGATTATCCTGCGAAACGAGAGTAATTTTTGGCATTCCACTCACATTATTATAAACTATGACACCAACTGCACCTGCATCTTTTGCATTTAAGTCCTTATCTCCAAAATAAATCTGACCCCTCTCGATTAAAGCTATTTTCCCTTTAACATCAACGCCTTTAAAATCTTCTTTTCGCCCAAGCCCACAATACACAATATCAAAGTCACCTTCGCTAAAGTCAGGTGATTCGTTTGGGTATTGCCCAATAATTTTTCTCCCAAAAGAGTTAATTATCCCTGTAAGTGCATCATTCGAAGCACCGACGCCAATTGCAAGATCAACAGAACCAGGAGAGCTAACAGGGTAATTGAAAAATTCACTTGGAACGCCGTTATTTCCGGCTGCAGCAACTACAACAACGCCTGAATTAACAGCAGACCTTACTGCTTGAGATTCTGGATCAGAAGAAGTAGCTCCTCCATTCTGAAGCCCTATTGAAATATTTACTACATCACACTTGTCTTTTACTGATTGATCCAAAGCCTTTATAATAAGAGAACTTGTTGTAGTAGTGCTATTTTTTGAAAACACTTTATAGGCATAAATTTTTGCATCCTTTGCAATCCCTTTTTCCGATCCTGCAGCAATACCTGCAACATGTGTGCCGTGACCATCGTAGTCCATTGGGTCAGGATCGTTATCAGCAAAATCATACCCACCAACAACTTTTGAATTAGGAAATTTACCTCCACCAAGTTCCTTATGCGTATAATCAACACCCGTATCAATAATGCCTATTTTTATATTCGATGCAGTAATATAATTACCAGAAGCATCTTTTGTTGCATTGACAAAGTCTGACTTTATTACTTTCCTTGTGATATCTCTTTCAAGCGTATAAGTTTTTTCCTCGTAAATCCCCTTTATAGAGTTCGAGCTTAGAAGTTCATTGAAAATTTTGCCATCTGCTTCAACGCTTATTCCGTTAACAACATAAAGGAAATCGTAAGTAGTCTTTCCGCCAAACTTTTCGATCATCCCTCTGAAATTTTCATGTTTTTCATTAAGAGATCTTTCATAATTTTCTGTTGGATTAACTCCAATAAGCGAAAGTAATTTGTACGAAAGCGTATCTTTATAGTCAAGAATTGATGGTTCGTTAAAAAGAACGATTGCCTTGTAAGTTTTCCCTTCAACGAATTTTGAATAGTTACTTTTTGTCTTGTTTGCTTTTATTGGTGAAGAGAGAGAAAATAAAAACAAAAATACTAAAAAAATCGAGATAATCTTCTTACTAAGTGTATATTTATTTTTCATACTTTATTATACATTTTTTGACTATTTTGCAAAATAAATTATAATACTTTGAAATGGAAAAAAGAGGTATAGACTTACTTATTTTTGACTTCGACGGAACGCTTTTTGATACAACCGTGGATATAGCAAACGCCGTTAACTTTTCTCTCAAGCAATTCGGAAAATCTGAATTACATCCAAAATTAATTTGGAGTTATACGGGCAATGGCTTACTAAATACCGTCAAAAGGGCTTTTGGTGAGGAAAATGAAGAGATAATAAATAAAGCTTACGAATTAACTTTAAAGTACTATATAGAACATTCAGGAGAAGAATCTATCCCTATCGATGATGTTCTTGAATTTCTTGAAACCGATACCCATAGAAAGGTAATTCTCTCAAACAAGAACCTCGAACCTATGCTAAAGGTCTTAGAAAGATTTAATATTAAGGACAAATTTGAGAGAGTATATGGCTTCGAGAGCCTTCCTTTTATAAAGCCTGATCCACGAACAATAGATTATATTGTACAAGAGTTAAACCTTCCGAAAGATAATGTTGCAATAATTGGCGATGCAGACCAAGACGCACTAACTGCAAAAAACGCAAACATCAGGTGTTTTATAATTCCTTCAAAACCAATAACTGTTGAATGTTGTTTAATTTTCACTAATTACCATGAACTTGGCATTTTATTGGAAAACTCTTAAAATAAAATAGGAGGCATAAATGGCATATCTTTTGGTAATTGTATTGAACAAAACAGAAAAAATTAACAAGATTCTCGAAAGATTTTTAGAGGTTGATGTAAGAGGAGCAACAATTATCGATTCAATTGGAATGGGAAGAACACTTGAACCCGAAGTTTCTACATTTTCGACACTTCTTGAAATCTTTAATGTAGGTAGTGGTAGATACCCTGAAAACAAAACAATATTTACGGTAATAAAAGAGGAAAAAACTTTACGAGAAGCACAAAGGGTTGTAAGAGAAGAACTAAATGACTTTAAGGAGCCAGGAACAGGAATAATGTTCGTTGTTCCTGTTATAGACTTTGTTGGACTTGCACCTTCCTTAGAAGAAGAGAAAAAAGCAATCGAAGAGAAACGAAAAATAGAAAAAATTATCTAAATTGGTGGAGGCGGCGGGAGTCGAACCCGCGTCCGGGTAGGTAATCTATACTGGCAACTACAGGCTTAGCCATTTTTTGTTATTCACGCTCTAACTCCAAATGGCAGGATTTGGAGCGCATATTCCGACTTGCTACTCTTGTAACAGGCTCGGAAAACCTATTACAAGAGGCTCATGTCCCGACGCTTTGCAAGCCCCATGAACAAAGACTTTGCAAAGCGGCAGCACAATCTTATGCTGCTAATGCATAACTATAATCGGCGTTTATTTTTTAGCGGCTTTTTTAGGAGGCCAACCGCTATCCTCCGCCTGCTCCAGTACACCTTACCTATCCGTCGAGCCCCAGCGCCCCCATTTTTTACGCCTATATATTATAGCACAAATTTTCGCTTTTTGTTACATCACCTTGCGACTGTTTCTGTTAGAATTATCATTAATAAAATAAAAGGAACAAACTGAATAATATAGCCAATATAAAAGTAAAGTGGATTTGATAATCCAACACTTCCAAGCGCCCCAAGTAACGCACTTAATTCAAATATTACAGTAAGAGAAACTACGACTCCATTAAAATCTAAAACATAGTTAACATTCGTATTTTCTTTATTAGTTAAAGCGAAAAATATGAGAGGTGGTATCATTAAAAATACATAGGAGAGAGGATAAATTGGCAAATTGAGATTCAATAATTCGTTAATAATAAATTTGTTAGCATATGGCAACACAAATTCCAATGCAACTACGATTAAGATTACGATAGTCGAAAAAAGTTTATTTTTTAATTCTTTATCAATAATTATTGAAATGTAAAATAGAACCGAAATAAGTAAAAAAGGCAAATATACAAATAATTCGGTTCTTTCCACTGCAAGAAAAGGCAGACCTCCAAAAACAAACAAAAAAGCGAAGATTATAAAAATATTTGCTATTTCAATTTTCGAGATTTTTCTCTCAGAAGTAAGTAGTATTGCTAAAGCAAAAATTAACGCAAAGTAGAACAATATTACCTCAAAAGTTGGATACGGTGGAAACACAACCTGATTATGAGGCATTAGAGTTTGAAACTCGACTAAATTATAAATGGCAAACAACGCAATGTAAACAAACGCAAATGAAAGCATCTTACTCCTTCCTCTATAGAAGACATATATCAAAAATACTCCAGACATAATTAAATAAGAAATTGATATTAAGCTGTATCCAAGAAATTTCAGGTTACATAAAATTAGAACTATTGACAATAAAAGCGATAGAGTTATAAACATTGCTTTATTTAGAAGCCGCTTGATTGGAAATTCTTTTTTATACAAAACAAAGGCAAACGCTAAAATAACTATAACCAAAAAGAACTGCGGAATTATATTACTACTTTCATAAATATTTTCAAAAGTGAGCCCTTCAACTATTATACTTTCGTCCTTATCAAGACCTATTGATTTTATCTCAAATGGACTTAAATCTAAATCAAAAGATCTTTCATTACCTGGAACTCGTGATATTACCTTTTTATGGATATTTTCGCTTGTTCCATTCCTAAAAATTACTGAAACATTGTGAAATGTTGTTGGCTTAATTGTCGTAGTTTCGACATAAAAATTATCATTATGTAATTCAACAAGTCCGATTCCGTTAATATCAAAAACGAGGAAATTCTTACCACCATCACTTATAAATCTTTTATTACCTATACCGCCAATTGTATTTATATTTTGAGGATTTATACTGCCAATTTCTAATTTAACGCTTCCATTTCCTTTAAAAACATAACTTGAAACGGACTTATTGTTAAATTCTGAGACTTCGTAATTTTCAAAATTCTTGGTCTCTTTGTAATCGAGATTATTAACTCTGCTAATTATCCTTAGAGATTCCGATATGATAGGTGAGAACTTTGAAAAATCAGCCTCATAGTAAAAATAATCATTGGTTGTAAGATCCCTACCAAACTGAGGAGTAAGTCCATATATAGTGCAGATATCAAGAAAATTTCTGATATCAGTATCATTAAGCCTGCCGTTATAATTTGTAATTACTCTTTTATTTGCGAGTATCTCTCTAACGGTTCTAACTTCGTCAAATCTGTTATCGTTTACGTTAGCTACAAAAACATCACCAACATCCTTGACTAAATTAGCGTTTTCTTTTGTAACATTTGCAAAGACTATTATTTTGTTTCCAATATCTTTTTTCAAAGCACTTATTGAACTCTTAATTACTTTTTCATATCCATAGGTTACCTTATCTGGAAGAGCTATATAAAATCCATCAAAATCAAGAAAAGGATTTTGGTATTTTCTCCTTGCAGCTTTTGTTAAGATATTCGATTGATCTACTATTTTACCTTTCAAAAATTGATAATATGAGGTCAAATCCTTATATGGAAAGCTCAGGGGAACTAAATAGAAGTTTGTCGTTAAGGAGTTCTTCATTTTCGGCGTTCTAACAGGAATTGCTATGTAACCCGTCTTCGTAGACTCATATTTGTATGTAATTACAATTTCAGGTTCACTCTGTTTAACCTCAGTTACAGCCTTTCCATTAGCCTTAAAAAGTGATGCAATTACTGCAAGTAACTTTTGTTGTTCCAAAAGGCTGAGGTTTGAATTTTCCTTGTAAAATTTTACTAAATCGCTAACGTTCGCAGGTTTTGTGCTTTCAAAAGGGTAAAGAAGCAAATCTAATTTTACAAAAGTTCTTATTCCGTTTTTATACGCTATATTTTCAATATCTACAAGCGAATTTGGGTCTTCAATAAAATAGGAATTTACAGGAATACTGCCATTTTTTATCAAAAGGGTCGAAAGGTCTATATTAGAAACTGAGATCCCCTGTCCCAAGAAGCTCCTATCTATATCTTTAGCAAAAACAGGTGCATTGAAATTGGTTAAAAGTACCATAAAAATAATTAGGATAAAAACCAAAATTAGTTTTTTCATAATATATTCACCTTCCAAAGAAGTTATACCACAACTAGGCTATTAGTCAAAGATAACAGATAAAATTATTAGTACATAGAGAGTTTAAGAAGATATAAAGGTTAGAAATAAAAAATGGTGGAGATGAGGGGATTTGAACCCCTGACCCCATGGATGCAAACCATGTGCTCTACCGCTGAGCTACATCCCCACCGATGGTGGGCTTCTCTGGACTCGAACCAGAGACCTCGTCCTTATCAGGGACGCGCTCTAACCTACTGAGCTAGAAGCCCTTACGCTGTATATTCTAATAAATTTATCCTTTTTGTCAAGAGTTACAAGCCCCTGTTCAGGCATTTTTAAATAAATCCTTGTAGTCAAAAGCAATTTCGTATATTTTTGTTACAACTTCTTTTGAGAGTGGTTCTCTTGCTGAAATAGTATCTTTTCCTTCATCCTCAAATGCCATCTTAACAATTTTTTCTATATCGTCTTTCTTTACCCCATACTTTTTCAAAGATTCAAAAGCATCTACTTTTTTCAAATAATGAACAAGCCTTTCGATTGTTTTAGTAGGTGAGTCAGTTGAGAAAATTGCTTTACCAAGTTTTTTCAGCCTATCGGCGTGGATATCTTTTGTAACATATAGAAATGCAGGGAGTAAAATTGCAAGACCTCTCCCATGTGATATACCATAAAGCCCTGAAAGGGGATGCTCAAGCCTGTGAATTGGAAATGGACCACTTCTCCCCGCAGAAGGAATCTGCGATAACGCAAGAGAAGAAATCCACGAAAGGGATTCTCTTGCATCTATATTTTGAGGATCTGAATAAGCTATTTCACCAAAAAACAGGGCTTCTTTCATGAGAGACTCAGAAATCGCATCAGACACAGGAGCATATGCCTTAGAAGACAGATAACTTTCAAGGATGTGCGTAAACATATCAACAACACCGTCAATGGTTTGTTTCGGTGGAATGGAAAGAGTTAAAAGGGGGTCTATGATAGAAATTTTCGGATACAGGTACTGAGACATAATGCCTCTTTTGTGTCTTGTTCGAGTATTTGTAATCACAGATGCACCGTCTAATTCTGAGCCGGTTGCTGCCACAGTTACAACAGATAAAATAGGCAAAACAACACTATCTACTCTCCTTTTCGGAGGTCTTTCAAGGTAATCCCAAATATGGTTACCAGTCTTAGCTACAAGTGATATTGCTTTTGCAGCATCAATTACACTTCCACCACCAATTGCAATAATGAAATCAACTGACTCCTTTCTTGCAATTTCTCCACCTTTATCAACTGTTTCAGATTCAGGGTTTGGCTCTATTTCAGAAAAGACAACATATTGAATTCCTGCATCATCTAACTGTTTTAATGCTTTATCAAGAAGTCCTGATTCCTTTGCAAAACGTTTTCCTGTTACAACAAGTGCCTTTCTTCCTAATTCAGAAGCATACTTACCCAAAGAATTGAATTCACCTTTTCCAAACACAACTTTTGTTGGAATATGCAATACGAAATTATCCATAGTTTAGCACCTCCTTAAAAATTTAGGGGGCAAAAATGCCCCCTTTCTTATCTCAGTAAAAAATCTTTAAACCTTTATTTCTTTCAAAGAAAAGTTTATGTCTCTTAACTTGTCCTTGTACTCACTTACATCGGCTTGTTTTGATACAAGTTTATTTGCTGCATTTGCTTCTTTTATACCAAGGACAATAACACCAACAACTTTGTTATCCTTTAAAACTACCTTCC
>Ga0081479_114413_pt1 | contig 171050 bp, 160 predicted proteins | sample MamHotmetagenome_FD_70984 | JGI IMG/M metagenome (GOLD analysis project Ga0081479, IMG submission 70984) | Hot spring cone microbial streamer communities from Mammoth Hot Spring (Liberty Cap Streamers), Yellowstone National Park, USA - T=72 v2... | ecosystem: Environmental > Aquatic > Thermal...
ATAATTATGCAACAGGACAGATGACTGTAACATTCCACGAAAAAGGCAATAATCAAAACTTTAAAAAACACCTCAGAAAGCTGTTCTATACTTAGGAGTATCACTCAAAAATAATAATGGTAGTAGAAAATGTTCGTTTTCATCATGCTAAGCTGCTTGAAATATTTCTGATGAACCATCCTAAATTAGAGATAGTTTATTTACACCCTTATAGCCTAGAGCTAAACCCAGTAGAACGGGCATCGTGGTACATGAGAAAAAGGATTACACATAACCGATTTCTGCATTCAATTCAAAAACGAAAAAAGGCATTCTGGAGGATGTTTTCGCACTACCAAAAAACTAATGATGAACTTTTGAGAGTATGTGAAATTAATTATTAGATTCTATATATATAAAAACTTACGATTAATTGAGCTAAAAAGAGACAAAAAATATTTTCAAGTTAACTAGCTTTTCTACTCGTACCTTTCTTTCTTCCTTAGGAAGAGGTGACACAGGGGGGATCTCCAAAAAGGAACCCGCATGGGAAATATATCGCTAAATCTTACTTTTCTTCAATCTAACTGCATACTTTCCTTCGTCCGTTTTAATTTTCTTGACAAAAAAATCAAAAAATTGCATCTGAAAGTTGAAAAATTGGGTTTGAAAAGCGAAAATTTTCTTCTTCTATTCTTCTCAGGTTAAAAGCTCCTGCATCAAAATAACACTACTATTTACATAGCATGGATGTTTTTTGATATAAATACACTCCCTTTTTTTGATTTTTAACAATAGACACCTTACTTATATCTATCGCCTGGAAAGTTTTAGGGAGCAATTCATTGAGCAAATAGCAAATTGACAAATATTTTCCTTACGAGCTTTTTGCCTTCTTCATCTTGAATACTAAGCAATATAAATGCCCCACTATTAAAAACAGGTAAATCAATTTTATGTACACCTGCGGAAAATGAAGTCGTATATTGGCCGATGAGCTGCCCAACAAGCGAATAAAATGAAAAAGTAAATTTACTCTCCCTCTCTGTGCTAAAATACAGAGCCTTTTCAAGATAATCAACCCAAGCATTGAAGGGTAAAGAAGAAATTTCCTCAACCGAAACGTTATCTCCTGCTACTACTTTAAGCAATACAGGAAGGTGATCACTATTGTTATACAAAGCATTGAGTACATTGGTTGGCACATTAGATGGTGCTGGTGCATCCAGCAAAGACTTGTTAAAATGATTCCCATCCTGAGCTACGATTTCATAAGAGCCAGGAATATACTTGACTTTTTGAGTTCCTGACAAAACGGGTAACGATGTTAAAATAAAATCAAATCTATCGTCCAACCCACCAGAAGCTGCACAACCATTGTCAGAGCTGTGGGTAGATTGCGTATGATAAGCTGCAAATAAACTATTGTTGCTCCAATCCCCAATCTTGTTCACGGGATCATAAAATCGAATGTTGGTATTGGGGTGATTTGTTAGTTTTTGAAAAGCCCCTTCCGATGAAGTGTACAGGTTAAAATCTCCCAACACTAGGTAATTTCCAGGTTTATTTTGGGCATTGAGATAGTTCATTAAAACGTTTACCATGTTTTCACGAGCTGTTGCGTCTGAAGAATAGCTCCCAGCTTTTAAGTGCATAGAAATGGTTGTTAAAAAAATGGTATCTCCTTGCGAAAGTTGAGGCGTTTTGAGATAAAAAGTAGAAAGAATAATGTCGCGATAATCCGTTGCAAGAGCTACTTGTTTTTTTAATCCCAATTTTTGCGTGTTGTAATACACATTTAGTGTAATATCACTGCTATTGGAATAATTAAAAAAAGCACCGCGAGCATAATAAGTTCTACCATCTGCATTCATCACATTATTGAGCAAGCGATCGTGATAAGAAACATTTACAGAAATTTCATTAACGCTCAAAATATCAGGATGTAAAAAACCTACGATTTGCCTAAGGTAGGTATCCTTGTTGTTTATATCGTTGTTGTTTGAATCGCAGCCACCATAAAAAACTCCATATTGTAAGAGATTATATGTCATGATGGTCAGTGTATCTTGGGCAGAGAAATACAAAGGAATCAAACTCCACACGAATAATAAAAAAACTTTTCTCATATTTTGGTTTTTATAAGTAAAATTAACACTTATTTAAAAAAAGATACTGCACGTCTTTTTATTTTACTCGTCTAAGCTGCACGGTAAAGTGACGCATAAGGGGAGCTTCCCATACGATTTCTAATCCTTTACGAATTTCTTCTCTACGCTCGTATACGTTTTCGAGTGCCGTTGCAACGACATCCATATGATTGTTAGTATAAACCCGACGCGGAATAGCTAAGCGAACCAGTTCCAGTGCAGGATAACGATTTTCTCGTGTTTCTGGATCGCGGTCAGCAAGCAAAGTCCCTATTTCAACGCTTCGAACACCTGCTTCTACGTACAATTCTACAGCAAGCGTCTGAGCCACAAATTGTTCCCTAGGTATATGTGGCAAAAATTTCAAAGCATCCACAAAAACGGCATGACCGCCTATGGGCTTTTGAACAGGAATTCCAGCTTCGATAAGTTTATTTCCAAGATACTGTACTTGTGATACACGCGTATGCAAGTAATTAAAATTAATGCCTTCTTCTAAGCCTACAGCTAAAGCTTCCATGTCTCTACCCGCCATACCACCGTAAGTTACATATCCTTCAAACATAATGTTGTAAAAAGATACATCTCTCCACAGCTTTTCGTCCCGCATGGCAATGAAACCTCCGATGTTGACATTCCCGTCTTTTTTAGAGCTCATGGTCATCATGTCAGCACAGCTATACATTTCGCGGACAATATCTTTGATCTCCCAGTTCGCATAGCCAGGTTCTCGCATTTTTATAAAATAAGCATTCTCAGCAAAACGAGCGCTATCAATAAGAATAGGTTTTCTCACCTCGCGAGCAAAAGCAGCAACTTCTTTAAGATTAGCAAGACTCATCGGTTGCCCTCCAGCCGTATTGTTGGTTACGGTAATTAAAATAAACGGAATTTTGTCGTGAGGATAAGTTCTGAAAACATTTTCCAATTTTTTGAGATCTACATTTCCTTTGAAAGGATGCAAGGAATCGGTGTCAAACGCTTCGTCGATGGTGCAATCAATTGCTTTTGCTTTTCTAAACTCAATGTGTCCTTTGGTTGTGTCAAATTGAGAATTACCAGGCACTACATCCCCAGGTTTAACAAGCACGGAAAAAAGCACATTTTCAGCAGCTCGTCCCTGATGCGTAGGCATGAAGTAAGGAAAGCCAAAAATATCTTCTATGATTTCCTTTAATCTGAAATATGAACGACTGCCAGCATAACTTTCATCGCCCATCATAATAGCTGCCCACTGCCGATCGCTCATAGCCCCAGTTCCACTATCTGTAAGCAAGTCTATAAAAACTTTGTCTGACGACAGATGAAACAAGTTAAAATGTGCTTCCTCTATCCAATGCACTCTCTCCTCCTTTGTCGAAGGATAGATAGGCTCTACAGCTTTAATCTTGTACAATTCCGCAAAAGGTAATGGTTTCATATGCAATGTTTTAATTTAAAACCTATTCTGCCCTTTAACATGTAAAAAAGGTATTAACGATAACGCCCTTTTAAAACAATGACACCAGCTCATAATCACTTGCAAGTTTACATCTATTTTTAAAAACTAAATTTGTTTTTATACGTTTTTCGACAAAAATTAATAAAATTTAAACCAAATATATTATGATTACTTCAAAGCATCAAAAACCATCTTTATGGAGGAAGCAATTAAAACGAAAAACAAAACAATGCGGACATATTTTTCATCTTTTTTTAGCGAAAATCGAACAGAAAGCAAAGCTCCAACAACAGATCCTGCAGCTAAAATTAATCCAAGCATCCAATTTATTTGATGATGAAAAAGGAAAACAGCAAGAGACACAGGAGTAAATAAAAAAGTCAACACCAGTTTGATGGCATTAGCTTTTACCAAAGGCAATTTCAGAAGCAGCGTCGAAGCAAAAAGAAAGAAAATTCCCACCCCCGCTTGAATGGCTCCTCCATAAATTCCTATCAAAAAATAAAGCAGATAATGAAACAAAAAAGGTTTTATTTTTTCGTTTCCTTCAGGGTTAGGCATCGGTTTTGTTAGCGTAAGTATAGCAAAAATTAGCATGAGAACAGCTAGTGATATGGATAGGATTTTTTCAGGAACACGGACGATAAGAATGCTACCCAGCAAAGCACCAGGCAAAACTGCTACACTTAGTTTTAAAGATAAAATCCTATCAAGCTTTTTAGCTTTGTCGAACCCGACCACTCCTACAAGGGTTTGAAAAAAAATACCAATCCTATTCGTTGCATTGGCCTCCTGAGGAGTTAATCCCATCATGATGAGCACTGGCAAAGTAAGAAAAGAACCGCTTCCTGCCAGTGTATTTATAAATCCTACAACCACCCCAACTACAAATAGAATAAGTGCGTCCACTATCATGGCTCACGGGTTAGATAAACTGTCCAATACATATATTTTTACTTCTACGCCTTGCCCTGGCTGAGTTAAAAACTCAAGGGTCCCTCCCATCTCTTCAACATGGGTTCGAATATGCCTCAAGCCTAATCCTTTTCCGCTTTTTATCTGAGCTTGCAAATCAAAACCTCGACCATCATCCTTGTAATGATAAAATAAATAATTCTCACGATGTTCGATATTTATGTAAATATGTTTTGCCTCAGCATATTTCATTGCATTGTTAAGAAGCTCTAGCGTTATTACGTAAAAATTCCTTTTAATTAAAAACACACTTACTTCTTTATCAATGTTTAACTGAATTGATATCCCGCTACTGACTGAAAATTCTCTAACAATATCCTGCATCCTATCGACAAAAGAAAAATTTTCGTCCCACACTTCTACGAGTGCATGGGATAAATTATACAACTCTTTTTGCAATAACTGAAGATATTCAGCATTTTTCTTATACAAATCAATGCCCTTTGAAGAAACAAAATTATTCATCATCGAATGTTGAGCTACCAGAATACTTACCAGCGGATTGATCTCATCGTGAATTTTGCGCGCAAGTCTTTTCCTTTCTCTTTCTGCTCCATGAATAAGATTATCTTGCTCCTTTAAGCTTTGCAGATAAACGTAAGTAACATCTGTAAAAACTAAAGCCACCAATTTTTCCACGGGATTTTCTATGCGTGTACCTGTTACCTTAAACCATTTTAATGTATCGTCGGATAAGTATTGAAACTGGAAATGAAATAAAGAACGTTCCCCTTGCATCAGGGCATCTAGCATTGCTTTTAACTCATCAGCCGTACCGATGACTTTATCCAACCAACTAAAGGGAGATTTTTTTATAGTGGATTCATCTACCTTAAATAGCTCAAGAAATTTGTCATTATAAAAAACAACCGTGTTAGATGGAAATTGAAGGAGCAAATAACCTTCATCAACGTTTTGCACCAAATGAGAAAAACGCTGTGATAATAGAGCGAGCTCGTTCGTCTTTTTTCTAAGCTCTGTAAGGTCTGTTAAACTCATAAGCAAGAAACGCTTTTCTTTGATTTGAATAGCTTTGCCAAAAGCCATAAAAAAATGTTCAATGAACCCAGCTTTTGTTTCTACCTTAAAATGTAGTTCTTCTTGAATTCCATCTTCAGTAATTCGTAATAAAAAAGAACGAATAGAACAGTTCGAACAGGAAGATGAAAAACCACACCCCTCAGGAGTAGAATAATGATTGATACAGCGAATGGACTCACAAAAACGCAACCCAATAAAATCTTTAACATCTGGATTAAAAGATCGCAAAAAAAGTTCACCTGATTTGTTTACTTTATATAATATCAAATCATCGGCACGAAAAACCATCACATAATCTGAAATGGCATCGTACATAATAGAAAGTTCACGCAAAGCATCTTCTATCTGTTGCTGGGCTTCAACTTCCTTGGTAATATCGTGAACAACCACATGAAAACCAAGCAACCGCTTGTGAAGCAAAAATCGACGAATGGTTATCTCTGCATGTTTTAAACTACCGTCCTTGTGAATAAATGTTATTTTTTCGCGGAATTGAAAAGAAGGGTTCTTTTTTTCATCTTGCTGAATGAATTCATCAAACTTCTCTAAAAAAGACGATGGTAAAATTTGCTTAATAAGATCATAGGGGATTTCATCGGGATGATAACCTGTAAGCATATGCACAGAAGGAGAGATGAAAAAAATTTCTTTATTCAAATTTACGAGCAAAATAACATCCTGAATGGATTCAACAATGAGACGATATTTTTCTTCATTTAAACGCAGCTCATACTCCTTTTCCCTACGAAGCTGTATTTCTTTTGTAAGTTTAGCAGTTTTTTCTTTTACCAGTTTTTCTAAGAATTCCTTTTCAAGTTGGTATTTAAATCGAATAGCCTTACGAATTTCTGCTATAAGTTGTTGGGGAGTAGGCTGTTTCTCAACATAAGAAAAAAATTTAGCGCGCAAAGCTTCTTTTGCAGTTTCATAAGATGAGAACGCTGTATGAATAATGATAGGAATTCTCATGGCATAAGGTGATAAGGCCTTAAAAACAAGGGTAGAATCCGTAGAAGGTAAGTATAAATCCACCACCACTACATCCAACTTGTTGTCCTGTAAATACGCTAGGGCTGCAGTAAAATTGCTAAAACCCACCACCTGATAGCCCTCTTCGGTTAAAACATCTTTCAAAAGTTGTAGGAGGTTTTCATCATCATCAATAAGAAGTATTCTTGCAGGGTGGAGTTTTTCAGGCATGTCAGTTTGATTTTTCAAAAAAGTGGCTTCTGATTTTTGGAATGAGCTTATGAATAAAGTCAAGGATGGTTGACCCATCGATGGGTTTTATGAGATAAGCATAAGCACTGTGCAAAACAATTTCATCCGCCAAAGTAATAAACTCCTTAGTGTTTTCACACAACACAATTACAAACGAGTTAGGAGCTATAGTTCGTAAGGTGTGGTAAAATTCTAAACTTTTTTTTCCTGTAACGGAAATATCAAGAAAAATGATATCACTATGAATTTGTCTAATGATTTTTAAGGCGTCTTCAAGGCTGCTTGTACATGCAAACTGGTAATTTTCTCTTATTAACTCCTGCTCAACATCTCTAAATTCATTTTGATTGCCAATGAGAAAAATCGAAATATTTTTCTTTTTTCGTAAAGCGTCAAGAAGTTCATTCATTCTCACGGGTTTATCGAAAAAAGCAACAGCGCCTTCTTGAAATGTCCACTCTTTTAGCTCATCCGTGGTGTAAGCACTCATGAAAATCACAGGAACATCAATTTTCCATTCCTGCATCTTCCTAAAAACATCCATACCACTGATATCTGGCAAACGAACATCAAGAAGCAAAAGATCAAAGTGTTCTTTCTTTAATGACTCAAATGCTTCTTCACCTGTACCAGCTACCGTACACGCATACCCTTCTAATTCAACAACATCTTTTATGATTTCTAGCATGTTCAACTCATCGTCAACAACAAGATTATGAAAATGCTTGTTTTTAAGCATGATAAGGAAATTTTATTTCAAAACAAGTGCCTTTTTCATAAGTCAAAAGCTGAATGCTGCCCCTGTGTCTTTCTACAATCATTTTACATAAAAAAAGCCCAAGACCAGTCCCCTTCGTTTTTGTGGTGTAGAGTGGCTCAAACAAATGTTCTCTTATATTATCTGGAATACCAGGACCATTGTCACAAAAATGGATGATAGCATCGTTACCTATTTTTTTTCCGTTTATCACAATATGCACGCCCTCTGGTTTGCTTTCAACGCTGTTTTTGATTAAATTCGCAAAAAGCATGTCCAACTGGTGTGGATCAGCCATGATGATAAAAGGTTCTGGCAACAAATGTAAAGAATATTTGATGTTATGGGCATTAAAATACCTTTCAAAAATTAAGTCCAGCGTAGCATGTAAATTGACAGATGTTTTAACGGGATCTTTGAGTCGCGTAAATTCCAAAATCTCATTAATAACATCGTTGGTGTGTTTGAGCTCTTCATGAATGATGTCGATGTATTTTTTTATTTTTTCATCACCTTGGCATTTTTTTTCAAGCAAATACACAGCATTTCCAACAATCGAAAGAGGATTTCGTATCTCATGAGCTATGGTTGAAGATAGCCTACCTAAGGTAGCAAGTTGTGTTGCTTGAATTAACTTTTTTTTGGCTTTTTCGAGCTCAAGCTCTACAAGCTGACGCTTTTCCCTTTCGATGGACATTAGCTTTTCTTGCAATTCATGTAGCGTAGTTGTATCCGCAATTGCAACAAGGATGGATGCCTGACCTTTGTAATGTATGGGCACACCCGTTACCAAACCCCAACGGATTTCGTTACTTTTGGTCAAAAATCGAACTTCATAAGAATATTCAAGCCATCCTTGATGTTTTATTCGTTTTTCAGCATTAGCTTGAGCGGTGAGCAAATCTTCTTGATAAATAAAAGAGAAGATATTTTTACCCAACAACTCTTCGGGTTCGTAACCCAACATGTTTTTCACAATTGGATTAGCATATGTAAGCGTGAAAGAATTAACCTCATAAATGGCTAAAAGCAACGGGAAATGTTCAAAAATAAGGTCTCGCTCTTTATTGGTTTGATGCAGCTTGATTTCATATTCTTCTTTAGCAAGCACGGAAGCAACCAGATTTACAGCCGTCTCAAGAATACTGGCATCGATACTTTGATTTTCTCTTAAGCCGAGAACTACGCTGCCAAACAAGGTATCTTCAACGATAAACCATCCAGACATGAATTTTTTAAACCCCGTCAGCAAATTAATGACAAATTCTTGCCAAGGACTAATAAAACCAAAAGTAATTTCACTTAACTTCAAAGGTGGAGATATTTTGACTTGCTTTAAGCGGAATAGATCTTCGTCTTTTATAGGAATTTCAATGCGGTCAAGTTGCTTTTTCACTATATGAGAAACTACATGATCGACATCCAAATCGAATGTTTTGCATTGGAAAACTTTTTTTTCATTGTCGAAACGATAAAGAATGATGAAGCAATCAGGAAAAAGTTCCTTGAAAAAATCAAGCGCCAAAGGATAGAAATCATCTCTGTGCGTGGAATTAAAAAGCAACGCATACTTGTTTATGATCTGAAGAAGGGAGTTTTGCTTTTCGATGATTTCTACATGCTTTTTTGCTTGAGTGATATCGTGCACGATGGCAAGAATGTAGGTGTCATTTTCAATTTCGACTTTGTTCAAGCCAACTCGTGTCAAAAAAAGATGTGTCTTATCCAGTGAAGAATGCATCCATTCAAAACTTACTTTTTCGCCGTCGAGGGCTTTCTGTATGTATTGAAAAGCTAGTTCACGAGAAGAGGTCCCATCGGGTTGAAATTCGGGAGAAAGGTCCACTACACTACGTCCAATTACCAAACTAAGGGGCGTCCGAAATAATGCTGGAGTAGATGAATTAGCCATCAGAATAATGTCATTTCTCATCACAAACACTGCATCAGACGAAAGTTCAAACAAACGATTGAATAAAACATTCCATGGTAAGTTTGAAAGAACTTTTTCGTTTAGCTCATGAACCGGTTTATTTTCCATGGATCAAATTTTTATACATAAATACACATCATCAAACATACGAAAATAAGACTTTTCACTATAAATTCAATTCAAGTAGGAAGGTAAAGCAATTTTTTTAAGGTCGTAAAGCCCATAGCCTTAAGTTGACGAACATATTCATCGAGTTGACCTTCATATTCGGAACGTGGAAGACCTGTTTTGTATTCGTAAACAATAGCCTGATTATCGTGTAAAAGGACTTTATCAGGGCGTATGTTTTTTTTATTCACAGCTATGGGTCTTTCGTTTATCACCAAGGCAGCTTCATCGTAAGCATCGACAAATTCTTTTTCTAAAAGTTCTTTTATTTTTGCTACATCTTCTTCATTGATTTTCCCTTCTGACCAATAGGCTCGTAAGATTGATTCTATCTGACTTGGCGAATAAATTTGCTGGAAGAGTTCGTGAATGATTTCGCCACGATGGATGGCAGCAAGGGTTAAAATAGAGCTATTTTCCTGAACACTTTCACGTAAAGCGTAAGAAAAATTTGAAAATGAACAAGGCACAAGATCTTCTTTTCTTTCATGAGATGAGCTAGAATCCAATTGCAAATTTTCATTCCCTAGGAAAAACTCCCACCTATTTTCTTTTTTCTTTAGAGTTCCATTAGCTTTTGCGTATTCCCACATCTTGTAAAGTATATATTTTTTGTCCTTGGCAAAAGGATTTTCATCTTCTTCATTTTTATTTTGTTCTTTATTATTTTTATTCTTTTGAAGTTTTCCAAATTCGTCTTTAGTCATCCCTACAAAGATGGTCATTCCATATTTGGCTCTTGTTGTAGCCACATAAGACAAAGCCATCTTATCAATCTCCGTAAGGGTATCTTCGTATTTTTTTCGTTGAAAGACTTCTTTTAACCAACCTTTAAGCTCTTCTTGTGTACCCTTGGATTCTTGTGAATACAAGGATTCGTGAAAATCAAACGAAAGGTAATCATTATAAAGGGGTAATTTCTGATCTTCATGCTTCCATAAAAACCAAAATTTATCTTTACTGTTCGTGTATCTTTTATTCTCTATTTCGTCAAATTTCGGCAGCAAAACAAAAGGAAATTCAAGTCCTTTGGAACTATGAATGGTCATAATCTTTACTTTATGAGGTGAAGAGGCTGTAGGTACCTTTTTTTCTCTGCCCTCGTTTTGCCACCAATCCCAAACAGCCTTATGGGTCACAACCCCTCGCGATTGAAGCTTATAAATTTCTTCGCGGAGAAACGAAACAAAATACCCTCCTGTTTTCCACAAAGGTTCCTCCCCAGCTTGTAGCGACAATATCTGCTCAATAAAATCGACAGGCAAAAAGTTGTGTGAATTTTTTAAACCCTGAAGTTCTACTTTTAAGTAATTCTCCGTTTGCTCATCTTGAAGCCCTATTTTTTTGCAAAAAATTCTAATTTCTTGTTCAGTAATTTTATCCTCAGGGTTAAGCAGGTATCCCCAACTTGCCATAATTAACCTTACATGTGGTGAAGCTTTAAATTGGAATAAACCTGGTGATTCTACTTCAATTCCATTTTTTCGCAAGTAAGAACTTAATGATAAAATTTGGTTATTTCTGCGGAGCAAAATAGCAATGTCACCCAAACGGCAATGATATTTATCCCGAATATGTTCGATTTCCTCTCTGACTTGCTCCATCCATTTTTCTTTCGATTCATTTTTAGACTGATCCCCATCATAGAAAAAATGAATTTTTACCCAACCCTCTTCCGCCTTTGTTTCTTTCTGTTTCACATCTGCAAAAACCCCATGTAATGAAATGCCACTTTCTTCTGTATTGTCAAAAGAATATATGTGGTTGTTAAAGTCCACAAGTGTTTTATAAGACCGATAATTTTCAGTCAGCTGTTTTTTCTCCCAATTAGTTTTTTGCGAAAAATCAACGAGTTCTTTTTTCGATTGAACGACAATTTCATTCAAAGCCGTATCTGTATTGTATTTTGAATAGAATTTAGGCAAATGATACATGATTTCATAATCTCCATTTCTGAAACGATATAAGCTTTGCTTGATATCGCCCACGAGGACTACGCTACCTTTATTTGCTAGAACATTTTCCAACAACGGTATGAAGTTTTTAAATTGCAAATAACTCGTGTCCTGAAATTCATCAATAAAAATGTGCTGAACTTTTGTGTCAAGATATTCATAAATAAAAGGAACACTATATTTTTCTAGCAAAGAAGCCACTTGCAAGTTGATTTCCGAAATGTGCAAAATATTTTTTTTGCGTTTATACTCTTCGTAAAGCTCCTGGAAAGTAGGTAAGAGTACCAGCATAGGCAAGCTTTTTCTCATGCTCTTATACCAACGGTATTCTAGCATCAAGCTTATAATCGACAGAAATTGCTTAGAAAACTCACGAGCTAATGTTTCTTTAACCTCACTATCTACCAAATAAGTTTTTTGCAAAAGTTGGTTGCACCTTTTTTGATCACATAATTCTTCTAAGTTAATAGTAGCTCCTTGCTTAATTTTTGGCAAATTTTTAAGGACTTTTTCTTTTATATTTGTTTCATTTTTTTTTAATTTGGAAAAATTACTTGAATGCTCATATATAAATTTCTCAAAATTTTCTGCCGTATCATATAAATTTTTCATCAACTCGTCTAATTTCTTTCCGAGATAATCGTACAAATCCGCATAAAACTCGCTAGCTTTACTTAAATCAAGTAATTTGCCACTAAAAAACTCAGCTCTTTCGTCTTGGAAAATAAGATTAAGTTTCTTTATAAAATCATTTTTTAACGAAAAAGGATCCGTATCATCATCCATTAAATTTTCCATGATTTTCATCAAAAACCTTTTGAAATCATCGTTTTTATGGAGATGATGGATAAAAAATTCTTCCACCAAGTATCTTTTAATTTCATTGTCGTCCAGCTCAATTTCATACGTGCCGGACATGCTGAGTTCATGAGAAAATGTGCGAAATAGTCGATTGAAAAAATGATCTAATGTGCTTACTTGTAATTCATGGTAGTTGTGCAAAATGGAAAGTAAAGAAGTGTAAATGTCTTCAAAAGAAACATTGTTAGCATCTTGAATATACTTGTAATAACGAGATTTTTCTCGTTCTGTATAGAGCTCGTATAAAGCAACTATAAAGCGTTCTTTCATTTCATAAGCAGCTTTGTTCGTAAAAGTAACCGCAAGAAAAGGCAGATAAAATCGATTCGACGAATAAATGCTTCTTTGTTTTAAAACAATTTTTAAAAATTCTGTAGTAAGTCGGAATGTTTTTCCGCTTCCAGCCGAAGCTCGAAGAATAATTAAATTTTTTTCTTCCATAACAATTTTCCTTGTGGGGTTTCTTGTATTTTCCCATGATCGAGAAGCCAGCGAAGAGCTGCAACTACTCGGGGCGTTCGCATAGTGGGAAATTGGATAAAAATTTCAAACGGTGTACGCTCTTCCTGCAAAAATGGTTTTAGTTGACGAATGATCTCATCAAATTCTACATCTGACATTTGAAGGGAAGCTCTCCCCTCGCAAACATCACAATGTCCGCAACGCCTACTATTCTGCTCGCCAAAATAAGTGAGCAAAAACTGGCTACGACACTTGCTCATGTTCGTAACATAATGCTCCACGGCCTTCAAACGATCGAGCTGAATCATTTTCCAATTTTCATACGAAGGTAAAAAAGCCAGTAATTCGTTAGGAAATTTTCGAGACGTAATAAAAGTAAGGACAGTACCATCCACAGCGGGTTCATACGCCACAATGCCTTTCTTGTGCAAAAGCATAAGTCCCTTTACGACAATATCTTTCGTAGTCTTCATTTGTTTAGCTAACCTGTTTTCATCTATCTTCGTGAAATGATCAAATAGTCCCGTGTAGGTCCGAATAAGCACGTCCACAAAGGGACTGAGCGTAGGCTCTTCTACCTGAAATTTATAAAGCTGGACATTCTCCACTTTGATTTTGAGGCGTGAAAACTGATAAAAGGTATCGGACAAACTGATTAAGCCAGACTGATGCAAATATTTTATCGCATAAAAAGTTTCTCGCAACGGGAAAGAATACTTTTCGGCAAACTGAGCAAGATCAAAAGCAAAGCTTGCATTTTCTCCCGAACCTGGAAGCAAATTAAAATATTCCCCCAGAGCATCGTAAACTCGTATTATTTGCTCAAAGGGAGGAAACATGGTTTGAAACTGCTGATGCAACGCATCAAGATCATTCTGATTCCACAAAAGCCATGCAAAAGCATCTTTGCCATCACGTCCCGCCCGTCCTGCTTCCTGAAAATAGGATTCAATGGAATCTGGCAAATCCAGATGTACGATTAACCGCACATTAGATTTATCGATGCCCATGCCAAAAGCATTGGTGGCCACCATTACGCGAACCCGTTCATCGATCCATTGCCGTTGCTTATGTTGCCTTTCTTCCCATGCAAGACCTGCATGATAAAAGTCTGCCAAAATACCATTACTTCTTAGAAACTGAGCCCATTGCTGTGTTTTTTTTCTGTCTCTTACATACACCAAAGCCGATCCAGGTTGCTCACGCAATAGCTGCAAAAGTCGTTGTGCTTTGTTTTCTTCGTAAACCACATTGTAAAATAGATTGGGTCGATAAAAACTTTGCCGAATAATGTTATAGTCTCGAAATCCAAGCTTTTCAATGATATCCTTTACAACCTGATCAGTTGCAGAACCTGTTACAGCAATTATTGGTACATGCGGTAGCAAGGAACGTACTTCTCCAATTCTTAAGTAAGCAGGCCTAAAATCATAACCCCATTGCGAAATGCAATGAGCTTCGTCTACAGCAATCAAAGCAATGTTTAAATGAGATAATTTTTCCCTAAAAAAAGGCAAGGTAAGCCTTTCAGGAGATATGTATAAAAACTTATATTTTCCACGAATAGCTTCTGCGAGGATTTCCTTGCTTTCAAGTTGTGATAAACCACTATGCAAAGCCACCGCGGATACATTTCTTTTTTTTAATTGTTCGACTTGATCAAGCATAAGAGCAATAAGGGGAGAAACAACAAGACAAAGGCCGTCCATAGCAAGTCCGGGCACCTGATAAGTGATGGACTTACCGCCACCCGTAGGAAACAATGCAAGCGTGTCTTTGCCAGACAAAACTGACAAAATCACCTCTTCTTGCAAAGGCCTAAAAGAAGAATATCCCCAATGTCGCAATAATATGGAATGAATCTTATCTTTCATGTGCTAAAATCCAGGCCATTGCATAAAAATAACGGGCAAAAGCAAAATCCAACCTAACACAAACAAGACCACAATAAACTTCCAAATCCATTTCACCCACAAATGATAAGGAACACCAGCCATGGTCAGCACGCCAAGCAACACCCCTGATACAGGAGTAATCATGTTCGTAAAACCATCGCCCAGCTGATAAGCTACCACAGCAGTTTGTCTGCTCACTTCGACCATGTCAGCAAGCGGTGCCATGAGAGGCATGAGCAAAGCAGCTTTCGCAGACCCCGAGGGCAAAATCAAGTTAAACAACGTGGTGACTAAATACATCCCTGTTGTAGCCGTTAACTTATTCCCCTGAAAAAGACTAGAAAGGTAAAATAAGATCGTATCCACCACATGCCCATTCTGCAAAATCACAATAATACCTGCAGCCAACCCCACTACAAAAGCAGCCGAGAAAATGTCTTTAGCTCCAGCTAATAAATGCTTTACAATCTCATTCGCCGTAAAACCATAGACCATACCAGCAATAATCCCTAGCAAAAGAAACATGGTAGCAATTTCACGAATATACCAGTGATAGTTCAACACCCCCAACACAAGAAGCAGCATGCTCATCATGGTAATAAAAAACACATATATTTCCTTGCTTTTTGCAAAAACTAGCCATGTTCCCACAACTAAAAACAACAGAGCAAAGACCGTTAGCCAAGGAAATGAAGTTAAAACATTTCCTCCCCAGTGCCATTCATACACCATCGCATAATACACAAACCCAGCAGTAAGTAAGAAGTGCATAATTTTTGTAGACCATGTTGCACGATTCGTCACATAAGCAGTTTGTCCTTCTTGATGTTTCCTCCACATTTCATCATAGTTATACACGGGAGAAATTTGCGGATTTTTCTTTACCTTACGAGCATAGCGTAAAATAAAGAAAAAACCAACCATATTGATAACGAAAAACATGATAAGCCTGTATTCAAGGCCACTAAAGAGAGGCAATTGAGCTATGCCTTGAGCTATTCCAATGGTAAATGGATTAAGCATAGCTCCCGTAAAACCAAGTGTTGCAGCCACAAAACACAAAGAAATACCGACCAAACTATCGTAACCTAAACGAATAGCCAAGGGAATGAAAATGGGTACAAAAGCAATGGTTTCTTCACTCATGCCAAACACAGCACCAAATATGCTGAAAACAAGCATAACAAAAAGTAATAAAAATTCTTCCACACGAAAATTTTGATAGCGTTGCTCAATCTTTTTGAGCCATTCGGTCAACGTAAAAATGCCCACATCGATAGCCTTAATTTGATTGATCACATAAAAGGAAGCTCCAATGAGCAAAATAAAAACTATAATATCTGCGCGCTGGACAAATCCTTCAAAAACGGCCATGAATATCTCCCACCCCTGAGGCGATGATGATGTAAAATGAAACGAACCTGGCACCACCACCGTGCGTTCAACCCCCTCCACCACCATTTTTTGTCTTTCAAATTCTCCGCCTGGTAAAAGCCAAGTAAGCACACCTGCTAACACAAGTAAACCAAAAACAATAACATACGTATGAGGAAAAGACCTTCCTTTAAAAGTCATGATTGTTTTTACAAATTTACATTATTTTGCGAGGAAAATCATCCAATTTCTTTTGAAGCTTTTACCTCATAAAACTTTAAAAAATAATACTACTTTTGCAACAATGCAAGAAACATTTTTAGTATCCGCACGCAAGTATCGCCCCACTACTTTTCGAGATGTAGTAGGGCAAGATATTATCGTCCAAACTTTAAAAAACGCTATTCTTCAAAATAAGGTAGCTCAATCTTTCTTGTTTACAGGTCCACGAGGTGTTGGGAAAACGACCTGTGCTAGAATTTTTGCTAAAACCATTAACTGTGAAAACATTACCCCAGAAGGCGAAGCTTGCAATGAGTGCAAATCCTGTCAATCTTTCAACAACAATACATCTTTTAATATCTACGAACTAGATGCAGCCTCCAACAACTCAGTTGAAGACATCCGTCAACTTATAGAACAAGTACGCATTCCCCCTCAAGACGGTAAATACAAAATCTACATCATCGACGAAGTCCACATGCTCAGTGCTCATGCTTTCAATGCTTTCCTTAAAACACTGGAAGAACCCCCTGCCTATGCTAAGTTTATTCTAGCTACCACCGAACGACATAAGATCTTACCCACCATTCTTTCTCGCTGTCAGGTATACCATTTTAAACGTATCTCTGTCCAAGACATGGTCAACCATCTTCAATACGTTGCTTCGCAAGAGGGAATCAATGTTGAAGAAGAAGCCCTTAGAATCATAGCTTTAAGAGCTGATGGTGCCATGCGTGATGCTTTGTCCCTTTTCGATCAGATGGTTGCACTAACAGGTGGCCATATTACCTACAAAGCTGTCATCGACGCTTTATTTGTCCTGGACTATGACTTTTATTTCCAATTTTCTAGTAGCTTTTTAGAAGGAAACTATGTTCAAGCTATAACCCTCCTCAATGATATTTTAGCTAAAGGTTTTGACGGAGCTCACCTACTCAGTGGACTCACTACCCACATTCGTTATCTATTACTTGCTCAAACTCCTAGCACCTTAGACTTGCTAGAGCTAGGATCAGCTCTCCAAGAACGTTATCAAGAGCATAGCAAACAGTTTCAGGCTGCATTGTTGATAGAAGCATTAAATATGCTCGTAAAGGCTGAATTTGATTACCGCCAGAGCAATATAAAAAATGTATTCCTTGAAAACTTAATTTTGCAGCTTTGTTTATTACATGATCGATTGCAAAAAAACTTTACTTCACAAACTTCACCTCCATTAGATCCTGCTTTGCAAAGACCCATACCACCAACTTCCTCTCCTTCTACAAAACCTACACCCCAAAAAACTCAGGCCAGTCCTTCCTCCTTAACTCCTAACTATAGACCTTCTAACATTGTAAAAATTAATGATAGTAAGAAAGAACCAAACACACCAGTTAACATTTCAAAAACTTCAAAACCCATCAACGAAACCATACTTGAAGAACTCAAAAATCATCTAAAAGAAACTTTTAAAGAAAATCAGGAATTGAGTGATGTTTTTTCTTATTCCACCATTTCCCATGAAAATGAGTATATCATGATTAGTTTTAGCCACCCACAAAAAAAAGCCATAGCTGACAACTACAAAACCTCGATTATCAACCAAATTCATCATTTTTTTAACAACAACAATATACGCATAGATTTTACGTTAACAGATAATAAAACAAACACTTCTTTCAACGACATGATTTTACAGAAAAACCCAGAATTTCAAAAATTTGTAGAAATTTTATCTTTGAAGCCAGAAAAATAAAACACAACCATATGAGACGCATTGTGACAGTTATTTTTTTATTTTTTATTTGGAGCTGGTTATTAGCACAAGTCCAGACAGTCGGTAAGTATCCATATGTAACCTTCCCCAACGATCCCCTTAAAGCGAGAATCTATACTCTATCCAACGGATTAAAAGTATACATGACTGTCTATAAAGATAAACCACGAATTCAAACCTATGTTGTCGTTCGTGCTGGAAGTAAAAACGATCCCGAAGAAACTACAGGACTTGCTCACTATTTTGAACACATGATGTTTAAAGGAACTCCTCATTTCGGAACGATGGATTATGAAAAAGAAAAAATCTACATAGATAAAATCGACTCCCTGTTTGAAGTTTACAGAAAACTCACAGATCCTAAGCAACGTAAAGCCACATATAAAATTATTGACTCTCTCTCTTACCTTGCTTCTAAATATGCTATTCCCAACGAATATGACAAATTTATGAACATTCTTGGATCTGAAGGAACCAATGCGTTTACCTCTTACGAAATGACTGTTTATGTAGAAAACATTCCTTCCAATCAACTGGAAAATTGGGCAAAGATCCAAGCTGACCGCTTTATGTATCCTGTTCTGCGTGGCTTTCATACAGAACTTGAAACCATTTATGAAGAAAAAAACATGACCCTTACAAACGATTCTAGAAAAACCACAGAAGCTTTATTTACTGGTCTATTTCAAAAACACCCCTACCGTCGTCCTGTTATTGGCTATGCCGAACACATCAAAAATCCTTCGATGCGAAACATCCGATGGTTCCACGCAAATTATTATGTCCCCAATAACATGGCTATTGCTATTTCTGGCGATTTCGATCCTGACGAAGCTATAAAAATCATTGACAAATATTTTGGTCAAATGAAACCTGTGGATTATCCTAGGTTTACCCCTCCACAAGAAGAACCCATTAAGGAACCTATCGTAAAAAAAGTGTTGGGACCAGATGCAGAAAGTGTTACCATAGGTTTTCGTCTCCCTGGAGCTTTTACCGATGATGCTCTTAAACTTGAACTCCTCGACATGATGCTTTCTAACAGCATGGCAGGACTGTTGGACTTAAACTTAAATAAACAACAAAAAGTCCTCCGTGCCTCAAGTAGTGCTTGGATTATGAAAGATTACTCCATCTTAATGCTAAGCGGACGCCCAAAACAAGGGCAGTCGCTTGATGAGGTTAAACAACTTTTGCTCGAACAACTTGAAAAAGTTAAAAAAGGTGAATTTGACGATGAACTCATTCCTGCCATTATAACCAACATGAAAGTTAACGAAATGAGAGAACTGGAAGACAATAGCAATCGAGCTATGAAATTTGTTGAAGCATTTATCCTTGATATTCCATGGGATCAATACATTCACAAAACGGATATAATCTCCAAATTCACCAAAAAAGATATGATGGAATTTGCTCAAAAAAACTTTAACAATAACTATGTGGTTGTTTACAAAGAAGTTGGAACAGACACCACCATAAAGAAAATACCCAAAAACAAACTTACCAAATTAGAAATGAACCGTGATGCGGAATCCGAATTCTTAAAGGAAATAAAAAATGCTAAAGTTCCTGAAATTGAACCACGTTTTGTTGATTTTAAAAATGATTTAACTACTTCATCCATCAACAACAAGCTACCCATATACTATGTTCAAAACAACGAAAACAACCTATTCACTCTGTATTTTGTGTTTGACATGGGCTCTAACCACAACAAAGCTTTACCTGTCTACATGGACTTTGTCAAATATCTTGGGACGCAGAACATGACTGCTGAAGAAGTTAGCAAAAAGCTTTTCAGATTAGGTTGCGAAATGTCAGCCAGTGCAGCACAAGATCGCTGCTATATAAAACTAACAGGATTGCAAGACAACTTTGAAGAAGCTCTTACTATTCTTGAAAGTGTCTTCAAAACTCCTTCTGCCTCACAAGAAGATCTCCAAAAATTTATTGACAATACTTTGAAAATGCGAGATGATGCAAAGAAAAACATGCAAAGGACATTCTCTATGCTCTTTACTTATGGTATGTATGGTAAAAAAAACCCAGCTACCAATATTCTTTCTGAAAAAGAACTCAAAAAGTTATCTCTTCATACAATTTACGAGTTTTTAAGTCACTTGTTTGATTATGAACACTATGTCATGTATTATGGTCCTGAGAACATAGATAAAATCAAAAACATCATAGCACAAAAACATAGTATTCCAACATCTTTTAAGCCACTTCCAAAAGAAACAAAATTCGAACCTAAACCCACAACCGCTAATACCATTTACTATGTAAATTTTGAAACCCCCCAATCCCTCATTCTCTTGTTAGCTAGAAAAGAAAAAGGATTCAATCCTGAACTTTATCCGACCATCCGACTTTTTAACGAATACTTTGGAGGAAACATGAATTCTGTTATTTTCCAAGAGATGCGTGAAGCTCGAGCATTGGCTTATACTGCCATTGCCTTCTACATGACACCACAAAAAAAAGATGACTACCACTTCACCCTAGCCTACATCGGCACACAATATGATAAAATGGAAACAGCACTGGACGCCTTCCTTCAATTACTTTCCAACATGCCACAGGCTGAAAAATCTTTCCAAATAGCCAAGGAAGGACTTTTAAAAAGCATTCGTGCCAACCGTGTTACAAAAGATGATATCTTTTGGGAATATCTCTCTGCTAAAGACTTAGGCCTTGATTACGACATAGAAAAAACAACCTTTGAAAAAGTTCCTTCTATGACTTTGCAAGATCTTGTAAACTTCCAGCATTCCCATATGAAAGATAACAAGTACACCATCCTCATTGTTGGGAATAAAAAAGACATACCTTTTAATGACCTGAAAAAATTTGGAAAAATTAAAGAAGTAAATTTGAAAACCATTTTTGGTTATTAAATAGCAGAAATATGAAAAGCATTCGTTTGTTTTTTGTTTTGTTAGTGAGTTTATTGATTTTGCCTGCATGCGATGTAATGCAACAATACGCCAAAAATGTGAATGCCCCAGTTATCTTGACTGAATCTGATGTTGTGAATGGTCTTAAAGAAGCTTTAAAAGTTGGCACCAACAACGCTGTTCAATTCCTTGGAAAAACCGATGGTTTTTTGAAAAACCCTGCTTATAAGATTCTCTTTCCACCTGAAGCTCAAAAAGTTGAAGCAAAGTTACGCGAACTAGGATTTCATCAGCTGATTGACAATTTTATTGTAGCTATGAACCGAGGTGCTGAAAATGCCGTGGCACAAGCTACTCCTATTTTCGTGAATGCCATAACCTCTATGACTTTTGAAGATGCAAAAGCTATACTCCGTGGAGCTGAAAATGCTGCCACCGAATATTTTAAGAAAAAAACTTCTCAACAACTCGCTGCCCTATTTAAGCCAGAAATAAAAAAAGCACTAGATCAGGTTGGAGCTTCTCAGCTTTGGACTGAAATTACAACCACCTACAACAAAATCCCCTTCGTCACACCCGTACAAACCGATCTTGCACAATATGTAACAGATAAAGCTCTGCAAGCTCTTTTCAACGAAATTGCCATCAACGAAAAGAAAATTCGCACCCATGTTTCAGCACGCATCAATGATATTCTTAAAAAAGTCTTTAACCCAAATGCAATTATTCAATAGCAAAACCAGAAAAAAATTACTTTATCTCACACTTCTTTTTTTAGTATCCTTTGTCGTCAATTCTTGCGTAGAACTCGAAGAAAAAATCACCATCAACCCTGATCTAAGTGGTGAATATTCATTAGTCCTTAAGGGCTTAGGAAATCTACAATCTTCGGAGTCCACACCCATTTCTTTTACAACTACCATTCAACAGCTTAAAGAAGCCGCTCAGCAAGTAGATGTTATTACAAACGTAGAAGAAATTAAAACGAAAGATCAAATCGGTTTTCGACTAAAATTCTCTCATGCAAAAGATATAAAAAAACTAATTGCTCATTTTGCAAATATTTCACCCATTTTTACGCCAGCTTATTTTTCAGCCTCGCACCATCGCTTTTCTAAAAAAAATGTGACTTCAATTTTTTTAAAAACCATTGAACAGGATCAAAACATCATGAGTCTCCTTGCCGCCATGAAAGACCTCCCTTTTGGAAATTTTTTTTACTGGACTACCATCGTTACCACTCCCCATCCTATCAAAAAAATTAAAAAGAATGGTTTTGTTACGCTAAGTGAAGACAAAAAAACTGCCACGCTAAAATTATCGATCGATCAAATCTTTAAAAAAACCTCGTCAGGTTTTACACTTAAATATTAGTTTTTCTCGCCTGTCTCTTTATTATATATAAACCTATTTCAAAAAGGCCGTACAAAGGAAGCGTCACAAGAAGTTGTGTAAACATATCTGTCGTAGGTGTAATAATCCCAGCTATAGTCAAAACAATTACAAAAACAAAAGCTCGATATTTTTTCATGGACTCATAAGAAAACAACCCTACCTTCGCAAGAATAAACATGAGCCAGGGTATTTCAAAACTTAGACCCATCCAAAAAATTAAAGAAAAAACCGTGGAAAAAAAAGAATCTAGGGTTACCATATTCTTGATCTCAGAACTCATTTGATAGTTAAGTAAAAATTGAAGTGTGAATGGAATCAAAATAAAATAACTAAAAACCACCCCAAGCAAAAAAAGGATAAACATCCAAAAAAAAGAACGACGAATGACTTTTATTTCATGTTCAAACAAAGCTGGTTTTAAAAATATCCAAAATTGATACAAAATAAAAGGAAAAGCTAAAATAACGCCCCACATCAGCGAAATCATAATATGATACCGAAATTGCCCTGATACTTCAGTGTTTATAAGCGAAAAAGGTACTTGTTGCTTCCAGCAAAACGATGGCATATCTAAAAGAGCTGAAAGCTTGCATAACCATCGAAATGTTACAAAGTCATCAGAAAGCAAACCAAAAATTATTGTATCGATAAAAAAAGAAGAAAAGACATAAACAAAGACAGCAAGTATCACTACTGCAGCTACACTTATCAACAACCGTTTTCGTAATTCTTTTACATGATCCCAAATACTGGGGTCCATTCCATTTTATCTAAGTTTAGAATCATCATGCAACGAAGGCTCATCATCAAGCAAATGTCGTACTTCTTCATCTACTCCGTCACGAGCTTTTTTAAACTCGCGGATACCTTTGCCAAGACCTCGCATGAGTTCTGGTATCTTTTGCCCCCCAAATAAAATCAAAACTACCAGCAAAATCAAAAAAATTTCCCGTCCTCCTAAAACTCCAAGAAGTGTCATTTTTTTTCAAAAATAACAACTATTTTAAAATTTCATCGATAAAGTTATACGAGCAGTTACGAAAGGCTTATAAGTGGTAGACCCAACAGGGGAATAATATTCCACCTGTATATTAGGAGAAAGAATGATGCCATCCAAAGGTTTATATAAGTAAGCTAAAATTGCTACCAGCGTAAATTTTCTATTATGAGCAAATTAGGATCATAGTAGTCAAAGCATCCCATCAGTCCATGAGAACGATGAAAATTATATAACCAAAACAGAGATAGCCCTTGAAGTGAATAAGTAATTAAACTTGCTCCATTATTAAAGTCTTGCATTCGTTGATTGAAAAATAAGTTAGCCCAATTTTTACGCGATTTAACTCGACTCCACCAAAACAAGAAAGAATCCATTTATCGTTTGAGAGCTTTCGCTGTAGAATTCCAGTATCATGCACATCAATTATTATTTACTGATCATGATATGTTCCCACTATCGTAAATATCCATTTTTCAGAAGGCTTAAAGCCAATCACTCCAAAAAAAGATTTATATTTATCGGTTACCAATTTTGAACCTGAATTATTCCCAACTAAAACATGGTGAAAAAAGAATGTAAAAAACTTGCACGAAACCTTACTCCCAGATCATTGGTAAACTCTCCGATCCTAAGGCTGGTAATAGTTTTCTCAATAAAACGATATTCTCCCCATTTTTTATAAAAAATTGCTGGGTTTGGAGAAATTCCAGCATATATGCTTATATCTTTTTGAAATAGGCTGTCTTTTTGAAAATACACTTGTTTAATTCCAAAAGAATTTTTTCCGTTCAGCAAAAAATCACTTTCTTCAGATGAAGCCGTAAATATAAAAGTATATGACGAATTAAATTGATGTGAAATTTAATGTCCATCCTGCGAATCTGAAAACCATGCATCCCTGTTGCTCCTTGCAAAACATTGTTTGTAATGCTTGTAAAAAGCGTATCTCTTAAAACATTGTAGTAATAATCTCAGAAAAAGTCAACAGACAACTTATCCTTGTAAGTCTTCATTTGAAGCTTGAACATAGAAAAAAAAATACTATGCCGCAAAAAGTAAATATTTTTGCTTTTTTTCTGCAAAGAAAAAAAATTAAAAAAAAACGGACTGTCTATAAAAGACAGACTGAATTACAAAAAAGTTTATGAGAGGATCTATGCAAGTAGCAATTTTTGGTTGCTATAGGAAGATGACTTAAATAACTCCATGAGCCCTTTCACACCAAGAACAAAAGAAAATTGAAAAAATAGGAAAAATAAGCTAAGAGCAAAGCAAACGCAACAAGAGCAGCTAAAATCATAAAAATTTGTATTCACTACCATAATACATAGTTCTTCTCAACATTCCCAAAAATCTAGCCATGACCATAAAAGCCCCCATATTTCTACCACCTAATAGGTGCAACTCAAAATGCCAATCCGCTAATCGATGGCTATACAACGGAAGATTATTGGTAAAAACAGTGAATAACTTACAAATTACAACATACAAAGTCATCGTAAGTCCAACGTGTACTGCCACATGCACGCCTTGGCTAACAATCCACTGCGTGTTGTGTAAAATTCTGTTCATTCCAAGGTCTTCCTGAATAATGCCTGTAGCTACAGCAAATCCTAGCATACTGACCACGAAAAATTTAAGCTCGTGCGTCCTCTTTAAAGGACAATCATTCCATAATGTTATCAAGCTTATAATCAAAGTTATCCCCTGAGTTATCAACTCAAAAGTTCTTACAAACTGACCACTCACTAATTTTTTAAAATGTAAGGTTGAGCTTGTTCAGTAAGCAAACGATGCGCCCAAACTGCCCAAGAAACCAAGCTCAAGCAATAAAAGAGCTCGAGTAATATTTTCCATGTAAATTCCTTCCATCCTGCAATAAGTATGGCACGAAGATACCAGGGCCCCGCAACAAAAATAAAAACCAGTCCATCCGCTACTCCACCAATACATGTTCTTATTAAGTAAAGCATCTACCCAAGAATGATGCAAAGTATAGCCAAGCACATGATAAGCCCAGCCAAAAACCGTAGTTTAAATCAGAAAAATATACTTTAAATAGCACCAATTGTTTATTGCTTACCTTTAAAGGTTGATCGCAACAACTTATCTTTTTCCTTTCCACATCTATTCCATAAAAAGTAAAACTATCCACTTGCATCTTAATCGTAGCATCAGAAGTTAACATAAATGTCCACCTTTATGGATGGTCCCCATGATAGTTTAAATGAAAACTTACACCGACAGCCACCAAGAAAGTAAAAAAGCATAAAAGAACAGTGACTTCTCAATTGGGCTTTGTTAGGTTTAGTGATTCTACTCGTAAACCGGGCAAATCATACCTTTGCTGCTAATGCATACACAGTATAAGCTGCAATAAATCCAGCGCATCAACTACTATTGGGAATTGAAATCTAATTTTACAAAAATTTCATCAACCTTGATGTTAAAATTTTTTCTTTTGATAAAAAGCATTTTGTTTTTCTAAAATGTTTAATTTTGCAATCAATTTTAAAAAACCTTGTATGACAAGACGTTATGAAACCGTTTTCATTATGACTCCCGTTTTGTCTGAAGAACAGACAAAGGAAACGGTCGATAAGTTTAAAAAGTTTTTAGAAGAACGTGGTGCGAAAATTATTTATGAGGAAGACTGGGGATTAAGAAAATTAGCCTATCCCATAAAGAAAAAAACCACTGGGTTCTACTATTTAATTGAGTTTGAAGGTGATCCTACCCTTGTAGCTGACCTTGAACTTAATTATAGACGAGACGAACGAATTTTGAGATTTCTAACTGTGCATCTTGACAAATATGGAATTGAATACGCCGAAAAACGAAGAAAATTAAAAGCAGAGCAAAAAACCACCACAAGTAATTCCAAATTGAATTAAAATTAATAAAAGTATGGCACAAAAAGAAACAGAAATTAGATATTTAACGCCCATTAACATTGAAACCAAAAAGAAAAAGTATTGTCGTTTCAAGAGAGCGGGCATAAAATACGTAGATTATAAGGATCCTGATTTCTTGCTGAAATTCATTAACGAGCAAGGCAAAATTCTTCCTAAACGTATCACAGGGACCTCAACCAAATATCAAAAAAAAGTTGCAAAAGCCATCAAAAGAGCACGTCATCTAGCTTTATTGCCATTTGTTACTGACCAATTAAAATAATTAAGAAAAGGAGGTGAATATGGAAATTATTCTCAAGGAAGATGTAAAAAATTTAGGTCATAAATACGATATTGTTAAAGTTAAACCGGGGTATGCTCGCAATTATTTAATCCCAAAGGGCTATGCTATCGAAGCAACCCCATCAACTAAAAAGATGGTTGAAGAAATTAAAAAACAACGCGCTCTTAAGGAAGAAAAACTTAAACAAGAAGCTTTGAACATTGCTCAGAAGCTTGAAGGTGCATCCATTACCATAAAAACCAAAGCCACTTCAACAGGTAAAATTTTTGGAAGTGTTAATAACATCCATGTAGCTGAAACATTAAAAGAAATCTTCGATATCGACGTCGATCGCAAAAAAATCGATTTGCAACCTGAAATCATTAAAGAATTAGGGAATTATACGGCTAACATCCATTTACACAGAGAAGTTGTTTGCAAGATCAATATACAAGTAGAAGCAGAAGAATAATTCTGCTTTCATTTCATGTCTAAATCTTTGTTTAAATTATATCGCTCCCTGAAACATCGAGAAGTGAGGGAGCAGTATTCATTGTTTGCCGCTGAAACCCCAAAAGTTATCCTCGACCTTATTAAAAACAACATACGACCTCATTCTTTGTTCATTATTAAAGAAAAAATTCCTGAATGGCAGAAAAAAATTTCTCACGAATCTTTGATTTACCCTGTATCCAGCAAAGAGCTGGAAGCTATTTCACATTTAAAAACCCCAAATGAAATTTGTGGAATATTTCACATTCCTGAAATTCCTCCCTTTAATCAGCATTTTGTAACACCTATACTCGATGATGTGGCTGACCCCGCAAACCTTGGACTTATCTTAAGAACTTGCCACTGGTATGGAATTCATCATATACTTGCTACACCAGATACGGTGGATGCTTACAATTTAAAAACGGTAATGAGTTCCAAAGGAAGCATTGCACAAGTTCATGTTCATTATAAGCAGCCAAATGAAATATTGCATTTGCTTTCATTTCAAACTAAAATTTACAAAGCAGATCTTAACGGAGATTCCATTATGAAACCATCGATTTCTTTTCCACTAGCCTTTATCATTGGCAACGAAGGACACGGAATAAAACATTTTTCTCATATTCAGGAAACTATAACCATTCCAACATTTTCAAACAACCCACCTAATTCGCTTAATGCTGCTATTTCGTCAGCTATATTAATACATACTTTTTATTTATATAAATTTTTTAAACTAAATGTGTAATTTTTAAACCATCTCATTTTTCGCGAGTTGTTTGAATTTTTTTTCTAAAATTTTTTCTTATAAACTTTTTAACTTATTTTTGTTCATGTAATAAAAAAATATCATCCTATAAAAAACATTATATTTTTTTTTGCTTATATCCATCGTTGGGTATGGGCAAATAAGTAAAGGGGGAACACCGAAATCTCTTTCTTTTCAAGTTTCAAACACACTTTCGACGTATGAAGTCATAACTGCTTCTATTTCTTGGTCTCAGATTAAACTTGAAAATTTCTTGCGTGCACTAGAAAATTTACCGCCAAGAGGAGGTTTTTCTTTGCCTGTGAACAAAAACATTTGGAACGATGGCACATGGGAACGTTTACCTGACGGCACCATGATGTGGAGAATGAAAATTCGTGCTCCGGGTGCAACATCTGTCGGGTTGGTCTTCGATCAGTTTGAATTACCTGAAGATGCCGAACTGTTTATCTACAACGAAGACAAATCCATTGTTTTAGGAGTATTTACTGCTGAAAACAATCATCCTTCGGAAATTTTTAGTGTTCAAGTAATTCCTAATGAAGTTCTCATTGTTGAATATACAGAAAAACCTCAACAAGGACAATTTAAACCGATTAAAGGGCAAGCTATCAAAAATGGGGAAGTAGCTGTCATTAACTTACAGGGGGGAAGAACAAACATTTGAACCTCGAGGAAAACTCTCCATTGGGGATGTGATTTATGTTTACAACGATAAAATTTACAATACTAGCAGTACCAAAAATTTAAGCGATGCAGGTTCTTGTGAAGTTAACATTAATTGTTCCCCTGAAGGGGACGCTTGGAAAGTTCAGAAACGTGGAGTTGCACGTATCCTTTTCAAGGATGGAGCAAGTTGATACTATTTCAATGGAACTTTAGTAAACAATGCATTAAACAATGGGGACCTTATTTCTTAACAGCTTATCACTGTGGTGCAACAGCATCAGCTTCAGATAAAAATTAATGGCAATTTTATTTTAACTGCGAAAGACCAGGTTGTGCTAATACAGGTACACCTCCTAAAAATGTTATTATTGGATGTGTGATGTGAGCCAGTGGAAGTATTAATGGTGGAACTGATATGCAACCATTGGAATTGAATTCTACCCCTCCTCTCTCAAGGAATCCCTACTATAATGGGTGGGATAGAACATCTTATTCTACAGCTGGCGGAGTAAATATCCATCACCCTGCTGGTGATGCAAAAAAAATATCTACTTACACTGGGACACCTGCTGCTGCTACGTGGAATGATGGTACCAATATTGGAATGACCAATGGACACTGGAATGTTACTTTTGTATCAACTACAAATGGGCATGGTGTTACAGTAGGAGAATCATCAGGTTCTCCACTTTTTTCAGGGGAGCAATAAGCTAGTTATCGGTACACTCACGGGAGGAAATTCCAGCTGTACATATACAAGTGGTTCTAATTTGTATGGTAGATTTGGTAAACACTGGGACCAAAATGGTTCAACTGCTGATAAACAACTAAAACCGTGGCTCGATCCAGCTAATGCAAATCCAAGTTTGTGGCTTGGATACGATCCCAATAGTAACACCAATCCTCCGGTAGCTAACTTCAGTGCTAGTCCAACAAGCAGCCAGCCAGGCACGGTTATTCAATTTACAGATTTATCAACCAATAATCCTACTGCTTGGAAATGGTCTTTCCTAGGTGGAATACCGTCTACTTCCACGTTGCGTAATCCACAAATCACTTACACGGGTCATGGTATCTATAACGTTAAACTGGTGGTTTACAATCAATTTGGATGTGATTCAATTATCAAAGTTAACTACATAACTATAAATTCTTACACACCTCCTACAAGTCCTGTAACCATTGGTGTACGGGGACAACATCAGGCGGTGTAATACCACTTGGAATAAGCAATGCTGCAAAATATGTTTGTGATGCTGCTATTTATACCAAAACAGAAATAGGCAGATCGGGAATAATTACTAGAATTGCTTGGAGGCCTTCTACTGCAAGAACAGACACAAGAAATATTCAGATATCCCTGAAGACCCCAAATTTATCAACTTTAACCGCAGGTACCTTTAACGACTTAATTCAAGATGCTACGCTAGTTTATCAGGGAATTTTTGCACCTAATGCTAATGGCTGGTTTACTATAGATCTCCGAACACCATTTCCCTATGTAGCTAATAAAAACTTAATGATTCTCACAAAAGTATGGACAACGGGAAATATAAATGCACCGAGCAATTGCTACTATACTAGTGCTACAAATATGCATGAACAATGGACAGGGACAAGCGATCCATCTGCTAACACTGGAATAGTCAATAGCAACCGCCCCAATATTCAATTAACTATAAATCCCTTCCAAGCTCCTACAGCTGACTTCGCTGGTCTTGAAAATGTTTTCTATGAAAACTTTGAAGGTTCATGGCCTCCAACGGGATGGGTTATTATTGACAAAGAAAACGATGGAGTAAAGTGGGCTTCTTCAACCTCTAAGAATATTTCACCAAATGGCTTAAAAAGTGCATATCACAATTATGGAACTAGTACTGTCAATGAAATTGGATGGTTAGTAAGTCCTGGTATTTCATTAACTTCTGGATATAATTATAAGTTGACCTTCTGGTCATATAACGATTACCCATCTTATTACGGCAAAAATAGAGTTCTCATTTCTACAACATCTCAAGACACTAGTACATTTACCGAAATTTGGTCCCCTACATCAGTAACTGATTCTTGGGTACAAACAGTTTTAGACCTCTCCTCGTATGCAGGTCAAACAGTTTACATTGCGTTTAAATATACGGGTGTTGATGCTCACACATGGTATTTAGATGATATAAAAATTAGTCGTGAAGTAACAACGCAAATGGTAACTTATGAGGGTGACCCAACTACAATTCTTGATAAATCTACCAATACACCTGTATGGTGGGAATGGAATTTACCTGGCTCTGTTGACCAAATGTTGTGGACACAAAATGCGAATACCAAATATAATGTGGCTGGAGAATACGATGTATCACTCACTACTGCTAACCCTGCAGGAAATAATACTAAATCTGTTCAAAAATTTGTCAAAGTAATAGGACGTCCACCTATAGCAAAATTTGAAGGTTCCGGAAACTTAAAAGACTGGCATTTAAGACCTTTCATTCCACAAGGTGGGTATGTAAACTATCAAGACAAATCCTTACAAGTGCCCACAGGGTGGGATTGGTCGTTCGAAGGTGGCGTACCTTCTACTTCAACTGCTCAAGATCCACAAATTCAGTATCTTTCTGCAGGAACATACAATACAACTTTACATGCATATAATCCTCATGGTCACGATACAATCACTTATTTGGATTATGTTGTGGTCGGCGGAAAGGATACTTGCACCAATCTTCTTATTACAGACAACGTAACAGTATATAACTTAACTGCAGGTCTTTTGCCTGGACATGGATACATCACAAGTGGTGGAACAAACTATTATTTCTATAAGTACGCTGAAAAATTCAACAATCAATACAGTGGAAAAATTTATGGTTTTGGATTTTATGCTTACAGAGCCCAAGGAACAGGGAAAACCATCAATATTTCAGTATGGACTGATAGTGGAGGTGTACCAGGTACACGCATTTACACAGAGACCAGAAATATAACCTCATTTACTCAAGGACAATACAATTGGTGCATTTTCTCTACACCTGTTACTGTAAATGGACCATTTTATATCGGATATGAGTTGAATTATGATGCTAATCATAATTACACCACTCACCAGTTCTGTACTACCATGAGCAAATTGAGAGGCAAGACAGATAACACTACCATGTATACTTCTTTTGGTACAGCTTCTCCAGGAACATGGTATGATATGAGTTCACTTTTTGGTGAATCAGCTTCTTTACGGTTAGACCTTATTTTTGAATACACCCCACCCACAACACCGATCGCAGCAGTTGAAGCTATTCCTGGTTGTGGAACGGGCTCTGTAAAAGTTGTCTCTTCTCAGAAAACTAATCAAGATTTTGTTTTAACTGATAATGCTGGAAATACCTTACAAACTTGGACAGGTAATGATAGCATTCATCTATTTTCCGGATTATCCAATGGAACTTATAGAGGCAAAATCATCATTGGTAGCAATTCAAGTGCACTTTCCAATCCTGTTGATTTGGTAAGTCCCTCTGTAACCAATCCAGGTACATTCAATCGCACTATTTCTGAAATTTGTTTAGGAAGCAACATAGGAACTCTAACCTTAACAGGTTATAATGGTTCAATTTTACAATGGGAAAAAAGAGTTAACGGAGGTTCATGGGCAGTCATAACCAATCAAACCAATATATTCTCCAAAACTCCAACTCAAAGTGGTACATGGGACTACAGAGTTCTTGTTAAAAACGCTATATGCCCATCAGCTTACTCAAATACATACTCAGTCGTCGTAGACCCTGTATCTGTGGGCGGAACCATTACAGCCTCCAATACAGAAATTTGTCAAGGCTCTAGCACAGGCTCCATGACCCTCAGCGGCTACACAGGCTCCATCGTCAAATTGCAACGTAGTAACGACGGCGGCTCCACTTGGACTGATATTGATAACACCAATGCAACTTATAGCGAAATCCTTGCTACAGCTGGTACTTACCTTTACCGCGTCGTAGTTCAATCTGGCTCATGCTCGCCCGCTAACTCCAATACCGTCTCCATTACCGTTGATCCTACTCCCGTAGCTGGTACCCTCTCAGCTTCTAATACCCAAAACTGCCAAGGCTCTAGCACGGGTACCATGACCCTCAGCGGCTACACAGGCTCTATCGTCAAATGGCAACGTAGTAACGACGGCGGCTCCACTTGGACTGATATCAATAACACCAATGCAACCTATAGCGAAACCCTTGCTACACCTGGTACTTACCTCTATCGCGTCATAGTTCAATCTGGTACTTGCTCGTCCGCTAATTCCAATACCGTCTCCATCACCGTCGATCCTACTACCGTAGCTGGTACCCTCTCAGCTCCTAATACCCAAATCTGCCAAGGCTCTAGCACAGGCACCATGACCCTCAGCGGCTACACAGGCTCCATCGTCAAATGGCAACGTAGTAACGACGGTGGTTCCACTTGGACTGATCTCAATAACACCAACACAACCTATAGCGAAATCCTTGCTACACCTGGTACTTACCTCTATCGCGTCGTAGTTCAATCCGGCACTTGCTCGCCAGCTAACTCCAATACCGTCTCCATTACTGTTGATCCTACTACCGTAGCTGGTACCCTCTCAGCTTCTAATACCCAAATCTGCCAAGGCTCTAGCACAGGCTCCATGACCCTCAGCGGCTACACAGGCTCCATCGTCAAATGGCAACGTAGTAACGACGGCGGCTCCACTTGGACTGATATTGATAACACCAATGCAACTTATAGCGAAATCCTTGCTACAGCTGGTACTTACCTTTACCGCGTCGTAGTTCAATCTGGCTCATGCTCGCCCGCTAACTCCAATATTGTCTCCATTAACGTCGACCCAGCTACTATAGCTGGCACCCTTATCGGTGGAAATGACATTTGCGAATCTGGATCTATAGGTCTATTAACTTTGTCAGGCTACACGGGTAGCATTGTTGAATGGCAATATCGTTATGACTTTGGTCCATGGAACAGTATTAATAACACACAAGATACGTATGAAACAAACTTATCTTCTCCTTACTACGGCACGCATGAATATCGTGTTTGGTACAAAATGGTTTATGCTCTCCAGCTTATTCTAACATTGTTGCAATACATCTTTATCAAAATTCTGTAGCTGGAAACGTATTTATCAATCTTGACAGCATCTGCCTAGGTGATAACACTGGCAATATTTTACTTGATAACTTCCTGGGCAACATTGTCACTTGGCAAAGAAAGATTGATCAAGGAAGCTGGATGAATCTTAATGTTAACAATAATCCTTATGCTGAAACGCCCGACCAACTTGGTACATGGTCTTACAGAGCTCTTGTACAAAACGGTATTTGCCCCGTTGCATATTCAACAGTAGATTCTATTAAAGTCCTGCCATGGCCAATAGCTAATTTTACAGTTAATATTATAGGAGACACAGTATTTTTCACGAATCTCAGTCAAAATGCTAATAATTATAACTGGGACTTTGGTGATGGCCAAACATCAACACTAGTTAATCCAAAACACAAATACTCACATTCAGGACAATATCAAGTAACCTTAACTGCTTCAAGCCATTACTTCTCTGATGATACAACCATCACCATTGATGTATCAGTCTCAATTGCAGAATTTGACAATGCTAGAAAAGTAATCATTTATCCTAATCCATCTAATGGTGACTTTAGCATTGCTCTTGTTGGTAATTACACAGAACCCGTTCATGTAGCTATCAACAACATGCTTGGTAGTAAGCTCTATTCTGCTACATTAGATCAAACAAGTGAAATAAGATTACACAATGTACTATTGCCTGGCATATATACTATCACATTAACTTACAAAGACAAAATTACCTCGAGAAAGATTACCATTGTTGAATAACTCTAGCAATGCTTCTCCTCAAAAGGCTGTCACTATGGACAGCTTTTTTTTATTTTAATAATGGAATGACATCCATACAAACTTTTTTAACAATCAACGACTATCTAAAGAGTAAAAACATGCCTTTTAATCTAACTTATAAAACCTCTGATTTAATAATACATTCGTAAGATTACGTTCAATACCTGTTGTTCGTTAGAAAAATCACATAGATCTATCAATTGCTCACACCTGTCACACAACGAAAGTATCATTCCACCGTTCACAAATAAAAAAAGCTACCCGAAGGTAGCGCTTCTTTTTTTTTTAAAGGCCATGAACCCATTGTTTCACATAATATTTAGCAGTCAATTTTTCTCCAGTGGCTTTTTCTATCATCTCATTCCACGGATAATAAGCCCCAACAGAAAAAATCTTTTCAACTAAATATTTTCCAATTTCAGGTTTCCCTACATAAGAAACAGGTTGAAGTTTTAAGATGGTAGCTTTAATGTATTCATCCAATTGACTAGCCAGAAGTTCTCCTAATAAATAATTGTGGTAATAACAAGGGGAAGTTGCTATATGAATTTTGGTTGCCCAATCTGGCATGCTTCTTCCTTCTGGTTTTTTAATCATTTGATATTTTTCAACCAGATCCCACCATAATTTATTCAAGTCCTGGTCAGGGTTCTCATACAATGCTTTTTCAAATCTATACATCACTTGTGCCCATCGACTAAATACGAGTTGTTCTAATTGAGAATATAAGAAAGCTTCATGTTCAATTTTCTTGGTTTCTACTTCTGATAGATGCAACATATCTTTCATCCACAAGGCATTGCTTGCCATTCGACCAAACAGCATGGCAATAGCTTCTGTAGTAAAAGTATGAGCGGGTTCTCGTAATGTAAAAGGTAATTTTGGAGAAATATATTTTTCATACACCGCATGCCCGTACTCATGAAGCAAAGTGTTCATCCAATAATAATTATCCTTTACATTACAAAGTACACGCACATCGCCTTCCCTATCAATGTTTGTACAAAAAGCGTGTTGAGACTTACCTGGTTTTTCAAAAAGGTCAGACCTAGCAATGATATTATTAATATCCAATCCTATGCTAGCATAGAAATCTTTGGTTAGTTGCACAAGATCACGCCCTTTGTAGTATTTATCAAGATCTAAAGAATATATTTTAGGAGCTTCTTGGAAAAAACGATTTTGATAATGCCAAGGTCTTAATTCTTCTGGTTTTATCTTATAACGTTTAGCAAGCACAGAATCCATATGCGCTTTTAAATGCATAAACGGCTCACGAGTCAAACTATCCAATTCATTAAAAATTTTTTCAATTTCCTTAGGGTCTTGTTCGCTAAGCATTAAACTCATTTCATGGTAGTTGTTATAACCAAGCTTACGTGCAGCTTCGTTTCTTAATTTTACAAGAGTTAATAAATCTTTTTGAATAAAAAGGCCTATTTCTTTTGATCCTTCCCATGCAGCTTTTAATTCGTCGTTGTCCGTAGAGGTCGAAAGTATGTCTTCAATTTCATTATCTGTTAAAGTCTTTCCTTTAATTTTTACCCTGTAAGTATTGAAAGCCTTACTAATAGCAGTCTCAAGTTGAATCATCTTCTTTTGTAAAGCAGTATCTATCTGATGTTCTTGATATAAATGAAACAACAAAACAACTTGTCTCCTTAAAGTGTCATTGCTAATAGCATCTTTTTGGTCATACAACTTCTTAATAATCGAATAATCTTCAGCATTAGAAAGCATTTGAGCAAGTTTTACGCTCAATTCTTCCTCTTTTTGATAGGCTTCATCTTTTCCCGTTGATTCTGCCTCCCACGAAGCTAGATTTAATTCTTTAATTAATGGTTTAAAAGTCGATTCGAATTTCTTAATGAAATTTTCTGCTTCTTTATCCATGTTTTTGTTTTTTTTGCACGAAATGCTAACAATGAGAAGAGCAAGAATGCTCGAAAAACTTAAAAGAACAAATTTCTTCATTACTTACATTTTGAAGCGAAATTAAAGTAATCTTTATGAAGCAAAATAAATTATTTTAGCAATTCGACAAAATCAGGTAAAAAATTAGACTAAAAACATAAGTACATTTACTTGATTTAAAAAACCTTAAACGAAAAGAATGAAATCAATTAAAAAACAACTTATATTTGTAAAAACATTTCAAATGAAAAAACTTGGTATTGTTTTATTTATCCTTTCTTTCATGTGGAATGCATGTACATTACTTCACAAAGAAAGGCCTAAATACAATAACCTTAAAAAAATTCCTCTCGTAAGCAATCAAAAACCATTAAATGATTCTTTTTCTCATCAAAATAATTACATTGCAGTAGATTCGACATACCATAAAATTTTCAATCAGTTACCTAACTTGACTCTTGCTAATAACTTAAAAACTAAGAAAGAGAAACCCATCCAAAAAGCCTTTCATATAGCTCATCGCGTTAAACCACAAAAACCCATTTTCGGTTTTCCCTCCACCAATATTTTAGCAAAAGCTCCAAAAGCTGAGCTACCTCCAACGGATGATCTTTTAACCCTTCTCCTTTACATCTTAATTATAGTATTAATTTTAGCCATTCTTGCTTGGTTTCTCCCCGATTTACTTGAAATACTCGTTGCTGTTTTCCTAATCATTTTGCTGATTTTATTAATCTTGTACTTAGCAGGAAACTTGAAACTATAAAAAACTTTTTTCTTTTTTTTAAAAAAAATTATCTTTGCAAACTTTTTTTAAAAGGGAGTAGGATATGTATTGGACATTAGAATTGGCCTCAAAATTAGAAGATGCACCGTGGCCTGCAACAAAAGCAGAGTTAATTGATTATGCCATTCGTTCTGGAGCCCCAAAAGAAGTCCTGGAAAATTTATATGAAATTGAAGACGAAGAAGAAGTGTTCGAAAGCATTGAAGATCTATGGCCAGACTATCCAACCAAAGAAGACTTTCTTTTTAACGAAGATGAATACTAAACCCCATTTTTGGGGTTTTTTCATTTTTACAAATACGTATTTTTGCAAAAATTAGATGTATGGGGCGAGCTTTTGAATATAGAAAAGAACGAAAATTTAGAAGATGGAGCAATATATCGCGTTTGTTCACACGATATAGCAGAGAAATTTACATTGCCGTAAAAGAAGGAGGACCCAATCCAGAATATAACGCAAAACTAAGAGCTATTATTCAGAATGCGAAAAGCGATAACATGCCCAAAGAAAACATAGAAAGGGCAATTAAAAGAGCTACAGAAAAAGACGCAACTAATTATCAAGAACTCATTTACGAAGGGTACGCTCCCTACGGTGTAGCAGTCCTCATCTTATGCGCCTCAGATAATCACATTCGAACGGTTGCAAACCTCAAAAGCTATTTTAACAAATATGGAGGAAACCTTGCAGTGAGCGGTTCTGTTAGCTTCCTATTTGAAAAAAAAGCTGTTTTCATTATTAAAGATGATATTCAAAACTTGGAAGATTTTGAATTAGAACTTATCGATTACGGAGCAGAAGAAGTTTTCAAAAATGATGAAGGTATTCAGATTTATGGCGATTTTTCATCCTTTGGTTCCCTTCAGAAATATCTTGAAGAAAAAAAATACAACATTGTAAAAGCTGATTTTGATTACATACCCATGGAGCTTAAGCAACTAACCCCCGAACAACAAGCCACCGTCGAAAAGCTCATTGAAAAGATTGAAGAAGACGACGATGTTGTTCGCGTATTTACAAACATGGCATAATATGTTTTCATACACCATAAATGGAGAAGGCTTTCCTATTGTGTTTCTGCACGGATATGCTGAAACGAAATCCACATGGGCTCTTCTAATCAATGAGCTCAAACAGTCCTATGCTTGCTATGCTCTTGATCTACCTGGTCACGGCAATGCTCCAATTATAGAAGAGTTCAGCATATCTTCTATGGCCGCTTATGTTGCTGATTTTATTAAAAAACATGTAAAACAAAATGTATTACTCGTAGGTCACAGCATGGGTGGATATGTTGCTTTGGAAGTCGCTAGAAGTTATCCTCAACTCATAGCTGGTCTTGGACTCGTAAACTCACATGCCGCTGCTGATAACCTTGAAACTATAGAAAACCGAAAGAAAACTATCCAAATCTTACAAAATGATAAACTTACTTTTTTATCCCATTTCGTAGAGAGTTTGTTTTACGCACCCAAGCGAACTTATTTTCAAAGCCTCATTGAAAAATTAAAGCTTGAAGCTCAGCAAACAAAGGTTGAAACGCTCATCGGTACACAAAAAGCCATGATGGAGCGAAGAGATCAGCTCGATCTTCTTTTGCATGCTTCTTTCCCCATCCTTTTTGTGGTTGGGAAAAAAGATGAGCGAATAGATCTGAACAAAATTCTTGGTCAAACTATTTTACCTAAAAGGTCTTTTGTCCTCTTTCTTGAAGAATCGGGCCATATGAGCCACATCGAAGCAACTAAAGAAACCGCAGCCCTTATCGAATCAGTCGTTAGATTTATCATCAAAAATTAATTAAGCCATGAAAGATTTCTGGAAAATGTTTTTTGCTTCCTTGCTAGGAAGTATTTTTTCATATGCGATCATTACCATCCTTTTTTTTGTTCTCCTCGTTGGGGTCATTGCTAAATTAGCCTCTTTTTCAACTAAAACCACAGATATTAATATTAAGGACAACAGCATCCTGGTTCTTAATCTCGATAAAGAGATTGTTGAACGTTCATCAGATCTTTTTTCATCTTTTTCATCTTTGAGCACACTTAATGACAATCAAATCGAATTGTACACTTTGTTGAAAACCATAAAATATGCAGCTCAGGACGACCGCATTAAAGGAATGCTTGTCCATGTAAGTTCTCCAAATGCAGGGTATGGAACACTTCAATCCATCCGCCAAGCCATATCATCCTTTAAGAAGAAAGGGAAATTTGTGGTTGCTTATGGCGAAGGTATGACCCAAAAAGCTTATTTTATTGCTAGCGTAGCCCATAAAATTCTGCTTGCAAAAGGCAGCAACCTTGAATTAAAAGGGATTTATTTTCAATTAATGTTTTTTAAGAGAGCGTTGGAAAAACTAAATATTGACGTTCAAGTCATACGACACGGTAAATTCAAAAGTGCAGTTGAGCCTTTTATCTTAGAAAAAATGAGTCCTGAAAACCGAGAGCAATATGAACTTCTCGCAACTTCTTTATGGAAAACTCTTGCGGATTCCATCACCAAAAGTAGAACGCTCCCCTACGATACCTTGAATTTTGTAGTAAACAATCTGTTAGCATATAAGTCCACCAATGCTTATAGATATAAACTTGTCGATTCACTCCTTTACTATTCAGATCTTACCTCCTATGTAAATGATCATTTTAAAACAGAGATGAACTTTATACAATTTCAGGATTACTTAACAAGTGAAAAAGAAAAAATGATAAAAAGTTCATCTAATAAAATTGCTTTGGTTTTTGCCTACGGGGATATAGTAGATGGTAGCAAATACGAACCAGGTTCTATACAAGGTGAATATTATGCTGAACTTATAAAAAAATTAGCTAATAAGGATGATATCAAAGCTATTGTTCTAAGAGTTAATAGTCCTGGCGGGGATGCTCTAGCTTCAGAGCAAATATGGCATTCGGTAGTAGAAGCAACGCAGAAAAAGCCAGTAGTTGTCTCTATGGGAGATTATGCTGCAAGTGGAGGGTATTTCATCAGTTGTGCTGCCAACTATATTGTTGCTGAACCAACCACGATTACTGGTAGCATTGGAGTTTTTGGACTAATCCCGAATGCTCAACACCTTCTGAACCAAAAACTTGGAATAACCATTGATGAGGTTAAAACACATGAACATAGCGATTTTATATCTATTTTTAAATCTCTCTCTCCTTATGATACAAAAATTCTTCAACAAGAAATTGAAAAAATTTATACTTCCTTCACCACTGCAGTAGCTAAAGGTAGAAAATTAGACGTAGCTAAAGTTGACAGCATTGGACAAGGTAGAGTATGGCTTGGGCTTGATGCATTAAAAATTCACTTGGTCGATACCTTCGGCAACCTGCAAACAGCTATTCAGAAAGCAGCACAACTTGCTAAAATTGACAACTATTCGGTTGTTGAGTATCCTAAAAAGACCTCATCCATCGAAAAATTGGTAGAAAAATTAACCACAGAAAGCTCCTATTTCGCTTTAGATCCAACCTTGGTTAACTACATTAAGAACTACATAAGCGTAAATAAACCCGTTTGGCTCACTCGCATGCCTTTCGAAATAATCATGAACTAAAGTTTTCTCTTGCAACATACCTTTTAATCTTAGTTTTCAAAAAGTTTTAATTATTAATTTTTCTTTTTTTGTTAACCATTTGTTAACCTAAAAAATATAAAATTTTAGATTTTTTTAGTAAACTATCAATTGACTTTACAGTCATAACTAAAAAATCAAATTTATGAAATCATTGTTTTATCATGTTTTTTCTTGTAAACCTTTCATGCATTTTCTCAATGTCCATCGCAAGCCGACTATACATTTAGCAGAAGTTGCAATCAAAATCATGTTGATTTAAATGATAGCAGTTACGTAGTAGGAACAGGTCAAATTGTTAGCTGGGAATGGGATTTTGGGGATGGTTCTCCTCATTATTATGGGAAAAACCCACCAGTTCACAATTATCCATCAGCTTCCTGTTATAATGTAACCCTCATTGTTACGGACTCTTCTGGCTGCAAAGATACCACCATCAAATTGGTTTGCGTTGATCCGTTGCCGGTAGCAAGTTTTACCTTTAGCCCAAGCTTAGCATGTTCAGGTAGCCCAATAAACTTCAACTTCAACGGAACAGGAGTTGGTTTAACCTATCAATGGGACTTTGGAGATGGAGGTGATACTACATTACAAAATCCAACCCATATCTATGATACCTTCGGGTGCGGCATATCAACCTATAACGTTAGTTTACGAATAACCGATAGAAACGGTTGTACAGATGACACCACTATTCAAGTACAAGTAAAACAACAACCTCAAGCAAACTATTATGAAGAACACAATTGGCTTTTCTGCCATACTGATACTTCAAACATAAGAGATACAGCAAGAATTTATCTTACAAGTTCAGATCCATGTATCACGCAATTTCAAGTCAACTGGGGGGATGGATCACCAGTTGAAAATTACACTTCATCCCAATTCCCTATCGAACATACTTTTACCCATATTGGCTATTATCCAGTGACCATTACAGCCATAGGTGCTAATGGTTGTCAAACAGTCTTTCAACAACAAATAGTTATAGAAAGTAACCCTGTAGCCTCTATTATAGGTCCTCCTACAGGAACAAATACAGGTTGTGCGCCCATGACTGTATGTATTACCAACATTAGTCAAGGAATATCATCTACAACTTTGTTGACCGTTAACTGGGGAGATGGAATTACCGAACCTGTATCCCCTTCAACTGTCGGAGATACTATATGTCATGTTTATCACACCAGTGGGTGCAACAATGGAACTATGACGAGTTATACCATTACATTCACTGCTCAAAATATGTGTGATTATAGCCAAACATCTTTTTCACCTATTCGTGTATTTCAACCTCCACAAGCACATTTCAATGTTAACCCTGATACAGGATGTGTTGGTAGCCCTATAACATTCATCAATAACAGTTTGCCCAATAGTTGTGCTAGTCCATCTACAACCTATTACACTTGGGATTTTGGCGATGGAACAGTGATTGGTCCTACTGGTGTTCCTTGGATGATAAACCCTCAGCAAATTATAACACACACTTATAACGATACGGGAACATACGTTGTTACCTTAACCGCATGCAATTATGCTAGTGGTGTTGCACCAGGTTGTGGCTGCACTAGTTATCAAACAACCGTATTTATTGCTCAAACTTTTGCAGAATTTACTTACGATACAGTTTGCTTCGGAGATACAACACACTTTTTCGACCATAGTTGGGCAAATGGTGGACATATCATTAGCTGGCAATGGAACTTCGGAGATGGTGATAGTAGTACTCAACAAAATCATTCACATTTGTACAACAATTGGGGAGATTTTAATGCTTCTTTAATTGTTCTTTCGAATTTAGGTTGTCGGGATACTGTTTGGCATATTGTGCATGTCGATACCCTACCCTACGTTAATTTTACTTATGACACTGTTTGTTTAGGAGATACTACACACTTTTTTAACTTATCTTATGGAAGAGGTGCAAATATTGTGTATTACAAATGGTGGTTTGGAGATGGAGATACTTTAACTAATGTTGTCAACCCCACACACTATTATGACTCTGCAGGCACATACACAGTCACGTTAATAGCATTTGATGACAAAGGATGTAAAGATACGGTAAGACATACTATTATCGTTAGCCCTTTTCCTGTTGCTAATTTCTCCTCTGATACCGTCTGCCTCAGCAATCCAACTCACTTTACCGACCAGTCCACCGCAGCCTTCGGCTCCATCATCTCTTGGAACTGGAACTTCGGAGACGCCTCGGGCAACTCATCCCTACAAAACCCCTCTTACATTTACGCTGATACTGGTTCTTATAACGTACAACTTATTGTCCAAACCAACATAGGTTGTCGTGACACCATCATAAAACCCGCTTATGTAGCACCTTACCCACAAGTTTCTATTTCAGCTGACACTGTCTGTCGAGGCAATGAAACACACTTTACTTCCACCACCAATGGTTACGGTTGGCCTATAATTTCATATATATGGGATTTTGGAGATGGAGATACTTCTCATCTTGCCAATCCAACTCATGTTTATGCTAATCCTGGGCAGTATAATGTTAGCTTAATTGTCTTCAATTCATTTGGATGCACCGACACAGCATACATACAAGTACAAGTTAACTCTACCCATTCACCTAATTTTGCTTTTGTTACCAATTGTGCTAGAGACACTGTTTATTTTACGGATTTATCGACTGCTCACGGAACGCCCATTGTCTTGTGGTTATGGAATTTTGGAGATGGGAATGTTTCAACTGACCAAAACCCTCAACACATTTACGCTTCAGGAGGTAATTATACTGTAACTCTCATTGTTCAAGCAGCTGGAGGTTGTTCCGATAGCATCAAACAAACTGTGCATGTTTATGCTCTCCCGACAGCTGATTTTACATTTACATCGGCTTGCTATGGTTCTGCAAGTCATTTTACTGATGCTAGTTTGGCAAACGAGGGTACCATTACATCTTGGAATTGGAATTTTGGTGATGGAAGTGGCTCTTCGAGTCTTCAAAATCCATCCTACATTTACCCAGATACGGGCCATTACACAGTTGACTTAATAATACAAACTAATTTTGGGTGCAAGGATACGGTTCAACATATAGTTCCATATTTACCACGTCCAACAGCATTATTTATCGCAGATACCGTATGCGCTCAAATTAATACTCATTTTACAGATCAATCGCTCAGCAATGGCTCAACAATTAGCTCATATTCGTGGGACTATGGAGACGGCTTCCAAAGTACTTTACAAAATCCTGATCACGTCTACGCAATGGGTGGTACCTACATGGTAAGATTTATTGTAGAAAGTACCTCCGGATGCGCAGATACCATTTTTAAACCCGTACATGTTGACTCCATTCCAACAGCTGAATTTTCGGTCAATCCAGTATGTTTTAACAACTACTCTCAATTTATCGATGCTTCAAGTGCTAATTCTGGTTCAATTGTTGCATACCAATGGGACTTTGGTGACGGATCGGGAACTTCTTCCGTACAAAATCCAATGTATTTATATAGTTCCCCTGGGAACTATACAGTAAATCTTATTATTACGAACTCAAAAGGTTGTAGAGATACTGTGCAGCATATAGCTACGATTTACACCTTGCCTACTGCCCAATTCTCACATACTAGTTCTTGCCTTATGCATAATATTCAATTTACTGATTTGACCATACCTGGTAGTGGAGCGTTATCGAGTTGGAATTGGGATTTTGGAGACGGAACTGGCTCTAGCACACAACAAAATCCAACATATTTTTATTCTACCTTGGATACCTTTCCAGTAACTTTAATCGTCCAGGATATTTATGGTTGCAAGGATACCATAACAAATTCAATTGTCGTAGCCCCCTTACCCATAGCAGATTTTCAGGCTGATTCGGTATGTCGTGGACTCTATACTTCATTTACTGATTTAACCAACGACCTCGGATATGCAATTACGCAATGGCAGTGGAATTTTGGCGATAGCCATACATCAAATGTTCAAAATCCTACCCATTTATATGCAAATAGTGGTACTTATAATGTACAACTCATTGTAGAAAACACAAGTCAATGTCGTGATACTGTTGTCAAACCTGTTTTTGTCAAACCTTTACCTCAAGCTGATTTTATTTACAATAATACTTGCTCTCGTGATACAGCTAAGTTTTTTGATACATCCATTCCCAATGCTAGCAGTCTTACAGCATGGCAATGGGATTTTGGCGATGGAAACTCAAGCAACAACCAGAATCCACAGCATATTTACATGTCTGATGGAACTTACAACGTGCAATTGATTACAACCAATTCTTTTGGATGCAATGATACCATTTCTCATAACATCACCATTTACCGGTTACCAACTGCTAACTTTACAGCTTCTATGGCTTGCATAGGTTTCCCAACAAGTTTCACTGATTTATCCACGCCTGGTTCTGGCACAATTAACAACTGGTCATGGAATTTTGGTGAACCAGGAGGTTCCTCCACCGCCCAAAACCCCACTTACACCTATACGTCGGGTCTAACCAGTTACAATGTTACCTTAATGATTGCAGATAATCTAGGTTGTCGGGACACAGTAACCCTTCCTATTTCCTTGCACCCTCAACCTACTGCCAATTTTACAGCAACGTATGCATGTAGCGGCCATCCAAATCAATTTACCGACTTATCTGTAGCTGTTCCAGGAGGATCCATAACAGCATGGCAGTGGGACTTTGGGGACGGAAGTGGAACCTCAACCTTGCAAAATCCACAGTACACCTATCCTATTACTACATCACCTCATACATACAACGTAACTCTCATTGCTTACGACAACAACGGTTGTCCCGATACTATCACCAAAAATGTTATTGTTTATCCTAATCCTTCCGCTGATTTTATTTCAACCATTGTCTGTGTAAATCAACAAACTTCATTTACTGATCAATCCACTGCAGCTTCAGCTCCTATTGTAAACTGGCAATGGAATTTTGGGGATGGGGCTGGAACTTCAACTCAACAAAATCCACAATATACTTATCCGTTTTCATGGAATATTGAACATTACAACACTCAACTTATCATTACTGATACCCTAGGTTGTAAAGACACCATCACACATGATGTAAGAGTAAATCCTCTACCACGAGTTAATTTCACTGCAACCACGGCTTGCGCTGGAAATGCCACACAATTTACAGACCTTACTCATAGCAATGGAGGTGCAATAGTCCAATGGCAATGGAACTTTGGCGACGGTATAGGTTCTTCTACTCAACAAAATCCATCGTATGTTTATGACACCGTACACATACCTACTACTTTCAATGTCACTTTGACAACTCAAGATGTCAATGGTTGTATGCATGATACGACCTTACCTGTTCTGGTAAATCCAAATCCTGTAGCTGCTTTTAATCCTATTTCAGCATGCAGTGGTTATCCCAATCAATTCATCGATTTATCCCATAGCACAGGCGGAAACATTGTTCAATGGTTGTGGAATTTTGGAGACGGCGTTGGTACATCAACTCAACAAAACCCACAATATCAATATCCTAATACATCTAATGTCACAACTTACAATGTAACTCTTCATGTTGTCGATCAAAATGGTTGTAAAGACAGCGTTGTCGGGACAGCAACCATTTATCCATCTCCTGTTGCTGACTTCGCACCAGATAGCGCCTGTTCAGGACAAAGCATTCATTTTATCGATCAAACTTCTACGCTGGGGGGAACGGTTACCGGATGGAATTGGAATTTTGGTGACGGCATAGGAACTTCAACTCAACAAAATCCTGTTTATACTTATGATTCAGTATCTAACAATACTACTTATCCTGTTACCTTGATTGCAGAAAATAGCAATGGCTGTCGCGATACTATTACAAAGTATGTTCAGATATGGCCTTTGCCAGTAGTGAACTTTAATAATACCGTTGCATGTTTTGGTAATCCTACCAACTTCTTTGATGCATCTTATTCCAACGGAGCTCCCTTACAAAGTTGGAACTGGAACTTCGGTGATGGCATAGGAACTTCATCTCAGCAAAATCCCACTTATATCTACGGACACCATGGAACATATCAAGCTACACTTACAGTAACAGATCAACATGGTTGTACAAATCAGTATACTAAGCCTATTATGGTAGATTCTTTACCCATTCCTGGATTTACCTACCAACTTTCATGTTCTCAAGGTATTGTTCATTTTACAAATACATCGCAAGGAAACGGAAGCACAATTGTTGGTTATCAGTGGAACTTTGGCGATTTAACTTGGAGTTCTCAAATCAATCCATCTCATTATTATCAAGATACAGGAATATATCTCGTAACTTTACAGGTAGTCAACAACAGAGGATGTAGTGATTCCATAAAACAGTATGTTCATATAGTACCTGGCATCGAGTGGGATTTTGTAGCTTCACAAGAATGTTATGGATATGCCACAATTTTTAATGACTTTGCCATAAACCCAAATATTCCTGCAGTAGCATGGTTATGGAACTTTGGTGATGGATCTACATCTACTCAATCTGACCCGACCCACTTATATCCTTACGCAGGCAGCTTTAATGTGCTTTTAACGGTCTTTGATGCTCAAGGTTGCAGCTACAGCGTCCAACATAATGTAACCGTCTACCCACAACCTATGGCTAATTTTACGAATACTATTGCTACACAATTTAATCCTGTGAACTTTACTGATCAGTCAACAACACCTTCAGGAACTATTGTGGGATGGCAATGGGATTTTGGCGATGGAGCAACTTCTACACAACAAAATCCATCTCATGTTTATAACAATCCTGGCACATATCAGGTAACACTCATTGTGCGAAATTCTTATGGTTGTCAGGACACAATTACTAAAACTTTGAACATTTTGCCACTCGTTACTGCTGAATTTACATTCGATACCGTATGTGCTCAAACGCCTATGCATTTTACCGATCAATCCTCAACAGGATTGGGTACTATCCAGTACTGGTACTGGGACTTTGGAGATGGTCATAGTTCAAACCTTCAAAATCCTGAACATACATATTTCATGGCTGGAACTTACACGGTAACATTAATAGCAACGAATTCAAGTGGTGTAAGTGATACGGTTAAACATCAAGTTCTAGTTCTTGAAGCACCGTATGCCGATTTTACAAGTTCCCAAGTATGTTTCGGAAATCCTACGGCCTTTTTAAATCAAAGCACTGGTTATACAAGCCCTATCGTTTCATGGCAATGGAATCTAGCTGATGGTAACATGGTTTATGGTCCCAGCTTTTCACACATCTATAGCCAGCCTGGAACTTACAATGTCCAACTTATCGTCACCAATGCTTTAGGTTGCACCGATACAGTTGTTCATCCTGTGAATGTATGGGAAAATCCACATATTAACATTATAGCTACTCCCAAGGAAGGATGTAAACCTTTGGATGTTACCTTTATAGACTCATCGTATGTTAGCGATGGTAGCATCGTAAGTTGGCTTTGGTCCTTTGGCGATGGAACTTCAAGCGTTTCACCTGCTGGAGCTTATCACCGCTACGATCATTCTGGGGTCTACGATGTAACCTTAACTGTTATAAGCAATCACGGTTGCGTTGCTACGCAAACTTTTGTTAACTACATATTCGTATATCCTCACCCTATCGCATCGTTCTATTATATGCCCAGTAATCCAACCATGTACGATCCCCACATTTCTTGTTACGACATTAGTATAGGAGCAAGCAGCTGGTACTGGAATTTTGGAGATGAGAGTTATTCTACTGAACAAAATCCCATGCATATGTACGAGCAACCAGGCAACTACACCATTACGCTCATTGCCAAAAATTTATACGGATGCGCCGACACAACAAGACAAAAAGTCCATGTTGATGCCGACGAAATTATCTTTACCCCCAATGCTTTTAGTCCAAATGGAGATGGTGTTAATGATTACTTCATGCCATATGGATATGGATTCCCTCCAACTGATTTTGTTCTTCGTATTTATAACCGCTGGGGTCAAATTGTATTCGTATCTTACGATATAAATAAACCATGGGACGGTCGTGATATGAACAGTGGCGAAATCGTAGAACAAGGAGTTTATGTGTGGAAAATGTGGTTCCGCAATCTAGAAGGTAAACTAAAACATCAAGTGGGCAAAGTTGTTTTATTACCGTAACAAGTTACATATATAAATAAACTTTTTATATTTTTGTAAGTCAGACAAAAAAACTGTGAAAAGGAAGGTTTTTGGTATCATCGTCATTACTGTGTTAGTTTTGAGCTTAAATGCACAAATTCACGTTGATAATTCTTTATCACCACAATATTTGGTTCAAAACATATTACTAGGCCAAGGGGTTCAAGCTTTCAACATACAATTTTATGGTAATGCTATTCAGAAAGGTAAATTCTGGGGGAATACTAATCTGGGTATTAACAAAGGTATTATCCTAGCAACAGGAGATATTCATGTTGCATTAGGTCCTAATAATCTCGACCATGCAATGCAGGGAACAGGTATTGGTGGAGATCAAGATTTAAGCAATCTTATTGGAAACGATACGTACGATCCTGCTGTGTTAGAATTTGACTTTATTCCAATATCGGATACCATACGCTTCTTTTACGTCTTAGCTAGTGAAGAATACCCTGAATATGTTTGTTCTAATTTTAATGGCGTATTTGCTTTTTTTCTTACAGGCCCAAAACCAGGGGGTGGGACTTGCAACAGAGAAAACATTGCACACATTCCCAACACGAACATTCCTGTAGCAATTAATTCAATTAATCCAGGTGTACCAGGAACTTTTGGTATTCCTGATGGTTGCATTTCTTTATCTTATCCCTATCTATATAACTCAAATGCAGGAGGAACCTCTCATCAATTTGATGGATTTACGGATGTTCTCGAAGCATTTGCACCTGTCGTCCCTTGTCAAACCGACCATATAAAAATTGCTATCGCAGATGTTACAGATGGAAATTTCGACTTAGGAGTGTTTCTTAAAGCAAAAAGTTTAAGTTCAAATACTTATTCTTTACCAGCTTTTGGGTCGCAATTTGATTCTACCATGGTAGAAAGCTGTGGCTATGCCACATATATTTTTACCCGATCAGGCAACAACGCTCAATCAGATACGCTACATTTTATTATTGAAGGCACAGCCATCAACAAGGTAGATTATACCGATCTGAATGGAAATCCCATACCAAATCAAATAGTTTTTCCTCTTGGAGTGGATACAGTTTATTTACACGTTAATCCTGTAACAGATTTTATTCATGAAGATACAGAAACCATTATTTGGAAATTACCCATGGTAACTGCTTACTCTCAAAATACCCTTAAAGCAACTATCAATATTATCAATGAAGACTCTATCCAAATTCAGCTTACAAGAGATACCATTATTTGCCACGAAAATAATCCAGAAGCAACATTACAAGTTTCTTTTACAGGTGGCTATGGACCTTTCACGCTGGTTTGGGATGACATTCAAACTTCAGACACATTTCGGGTGGTTACACCTCAACAAACAACAACCTATACCGTCCATGTAGATGATGCTTGCGGCAATTATTCTGCTACCAAATCTATTACGGTTATCGATGAGTGTGATATCCTTACTACCAATGTGATTACTCCTAACAACGATGGGTTCAACGATGTACTGCGTTCAAAAACCTTGAAATGTTTCCAAACTCTAAATTATATATCTACAATAGATGGGGCAAACTTGTTTACTATTTTGAAAACTATCAAAATGATTGGAGTCCTGTTAATTTATCAGACGGAACATATTACTACATTCTTGAAAAAAATAAAGGTTACATTTATCCTGAAAAAACATACATGGGAACCATTAATATATTAAAAAAATAATATATATGAAAAAGTTTATCTTTATAGTATTTTTGCTTTTATTTTCAATTCTCAAACTCTCTTCTCAATTAACAGTTACATCAGGTTATACAGCAGCTCAATATGTTGATTATTTTGTGGGAACAGGTGTAACCGTAAGTAATCCTGTTTTAACAGGTAATCCAAATGCTTTTGGACGTTTTGTTACAGGGCCTACTCCAACCAATCTTGGGATATCTCAGGGCATCGTGCTTGCAACAGGTCTTGTAAATGGTTCACCTGCATTAGGTAGCCCAGCTTCAGATTTTGCATCAACAGATTTGGGTATGCCAGGAGATCCTCTTTTAACTTCTTTAGCAAGTTCTACTACCTACGATGCAGCAATACTTGAATTTGATTTTGTACCCGTTTCAGATACCATTAAATTTCAATATGTTTTTGCTTCAGAAGAGTACCCCGAATATGTAGGTTCCTCTTACAATGACATTTTTGCTTTTTTCATAACAGGTCAAAATCCAGCAGGTGGAAATTACAATAACACAAATATTGCTCTTATCCCAGGTACAAACCTACCCGTTGCTATTAATAATGTTAACAGTGGGTCATATTCTCAATACTACGTTGATAATCAATACGGTACGACGATAGTTTACGATGGATTTACAACAGTTTTAACCGCATGGGCAAGGGTGGTTCCATGTTCAACTTATCATTTTAAAATAGCGATTGCTGATGCCGGGGATGGTGTATATGATTCTGGTGTATTCCTAAAAGAAAACAGCTTTACAAGCCCTACAGTCTCTGTAGCTCCATTATTTACCTATCCTACGATAATTGGGAATTATCTTATAGAAGGTGGATGCAACTCTGTTGAAGTTTGCATTAACTTAAGTCAACCATCAAATCAACCTGTAACCATTTCTTATACCTCAACAGGTACGGCAACTCCTGGTGTAGATTTTAATTTCCCTACAACTATAACCATCCCTGCTAATCAAACTTCTGTTTGCTATACAATAAATGCCATTTTAGACAATATCCCGGAAGGAACAGAAACAGTAAATATTATCTTCCAATCGAGTGTAGGTTGTAACTCAGCTCCTAACGTGCTTACTTTTGATATTATAGATTATCCCCCCCTCACCATAATTACCACACCTGACACTTTTGTATGTGGTGATACCGTATCGTTGCAATCCACCGGCAGTGGGGGTATCCCACCCTACACCTATGCTTGGGATTATGAAAATAGCCATGATTCTATCATACATGTAAGCCCCACCTCACCTACTTTTTATCATGTTACAGTTACTGACTTCTGTGGATCTCAAACTACTGATAGTATTTTTGTTGATATTGGTGGAGCTCAAATAGACCTTGGTCCTGATGTATCTATTTGTTATGGTGAAAGCGTAACGTTAACAGCTACACCCTCTAATAGCTACCACTGGAGCACAGGTGAAACTACTCAGTCCATCACCGTCTCTCCCACACAAACTACAACATATTATGTTACTGTTACCCAGTTATGTCAAGGTTCGGATAGCATTACGGTTTTTGTACTTCCATTGCCTACCATAACTTTAAGTGTTGACTCTCCACAAATTTGCGAAGGCCAACATATTACGCTAACAGCTCAAGGCGGAGTTAGTTATCAATGGTCTTCAAATCCACCATCTCAAACATTAAATAACATTTCTTCCAATGTTGTCGAACTAATCCCTACTGCTTCTACCATCTATTATGTCACAGGAACCGATATAAATGGATGTACAAACTCTTCCATGACCAGTGTAACTGTATTTCCTGCACCTCAAGCAGCATTTATCACTCAACCTAACGTTGCAAATTCTTTTGATCCTACTTTCCGATTTTACGATTTATCGAGTAATAATCCTGTTTATTGGCATTGGTGGCTTAGCGATGGCAGTGAATACTTCACATCTTCTTTCGTCCATCAATTTCCCTTAGACAATTATGGTCAATACGAAGTAATTTTGTATGTAGAAAATGAAGCTGGATGCGGTGATACTGTAAAAGGATATGTAACTGTTCAACCTGGCTACACGCTCTATATCCCTTCCGCATTCACGCCAAACAACGATGGAATAAATGACTATTTTCACATTAGTGGAGTAAACTTCCCATATCAAAACTTTAATTTATGGATTTACAATCGATGGGGACAACTGGTCTTTCATACAACAGATCCTGGCTTTAGCTGGGATGGTAAAGTTGACGGGTCTCCTATTCCGGATGGGATTTATGAAGTTAAAATCATATACCAAGACTACAATAATACATATCACATAGTGGAACAATTTTTGGCCATAATTCGTTAAAAACTTTTTTGGTTCATGCCGAAACCTTGGAAATTTGTATCTCTCATCTTGCTCCTACACGTGAGTTTAGCCAACGGACAGTTAACCGTTACCAACGGTTATACCGTTCAAGAGTACATTCAAACATTAATAGGAAATGGTGTAGAAATTTTCAATGCTACGTATAATGGACATCCTAGAGCTATTGGAAAATTTAGCACTGGTTCTCAACCTACGAATTTAGGAATTTCAAGTGGTCTTGTTTTGTCTACAGGGTGGGTCATCCCTCCTCCCCCGATCGGAAGCCCCGTATCCAACTTTAAATCACATGAGAATGGACGCAATGGAGATAATGATCTGGATAATCTTATAGGTGGAAATACATATGATGCTGCCATACTGGAATTTGACTTTATTCCCTTATCTGATACCATCCGATTTCGCTATGTCTTTGCGTCCGAGGAATATCCAGAATTTGTAGGATCTGAGTACAACGATGTTTTTGGTTTTTTCTTATCAGGACCAAAACCCGGTGGAGGAAATTACATCAAATACAACATAGCCCGCTTACCTAATGGAATGCCTGTTTCAATAAACAATGTAAACAGTCAAGCTAACAGTTATTACTTTATTGATAATCAAGCTTTGAATGGCCAAACCATCGTCCATGATGGATTTACCAAAGTACTCACTGCATGGGCTAAAGTTATTCCGTGCCAAACTTATCATCTTAAATTAGCCATTGCGGATGCAAGTGACGAAGAATTTGATTCTGATGTATTTTTCGAGGCCAACAGTTTTGAAAGTCCTGGGTTAAAAATTTCTTTGCAATTCGCCAACCAAGCTAGTCTTGGAAATATAGCCTACGAAAACAACTGTAATCCTGCTCAACTATGCTTTGATCTTAGTAAACCATTGAATAATTCTATCAATGTAACACCTACCATGGAGGGCAATGCCACTTTTGGAAGTGATTACTCATTTCCCACCCCTATCATCATCCCTGCAAATCAAACTCATTATTGCATACCTGTTACATTTCCATATGATGGAATCACTGAAGGTACTGAGCATGTAAGATTAATTTTTCCTACCATTTGCCCTAATATAAAAGACACCCTAGAGTTTGACATTCACGATTATGAGCCACTCACGCTTACAACCACAGGTGACACAATAATTTGTGGAGGTACCATACAAGTGGGTGTTTTCCCTCAAGGAGGATTAGCTCCATACTACTACACATGGGCAAATGGTTTGAGCAATCAACCCCTTCAATGGGTCACCCCACAAGGAGATACAACATTCAGCGTTTCTGTCTCAGATAACTGTGGGAGCCAGGCAACTGCCACTATCCATGTATCCATTGGTCCTGATAACGTAGATTTAGGACCTAATATTGATTTATGCCAAGGGCAAAGTGTTACCCTTCATGCACCACCCGCTGCCACTTATCATTGGAGCACTGGTGAAACCACACAAAACATCATAGTCTCTCCAACACAAACTACAACATACTATGCAACCATTACCGATTTGTGCTATGCTGAAGACTCTATAACCGTATTTGTCCACGACAATCCCGTTGTAACTGCTTACATGGATCCTCCCATCACTTGTATAGGCGATAGCGTTCATCTTTATGCCGAAGGAGCCGATACATACCAATGGTCATCCAACCCCTATGATCCAACTTTACCCTCCTCCACTTCGCCGCAAAATCACCATGTAATTGTATTCCCAAAAACTTACACTACTTACACCGTCACCGGATACAATGCTTATCATTGCTCTTCATCTGCACAAGTTAGCGTTTTTACTTATCCTAAACCTACTGCCGATTTTGAATATACACCTCGAATTGCATTATCCTCCGATCCAAGTTTTACTTTCCAAGACGCTTCTTCCTCCGATGTAATTAGCTGGTTATGGAAATGGAACGACAGCATCTTATCAACACAACCGGATTTTTCATTTAAATTTCCCATTAATGATTTTGGCAATTACCCTATAACCCTTGTCGTTACCAACAACTATGGTTGCCGTGATAGCACTATAAAGTATGTAACAGTAAAACCTGATGAAACCATTTATATCCCTTCTGCTTTTACACCCAATGGAGATGGCATTAACGATGTTTTTCATATTGCTGGAAATTTTGTCTCTTCAGAAGATTTTTCTGCTCGCATTTATGATCGATGGGGAAAAGTTGTTTTTGTGAGCAATGACCCCGCATTTACATGGAATGGAAAAACTGAGCAAGGCATACCCCTACCTCAAGACATATACGCTCTTGAAATACTTTACAAAGACTTCAATGGCAATTATAAAATTATTTATGCCAAGATAGCCTTAATTTATTGATTATTCAAGAAATACCATTTTATCTTTGGGATATTTTACACTATACTTCAAGGCTTTTGATGCACTCTCCCCTGGTTTAAGTTGCAAATTCCATGTAACTTTACCTGTTTTTTCATCCAATGAGCCACCACTAAGCTCAATCACATCAACGGTGATTTCTTTACTCGTCGAAAGTGGTACTTGATCTTCTATGCGAATATCAATTGGTCTGTTTTTATTGTTTTTAACTACAATTTCCCACCCTTTACTTACTTTTTTGTAATTACCAATCAAGTTTTTAGAAGAAAAATCTTTAATCAACTTACGTTCAATGCTTACATTCTTATCAATTCCAAGAGAAACATCTAATGTATCTTCAACAGATGAAGGGTTAAAATAGGTTTTTCCTATAAAAGAATTTTGGAAGAATACATGGATCTCACCTGGCAAAAAATTGTTGCCTTCCCACCCCGTTAATCTTGCAAGCAGATAAGTATTGCTTGATAATTTAGGGACAGCAAAATAACTATATGTTGCCATCAATTCATAAGTTTTAACTTCAATGAGCTTATCTTTTCCATTTCCCTCGATCGTATAAGGTAAATCAATAAGATAATTAAGATGTAAAGGAGTTTCCTGAACTACAACATAATTCATAACTGTGGGGGCATTTTTTTCTAAAACATTATCTTCAGCAGCTTTTACACCTTCAAGCATGGGGGCTTCTGCCTCGTGGAAGGTTCTATATTTTGTAACTGGTGATTGAGAATATATATACCACGGAGATAATACAGGCAATTCTTTATTTTCTTTGGGATTTGCAGTAGAAAGTGTAAGTTTTACATGGTTCCACGTTTCACCTGTAGACTGACGAACATTAGCTTTTAAAATTAGTTTTGGTTTGTTGCCTATGTCCGATATATGAATATCATATAAAGGTGTCCATGATGATTCCGTGATAACGTATTTAATCGTCAAATCAGCAGTAGTTGCTGCATTGACTTTGACTTGCATAGCAATTTCTCCGATAGGTTTAGAACTTGAAGCTTGAATGTCATTCAACTGTGTTTTCAGTCGATTGATGTTTTCTTTTAATACATCCATTTTAGCTTGTACCTCAAGTTGCTTAGATTTTATCTCTGTAAGTCGCGTCCTCAGAAAATCTGCCGTAGACTTCAACACATCAACATTAAGTCCTGTATTTTGACCTCCAACTACTTTGTTTGCTAGCAAAAGACTTTCTTCAGCACCTAGCACATCCAGTGTATTTTTATACTGAGATAATTGTTTTTCTAGCATACTCATTGAATCTTTAAGCACTTTTATTTTGGGTTGCAAGTAATCTCCTAAATAATTCTTCCGATACTCAACAAAAAGAATAGTCAAATTTCCTTTTCCTTCCACAGAAATCGAAGAAGGATCAAGAGATACTGGCAATTTTCCAATTACCAATTCGTAAACACCAGGCTGAAGAGAAATTTTTCCACTACGCTCTATCTGAGCACCATTTAAATATACGGTAACTTTTTTGATTTCAGTTTCTAAATTTTTAACTTCTTGAGCATGAAGCAAAAAAGAAACAAGAATTAAAAATAAAATGGCCACTAGCTTTTTCATAAATAAATTTTTGCAGAAAATTACAAAAATTATACCACTTGAAAAACACTTTACATCTCTTAAATGAGTTCAAAAAAGTATTAAACTCAAAGAACTTACTCTTTTAAAAGGAATAAAAGAGAAATTTAACGCAAAACATTAACAAAGCCAGTTATTACATGCGTTAACCCATCTTTGTCCAAATACTGGATTCGATAGGCATAGATTCCTGCCGGAGCTTTATCACCAGAAGGCAATTTCCCATCCCAACCAATGTTAATATCTTTCGATTCAAATATCATTTTGCCCCAGCGATCAAAGATTTGCATAAGGTAGTTATCATCACTCAAATTGTAACCAACAGGCTTAAACACATCGTTGAGATGGTCTCCATCTGGTGTAATTGAATTGGGAACAAATATGGTATAAATATCACGCACATACACATATTGCTGAGCAGTGTCTCTGCAGCCATGTTCTGTGGTTATGTAAAGGGTGACAAGATATTTACCCGTGTCCGTGAATTCGTGAATAGCATTTGTTCCAAAGAAAGTTCCTCCATCGCTGAAGTACCACTCAGACTGATAAGTGTTCGTACTTAAATTAAGAAACGTTACAATGCTATTGGCCAGATCTGGATTAGTAGGATAAGGTCTAAAGTCTGCAACAGGTTTTTCATAAACCGTAATCATGTCGGGGAATCGCATGGAATCGACGCAACCATGGACCGATGTCACGATGATAAACACATCGTAAACTCCAGGCTTTGTGTAAATGAAGAATGGATTTTTATCATAACTAAAATGTTCTCCTTCGTCAAGATCCCAGAAATAAGTTTGTCCTTCATCTGGTGAGGTTTCTTGGAATTGAACTTCAAGCGGCTGACAGCCTTCCTTAGGTGTAGCAATGACATTGATGGTTGGCAAAGGATACAATTCGATGAGCGTATAGCTCACCACCGTATCGCAACCTACGTTGTCTGTTATCGTACAAGTATAAGTTCCAGCAGGTAAATTATAAATGTTAGGCGTATCAGGTAATGTTGGAGACCACGTATAGGTATAAGGATTAGCACCACCTGAAACTATGAGCTCAATATATCCATCGCTTCCACCCTCACAAGTAACATGTTTTATGTTTGTATCAACAGCTAATGGAGGATATAAATAGATGATTTCCGCTGAATCTATCACAAAACAACCATTGTAATCAGTAACCGTTATGTAATACCACCCTGGATGTAAATTGTCAATGGTGGAAGAAGTATTGTTGGTATTATTTTCAGCAAATCCATTTGACCATTGATAGGTATAAGGTGGACGGCCACCTGTAATATAGATAGATATTCTGCCTGTTGAATCACCATAACATTTAATCTGGTCAACATCTAGATGATCTATAGCAAGAGCTGGACAGTTAGTTTTCATGGTAAAGGGGGGCATGAGTGTATCATGAAAACCAGCTAATTCCCATGTTTCATCAAACCATGTAATAGGGATATAACCCAGTGGCCAGGTGTAGCTAAACAATGGACCAATATGAATTGAAAAATCTTGCTGGGAAAGCTGCATCGGTGGAATGCTAACATTCGAAAAACAAATTTGATGAGAAGAAGAGCGTAAATTAAAAACGGTATCGGTAGGTAAATCAACACAGAATTCAGGAACTTCTAGAGCTGGAACAGATCTAAATAAATTGATATTAATCCAAAATTCAAAAGCTGTAATAGTAAAATCAAAGCTTATGCTATCCCATGTATGATTGCGAAATTCGTTAGTTAATGAATAAAGTGGTTGAATATCCATCTGACTTACGCCATGGCATGGCCACTTAAAATTAAGATTTTGACAAGCTTTATAGCGCACCTGATTCGAAAAGCCTGAATCTACAATTGCATTTCCATTGTTTGGATCTGTTACAAAATAATCTATGGGTTGAGAAAAAGTTAAAGTATTCCACACCGTTGGTTCAAAGGAAAAATCTTGCCTCATGGTGCTTAAAATAGTAAAATAAGCAGCAAATAAAGTATAATCGATCGTTACAGCACCTCCCGCAAAACTAAATGATCCACTCAAATTTGAAAGAATTTGCTGTATGAGTGGACCTGTTGGTGGTGGAATGAAACCAGCAATAGTACTTAAAAGCTGAATTATGTCAATCTGAAGTCTTACCCACGTGCAATCACCCCGAGCATAAAGATTTTTTTCACATGAACCTAAATTTTCTAACCAATCGTGGGTTTCCACATATGGGATGGTAATGCTTCCCGTAAGTCCTATAGCAGGTATGGAAAAAGTTATTGGGAGAAAATTATCGTGGCAAATGGTAAAAGGAGGAAAGCTTGTTGGATTAAAACAAGGATATGAAAATTCCCCCGTTATCGTGTTTAATTCAATAATAGGTATCGTATCCAGAGGGACATTTAAATTAATTATATCGAAAGAAGTACAGGAAAATACACAAATGGTAGCATCCATTTGAAAATGAAAGCCAAAATCCAGGTAAAGACCTATTACACCAGCAGAAGGGAAGTGAGTATCTAAATCCCATCCAGGTCTAACATTATAGGAAGATTTAATGGTCACCGTATCTCCCGGACAAAAAGTATTATCGTTCGGCACTTCTAGATTCACTTTTACAGGATAATCTACATTAACATATCCGGTAGTAAAACCAGAGATCACAAAATCAGACCCTATATGAATCCAATCATCTACTGAAATTACAGCACCAAAATCTCCCAAAAAAGTATGAGCTATGTCGCCTACTGAAAAATTATCGGAATGATCAATTTCAAATAAATTTAAATCCATGTTAATGTTAGTAGGATTGCCATCAGGTCCCCACATGTTTTGGTTCGTTGTAGACCAATCAATGTCGTGGGATATTACATGCGTTTGCGAAAAAGCCCACTGTACGACAAAAAAGCTTAAAATAAAAATATACCTTTTCATATCGCTAGAATTCTATGGATAACAAACTTTCTTTCATAACTTGAAAAAGGACATTTCTTGCAATCAAGGGATAATTACCAATAACAAGAATAGTTCTTTTAGCATCACCGGTAATTAACATCATCCGCTCGAACTCCATCTTTTTATCTCCAGTTCCTAAAGTGAAGCCTAATAAAAACCAATCCGCCTTTTTCCCTTGGTTGGTAAGAACTTCTTGATGATCTTTCAAAGTCACATGCTGCTTTGCAAGTTCATCTTTGTTCATTCCTTGCACAACATAAGTGTAAAGAACATTTGGAATTACTTCCACATTAATGGTAGCAGCAGCACCCTTATGTATAAAACCAAACTTTTTGTCTGTATGAAAAGGTTTAAAATAAGCTGGAGGTATAATGCTTATCTTTAAACTGTCAAAGTAATAAGGTTCATTGATTAAATGATAACTCGTATCAACCCATATGGTTTTACCCTGCTGGGCTGACAACATGTTAGATATCATAAGCAATACAATAATATATCGCAACACCACCCCTTTTTTTCAAATATTTTGACCAAAATTATAAAAAAAAAGTTTATTGGCAAATGAAATTTTATTTTTGCAAAATGAAGCGATATTTTTTACTGGTTGTTTTTTCGGTTAGCTCGTATAGCATCAAAAGTCAGGTTGATTCGGTAAAGACCTTTAATGTGTGGGGCGACATTCATTTTTTTAGTTTCTACGAAACTTTACGCAACACAAAACCTTACACGGGTTTTGGTGTATCAAGTGGTATTCTGGGTTTACGGAAAACCCTGAGTAAAGGAAATTGGCTGGTGACGGGAACAATCATGTACGATGTAAGTAAAACTACTCGATTAACTTATGCAGATACTGTAGAAATTCTCTCTTATACGGAAGGGAGTCATTACACTGCTTATTTAAAAATGGGGGAAATAAAATTAGCTCCACTGAATGAACAATGGCACTTTTCTGTGGGGCAATTGTTATCAGATCAATATTTAACCCTCCAAGATAAAGCATGGGGCAGACGTTACCTCATGACAACCATGCAAGAATATTACCGTCTCGGGGTTCCGGCAGATTTTGGAATGCGATTTGGTTACTTTTTTCATAACAAAAAATGGTATGGAAGCATTTCTTTCCTTAATGGAGATGGAGCTTTTCGCCAGCAAGATACCAATTCTACCCTATTTACTAGCTTTATGCTTTCCTTTCAAAGCCAACCGATAAAAAAACATCGTTGGATTGGGAAAATATATGTTGATTATCAACCGATCCCTCTTGCCAACGAACAACGCATGGCCGCTAATGTGTTTTTGCAATATGAATTTGCAGATTATAAGTTTGGAACTGATTTTGCTCATATTATGCAAGGCAAAAATTTTACTGCTAAACCCTCTGCTCAGCTTTTGAGTAATTACATCATGGGAAAAACATTTATTCCAACTGTTTATTTTTTACTTAGAAATGATTTGTTTATTAAATATGTTGGGACCAAAGTTGAGACCCAATATATGGTAGGCCTAGAATGGAAGCCTTTGCAAGCTTTTGTACTCTCGCTAAGTTTTAGACGAAATACGCTTAACAATCAATCTTTCATATACTTGCATGCAGGTTTTAAATTCTAAATTTTCACAAAAAAACTTAATTTTGAAAAAATAGGTTAAATCGGAATTCATGAAGATTATTGACCACCAGCTCATTGTTGAAATTTCCAAAATGGCCAAAAAATCTGTTGAGAAAAAGGTGCATTATCCTCTTCCTTCAACGGATAAGTCAAACCTCTATAGGGCTTTGATTTGCTTTGAACCAGGAGCATTTGTCCAGCCGCATAAACATCCAAGCAATGTTCTCTCTGAATTACTCTTTTTAGTTCAAGGAGAATGTTTGCTGATTACTTTTCATGAAAATGGTTCTGTACGAGATGGAATTTTGCTTTCAACAGATAATAACATCGTTGGCGTTGATGTAGATCCCACCGTCTATCATACTTTATTGCCTCTTAAAGTTAGCACCGTTTTATTAGAAGTCAAAGAATTTTCATCACCAGTCAGCAGCGATGAAAAAATTGTAGCAGCGTGGGCTCCTGCATCCATTGACCAAGCTGAAATCAAGGCTTGGCAAGAAAAATTATTAAAACATTTTAACATCATTTTTCCAGAGATTTACTGATATGAGCGAATTATATCCATTGAAGCTAGCACCTCTTTTTTATGAAAAGCCCTGGGGTGGTGAAAAAATTAAGTTGTTCTATCCCTCATACGATGTACCACAACGTTGTGGAGAAGCATGGCTTGTTTCTGGAATAGAAGGGAAAAATAGCGTTGTTACCAATGGCTTTCTGGAAGGCAATGAAATTAACGAACTTATCGAAGTCTACATGGAAGATCTAATTGGAGAAAAAAATTTTATCGATTTTGGGGAGCAACTGCCCATTCTCATTAAAATGATTGATACCTCTTCTCCCCTATCCATTCAAGTACATCCAGACGATGAACTTGCACAGCAACTTGCGTCCTATCGCTGGGGAAAAAATGAAATGTGGTATATCTTGCAAGCCAGTATTAATTCTTATGTTCTGAATGGTTTTTCTCGTTCCGTAGATGTTGAAAAATTTTTGTCGATCATCGAAAGTGGAGCTATTGTTGATACATTAAACAGGTTTCGTCCCAAACAAGGTGATTTTATTTATGTGAAATCTCGCCGAATTCATGCTATAGGTCCAGGCATTACACTCATAGAAATTCAGCAACCTTCAGACATAACCTATCGTGTTTTTGATTGGAATCGAAAAGATGAGCATGGAAACCCTCGTGAACTGCACATCAAAGAAGCTATGGAAACCATTGACTGGGAAGATTTTGAACCAGGTCTTATTCAACCACAGCGTAAAGGGGATCATATAGAAAAGATTATTGAAAGCCCTCATTTTAATGTTAATAAAATTTCCATACCTCGCGAAGAACCTCTCGCAAGAAATTACATGGGACTTGATTCTTTTGTCGTATGGGTCGTTGTAAAAGGCATGGTAACCTATCAACAAGACCAGCATATTGACCATTTACACACAGGAGAAGTACTCTTTATTCCAGCAGCTATTGATGAAATTTCATTTTACAGTAAAGAAAGTGCAGAAATATTAGAAATTTACCGTTCAAATGAAAACGAAAAAGAAAAAAAATAATAACAAAAACGTCCAGGAACTAAAAAAGAACATCCTGGCCGTATTTAGGCAAAATCCTTATCAACCTTACAATTACAAACAAATTAGTCACATTTTAGGCATTGGAAAAAGCGAAAGAGATTTTGTATTACGAACTTTGGAGCAATTAGTACAAGAAAGAAAAATTATTTCTTCAGGCCGTGGGAAATATCAATTAAACCTGGAAGCATTTGAAGATGAACTATCCACTGTTGTTGAGGGTATTATAGAAATTACATCGAGTGGTAAAGGATATGTTCTACAGGATGATGGGATGGACATTCTCATAAAACCACCTTTTTTAAATAAGGCATTGCATGGAGACAAAGTTCGCGTGAAACTTTTGCCTCGCCGAAAGAACAAAAAGCCAGAAGGAAAAGTCATCGAAGTCGTCGAGCGTCATCGAAAACAATATGTCGGAACTATTAAGAATAAAACCAAAAAGCTTGCTTTTCTTATTCCTGATGATCAAAACATTCATGTAGATTTTTTAGTTTTAGAAGAACACTTGCATGGTGCAAAACACGGTGATAAAGTTATAGCAAAAATTATCGATTGGCCAGATCACGCACTGCAGCCCTTTGCCGAAGTTGTCCATGTGCTGGGTCAGCCAGGGAACAACGAAGTTGAAATTCAAAGCATTTTAGCCAATTATGATTTTCCCCTCACTTTTCCAGAAGAAGTTCTTAAAGAAGCTGAACAAATTTCTGACAAGATTCCTTCACAAGAAATCAAAAAAAGAAGAGATTTTCGTGGCATTCTGACTTTCACCATTGACCCAGAAGATGCAAAAGATTTTGATGATGCTATTTCTTTTCGTCAAATAGACAGCGAACTTGTTGAAGTTGGAGTTCACATTGCAGACGTGACATATTATGTTAAACCAGGCAGTGCTTTAGACCGTGAAGCTTACCAGCGAGGAACTTCTGTTTACCTGGTAGATCGCGTGTTTCCTATGCTTCCCGAAAAACTTTCCAACCATGTTTGTTCGCTCAACCCAAACGAAGATAAACTTTGCTATTCTGTTGTATTCACAATGGATCGTAATGCAAATGTTAAAAACTATTGGATTGGCAAAACCATCATCCGATCGCAACGACGATTTACCTATGAAGAAGTCCAACAAATCCTCGACACACAAAAGGGAGATTTTGCAAAAGAACTTCGCATCGTTAACCATTTAGCGCATATTTTGAGAGATCGACGCTTCAAAAACGGCTCGATAAATTTTCATACCCAAGAGGTTAAATTCAAACTAGACTCCAACGGAAAACCTATTGAAGTTTTTCTAAAAGAACAAAAACCAGCTCATGAACTCATTGAAGACTTTATGCTTTTAGCCAACAAAACCGTTGCCGAAGAAATAGGTAAACTCCAAGAAAAACATCCAAAAACTTTTGTGTATCGCATTCATGATGAGCCAAGTCCTGAAAAATTAGCCACCTTTGCTGCCTATCTTACTAAAATTGGACATAAAATTCAACTTACCTCTCGACAGAAACTTGCTCGTTCGCTTAATCAATTGTTTGAAAAAGTTCAAGGAAAACCTGAACAACACTTGATTGAAACGGTTGCCATTCGAGCCATGGCAAAAGCTGTGTATAGCACCTATAACATTGGACACTATGGCTTAGGCTTTGATCATTACACACATTTCACCTCCCCCATTCGTCGTTACCCAGATATTATGGTTCACCGATTGCTCGAACGATACAGCAAAGGGTTACCTTCCGTTAATCAAGAAGAATATGAAGGGTATTGTAAACATTGTAGCCAGATGGAACAAAAAGCAGCAGAAGCCGAACGTGAATCCATCAAACTCAAGCAAATGGAATACATGTCTGAACGCGTTGGGAAAATATTTGATGGGGTAATATCAGGAGTTAGCAAGTGGGGAATTTATGTCGAACTCGATGAGAGCAAGGCTGAAGGACTAGTCCGCCTTGAAGATATGCTAGATGATTTCTATTATCTTGATGAAGACAACTACATGGTCATCGGAAAACGCTACAAGATTGCTTACCGCATAGGTGATAAAGTTAAAGTCAAGGTCAAGAGCATTGATATTTCAAGAAAACATATGAATTTAATTTTGGTTCAATGAAAGTCTATTCTTGCCTACTTTACATTTTTCTTACGTGTTTCCCGTTCATGAGTTTTGAGCAAATATCTGATTCGAAACCATATTGGATTTTCTTTCGTGACAAAGATACCAGTTCATTTAATCCTTATGATTTTTTTGATCAGAAAGCCATTCAACGCAGAATAAAAAATCATATTCTCATAAAATCTTACGATGATATACCTGTAAATACCTCATACATTGAAGAAATAAGCACTTCGTGCGACAGTGTTATTTATCCTTCTCGGTGGTTTAACGCTATTTATGTCTATGCTAAATCAAGTCAAATTGAACAAATTAAGCAATTACCTTTTGTCAAGAATGTTCAAGAAGCCTATGTAATCCAAGATAATCCCCTTTGCGAAGCTAGCACCAAGGAAGCATCATGGGATAGCTCACTTTTTACGGATGCTATAAAAATCATGGATGGAGAAATATTTCATGAGCGAGGGTTTCGTGGGCAAGGCGTTCGTATTGCTGTATTCGATGCAGGCTTTCCTGGGGTTGATACTTTATCAGTTTTTGAGCATTTGCGAAAAAATCATCGGATCGTTGCAACCTATGACTTTCGCAAAAAACGAGAACATGTGTTTAGCTACAATCAACACGGTACCATGGTCCTTCAGTGCATTGCGGGCGTAGGAAAAGAGTTTACTTTGTATGGTCTTGCAACGGATGCTGAGTTTTTACTGGCTCGTACGGAAATAACTCCAGAAGTCAAAGCTGAAGAAATATACTGGATTGCTGCTCTTGAATGGGCGGATCAACACGGGGCTGACATAGTCAACAGCAGTTTGGGTTACACTTATCATCGTTATTTTCCATCGCAAATGGACGGAAAAACTACGCTGATTTCAAAGGCTGCTCGTAAGGCTATGAGCAAGGGTATATTAATCATAAATGCTGCTGGCAACGATGGAGATAATGACTGGTTTATCGTGGGAGCTCCTGCCGACGCTGATAGCATCATTTCGGTCGGAGGTGTAGATCCATCCACCTTGTTACCAACAGATTTCAGTTCACGTGGACCTACAGCCGATGGAAGGTTAAAACCAGATGTTTGCGGATCGGGGTGGGTTAGTGTTTACAACAAACATGGGCGACTCACAACGGTCGCTGGAACTTCCTTTGCAACTCCCCTCGTAACAGGTTTTGCCGCATGCTTACTATCGTCAGATACGGCCATGACTACTTTAGAATTGTACAACCGAATTCGCGAAAGTGGTCATCTTTACCCATATTTTGATTACGCAAATGGGTATGGGATTGTAAATGCTAGAAAAGCACTCAACCTCCCACAAAAGTTTGAGCCCTTCTATTCTGTTTTAATAACTAAAGAAAACATACTTATTCAATTTCGAGAAGATACTTTAAGCAATCCATCCTATTTCTATGCCCATCTCGAAGACAAAAACGGAATTCTTCGATGGTACGAAATAAAAAAAGTAGATGCTGGAACTAGTCTCTCTTACCCGATGGATCAATGTAAGCTTGGCAGCATCTTTCGGTGTGTTTTTAATCATCAATATTTTGAACATCATTTTTAAACACATGAAAACAACAGCTTCAACTTTTCTTTTTTTGTTTTTCTTTCATTTTATTTTTTCGCAAGACTTGCATGAAGATGTTAGTTACCCTTTACCTAAAATTCCACGCTATGGTCCCAATGGTCGCCATCACACAAGCTTTGTATTAGGATTACAAAGTACTTTTTCACCTACCTACACATCGCTTGCTCCAACTACTAAAATTGGTACACTGGAAATGAGAGCAGGTTTTTTATATAAACTTCGCATTGCTTCATTTTTCTCCACTGGATTACAGCTCATTTATGCAAACTATGGATATAATTTTGTTAAGGACAGCAACAAAATTTTCCCTGATAGCCTTTTTCACAAAAAACAATCACTTCGATTTGGCTTATTACAAGGTGAATATTTTCTAAGAGTAAATTTTGATCCCAAAAGAGGTAACATTCTAGGAAAATATTTGGATTTTTTCGCATGGGCTGGCTACCCTATTATGAAAAGAGAATATTTCGTAGATGAAGTAGGAAAAGAAACACATGTCACAAAAATTAAGAATTTTCAGGGGCTAGCTGATGTATGGCAATACGGAGTAGGTGCTCGTCTCGGATGGAACCGTTTTGCTGTTTTCATGCTCTACCGCCTCTCAACTATTGTTAAAAACTCTTTCCCCGAACTAACTGATCCTTCAAAATTTAGCATTGGAATTACTGAAGAACTCTATACATACAAAAAATGAAAGATATCTTGCAAGCATATGAAGAATATTTTTTTTCGCATGAGAATTTGCTTCAGTATAAAATCACTTACCTTGCAATTAGTCCCACATTTACTTTAATATCGCTAAATCATACGTGGTGGGGCATAGCTTTAACAAACCAGGGAGACGTTCATTGTAATGAAAACGAAAACAAGAATTTTTTTAAGCATTTCAAGCAACCGACCGTAAAATGGATTTTGCAAAACAAACATCTAACGCCTTATCATAATTCAATCCTTGGGGCTCTTGCGAATGCAATATTTCAGCAATGGGTCAAAGAAAATCCCACAAGCGTGAAGTACGAAGACCTTTTGGATTATTATCTTCAACATTCCACTAGCATTTTACTTTTTGGCTATTTTAAAAATTTTGTGAGTTTACTTGAAAAACTTCCTGTAGAATGGTATGTGATAGAAAAAAACTTAAACGTTGTTCCTCCCACGCATCTGCAGCGAGCTATTGCTTTTGACGATGATCGTTGGAAAAAACTAGCACAACGAAGTCAATTGAATATCATTACAGGTTCAACCATCATCAATCAAACGTTGACGAATATTCTTCCACATGTTCCCGCAAGTTCAACAAACATTCTCACGGGACCAAGTGCTGGTGGAATTATCCCCGTCCTTCGAAACTATCCCATTCATGTTATTGCAGGGTCCTTTATCCATTCTTCACGATTTGCTAAAAAAATAATCTCTTTGGGAGGATCGGCTCACACGCTTTTTCAATTAAAAGCGTTGAAAAAAGTTTACATTAAACTTCAATAGTTGCTCTTTAAAAAGTTTTTTATTTCTTTTAAAATGGAAAAAAACATGAATTAAAACAATAAAGAGTAAAATTTCACAAAAAATTGTTAATAATGGCTGACTAAAAAACAATGGGATTCGTTTTTCAAAAAATTTCTCTTAGATTTTTAAGAACTCCTTTATAAAAAACTAAATTAAACTGATTATTCATCTAAATCAAAGTCAAACAAAGAAAATTGTCTTAAATCATCATCATTATATTTCAAATTATTTTGAGGATTAGTCTCGGGGATATTTTCTATGATTTTTTCATCATTTTTTAATTTTTTCCCTTAAATCTTTTTTCTTCTTTGGTTTTGCAACTACTTGTCATATTCTTTACTGTTAGGATTTTCTTCATGACGTAAAATACAAGCTGTAATAATCATATCATCAAACATACAAAGCTCTTCTCTATCCATTTTTCCTGTTCGTATGTCAATTTTTTTTGGATGAGAACAGATTCGAGTTTTTGAACTAAAACTTTATCAGGTATTGTTTTTAGCTCTTCAATGAATTTTTCTTCATTGTCTATAGGATCTTTGATGTTTGTTGCAAAAGTTTTTGCCTAGAAAAAAAGTGGCTTTAACTCAGCTAAAAGTCAAAAAGCGTAATCAGGTCGTATAGTAGATTTTTTCTTCTTAAGTTTATAGTGAATAATAACATCCCGATTATATTCAGGTAAATCTTCCTATTATCAACATCCCAGCCTAATATTTTGAAAAAACGATTTATGATATTTTTACGAAATCTTATTTCGTCATAACTCAATATAAAGTATTGATCGCGATTTTCTTCATAATCAAAGATTAGTTTTGTAAGTTCTTTATTGCTTCATTTTTTTATCTGATTCCAAAGAATTATGAGTGGCATCATATCATAAAACTTTATAAGATGCATTACTCATTAGACATCTTTTTCAATACGACCCATAAAAGTCCTTTAATTTTTAAAATGTAGAAGAAAAAACATGTCGTAATTTTACAAATTAAACTAAATTAACAAATTTAAAATTTTAATAGTGCAGAACTAAAAATACTTCTAGAAACACTTACTTCGTAACCTTAAGCTCTTAAAAAAATTTATGATAGTCGTTGGATTGCTTTTTCGATGCGATCCATGGCTTCAACCAATTTTTCCATACTGGTAGCATAGCTAAATCGAACATAGCCAGGACTACCGAATGCAGAACCAGGTACCAATGCTACATGAGCTTCATTGAGCAAGTACATGCAAAGATCGTTATCATTTAAGATCGTAAATCCATCATATGATTTGCCATATAAGAGTTCCACATTTGGAAAAACATAAAAAGCACCATCAGGATAATTAGGAATAAATCCGTCGATTTCTTGCAAACGATTTACGACAAAATCCCTTCTTTCTTTGAAAGCCTTTTTCATGTTTTGTAATTCCACGCAAGAGGCGGGATCAAGTTCCAAAGCAGCTATGGCAGCTCGTTGACCTATGGTGTTAGCTCCCGAAGTCATCTGTCCTTGAAACTTCTGAATAGCCTTTGCCACGGACAAATTCGAAGCACTGTATCCTATTCTCCATCCGGGCATAGCATAAGCCTTAGAAAGACCATTGATGACAATAACCTGATCATGTACTTCCTCAAAGGATGCAATAGAAGCTGTTTTTCCCTTAAAGTTGATTAATTCATAGATTTCATCGGACAAAATGTAAATATCAGGATATTTAGCAAAAATTCGGGCAAATTCCTTGAGTTCATCTTCTGTGTAAACCATGCCACTAGGGTTATTGGGAGAACTAAAAATAAAAGCACGTGTACGATCAGTGATAGCATCTTCTATTTGCTCCGGTGTTACCTTAAATTCGTTCGTAATAAAGGTTTCAATAATTACTGGCACCCCACCAGCTAATTTAATAAGTTCAGTATAGCTAACCCAATACGGAGCTGGCACAATAACTTCATCACCTGGATCGAGAATGGCAAAAAAAGCATTAGCAATTGCATGTTTTGCTCCATTCGACACAACAATCTGATCTGGCTTATAATGTAAATTATTGTCTCGAAGCAGTTTTTTTACTATAGCTTCTCGTAATTCCGGAAACCCGGCTACTGGTGGATAAAAGCTAAAGTTATCTTGAATAGCCTTAATAGCAGCTTGCTTAACAATTTCAGGTACATGAAAATCTGGCTCCCCAATACTTAAATTAATGATATCAATGCCTTTTTTTTGCAATTCTCGACTTTTTTGAGCCATTGCGAGCGTTGCTGACTCTTCAATTTCTAAAATTCGCTCTGCTACTGGTGACTTTGTTGCCACATTCATTAAATTAAAAATTTCAACAAATATAAATATTTATCTCTCTCAGAGAACAAAAAACATAAAAAATGTAATGTAAATTATACAAATAGGCAAAAAAAATACCCAAAACTTCATTATTTTAAGACCAGTTTTAATTATCCAATTATTTTTTTTCGAATGTGATAAAGCATATCTTCGGTCATCGTAGATAAATCATAATCTGGTTTCCATCCCCATTCTTCACGTGCTGCAGAATCATCAATGGTTTGAGGCCATGAATCAGCAATTTGTTGCCTAAAGTCTGGTTTATATTCGATTTCAAAGTCAGGAATATGTTTTTTTATTTCTTCTGCAAGCTCTGCAGGAGTAAAACTAAAGGCCGCTACATTAAAATTGCTATGGTGTTTGAGTTTTGAAAAATCAGCATTCATTAATTCAATGGTAGCTTTGAGACAATCGGGCATATACATCATTGGAAGACGGGTATCTGGACGCAAATAGCAAGTATAACGTTTATTTTTTATAGCTTCATAAAAGATTTCTACGGCATAATCTGTAGTCCCACCACCAGGAAGAGTTTCATAACTAATAATTCCTGGATATCGAATGCCACGAACATCAAGGCCATACTTCCGAACATAATAATCTCCCAACAATTCTCCAGCTACTTTAGTAATACCATACATTGTCGTAGGTTCAAGAATGGTACTTTGTGGCGTATTGATACGTGGAGTGGTAGGGCCAAAAGCAGCGATGGAACTAGGGGTAAATACTTTTTTAATCCCCAATTCACGAGTTACTTCAAGGACGTTGATTAAGCCATTTAAATTAATATCGTAAGCCAGCAGTGGATTTTGTTCACCAACAGCCGATAAAATCGCGGCTAAATTGTAAATTATGGTAATTTGATTTTTTTCACAAATTTCTCTCAATCTATTTTTATCTCTGATATCCAACGGTTCGTACTTAATCGCTTGCAACTTTTCCAGCGTTGTTTTCTTTACATCAGCAATTATTATGTGCTCTGTTCCATAAAGTTCAGCTAATTTTAAGGATAATTCCGATCCTATTTGACCGTAACCACCAATAATTAAGATTTTGTCCATAAAAATCGTTTTAAGCAAACAAAATTAAGACTTTCTCCGTTTGCATATAAATGCAAACTCATTTAATTTCTCAAAAAATTACTTTTAGTATTATCATGAAAAACTAGCCACGTTCAAAAAAAAGTTTTCAAGTTTAATTGTTTCGCGATCGACCGAACATCATGAGATAAGCTTTAATGAACATATCGAGATTACCGTCTAGTACAGCTTGTGCATTACCCGTCTCAACATTGGTACGTAGATCTTTTACAAGCTTATACGGATGAAGGACATAATTTCTGATTTGTGAACCCCATTCAATTTTTTTCTTGGAACTTTCAATGGCTTCGATTTTTTCTCGTTTTTTCTGAAGTTCCATTTCATAAAGTCTAGATTTAAGCATTTGAAGAGCTTTTTCGCGATTCTGAAACTGGCTACGTGTTACCTGGCATTCCACAACAATACCCGTTGGTATATGTTTTAAACGAACGGCCGTTTCCACCTTATTTACATTTTGCCCACCAGGTCCCGAGCTACGGAAAGTATCCCATTCAAGATCAGCAGGATTTATGTTAATTTCAATTCGTTCATCAATCAAAGGATAAGCATAAACAGAAGCAAAAGAAGTATGCCTGCGTTGATTAGCATCAAAAGGAGAGATGCGAACTAGGCGATGAACACCACTTTCCCCTTTCAAATAACCATAAGCATATTCACCTTGTACTTCAAGCGTGCAAGACTTAATTCCAGCGGTATCACCCTCTTGAAGATCGAGCACCTCCACCTTGAACTTCTTTTCTTCAGCCCAACGCATATACATACGCATGAGCATTTGAGCCCAATCCTGACTTTCAGTTCCACCAGCACCAGCATTAATAGTCAACAGAGCCCCAAGCTTATCTTCTTCTTCACCCAGCATGTTGAAAAATTCTACATCTTCAACAATCTTGAGTGTTTCTTCATAGATGGAATCAAACTCCTCCTGAGTTAATTCATTCTCATTCAGAAGTTCCCATGCAAGTGTAAGTTCTTCAAATTTTTCAACCACCTTTTTATATCGGTTGACCCATGCTTTCTTTTCGCTTAATGTTTTAAGCGTATTCTCTGCTTCTTTGGGGTCGTTCCAGAAATTATCTTGTAGCGTTTTTTGTTCTAAAACTTCAATGTCTTGTTCGAATTTATCGATGTTAAAGATACCTCCTTAACGCTTCGATGCGTTCTTTAAGAGACAAATATTCTTCTTTTCCAGCCATGGATTACGATTTTAAAAAGTTGGTTTTCTTTACAAGAAAACGAATGAAAATATAAAATACAATTGTTATGACAACTGCCCATTTCCACTCAGTGTCTAAGTAAACTTGACGCAATTGGAGAAGGTTTTTCAAAAAATTGAGATAAGCAAAAGATACCATGAGTGCCGCTAGTCCGTGATATTCACGATGAATTATTCTTTTCCAGTTGAAACGAAACGATGCAGGTACATAATGTTTAAACGAAGGGAAAAAAGCTGGGGTGTGTTCAGCCCATGCTTCGAATTGCTCTCCAAATTTAGAGCGTAAAAATTCCTCTTCAGCAAACATGATACGTTCATAATAAATCCAGAAAAATAACACGGCAAAAATGAGGAATTCAATGCTTCCTGCGTATAAAATAAGACCAAGCCACATCAGAAAATTACCCAGATACAATGGGTGACGAACCACAGAATAAATACCTTTTGTATTGATCGTTGATGCTTCTTGTTGGTGTACGTTTCTCCCACTTGTTCCTTCAGGTGTCTGCAAAATTACAATTACACGAAGAAGTAATCCTAACAAAGAAATGAGAAGACAAGTCAATCCCCATTCCCATCGCTGAAAAGAACCAAAATCTTCTGTATCAAACAGCAAAAAGGGAATGACAGCAATGAACATAAAAAGAGGAACATAGCTTCTATAGCGAAAAAGCCAGGTCCCCTTTTTAATCATGCTCGAATACAGGGACATATTAAATTAAAACGGGTAATATTGAAAATCTGTACCTAAGTAATATGCAGTTGAGCCAAGCATTTCTTCAATTCGCAACAGTTGATTGTATTTGGCAATACGCTCTGAGCGGCAAGCACTACCTGTTTTAATAAGGCCTGTGTTCATAGCTACAGCAAGATCAGCAATGGAGGTATCTTCCGTTTCACCGCTTCGGTGACTAATTACCGTTGTGTATCCATATCTATGAGCCATTTGAATGGTTTCTATGGTTTCAGATACTGTTCCAATTTGATTTAGTTTAATAAGGATAGAATTGGCCACTCCATTATTAATTCCATAGGCCAATCTTTCAATGTTGGTGACGAAAATATCATCGCCTACCAGTTGGATTTTGTCTCCAAGAGCTTCAGTTAATTTTTGCCATCCTTCCCAATCATCTTCTGCCATACCATCTTCAATAGAATAGATAGGATATTTATTTACCCACTCGGTGTAAAGAGCAACCATATCATCAGCAGTTAACTTATCGCCTGTGGATTTTTTCATCACATAGACTTTTTCATCAGGGTCATAAAATTCGCTAGAAGCAGGATCTAGAGCAATAGCTACATCTTTTCCTGGTTCGAAACCTGCTTTTTCAATGGCTTCAATAATTATTTTAACCGCTTCTTCATTCGAAGAAAGATTAGGAGCAAAACCTCCCTCATCTCCAACAGCTGTGCTCAACTTTTTCGCTTTTAAAATTTGCTTCAGATGATGAAAAACTTCAACACCCATTCGCAAAGCATCAGCAAAAGTGGGAGCATTTATAGGCATAATCATAAATTCCTGGAAATCAACACTATTATCTGCATGTACGCCGCCGTTCAGGATATTCATCATAGGAATAGGTAATGTGTGTGCATGTACACCTCCAAGATAACGGAACAAAGGTTGACCGGTTGCCTGTGCAGCAGCATGAGCACATGCCAGTGAGACACCTAATATGGCATTTGCTCCTAAACGACTTTTGTTGGGTGTACCATCCAGTTCAATCAAAAGTTCATCAATAAGTTTTTGTTCTGTCACATCCAATCCTTCAAGTTCAGGAGCAATGATTTTATTCACATTTTGAACAGCCTGTAAAACACCCTTGCCCATGTAATAGTGTTTATCTCCATCACGAAGCTCATGAGCCTCATGGGTTCCCGTAGAAGCACCTGAAGGAATGGCTGCTCGACCAAAAAAGCCCGATTCTGTTATTACGTCTACTTCAACGGTAGGATTACCTCTCGAATCCAAAATTTGCCTTGCGTAAACTTTTTTAATGGTACTCATAATACTTTTTTTAAAAAAAAGAAAAAACAGGATAACACTGTATCCTGTTTTCAAAATTACATATTTTTTGAATTTGATTACTCAGTCGGTGAATTTTCAGTAGAAATGGTGTTATCTGTAGATGTAGATTGTTTTTGAGCTTCTGAAGTTGGTTGTACAGGTTTATCGGTGATAGATTTTTTTCTTCTACGACGTCTCGATGCTGTTTTTTGAGTGGTGGTTGCGTTCTTCGTTAGTTCGTTGAAGTCAACAAGCTCAATCATAGCCACTTCTGCATTGTCACCAATGCGATTGCCTAATTTCAGGATGCGAGTATATCCCCCTGGGCGGTTAGCAACTTTTTCTGCAACAACACGGAACAATTCCTTCACGGCTTCTTTGCTTTGCAAATACTTAAAAGCCATTCTTCGATGATGCAGAGTATCTTCTTTAGTTAGAGTAATTATGGGCTCGACATAACTCCGAAGAGCTTTTGCTTTTTGAAGAGTTGTAGTAATACGTTTATGTAAAATCAATGATACAGCCAAATTTCTTAATAAGGCTTCACGATGTTCCTTTTTTCTACCTAATTTGTTAAAACTTCTCTTGTGTCTCATGACTATTCTTTATCAAGTTTATATTTTGAAACGTTCATTCCAAATTGTAAATTTTTGGATTTTAACAATTCTTCGATTTCTGACAACGACTTTTTCCCGAAATTCCTAAATTTCAAAAGGTCGTTTTTATTGTAAACAACAAGGTCTCCGAGGGTTTCAATATTAGCAGCACGTAAGCAATTTAATGCGCGCACACTCAAATGTAAATCTTCCAACCTGGTTTTAAGAAGTTTTCGCATTGCTGCGTAATCTTCATCATCTTCTTCATCTTGTTGGACACTTTCACGTACACTTTCAATTTCAATTCGTTCGTCAGTAAAGAGTGAAAAGTGTTGCATGAGGATATGAGCGGCTTCTTGAATAGCTTTATCAGGTTCTATGGTACCATCAGTTTCCACCGTAATTAATAGACGTTCGTAATCAGTTTTTTGTTCAACACGGAAATTTTCCACTTTATAACTAACATTCCTAATGGGCGTAAAAATAGCATCCATAGCTATGTAACCAATAGGAGGATTTTGAGGAGCTAGATCTTCAGCCAAAACATATCCTCTTCCTTTTGCTATTTCCAAAGTAAAGTTCAACTTCACTTTGGGCTCAAGATGACAAATTACGAGGTCAGGATTAGCAACAGTGAACCCGTTGAAAAATTTAGCAATGTCGCCAGCAGTAACTATTTCCAATCCATGAATAACAACACTTACCGTTTCGTTGGTTACACCCTCAACTTGGCGTTTGATACGAATTTGTTTGAGATTAAGAATAATGTCTACAACATCTTCAACCACGCCTTCAATGGTTGAAAATTCATGTAAAACATTTTCAAATCTAACACCTACGATCGCGTATCCTTCAAGCGAAGAAAGTAATACGCGACGTAAAGCATTCCCTATTGTTTGACCATAACCGGGTTCAAGAGGCTTAAGTTCGAAAACACCTTTATTAGGACTTTGCTCAATTTGAATAACTCGATCAGGCTTTTGAAATTGTAATATTGCCATAATTTTTTACTTACTGTAAAATTCAACGATGTACTGTTCATTAATGTTTTCTGGAATAGCTTCTCGTTCTGGGTAATTTAGAAACTTACCGGTTAACTTATCGGTGTCAACTTCGAGCCAAGAATAAGTATTGCGATGTCCCTGGATAGCATGGTAAATAACCTCAAGGTTTTTCGATCTCTCACGGACAGAAATAACATCTCCAGGTTTTACAAGAAAGGACGGGATATTAACTACTTCTCCATTCACTTCGATATGTTTGTGATTAACGAGCTGTCTGGCCTGTCGTCTAGTTTTAGCAAAGCCCATGCGATAAACTACGTTATCAAGGCGAGATTCTAGAAGTTGGAGGAAAATTTCCCCAGTCTTTCCACTCTTGCTAGCTGCAAGATTAAATAATTTTTTAAATTGACGTTCTAAAACACCATAAATATATTTCGCCTTCTGTTTTTCTTTAAGACGAACACCATAATCTGAAAGTTTTTTACGTTTACGAGTTAAGCCATGCTGCCCTGGAGGATATTTCCTGCGTTCGAAATATTTATCAAACCCATAAATGGGTTCCATGAACTTTCTTGCAATCTTTGTTCGAGGTCCTGTATATCTTGCCATAAATGGTCTTTTTTTAATTAAACTCTTCTTCTTTTAGGAGGACGACATCCATTGTGTGGAATTGGGGTAATGTCAACTATTTCGGTGACTTCTATGCCAGCATTGTGAATAGCACGAATAGCACTTTCTCTTCCAGCTCCGGGACCTTTTACAAACACTTTTACTTTTCGCAGACCTGCATCATAAGCTACTTTAGCTGCATCTTCTCCAGCTACTTGTCCCGCGTAAGGAGTATTCTTTTTACTTCCTCTAAACCCCATCTTACCAGCAGAAGACCATGAAATTACATCTCCATCTTCGTTGGTAAGAGTTACAATTACATTGTTAAAGGTTGCTTTTACATAAGCTCTACCAAAGGGTTCGACTTTTACTTTACGTTTTTTCGCTGCTTTTGACTGTTGTTTAGCCATAATTCACATTTTTACTTTTTAACCTTTAGGTGCTTTCTTTTTGTTGGCAACTGTTTTACGCTTCCCTTTTCTAGTTCGAGCGTTGGTCCGGGTACGCTGACCTCGGACAGGTAATCCAAGACGGTGACGAATGCCTCTGTAACATCCAATGTCCATTAAACGTTTAATGTTCATTTGGACTTCAGAACGCAAGGCACCTTCCGTCTTAACCTCATCGTTAATGATCTGGCGGATTCTTGCCAATTCATCATCTGTCCATTCAGAAACTTTCTTGTCAAAAGGTACATTGGCCTTTTTCAAAATCATTTTTGCTGTAGAACGGCCAATGCCATAAATATAGGTAAGACCTATCTCACCTCTTTTGTTTTTTGGTAAATCAACTCCTGCTATACGTGCCATAATCAATTACCCTTTTGACGTTGTTTAAATCTAGGATTTTTTTTATTGATAATATAAACCCTCCCTTTCCTACGAACCACCTTACATTCGGGAGATCTACGTTTTACTGAAACTCTAACTTTCATATGTTTTTTTGTTTTTAATACCGTTTAGTGATTCTTCCCCTCGTCAAATCATAAGGAGACATTTCTAACTTTACTTTATCGCCAGGTAAAATTTTGATATAATTCATTCGCATTTTACCAGAAATATGGGCCAGCACAATATGCCCATTGGGCAGTTCAACCCTAAACATAGCGTTTCCTAAACTTTCAATTACAGTTCCATCTACTTCGATAAGATCTTGCTTGGCCATATATAATGTTTTTCAATAAATTCATATGTTGAAATGAGCTCGGGATGATCTTTTCGCACAACTACCATATGTTCAAAGTGAGCACTGGGTAAATGATCGCGTGTCTTGATAGTCCAACCATCGTTAGCTTGATAGACATCGTAAGTTCCCATATTGATCATAGGTTCAATGCAAAGCACCATGTTTTCTACGAGTTTCATCCCTTTTCCTTTTTTCCCATAATTAGGAACTTCAGGCCTTTCATGCAAGTTCTGTCCAATTCCATGTCCTACTAAATCTCTAACCACGCTAAATCCGTGTCTTTCAACATGAAATTGAATAGCATGGCCAATATCTCCCAAGTAGTTTCCTGCAACAGCTTGTTCAACACCAAGCTTTAGAGCCTCGTATGTCACCTGAACCAAACGGTAAATTTTTTCATCAACATCACCCATGATAAAAGTATATGCATAGTCACCATAATAACCTTGGTAATAAACTCCACAATCAACAGATACAACATCCCCTTCCTTGATTACCCTGTTACTGGGGATGCCATGAACCACCTCGTCGTTTATAGAAACACACAATGTTGCAGGATAACCACGATAGCCTTTAAAAGCTGGAACTGCTCCATGTGCCAAAATAAATTCTTCTGCGACCTTATCCAGTTGAGCTGTAGTTAAGCCAGGTCGTATTATCTTAGCAATCTCACCCAATGTTTTTCCAACAAGCAAAGAACTTTCTTTTATTTTTTGTATTTCTTCTTCAGTTTTCTGCAAATTGCTCATATTAGTATCCCATCATTCCCGTAGAAGTTCTTCCTTTAATTCTACCGCTTTTTGTAAATCCTTCGTAATGTCGCATAATGAGATAACTTTCAATTTGCTGCAATGTATCAAGAACAACACCAACAAGAATAAGAAGGGATGTTCCTCCAAAAAATTGAGCAAATTGTGAATTTACGCCCATGAGTCTAACTAAAGCAGGCATGATAGCAACGAAAGCAAGGAATAAAGATCCAGGCAAGGTTATGCGCGACATTACGTTATCAATAAATTCTGCCGTTGGTTTACCAGGTTTAATGCCAGGAATAAAACCTCCGTTCTTTTTTAAATCTTCTGCCATCTGAGTCGGATTAATAGTAATAGCTGTGTAGAAATAAGTGAATAACACAATTAAAATGGCAAAAGTTAAATTATACCAAAAACCGTTAGGATTCACAAAAGCAGCTACAAAACCTGATAATTCCTGACTTTTAGTATACCCAGCTATAGTTACAGGCAAAAACATAATGGCTTGAGCAAAAATAATTGGCATTACGCCTGCCGCATTTACTTTCAAAGGTAAATATTGACGAACACCTCCATATTGTTTATTACCTATAACTCTTTTGGCAAACTGGATGGGGATTTTACGAGTACCTTGAACCAAAAGGATGGTAATTAGCACAACAGCAATAAGCACAACCAGTTCAATAATAAAGATAAATAATCCACCCCCACCCACCTCAAGTCTTGAAGCAAATTCGGCAGCTAAAGCAAATGGAAATCTAGCAATAATTCCAATCATAATGATGAGCGAAATCCCATTTCCAATTCCCTTATCCGTAATACGTTCTCCTAGCCACATGACAAAGAGTGTCCCAGCTATGAGCATAATGGTTGCAGAAATTCTGAAAAGGAAAGAAAGATGCGTAGCTTCTGGATCAAAAGGATAAATAGCACCTGGAGGTAGCATGGATGCAAGATAGCTAAGATATCCTTGTGATTGAGCAAGCACAACGAAAACCGTCAAATAACGAGTAATTTGATTTAATTTTTTTCGCCCACTTTCTCCTTCTTTCTGCAATTTTTGAAAATAAGGGATCGCTACGGTAAGTAATTGAACAATAATGGAGGCAGAAATGTAAGGCATAATTCCTAAAGCAAAAATAGAAGCTGAAGAAAAAGCTCCACCAGAAAAAATGTTGATCAAATCAAGAATTCCACCACCTTTACCTGTTGATTGCATGTGTATAATTTCCTGAGGATCAATACCTGGCAATATAACATGGGCTCCAAATCGATAAATTACGATTAAGAAGAAAGTATAGAGGATGCGTTGTCTCAGCTCCTCTATTTTAAAAATATTTCGAATGGTACTAGTTAAACGACTCATTCAACTTTATTTTTTTATTATCATTGCTTTTCCACCCACTTTTTCAATCATTTCCATGGCTTTTTTAGAAAAAGCATGAGCATTTACTTCAAGTCTTTTGGTCAATTCTCCACGTCCCAAAATTTTAACTTTGTCATTTTTGCCAATTATTCCATGCTGCAAAAGCACTTCAGGGGTAATAATATCTAAGTCATATTGAGCGGCAACCTTATCCAAAGTATCCAGGTTGATTGCCTTATAGACAATTTTATTAGGATTAGTGAAACCATATTTAGGAATACGCCTATGCAAAGGCATTTGACCCCCTTCAAATCCAATTTTCTTACTGTAGCCACTTCTTGATTTAGCACCTTTATTCCCACGTGTAGATGTTCCACCGTGTCCTGACCCTTCACCCCTGCCAATTCTTTTTTCTTTGTGGACAGAACCCTTAGCTGGTTTTAATTGATCCAATCTTATCATAGGTTTACTTTTAATTAATTTCTTCGACTTTTACTAAATGATGAACTCTTTTTACCATGCCCAAAATTTGTGGTGTAGCATTATGTTCCACCACTGAATTCAGCTTACGCAACCCTAAGGCCTTTACCGTTTTTTTATTACGATGTGGCTCATCTATTACGCTACGAATTAACTGAATTCTTACTCGTTTCATGGCTTATCCTTTAAAAACTTTTTCCAAAGGAATATTCCTTGTTTGAGCAACAGTATATGCATCTTTCAATTGCAGTAAAGCAAGCATAGTAGCTTTTACTACGTTATGTGGATTGGTAGAACCTTTGCATTTAGCAAGCACATCTTTAATTCCAACGCTTTCAAGGACGGCACGCATCGCACCACCAGCAATAACACCCGTACCCGGAGCAGCAGGACGAATCAAAACTTTAGCAGCGCCATACTTAGCTTCGACCTCATGGGGGATAGTTCCTTTCAAAATATTGACGCGATATAAGTTTTTCTTAGCATCTTCAACGCCTTTAGCAATAGCTGCAGTTACTTCCTTTGCTTTTCCAAGTCCAAAACCCACTACTCCGTTTTCATTACCAACAACCACAATAGCAGAAAAACTAAAAGTTCTACCTCCTTTAGTAACCTTCGTTACGCGTTTTACAGTTACTAATCTTTCTTTTAGCTCAGAATCTACTGTTCTTATTCTTTTATTTGAAAAGTTTGAAAAAACTTGCATATACATTAAAATTTTAATCCACCTTCACGAGCGGCTTCTGCCAATGCTTTTACTCTTCCGTGATATTTATAACCGTTTCGATCAAACACAACTTCGGTTATGTTCTTTGCCAGTGCAAGTTCAGCAATTTTTTTACCCACCATTTTAGCTTTGTCAGTCTTAGTTCCAACTACATTACGAAATTCTTTCATACGAGATGATGCTGCTACCAACGTGTGTCCACGCGTATCATCAATGAGTTGAACATAAATGTCTTTATTGCTTCGAAAGACAGACATACGAGGTCTATTAGGTGTTCCTTTTATTCTTTTGCGAATTCGCATTTTAATGCGCCACCTTCTATATTCTTTTTGTGTTTTAAATTTGGGTCTCATAGCTTTAATTTCTTTTTAATTATTTAGCAGCTGCAGCTTTACCAGCTTTTCTACGAACATATTCATCAATATAACGTATACCTTTACCTTTATAAGGTTCAGGTTTTCTCAATGATCTGATCTTAGCAGCTACTTGTCCAAGCAATTGCTTATCGCAAGACTTCAGAATAATTTTAGGGTTTTGACCTTTTTCGGTAACTACTTCAACTTGAACTTCCTTAGGCATTTCAAAAACTACATTGTGAGAAAACCCCAAGGATAATTCAAGTAAATTTTGAGAAACCGAAGCTTTATATCCAACTCCTATCATTTCCAGCGTGATGGTAAATCCTTCACTCACCCCTTTCACCATATTAGCTAATAAAGCACGATAGAGTCCATGATAAGCTTTCGTTTGCTTTTCTTCGTTCAGGCGTTTGAGTACGAGGTGACCATCTTCTAGTTTTACCTTTATAACAGGTTTTACTTCTTGTCGTAATTCGCCTTTTGGGCCTTTAACAATGACAAGATTTTCAGGGGTGATAGTAACATCCACTCCCTTAGGAATGACAATGGGCAAATTACCTACTCGCGACATAGTTTTTCCTCCTCATTAAGCAACATAACAAATAATTTCACCACCAACATTTAAACGACGTGCTTCTTTGTCAGTCATAATACCTTTTGAAGTACTTACGATAGCAATGCCTAGTCCATTCATCACACGGGGCAATTCATCTACCCCTGCATACTTACGTAAACCAGGAGTACTAACCCTTTTTAAAATAGTAATAGCTGGTTGTTTGGTTACAGGGTGGTATTTTAATGCAACTTTTAATGTTCGTTTTCCTTCGTTTTCATCTACTTTATAACTCAAAATGTATCCTTGATCTTTCAAAATACGAGCTATTTCTATCAAAGTATTATTGGCTTTAATTTCAACAATTTTATGTCTTGCATGTATGGCATTACGAATACGTGTCAAAAAATCGGCTATAGGATCTGTACTCATATTTTTTACTATTTTACCAACTTGCTTTTTTTACACCAGGAATAAGACCTTGATTGGCCATAAACCTAAAATTAATGCGGGAAATTCCAAAATCACGCATATACCCTCTTGGGCGTCCATCTATCATGCATCGATTACGCAATCGTACAGGAGAAGCATTACGAGGAAGTCTTTGTAAAGCCATATAATCTCCCTTAGCTTTAAGTTCAGCACGTTTTTTAGCGTATTTTTCAACCAGTTGTCTACGCTTTCTTTCTCTTGCTTTAATTGATTCCTTGGCCATGGCTATGATTTTTTAAATGGCATACCAAAAAGTTTCAATAATTCGAAGGCTTCTTTGTCTGTTTTGGCAGAAGTAACAAAAGTAATATCCATCCCGATAATTTTATAAATTTTGTCAATATTAATTTCCGGGAAAATGATTTGTTCAGAAATTCCGAGCGTATAATTTCCGCGACCATCAAATCCTTTATCGTTCACACCTCTAAAGTCGCGGATACGAGGAATAGCTGCAGAAATAAGTCTATCCAAAAATTCGTACATTCTATCTCCTCTCAGTGTAACACGAACACCAATGGGCATCCCTCTTCTTAGTTTAAAGTTAGAAATGTCTTTTTTAGCCTTAGTAATAACAGCCTTTTGGCCAGCTATTTGTGTTAATTCATTTACAGCATATTCCAACAACTTTTTGTCTTGCGTTGCAGCACCAATTCCCTGGTTTAAAACTATTTTTTGCAACCTTGGTACCTGCATTATTGTTTTATACTGAAACTTTTCCATCATCGCAGGTACTATCTCATCGAAATATTTCTTTTTTAAACGAGGTATATAAGTCATTACTTAATCTCCTCCTTTGATTTTTTTGAATACCTTACAATTGAACCATCCTCTTTAACGATACGACCTACACGTGTAGGTTGCCCCTTATGGTCAATAAGCATCAAATTCGAAATGTGAATAGGAGCTTCTTTGCGAACAATTTCCCCCTGCGTATTTTGTGCTCTTGGGCGTTGATGTTTAGATACCATATTTACACCTTCCACCAAAGCTTTGTTCAGCTTAGGGAAAACACGGATGACTCGACCTTGTTTCCCTTTGTCGTCTCCAGCAATTACAAGTACTGTATCGCCTTTCTTTATTTTCAACTTAAATTTCTTTTCTTTTTTTGCTTTCATGACTTAAAATTATAAAACCTCTGGTGCTAATGAAATGATTTTCATGAATTGCTTTTCTCTTAGTTCGCGTGGAACTGGACCGAATATACGAGTACCTCGAAGTTCATCTTGTGGAGTAAGTAACACAACTGCGTTTTCATCGAAACGAATGTAAGAACCATCCGGGCGACGTATTTCTTTTTTAGTACGCACCACAACAGCTTTGGTCACCGTTCCTTTTTTAATATTGCCGTTAGGTAGAGCATCTTTTACGGTGACAATGATCTTGTCACCCACCGATGCATAACGTCTTTTGGATCCACCCAAAACACGAATGCATAAGACTTCGCGTGCTCCACTGTTATCAGCAACTTTAAGTCTAGTTTCTTGTTGTATCATGGCTATTTAACTTTTTCTATAATTTTAACAACTCTCCATCGTTTTCTACGACTCAAAGGACGTGTTTCCATGATGAGAACCTTATCTCCAATTTGGCACTCATTTTTCTCATCATGAGCCAGAAATTTTTTACTTCTAGTGATATACTTTTTGTAAATAGGATGCTTAAGGCGACGTTCAACTAAAACAACAACAGTTTTGTCCATTTTGTCGCTAACGACAATACCTACTCTCTGCTTTCTTAATCCGCGTTTGATGTTATTGGTTTCCATTATCGTTACCTTCTAATTCTCTTCTTCTTAATTCTGTTAAAATTCTGGCAATGGTTTTCTTCGTTTGCTTGATCACATGAGGATTATCTAGTGGGTTAATAGCATGATTGAGTTTATATTTTGTCAACGTTAAACGTTCTTGTTCAAGCCGTTCTTTTAATTCTTTAGTTGACATTTGACGTATTACTTGATTCTCCATGGTCTCTTCGCATTATTTACTTTCAACATAATCAGGTCGAACCACAAATTTTGTTTTAACGGGTAATTTTTGAGCAGCTAAACGAAGAGCTTCTCTTGCAGCTTCGAGAGGCACATCATCAACTTCAAACAAGATTCTACCAGGAGTTACTGGAGCAACGAAAAATTCAGGATTCCCTTTTCCCTTACCCATACGAACTTCGTTAGGTTTACGGGTCACAATCTTGTCAGGAAAAATACGAATCCACACTTTCCCTTCACGTTTCAAATAACGTGTCATGGCTTGACGAGCAGCTTCTATTTGTCGGGCAGTGATCCATGCACTTTCCAAGGTTTTAATTCCAAAAGAGCCAAAAGCAATGGTATAGCCTCGTTGAGCAATACCCTTCATTCTTCCCTTTTGGACTTTACGATATTTTGTTTTCTTGGGCTGCAACATAACGTTTAAGATTTAGGTTCTTGTCTTTTTTTGGATTTATTGTAATTGGGTCTTGAATAGCCGGAAGACCCTTTCTTTTCTTTTTTACCTCCACGAAATTCTTCAAGTCCGTAGAAATCTGGTTTACCATAAATTTCACCCTTACAGATCCAAACTTTAATTCCTAATCTACCATAGGTGGTGTGAGCTTCATCAAAAGCGTAATCTATATCAGCTCTAAATGTATGAAGAGGTGTACGGCCTTCTTTAAAATGCTCAGTTCTAGCCATTTCTGCCCCGCCGATTCGACCTGAAATAGAAACCTTGATTCCTTCAGCTCCAAGTCTCATAGCAGAAGCAATAGCTGTTTTAATAGCTCGACGATGCGAAAAGCGACCTTCAATCTGGCGAGCGATATTGCTTGCAACAAGTACAGCATCTAATTCGGGACGTTTTACTTCAACAATGTTGACCTGAACTTCTTTGCTTGTCAGCTTTTTGATTTCTTCGCGAAGTTCTTCAACGTCTTTCCCTTTAGCTCCGATAATAGCTCCGGGTCTTGCAGTGTGGATGGTAACTGTAATGAACTTGACACTTCGCTCAATAACTATTTTAGATACTTGAGCACGTGACAAGCGTACTTTTAAATACTTGCGTATTTTATCATCCTCAATTAATTTTTCGGCGATATTTTTACCGCCATACCAGATAGAATCCCATCCACGGATGATACCTAATCGATTACCAATTGGATTTGTTTTTTGTCCCATCTTATTCTTTTACTGTTTCGTTAATCTTATTTTGCTGTTCTTCTGTTTTACTACCCAATTCTATGGTAATATGACTAAAGCGCTTACGAATTCTATGAGCTCTTCCTTGAGGAGCAGGTTGAATTCGTTTCAACATACGAGCTCCATCTACTTGCACACTTTTTACATACAAGCCAGCTTCTTCCAAACGCAACTTGTTATCAGTTTTCATCTTCCAGCTGTCGATAGCTGAAAGAAGAAGCTTATAAAGGTACACAGAAGATCCATACACTGAATTTTTTAAAATAGCCAAAGCATGCTCTACAGGTCTTCCTTTTATAAGCTCGACGACAGGTCTCACTTTTCGTTGAGAAATAGGACAATTTAGTAAAGTTGCAATATATCTTGATTTCTTAGCTTCTTTTCTTTTTTCTGCTGCTAAACGCTTACGTGCTCCCATGACCTAGTTCATTTTATTTTTTATCTTTTTTTTGTCCGGCATGACCACGGAAAATTCGGGTAGGAGCAAATTCTCCAAGGCGATGTCCTACCATGTTCTCGGTGATATAGACGGGGATAAATTTATTCCCGCAGTGCACCTGAATTGTAAGACCTACGAAATCAGGTGTGATCATTGATGCTCGCGACCACGTTTTAATAGGGTTTTTATTCCCTGTTTTTTGAGCTTCTAAAACTCTTTTTAACAGTTTATAGTGAACGTAAGGTCCTTTTTTTAACGATCGACTCATACTACCTTATTTTTTTCTTCTTTCAATAATGAATTTATCAGTGGGCTTCTTACCTCTTGTCTTCTTACCTTTTGCATACAGTCCTTTGCGAGAACGTGGATGACCACCAGAAGCTCTTCCTTCGCCACCACCCATCGGGTGATCAACAGGGTTCATAGCCACACCACGAGTACGAGGTCTTCGGCCTAACCATCTCGAACGTCCAGCTTTACCACTTCTTTGGAGATTATGCTCAGGATTGGAAACAGCACCAATAGTTGCTCGGCACGTTTGAAGAATTAAACGCGTTTCACCACTGGGCATTTTCACCACAGCATACTTGCCTTCTTTAGATAAAAGTTGCATGTAACTACCAGCAGCACGGGCTAATTTGCCTCCTTGACCTGGGCGTAGTTCAACATTGTGAATTAAAGTGCCAAGAGGAATTTCACTGAGAGGTAAAGTATTTCCAATTTCTATAGGAACTCCTGATCCTGAAAGTATAGTTTGACCAACTTTCAAACCTTGTGGAGCCAAAATATAACGTTTTTCACCATCCTTATAAACTACCAGAGCAATGCGCGCACTTCTATTGGGATCGTATTCAATGGTCTTAACTACAGCAGGAATCCCATCTTTATTTCTCTTAAAATCAATTATTCTATACATTCTTTTATGACCACCGCCACGATAGCGCATGGTCATTTTTCCCTGGTTATTACGGCCACCTGTACTTTTATGATAAATCAACAAACTCTTTTCGGGCTTAGTGGACGTAATTTCCTCAAAATTACTGATGACTTTAAATCTTAGTCCAGGAGTTATAGGTTTAAATTTCTTCAGACCCATGTTTTACTTTTTTAAATGTTACTGTAAAAATCAATCTTTTGACCTTCAGCAAGGGTTACAATAGCTTTTTTAAAAGCATCTTTTCTTCCTTCAATCCATCCCCTTCTGGTATATCTTACGACTCTCTTACCTCTATAAAGCATAGTATTAACTGAAACCACCTTAACATTATACAATTTTTCGATGGCTTTTTTAATCTGAAGTTTATTAGCTTTTTTGTGTACGATAAACCCATACTTGTTTAATTTTTCTCCAAGTTGGGTCATTTTTTCAGTCGACAAGGGCTTGATGATAATATCATTAATTTCCATAAATTAGACGTTTAAATTTTGTTCTTTCTTACCCCACAAAGCACTTATGATATCGAGGGACTTTTCTGAAATAAATAACATATCAGCCCTCAAAATATCGTAAGTGTTTAAATCTGAAGCACTTATAATTTTCACGTTAGGTAAATTTCTGGTCGACAAATTTACATTATAATTCCATTCGTCCAGCACCAAAAGTGATTTTTTTTCAGCAGCATTAAAATTTTTCAAAAATTGATAAGCTTCTTTTGTTTTGTGTGTCTCAAAAGCTATGTTGTCAATAACACGGATAGCATCCTCGCGCAACTTTTCTGACAAGGCAATTCTACGTGCTAAAGCAGAAACCTTCTTGTTGATTTTCAAATTATAATCACGTGGCTTAGGTCCAAAAACTCGTCCACCACCAATCAACAAGGGTGAATTAATATCACCGCGTCTTGCTCCACCTGTTCCTTTTTGTCTGTATAACTTTCGCGTTGACCCAGATATTTCGCTACGTTCTTTAGCTTTATGTGTTCCTTGACGTTTATCAGCTAAAATTCTTTTTACATCTAAATAGACTACATGTGGGTTAGGCTGGACATTAAATACGCTTTCGTCCAATTCCACGGTTCTACCCACTTCTTTTCCTTGAATGTTATATACTTTTATATCCATCTTTCAAGTTTTAAATAACCACCAACTGGTCCAGGCACAGAGCCTTTCACCAATAACAAATTCTTTTCGGGTAAAATCTTAACAATCTGAAGATTAATAATCTTTACTTTTTTTCCACCATCACGTCCAGCCATTCGCAAACCTTTAAATACACGGCTGGGAAAAGAAGACGCACCTAGCGATCCTGGAGCTCTTTGACGGTTGTGCTGACCATGGGTACTTTCCCCAACACCTGCGAATCCGTGCCTTTTTACTACTCCCTGAAATCCTTTTCCTTTTGAAATTCCAGTTACATCGATAAATTCACCTTCTTCAAATACTTCTGCTACCGTAATTACCTGACCTAAACTTTTACGTTTTCCTTCTTCGAAACGAGTAAATTCCATGAGAATTTTTTTGGGAGTAGTATTAGCTTTCTTAAAGTGCCCAAGAAGTGGCTTTGGAGTTTTACTTTCTTTTCGTTCATCAAATCCTAATTGAATAGCATCGTAACCGTCTTTTTCTTTAGATTTAACTTGGGTTACCACACAAGGACCAGCTTCAATGACTGTGCATGGAATCATCTTTCCAGAGGCATCGATGAAGCTAGTCATTCCAATTTTTCTTCCAATCAGTCCTGACATGCTTGTGCTGTTTTAAATTATACGACTTTAATTTCGACTTCAACTCCTCGAGGTAGTTCAAGTTTCATCAATTCATCAATGGTTTTTAAACGTTCGTTGTAGTAAATATCAATTAGGCGTTTGTAAGTGCATAATTGGAATTGTTCACGAGATTCCTTATGCACAAACGTGGACCTGTTTACCGTGTAGATTTTTTTTTCAGTGGGTAAAGGAATTGGTCCACTTACAATGGCATTGGTTGCCTTTGCTGTTTTTACAATTTTTTCTGCTGATCTGTCTACCAGGTAGTGATCGTACGATTTTAATTTAATGCGAATTCTATTATTCACGGCTTATTATTTTTAATCTTGACGAACAATAATTCCTTTGGTTTTAAAAACAATTTCTCGAACAAGCTCTGTTGGAACTATAGCATAGTGTGAAAACTCCATGGTACTCGTAGCTCTTCCAGAAGTTAGACTTCTTAGTGTTGTGACGTATCCAAAAGTTTCAGCCAGAGGTACATATGCTTTAACAGAAACAGCTTGAATTTGAGGTTCAACAGCCACGATCTCACCCCGACGACGGGTAATATCACTGGTCACATCTCCCAGATAGTCTTCAGGAGTGACAATTTCAAGTTTCATGATAGGTTCAAGTAGATGCATATTGGTTTTTCTGCAAGCTTCTCTGAAAGCAAGTGAAGCACAAATTTCAAAGGCCAACGGGTCACTATCTACTGGATGGATATTTATATTGGTCAATTCTACGTGAGCATGATAGACTGGATAGCCCGCAAAAACACCTGTTTGCATGGCGTTAAGAATACCACGCTGAATGGCTTGTTCTATTTCTTTGGGTACTTGCTTACCTTTTACATTGTTAATAAAAACAAGTCCCTTTTGATTTAGTGAAAGAGGTTTAACGAAAATTTCAATGTCTGCAAATTTACCCTTACCGCCTGTCTGTTGCTGATAAACTTCTCGATGCAAAATTTCTTTAGCAACAGCTTCCCTATAAGCAACCTGGGGCTTTCCTAAATTTACTTCAAGATTGTATTCACGTTTAAGTCTATCAACGATAATTTCAAGATGAAGTTCACCCATTCCACTTATAATAGTTTGCCCATTCTCATCATCAACTTTTACGCTAAAAGTAGGATCTTCATCAGCAAATTTGTTCAGTGCCTGCAATAGCTTGTCAATATCAGTTTGGGTTTGAGGTTCAATAGCTATATTAACAACAGGTTCAGGAAATTCAATAGCTTCGAGAACGATAGGATGTTTTTCATCGCAAAGAGTTTCGCCAGTTTTTGAGAACTTAAGTCCAACAATGGCTCCAATATCTCCAGCTTCAAGGGTCTCAAGAGGTATTTGTTTATTTGAGTGCATCCTCAATAAGCGAGCAATTCGTTCTTTTTTTCCGTTGTTAGCATTATAAACTTGTTCTCCTGGAGTAATTTTTCCGCTATAAATGCGAACATAAGATAAACGTCCTACAAATGGATCGTTTGCAATTTTGAAGACTAATGCTGTTAGGGATTCATCTGGGGAAGAGTGTCGAACTTCTTTAGCTCCCGTCTTGGGATGCAAACCTTCTACTGGAGGAATATCGAGAGGATTTGGCAAATAATAACACACAGCATCTAATAACTTTTGAACGCCTATGTTTTGAAAAGAAGCTCCACAAAAAACAGGATAAACTTTGTTTTCAATGGTCAATTTTCTCAGTTCTGCACGAATTTCCTCCTCCTTGATGCTGGAAGGGTCGTCAATAAACTTTTCGAGAAGTTCTTGATTATGTTCTGCAACAACTTCTAAAATCTTTTCTCGATACTCTTCAACCTGAGACAACAATTCTTCAGGAATGGGAACCTCGAAAAATTCTTTACCAAGGGAAGCTTGATCCCATTTGAAAGCCTTTCGTTCGATAAGGTCAACAACCCCTACAAAAGCTTCACCCTCAAAAAGAGGAAGCTGTAATGCTAGTGGATTGGCTCCTAGTTTATCCTTAATTTGCTGAATAACTCTGAAAAAGTCTGCCCCCTGACGATCCATTTTATTCACATAACAGATCCGGGGAACTTTATACTTGTTGGCCTGACGCCAAACCGTTTCACTTTGAGGTTGAACCCCACCTACAGCACAAAAAATAGCAATTACACCATCGAGCACTCTCAAAGACCTTTCGACTTCAGCAGTGAAGTCTACATGCCCTGGAGTATCAATAATATTTATGTGATATTTTTGGTTATTGAGATACCAATAGACTGCAGTAGCAGCAGAAGTTATGGTAATGCCACGTTCCTGCTCTTGGACCATCCAGTCCATGGTAGCGGTACCTTCATCGACTTCGCCCATTTCATAATTAACGCCAGTATAATATAGGATACGCTCGGTAGTTGTCGTTTTACCGGCGTCAATATGTGCCATAATTCCTATATTTCTTACTGACGTTAATTCCATAAATTATAATTATACTTTGAAATGAGCAAAAGCTTTGTTAGCTTCAGCCATTCTATGAATATCTTCTTTACGCTTGAATGCTCCACCTTCTTCCTTATATGCTGCAAGTATTTCAGAAGCTAATTTAGCAGCCATTCCTTTATCGTTCCTTTTGCGAGCAAATAAAATCAAGTTCTTCATCCCGAGGCTCATCTTTCTTTCAGGGCGAATTTCTGTTGGTATCTGGAAGGTGGCACCACCAATACGACGGCTACGAACTTCAACTTGAGGAGTTACATTCGCTAGCGCTTTCTTAAATACTTCCAACCCATCTTCATTAGATTTTTTAGCGACTATTTCGAGAGCCTCATAAAAAATTTTAAAAGCTTTATTCTTTTTACCGTTTTTCATTAAGTTATTAACAAACTTAGTTACCAGAACTTCACCGTATTTCGGATCGGGTAAGACCTCACGTCTTTTGGCTCTTCCTTTTCTCATATACTTTTATTTATTTTTTCTTGGGACGTTTTGTTCCGTATTTCGATCGTTGTTGTTTTCTATTTTCAACACCTGCAGCATCAAGAGCTCCACGAACGATGTGATAGCGAACACCAGGCAAATCCTTCACACGACCACCTCTTATCAGGACAATACTGTGTTCCTGCAAATTATGTCCTTCACCTGGAATGTAAGCAGTAACTTCATAGCCATTGGTCAAACGTACACGCGCTACTTTACGCAAAGCTGAATTAGGCTTCTTTGGTGTTGTAGTATAAACACGTGTGCATACTCCTCGCTTAAAGGGATTCCCTTCTAAAGCAGGGCTTTTGCTCTTTTTCTTAATCTTCTCACGTCCTTTTCTTACTAATTGTTGTATTGTTGGCATATGTAATAAATTACTTTTACCCCATTTTGGGACTGCAAAGGTAGAGAGTTTTTTTGAACTGACAAAAAATTTTTGGGAAAAAATTTATTTATTTAGAAACCTTCGCAACACCAACTTGCCCATCTGAGGTCTCAAGCGGATTCGAACCGCTGTACACGGTTTTGCAGACCGTTGCCTAGCCACTCGGCCATGAGACCTTCTGCTTTGCAAAAATAGAAAAATTTTTAAAAACAAAATGAAATTCCCACCGTGCAAAAAATAAAAAAGTTGTCTTCACGACAGCTCTTTTGAAAATATTTAACAAAATGCTTTATTTAAAAACGTTTAGAAGAAACTATTGTCTGCCGCACTTCCTCTGTATTTAAACGGATTTGGATTGATGTATTGAAGCATGATCTCGAAAGCACCACGGCCATTCGAAGCTTTGCTTAATTGAGAAACATTGATGTCGTATACCAAGCCAAACGCAACGCTTCCAATTTCAAAAAGCATGTAAGGGTTAATAGCATCGCCAACTCGATAATATCCCCCAAAGGTAATAGCGGATTCTTTCACAAAACCCGTATAATGCGATTGCTCTTTTAACATGTATCGAGCACCTAAACCCAGCGTAATTTCTTTAAAAGGTCCTTGAAAAGCAGTCATAAGTTGCGGTATGATTGCTGTATTCGTGTAAAAAAGTCCAATTTGGGCTCTTGCATGCATAAGCAGCTTGCCGTAAAGTTTCTTTGCATCAAATGAGGTAAAACTTATATCCGGTCGATTGATATGCTGATAAGTTATTCCAACATTCATTTTCACTCCATCGTTGGAAGCCATCGAAGTTTCATTACTGGAAAAGCTATATAACATTCCTGCAGATACATCACCATGTGATTTCCTTTCAGAAATTACATTTTCACCACTCGGAAGGGATGCATCAAAGCCATTTCCTGTAAACTGATTGTGCCAAACCAACCCCGTTTGATCAAAGCTTTGTTGAAAATAAGAACCACTTAAACCGGCAGATAAAATACTGTTTTGCGTTAAAATGACATGATAAGCTACAGAAAGATTCAGCTTAAACGTTTTAAAATTACTAGATCCAGCTTTATCAGATATGAGGTAGCCACCCAAGGACAAAAATCCTGTTTAAGCAGTTTTTTTGGCTATTCCTACATCAAAACTAGCATAGTATGTAACATACGCGTCGGTAACACTCTTCCATTGATTTCTGTATCCGACGTAACCTCGCTGATCTCCAGAAAAAGCTCCTGCATTAGCAGGATTTAAGTTTAAAGCAGTTTCAGTAAAAAATGAAAAATGATAATCTTGCCCCCACACAACGTGAAAAACAAGAAGTATAATTAAAAATATGTATTGTTTTTTCATGGCTACTATTTTTATTACCTAACGACAGTGATATTTCCTTTCTTGACGATGGATTCACCATTCACAAAGGTTGCAGATAAATAGTACACAAAGACACCAGGATCAACAGGTTTACCACGGAAAGTACCGTCCCACCCTTCGCTCAAGGTTGTCGTCTCAAAAACTTTTTCACCCCAGCGGTCGTAAATAAAAAACTTAAGTTCTTTTACACCACCGCCTAGCAAATAAAGTACATCATTTTGACCATCACCATTTGGAGAGAAAATATCAGGAACCCAGATTCCAATATCTCCGCAATATGTATTAGAAGCTAAAATGGTTCCACTCTTCGTATCACGGCAACCTTTAGCATCCGTAACAGTAACGCTATACACACCTGGAAGTACATTTACAATACTATCTGTCGTTTGATTGTTGCTCCAGTGATAACTGTAAGGTTGTGTTCCATTCGTTACAGTTACCCATGCTTTAGCATCTGCTGAATCAATGCATGTTTGGTTTAGAATATGCAAATCAACTACAGGGGCAGGATATACAATCAGATAAATGGTATCAGCATCGCCGCATTGACCGCTAATGGTATAAATAATCTGATGGGTTCCACTTCCGGCAACAGTTGGGTTCCACAAACCTGAAGACGAATTAGTAATACCTGGTCCACTCCACACACCTCCAGAGGTGGCTGCCGTTAATTGAATAACACCTTCGTTGGAACAATATTCCGTGTCAGCTGTTGTAATGGATGCATCAGCATAAGGAAGTACGGTTACCGTGACCGCATCACTTGAAGAGCAATTATTAGAATTGGTTACCGTAACACTATACGTCCCCGATATGGAGACTATGATGGTTTGTGAGTTAGCGCCCGTGCTCCACTGATATGTTGCTCCAGGGTTGCCAGCATCCAAAGTAGCTTGCTGGCCACTGCACAAGGTTATATCGGGTCCCAAATCCACACCAGGTGAAGGTAAAAGAGTAATGGTGATTTGGTCGCTAGCTGTACAGACTCCACCGTAAGTAACAGTTACCCCATAGGTTCCACCTGAAGAAACATTTATGGTTTGGGACGTTTGCCCTGTGCTCCAAAGGTAAGTAGCTCCAGAATTTCCTACGTTTAAAGTAAGTGAGGAGCCCTGACAAATAGAAGTATCATTACCTAGATTTACCACAGGATTTGGATAAAATGTTATGGTTACCTGATCGGTTGCAGAGCAAAGGCCAGCATTGGTAACTGTTACACTATAGGTTCCACTACTTGAAACAGTAATAGTCTGGGTAGTAGCGCCAGTGTTCCACTCATATGTTGCTCCAGGGTTGCCAGCGTCAAGTTGAACCGTATCGCCATTACATGCATTCTGATTGGGACCCAGATCAACCACAGGGGTGTTCACTACCGTAATGTTTATGGAATCTCTGGCTGAACAAAGCCCTGCTGTGACGGTAACACTGTATGTGCCTCCTGCACTTACATTAATACTAGAGGTTGTTGCACCGGTGTTCCACTGATAAGAATCAAACCCTGCTCCTGCACTTAATGTAAGGGTAGTTCCACTACAAATGGTCGTATCGTTGCCAAGATTAACCGTGGGAGCAGTACGAGCTAAGGCAAAAGCCTGCTGACTGAAATCATTCCATGCATTTACTCATCCATAATACATGGGTGTCCCTGATGAAGTGGATGAACCCGCAAGAGCTTTCCATTGATTTGGTGAAGTATACCATCGCGCTAATAAATTCCAATTCCCATCGGTTGCTACATCATAATAAACCCGCATGTTGACGGCATCACTTCCTGCTGTTCGATTGATCTGATGATAAAAATAGGGATTGATTTGGCAAAGCCCACCTTCAACTTGAAAACGATCATACCCTTCTGTTGTAGCATCAACATTTGCCATGCGAACTACATAAGTATTTGGATTGGCACTGGCTGGCGTTAGCTCCACAGGTCGATAACGAAGCGTTCCCACACTAGAGCCCACAGGAAAAAGATAGGTAGCACTTTGGTTGGTTTGGCGAGAAAGATAGCCTCCGTTCAAACTGCTTACAAAACCAGTTATTCGCTGTATGGCATTGGTAGCAGTATTTGTCACAAACATGGTATAGGTTTGCGTAGCCAGTTCACGGTCGTTCAAATTCAGCACTCCAGCCAAAATTTCATTGATGGCTTGGGTTTTAATACCCGTTCCCATCAAGGTTAAGTTATAAAAAGTTGTAACCTGTGTTCCGCCAAGGGTCTGATTTCCTCCTTTTAGAAAAACCGTTCCGTTGTTGTGATTAAACGTAGCATTATTTATCCAATTTCCCCACAAATGTATATTTCCGGCTCCATTGATAATATCATTCTTGGTAAGATCTCCAGTTATGTAAATATTAGCTGCTGGGCTTCCTGAAACAGTGATGGTTCCAGCTTGATTTTGCACGGAACCATTTACTTGCACCGTAGCACCGGTAGCCAAAAATATGGTCGATCCATTGTTGTATATGAGCTGCCCCGACGAATCAAACCACCACAGAGCAGCCCATATACTTAATTATTATAAATAGGTATCTTTTCATAGGAACTAATGTTTAACGGGTTTTAATCCGCATGGTTCTATGTTGAGAAGGATCTGTATCATGGCCAACGAGCTTCAAAAGTGGTGGTTGCTTCAAGCTATTCGCCCAATCCATCATTTACTTCTTCTTTTTTTCATCTACACGAATTTGAGCTAAAATATCAGCAGGAATTTGATTATTATTTTTCTTTTCAGCAACTCGAGCTACGGCCATCCAATTAAAAGACATAGGACCATTTTCAGAAACAAGTGTAAAACCGTTGCGATCTTGACTCTTAATGTAAAAACGTGCACCTGGGGTAGTAGGTGTTATAGAAACCACAGGCACATTCTGTAAAGACAACTGCTTATATTGGGCTGAATATTCTATTCGGATTTCATTTCCCTGCATCGAAGCAGTTCCAAAATCTGAGACTTGCCCATGCTGTTCAAGTTGTTGTAAACGTTTGTCTACATGCTGAACACCAGTAATAGCAAGACTCCCAAGAGCATACAAATCTATCGCCATAAAAGTATTATCTTTGATATAATCAGGAACCTCATCAACAATAAAACCTAGATGGTAGTTATATCTTGTTTTGCTTGGTTGCGATGGATCGTATTCATCCCTCTCATTCTTGTATTTGTAAAAAGTAGGCTTAATCTGACGAATATTATTCATGGCTAAGTCTACATATTCATCACTTAACGATTGAAAACTACGCTTTAACTCTCTTCTTGATACTTGATTCCAAGCTTGAGCATTACCATGATACCAATAGGTTGATGAAGTACCCACCATACCATAACCAGGGTAATCAGTAGCTATAGTTGGCTCACCTGCAAGATTATTAAGAAGAATCGCAGTAGCTACATTATTAGAAACCGTAAACTGTACAAAACCAACAGAAAGCAAAGCAGGAAGAGAAATGTTTGCCCATGCAGAAGAAAATTGAACTGCCGGAACACCACTTGAATTAGCCCCCGTGGTAACATCTAATCCAGGATAATACCTGGAATAAAATCTACCTCCAAAAGATTTGTTACCACGCCCGTATCCATAAACACCTGTATTAGATCCACTCCCTGAAGCATTAGCATCACTTTCACCCCACACTCCTGCACCTATGCCTGAACCTACGAAGTAACCTGAAACCCAAGCAGAGTAGATGCTTGTATTAGTATTGTTTGCAGAGCTACTACCTGAAACACCAGGAAAAAGATTGTTACTTAAAGTTGTTTCTCCATAGACACCTACGCCATATTGTCCCGTATGCTGACCATATAAGGCTACTGTAGGAGCAGAACTTGTTCCATTAGCCACAGAACCTTTAAGTGCTTCTGTTGAAGTGCTTGATGAAGTCACATTAATAGTTACAGAACCATACAATGCATTGATGGTACGACCTGCTCCGTTTCCACCGCAGTTATAAGCTTGGTCAGGAGTTACACACGAAGAACCACTACCAGCTCCAATTTGAACCCATTGAAATCCATCCCAATAGTAAAAACCGGCAGGTGTAAGGCCACCGGAGCCTGTATTGTAAACCAACAAAACCGTATCCGGTCCGTTAACAGGCGTTGTTCCATTGTTGGCAGCCACTAACGCTACACGCGGGATGAGTAATCCTTTATCGGTAGCTGTTAAGTCCAACAGAGTACTGGCATGAGGTGTTGTTGTCCCAATTCCTACACTATTCTGGGCCTTCAATTAACCCAAAATTACAACTCTAATGGCAAACGAAAGGAGAAAAACTTTACGCATAATCTTCATATTTTGAAAAAAATATTATACAATCTTAACATAGCAAACTTTACATGGTTAACGATTGGTTAACAAAAAAAAGCAAAGATGAATGTTTTTCTGATAATCAAAATAATAAAATTTATATCACATCCTTTTGCTTTGCATTCATGATTATTTCATAAATCTTTATAGTTTGATGCAAAAATTTTCTTAGCTTTGCCGTAAGAACTGAAAAAAATATGAGGCTTAGAGATTTTAATAAATTTTTAGGGTTAATTCAGGGCGATACGGTTGCAGAAGTGGAGAAGTACATTGGCCTTCCTGACATGGTGTACGACAATCCAGACAATCATTTCTTTGTTTATTATTATCAATATTACAACATCGACATTCTTTCCATTAGCTTTGATCGAGAAACCGAAAAAGTAGAAACCATTTTTTTAGGAAACGACAAGAGAGCTCGCTACACCTTTGAATGGCTTGATAAATATGAAATCGATGACCCCAAAGCTGATTTAATTGATAAGCACATCGACGAAATTATAGATATTTTCGGTAGCCCAGACGAAGAAGAGGAAGATGACTTTATCTACATTACTCCCGACTTTAAAGTAGTTTTCCATTGTCCAGAACACAATGATTTTTATTGCCAAAAAATTTTGCTGTACTGGGAATAACTCTTAGTGGATAAGTTGCATTTCATCTAGCAAATACCCAGCACGAGCATACACATCTATAACCCACAAGCAATAACGGATATCTAGCACAATATTTCCACAAACATTTTCGTCATAGAAGAGATCGCTCATGGTCCCTTCCCAAGCTCGATCGAAATTTAATCCAACGAGTTCGCCCCGCTCATTAAACACTGGACTTCCACTGTTACCTCCCGTAGTATGTGTATTTGAACGAAAACATAAGACCAATTCTCCTTTCTCGTTTGCATACCTTCCGTAATTTTTCGAAAGGAGCAGCGCATAATAAGTGCTATCCACTTGATAATCTTTAACTTCATTCAACATTTTTTCAAATATGCCCTGCGGAGTAGTGTAATAGTTATAATAAACAGCATCCCGAGGTTGAAAACCCCTTACCCTGCCCCACGCAACTCGTAGCGTACTATTGGCGTCAGGATATCGCTTCTGAGGTTCTGCAACGATGTAATATAATTTGACCCAATCCACGTACAAATTCTTTAGCTGACTTTCATAGGAACGCACATAGGCATCAACATGTTTCAAATAATCATACATTTCACCAATTAATTTAAAAAAGCGATCGCTTTCCAACATGGCTATGGCTTTCTTAGAGGATAGATCCACGAATTTTTTAATTTTTTGCTGAGAAAACAAGAGACTTTGATCCATCCAAGTCGAAAGCGTTTGAGCATACTGGGTTGAATTAAAAAGCTCATTCCATATTTTTAGGTGCTTTACGTAGGGATAAGCATTCACTTCTTTTAGCTTTTCAAGCAAGGAGATGAGTTGGGCTTTCTCAACAGAATATCTATATTGCTTCAAAAAATTTGCCCATCTATCCTGAATCAAAGTACTTAATTCCAACGGTGTTTTGCCTTTCTTCAACGAATCGTAGATATCAAGCCAACCCAAGGCGTAGCGAACAGCTCCCACGCTAAACCATCCTTCGTACAAGTATGTACTTAGCAAATAATATGGTTCATATTGCTGATACAAAGCAGAAATGGAATCTTTTAGTTGCAAAAAATGAGTCTTCATAGTTGGAGAACTTATGCTGGACAAATACTTTTCAATTTCATCCCTTCGTTTTTCAATACCTTTAACACGTTTTATACCCCAGCTTTCGCCTTTCATCTTTTTCCAATAATTAGCAATACCAGCGTACTGATTGGCATAAAGCAAAAAAAGCGTATCGTTCTGCTGCAAGAAATTTCGCAAAACATTTAAGCGAATCTCTCGCAAGGCCACGGCAATGTCGTTGTGTTTCTCAGTAATCAAGCGTATTCCATCCTCTGTTAAGTAGTGTTGTGTTTGACCAGGAAAGCCGTAAACAAAAACAAAATCGTTTTCATGAACACCTTTTAAAGATATGGATGGAACATAAGAGGGATGATAAGGTACATTGTCCTTACTGTATGGAGCTGGCTTGTTGTCTTTATTAGCATAAACCCTAAACACTGAAAAATCGCCCGAATGCCTTGGCCATTCCCAGTTGTCGTAGTCGCCCCCGAAAGAACCAATAAAGCTCGGAGGAGCACCAACCAGTCTCACATCTTCAAAGATCTCGTAAACCATCAAAATGTATTGATTTCCATAATCAAATTCTTTAACCACAGCTTTGTAGTGCGTGTTTTGAGTAGCCTGCTGAATGAGGTTTTTTATTTGCTTATCGAGCCATGCTTGTTTTTCATTTGCCTTTAGGGTAGATGGCATTTTTCCCAGAATTTGCGAAGTCACATCTTCCATTCGAACTAAAATGGAAACAGTAAGTCCAGCTGCAAGCAATTCTTCTTCTCTGTTTTTTGCCCAATATCCATGGGTAATATAATCATGGTCAACAGAACTCAACCGCTGAATGGCTCCATATCCACAATGATGATTGGTAAGCAACAAGCCATCTTTGCTTACAAAAACCCCCGTGCACCCCCTACCAAAGAGAACTACAGCATCCTTCAAACTACTGTGATTAACGGAATACAATTGTTCTGCCGAAATACGAAAACCCATAGCCTGCAAAGCACTATCCCCCATTGTAGACAAATATAGGGGAAGCCACATGCCTTCATCGGCTCTTGCAGGAAAAGTTAAAGCAAACAGAAAAACAAGCATACTACTTTTCAAAAATCGAAACATAGCCTTATTTTTTGCAAAGTTGCATGAAAATTTTAAAAATAAAAAAGTTAAAATTGTTTTTCAGTTGTGATAATATACCAAAGCCGAGGCTCCCAAAAGTCCAGCCTCTGATGTGTTGAACTGGGAAAGTTTTATCGTAACATTTTCAAAAACAGGTAAAACATGATTTTTAAAACTCTGCTGAATATGAGGTAAAAACATTTCGCCTTGGGTCATCAATCCACCTGTTAAAAGGATAAGATCAAGGCTAAAAAGGTTTACCAAGTTAGCTAAAGCAATTCCCAAGTAATAGGCCGTTAGTTCAATGGCTTGCTGAGCTAAAGCGTTCTCCTGCATGGCTAGTGCTATGATTTTTTCTGGAGTTACCTCCGTGTTTTTTCCTACAAGCTCTCGATAGTTTTGCAAAAACCCTCTCACGGACACATATGTCTCCACGCAACCTTTATTTCCACAACTACAAAGGCGACCATTAGGAAACAAAATGGTATGACCGAGTTCTCCAGCCATGCCCGTAGCTCCATAAAGAAGCTTGCCCTGCGAAAAAATCCCACTCCCTAAACCTGTACCTAGCGTAATTACAGCAAAATCATTACTCTCCCGTGCCTGCCCAAAAATTTTTTCAGCTATGGCTGCCGCATTAGCATCGTTGTTCAGAAAAACAGGTAAGCCGATGATCTTTTCTAACATCTTGACTAAAGGAATTTTCCCTTTCCATGGAAGATTAGGAGCATAATGGATGCAACCATCAAGTCCATTTCCATTTGGAGCACCGACACCTATGCCCTCAATTTGCTGAATCTTTAGTTTTGACTGATCAAATAATTTTTTGATTTCATCTCGTATTTCCATTAAAAAATCTTCGACATTTTGATGAGATGCAGTTTGTATTTGAGTCTTAGAAAGTATGTTGCCCTGTTTATCAACTATGCCTATCTTGGTGAAAGTGCCTCCTATGTCTACACCAATGGAATATGCTTGCATTTTTTTAGTAAAAATACTCCATTATTTTAAAAAAGCTATCCCACTAAAATATACTTCGTGTACTAAAAACTAACATTATGTCGGTAAAAGAAACAAAACGATGCCTTGTTCTAACTTGCTTTTTGCAACCTTCAAGAAACCTACAACTTTAGCAACTTTTAGATAGTGAACAAATTCATCTTCTTGTTTTCCACATTCTACTCAACATTCATGAATGCTGTGGAGGATTTCACGCAAACGACGATTAACTTTTTCTGCGATCCTTATAAGTTTCATAGCATTTTAAAATTTTCAAGTCCAAAAACAGCTACGCCACCAACATGTAAAGCCTTGCCAGGTGAGAACAAAATTTCATTTCCAAGAAATACTTCAATAGTTTCGGGAGTAGAGGGCATGTTTGTAACTTCAGCAACGCAAATGCACCCATTTTTAACAAGGTTGATGACATCATCCTTAAAAACTTCGTTTTGACTTGCACAAAGCAAAGCAACATCACACTTAACTTTCTGTGGCTTTGTATTAGGAATACATTGAGCGTTGTGAAATTTGTAAATGTAAGGTTTGCAAATGTCCTGGTTGCTAGCACGAAGTTTAAGCAAATAGTTGATCTTTCTTCCAGAAATACCCTCTGGATCATTCAGGTAGCCATTTGGTCCACTAGTTTTAACGACCTTAGCACTCATTTGGGTAGCTTTTGCGTTGGCTCCCCAAGCCACATTCCAAAGACAAAAACTGCTACTGCCTTGCCTTTGATGGTCTCTCCGCTTGTAGCAATATTTCTTCGGCAAAATATAGGACACCGAAAACTGTGGCTTCAAGGCAATTGAGAGAGCCACCACACTTAATTTCTTTTCCTGTTAAGACAGCATTATGTTCGTGAACAAGTTTCTTGTGCATGCCATAAAGATAGGCGATTTCACGAGCACGAAATCCTATGTCACCTGCAGGAACATCTATTTCGGGGCCCATAATTATCCACAATTCAAGCATAAAGTTCTGACAAGAACGCATGAATTCGCGATCGTTTTTACCTTTGGAATCAAAGTCGCCAGCACCCTTTGCCTAATCCATGGCTAAAGAAGTTAACCAGCTTTTTAAAGATCTGCTCGAAACCTAAAAACTTCAAGATAGTATGATTAACACTTGGGTGTATTCGAGATCCTCCATTGTAAGGAGCAATCGCATCGTTAAATTACACACGATATCCATGGTTTACTTGAATATTTCCTTGGTCATCAACCCAAGGAACCTCAAACATTAAACACGAACAAATTTAACAATTCTTTCAATAATTCCTGCTTTTCAAATTCAGGATGTTCGGTGACCATATCTTCTATAGAGCTTTTCTAACGGATTGCAATTATTCAACTTCTCCGGAATTTTTACGTTCTTATTCTTGCATGATTTTTCACGTTCATAAACGTCAATTTTTGACAAGGTTAGCCTGTAGTTACTATGTTAAAAAACAAATTTCACAAACTTTATTTTATCAAAAATCATCTCATGAATTGATTTTTTTAACTTTGCCAGATAATTGATTTGAATGAAAAACTTAATTAGCACCAATTCCACAGAGGATTTAATTCAGCGAGCAAAAGAGCTTTCTTGTCTTTATGAAGTTGAACAAATATTATCAAATTACAATGAAAACGAAGAAACTGTTATTCTTAAATTACTAAACATTATTCCCAAAGGGTGGAGATACGAAGACATTTGCGAAGCAGAAATTATTTTAGAAGATAAAATTTTTCATCGCCCCACACTCGTTCGAACCGAATTAAAAATGAGTTACCCTCTAAAAGAATACAATAAAGTCATTGGGGAAATTCGCGTTTTTTATACTCGCCCAATAAAGAATAAAAAAGTAATTTTCCTTAACGAAGAATCCATGCTTCTTAAGTCCATAGCTGAAAAATTATCTACATTTTTAACTTTAAAAAAATTAAAACCCATTTCCTTCGATGCTCTCTCTGTGAGCGAAGAAAAACATCTAAAAGAACTCAATAAAAATTTTCCTGGCCTTATGGAGTGGCTTTTACCTTTTGGTCTTTCGAGGTCAGATATTGTTCAACTACTCTGCAATCCTATTTCTTTTAAAAAAGGCGAAACGCTTGGAAAACAAGGAGCTTACACTTCGTATTTCATCCTCCTTGCCAAAGGAGCTACAAAATCTTTTGTAGAAGGGCTTCATGGTAAAAGTTACTCCTTTATGGTCAGTGTACCTTATGAATTCATTAGCTTGTCTTCACTCTATGGCAACAGCTATTATTTTACTACTATTGCTCTTATTCCAAGTACGGTTTTTTTAATTGAAAAAGAAGTTGTTTTGCGCTTAATTAGCCAAAATCCCAACTTTCACAAGGCAATTACAAAGTGGCTTTGCGACAACTATGAAATCCTGTTCCAACGCCTTAAGTGTTTAAGCTTAAAACAAACCACAGGTCGAATGGCTGAAACATTGCTGTATTTGTCGAAAGTTTTTAATTCAGATATTATCCCTAGCTTTGTGACCCGTAAGGACTTGGCAGAACTAAGTGCCATGAGCAATGAAAATGCTGTTCGCATTTTGTCTGATTTTAAAAATGAAAAAATAATTGAAGACATTCCAAAAGGGTTAAAACTACTAAACAAAAGTTTGCTACAAACCATTAGCATAGCAGGATAATCATACCCATGTTTTTTCCTCTTTTTTTGTAGACTCCAAGGATGGGGTAAGTTTTTGCTGTAAAGCAAGAGCATACAATTCCGCAATATCGTAGGTTTTTTTGATGCCCTGCATTTTTAAAGGTTTTTTTACATAAAGGACAAGATCTTGAAAAGTAAGTTTCTTTCTTTACATTCAGTCGTCTTAGAGCTGCTGAAGCAACCTTCATGCGTTGCTCGTAGGTTATGTTTACATTGGTAGTACTCCCTCCACAGCACCAATGGGGTGATTCTCATCTTCGTTAACCACATGACCAATTTGCTTTAATACAATTCGAGGTTCTTTCTTAATATGTTGACGAAAAGCTAATTCACATGAGTCATGGTAAACAATCTCGATGGGGAGTCTTACAGAAGGTAATCGGTTTGCTTTAACCAGCATATATAAAAGTTCACTATGATGCAATACATGTTTAGGCAAATGATAATCGTTTTTAAAAGTTTGGAGGCAAATAGGACAGGTAGTTACTAGAACCATGGACGGGTGCTTCATGAATATTTTTTTGTTTTCAGCTATAAGTTTTTGAGCAGCCTCTGTAAGACCCGCTTGAATTAACGGCCTTCCACAACACATGGCATGGTCACGGTCAATATAATCATATGTAATTCCTGCATAATCCAAAAGCCATAAAAATAAATTTTCGAGTGATGGAGAGAATCGTGTCATACATCCAGCGAAAAAATCACATGGGGAGCATGGTCACTATTTGACATAATCATACTGGGATACGAAAGTTGAAGTGGTAACTTTTCATGATGTTTGGTTCTAACTACATCCTTCAGATGAACAATATCAATTCCAACAGGGCAATCAATATTGCAACGACCACATTGCAAACAATTCATAAGTTGTGAAAAAAAAGGAAAATTATATCGTACACTTTGGATAAAACAAGCTCCCTGTATATTGGTTATTTGAGCATCATGAAAAAGCTGACAGCTATCGAGACATATTCCGCAACGGCTACAAGAATTAATTTCAAGTTTTGCATACCCTCGAATTTCATTTTCAGGAACTGCACCCAGTGTTCTAAAAAGGATCAGAAATGGCTCTGTAATAATATGCATGTATCTAGAAAAAGGAAGCGTGACAAAAAACACAAATAAAACAGAAGAATACACCCACCATGAGGAATACTCTAACATTCTGGTGTCAACAACTTGAGCTTGCAGATTTCCCATCGACTGTGTCAAAAAACCACCGTTATTATGATTTGCAGCGTTGAGCGATTCAACCCAAAGTCGCGATGGAAAAATTAACCACAGTGAGTAAAGTGCAATTTTATCAAGGACAAAGAGCTTTGTATTCTTTTTAATACCAAACCACTTCGTAAATACGCGTTTTAACCACGCAAGAAACACCCCACTCAGGATAAAAAGTAAAAGAAAATCCATGATAAAAATAAAAAAAGGACCAAACGTATGGTGAGATCGATCTGGTTCAAAATAATTGAAGAAAATGGGGTCCCACGGCATGTTAACATCATGCTGCCCAAACTTGGATTCTATGGAACCAAAAACAATCAGCAAAAACCAACCGAAAGCAATACTTATGTGCATGTACCCCAAAAGCGGATTTTTCTTAAATATCTTTCGAGGAATCAACGACTCAAGAAAAATAATTTTTATTGCTTCAATAAATTTAGATGAGAAAATATTGTACCACACAATTTTACGCTGCAAAAGAGGTATTTCATCAATCCAGTTTACAATCTTCCACAAAAAAATAAACAACCAAATCAATATGCCAAAGAAAAAAGGTAAAACAAAAGGATCAAAGTGAATGTTCATAGATCTCCTGTTTTAAAAGAAACATAACGTGTCGAATATTTACATTTCGCGGACATGTTAGAATACAATTCCCACAAAGAACGCATCTTCTAGCATAAGTAAAAGCTTCTTCTTGCAAGCCATACCGTAAAAAAATTACCATTTTATGAAATTGTGTTTCTTCAAAACGATTGGCCGTGCAAACAGAACTACACATACCACAGTTAATACATAAACGAAGCGAAGGCTCAGCACTTACCATTTTTTGATACAAAGAATCGAGAGGTAAATGAACAGTTATAGAACGTGGTTGTAAAGTTCCAAAGCCAAATTTATTTGCCATGGTTTAAAAGTTAATTGTGAACTTGCATGCTAACGTATGTGGCATCCTGTAATGTTTCCTTTATAGAACGAGGGCCTTTGGTTGTTCCTACGAAGAATATACCTCTTTCACCCTGCGTAGCAAGGGTTTCTATACCTGGATGTACAAAATCAAACTCATTCAAAGGTAATTTCAAAGATGGAAACTTACCCTTGTAAGCTTCAATTCCGACCATTAAGAAAAGTCCATCCAGTTCAATGCGCAAAGGTCTTGAAAGCAGAGTGTCTTCAACCTTAAAAGCAACTTTCCCCTGCTGAGAATTTGCTACTTCAGATATTTTTCATCGAATAAAATGAATGCCATATTCTTTTTGAGCTTGCTTATTAAGTTTTTCAAAAAACAGTTCATACAAGCGCAAATCCATGTAAAAACAAAATACATCAGCAGAAGGATAATGTCCTTTTATCTCAATGGCTTGTTTTATGGCTGTTATGCAACATACCTTGCTACAATAATTATTTTTAACTTTTTCATCCCGTGAACCAACACAATGCACAAACCCGAAACCTTGTGGTTTTTCTCCAAAATAGTTGCTGAAAGAATTTCCTTTCACCATTTTTTCAAAGTCCACGCTTGAATAAACCCCACGAATGATATTATACCCATATTCTTTTTTTAGGGTAGGATCAAAAAAGTCAAATCCGTAAGCTAAAACTATAGTTCGTCCATGAAAAGGTGTGTCAGCATTTTCTATCATAACATCATAGCCTTGGGTATTTTCAGTTATATCACGTGCTTTTGTATTGGTGAAAACAGCAACACCAGAACTGTCCAGTTGATTTTTTTAATTCATCCACAACCTGCTCTGCATTTTCAAATGATGGGAACAACTTTGCATATCCAAGAAGTTTACCACCCAAATTCGCATGAGCTTCGTCCAGAGCAACACGTTGCCCTCGATCAGCTAATGCTATAGATACTTGCATCCCTCCGACACCTCCTCCAATCACGACAACATCATACCATTGATCTGTCATATCATTCGATTTTTTGAAATGAAGGTTTTTCGGGTTTTCCTAAAAAAGTACCATCAGGAGCGTAATATCTGCCTGCAGGATCGAAATCAATTCCCATCTTTTCAAGTAAAGGTTCTACAGGGACTTGATGCATTTGAAGACCAATTTCCCAAGGATCATAACCTAAAACAAGTGCAGTTAGTTCCTCAAATGTAAATACAGGAATACCATACCCGGGCGTTTCTTCGTATGTTTTTCCTTCAGTTTCAGCAATAACATATTGCCACCTATCCATAAACGTGTTGCAACCTGGGCAATTGGTAAGGATTAAATCTGGTTTAAAAGGATACATGGACTCAAATTTAATTCTAGAATGTGTTAGGGAATAACCTCGATCTGCTTTGACTATATAGTTTCTAAAACCAAACCCACAGCAATGCCTTCGCTCAGGATAATCGATGCTTTTGCCGCCCCATGCTTCTACAAGGCCAGCCAACACATATGGAAATTCTGCCCCACCAATCCCCTTGCTATGAAACATTTTTGCATAATGACAACCCACATGATCAACAACACGCAAAGGCTCTCCCGTCAATTTGTTAATTAAAGGATATTTGAGCTGACTAACTATTTCATGCCGAAACTTGAAATTATATCTGATGTGTGAACGGCAGCTTTAGGTAATTTAAATTCTCGACCTGTGGCTTCTTTCAAATAACGACGGGCTTTTTCCAACAGTCAGGTTCAACTTCCCACTTTTCAAGTACATCTTGATAAATCCCAAAACTTGTCACACAGCTTATGGCTATGTTGTCGTACCCATCCTCAGTCATGAGAGCAAACTGCCTGGCAATAACCGTCATGATCGTTTCAAAATGAACAATGTCCGAATGATACCCGATACCCGTACAGGTTGTATGATGAGGCGAATCATAAACATCTTTCTTTAGCTTTTCACGCATGATCTTGAGAAACATCTGCTCTGCACCCGGGAAAAAATTTTTACGAATACAACTCCTTGCAAACCAAAAGTGATCGTCAGGAATGTATTTAGAATACTTTTCAAAAAAATGCTCATATATGTAATTACTTAACAGGTGTTTCGTATACCTCATTAAAATAAGATTCTTCGTCTTTCCCTTCTTTTTTATGACTTCACGGGATTTTTCTTCAATGATTTCATACAATTGGCTACCTCCCGTAACATCAAAAATTTTCTTAAGTTCTGCCAGATCGCTTTCAGCAATTTTCCGCATAGGACCAGCTTTAGTTTCCTTATAAGCTGCTCCAACTTTACTTAAAATTTGATGTCTATTTTCTCGTACCCAATCCCAAGTAGGACCTTGTTCTGGAAACCCTTCCAGGGTTAGATCATCAAAGTATAGGCAATATCCTTAACCCAGAATGCTCCCTCCAACAATTTTTAGGACTGCATGCTGGTGCCTACCACGAGCCGAATGAATAAACAATCCTTTGCGTTGAGATAGATGCCGAAGGGCGATGACAATTTCGCCTGGGGAATTGTTTCGAGGACAACGAGTCGTGCAAGACATACATTCTCCACAATACCAAATATAATCGCTTTTCAAAAGTTTCTCTATCGTTTGTTCATCTCTTTTTTCTACAAGATTTACTAGCACCCGAGGGTCGTAATCATAAACTAAAGCCGCAGGACAGACAGAAGTACACATGCCACAATTTATACAAGCTTCCAGCACATGCCTTATATGCACATCCTCGAATAATTCATCCACTAAACTCTTCGACAAAAAAACTTCTTATCCAATAGGCAAAGAAAGTAATTTTTTTCACAAAATCATTTTTTTATAAACAATTTGTCATATTAAATGTTGCAAAATTTCATTATGAATTTGCACCGGCGAAGGAATATTCACGGGATCATTATAAGCTATAGTAATGACATCCTTTTCTTTTTTAAACACATGTAAATACATTTCCCTGACCTGTTGCTGAAACATTACATCTTTTTCATGAATATCAGCCTCGACACTAACTCTATCTTTTTGATTGCGATGTTTAGAAAGATTGCTAATCGTAAATTCCAACGGCATATCCAAGAAAAAAGTTATATCAGGACGCGGTAGCTCAAAGGTTTCGAATTCTGTAAGTAAAACCCATTGAATAAAAGCCTGTTTTTTTTCTTCCGGCACTCTTGCTCCCTGATATGCAATATTTGAAAACACATACCGATCTAAGATCACCCAGCTCCCTCTGCTTACATGCAAAGTTATTTCAGTGCTCATTTCCTTTCTATCTCCTGCATATAAAAAAGCAATAAAAAAAGGATCTATAGTTTCTTTTTTGCCAAGTTCACCTTTTAAATAAGATTTTATGAATCTGCCATATAGAGAATGCTCATTATCCACCCTCGGAAAATGTAGATAAGTTGCTTTGATATTTCGTGAGGTCAAAGCTTTTATGAGCAATTGAGCCTGTGTTGTCTTCCCTGAACCATCTATTCCCTCAAAGACAATTAATTTTCCCTTATTTTTCATGGGCTAAAAATACAACTATTTCTTTTAAAATGTTCAACAACAAAAAAAGCCGCCTAAAAGGCGGCTTCGCAAATTTTATGTAGGCTTATTGTTTAATCACTTTCTGTGTAGCATGATAATTATTGCTGGTTACATCTACAATGTAAAGACCTGCAGGTAGTTTGCTAAGATCAATGGTATTCAAGCCACCATTAACCTGTTTTGCAAGCACTACATTGCCAAGAGCGTTATAGATGGTAAGATTGTACTTGCCATCACTTAAGTTAACATACAAATGATCGCTTGCAGGATTAGGATAAACTTGGAAAGTAACAGGTTTTGTTTCATTGGGAAGAGCTGTAATTTTAACTCCCTGTATATAATAATGTTTTACAGGACCAACATCACTCGGATTTAAATCAGAAGTAGTAATGTGAGGAATAATGTTACCATTTGCATCAATAAAACAATAATCTCCTAGATACATCCAGTAATTATTACCATCATAAGCAGTTCCTTTTGTAAGATTAATTCTATTACCTAAACTATCCTTAGCAACATCAAAAGATTTTAGTATAATATCAGGATTCGTATTGTAAGCATTCAATGTGGTATCGGTGTCCATCCATGCAAAAACAAGATGCATGCCATCAGGCGTGCGAGCAACCTGGATTCTTTCATCCCAACCCAAAGGATCAGTAATAGGCGAATGAGCATCATCAACATCTTTAGAACGGATGGTATCAATTACAAAGCCTTTCCATCCAGCAGTAGGATCTTTGTAAAAATCAAATACAAAACCATTGTGATATGTAAATACACCATGATATCCCAAGGAATCAGGGTGATTGCTCCATGCTGGATATACATAGCAAATGAAATGAGGTCTTCCACGTCCATCCATCACAGCATCCTTAATAAGACCAAAGAAAGGACGATTCACACGAGACATATTTGCAATTTCTTGAACAGCTGGAATGGTGGTCCAATCAAAAGGTTGTTCTTTTACCCAGTTAACGCCACCATCCGTTGTTTTGTAAATCAAAGGAATATAAGACAAGGTATCTGTGGCATCACCATCACGTCCAATGTAGATAATATACCCATTTTGTCCATTATCATCCATAATCAGTGCTGGCCAAGATAAACCTTCTGGGAGACCACTTAGATCTGTTAAGAAATTGGGAACTAATACACTACGAGACCAAATTACACTATCTCCTGTAGGATCCCAAACACCGTGGTTAATGATGGCTTTGAAAGAAGTGTAATTGGTACCATTGTCTCTATTATCTTCCCCTAAAACAAAAAATTTACCCTTGCGTTCTTGTAAATATAAACGTGGGAAACGAAGTACATAACCATCTACTGTGGAATCACTATACAACTTGTATTGTTCATTTAAAGATGTTCCATCGAGCTTAACGCTGGAAAAGAAAGAACCACCCCAACCACTACTACCTACTAGCAAGGGTCCACTTCCTACTACAAAAGCACTGTCTGGAATAGTATTTCCACTGGGGTTATAAATAACACCAGAAGGATAACGCGCAGGCATAGATGAATATTGTGTCCATAATTGAAGGGTACTATCCCATGTAACTCCACCGTCTTTGGAAACAGATACTTCAATCAAACCAGAATTAGCTGAAGAAATGCGACCTCTTCTGGTCATGGTAATAGTATTTAAAGTTTGATTCGCACTTACCACATTTGATTGAGAAACAAGTGCAGTGTAAATGTTCTTAGAAGAGCCAATGACAATTTTGTTAATGCTGTCAGATTTAGTAGCTTTTACAGGAACAGCTGGTCTCTGTAATACTGCTCCTGATTTTTTGGGTGTTGAGCTTTCATAAATTACTTTAGGCACTTTTTGTGCCTTTGCAGGGCCACTCAATTGAGTTACTTTGCTTTGGGCAAATAAACCGCCCATGATGAGCCCCATTACACTTAACAATACGACTTTTCTCATAACTTTATTTTTTGGTGTTACAAAGTTAGTATTTTTTTTAAAAAACAATATTTTTAACACAAAAATTAAATAAAATAAATGAACTTAAAAGTCAATATATTGTTGTATTGGTAACGTGTCCAGGTTCTGGTATCTACATGAAATGTTCTTTCCCGAATGTATCGCATGGAATATGCATACCTAAAATTAAAGAAAAGATTGCCTCGAATTCTAAACATCACACTAACGATAACATTGTAATCCATGTTCCTATAAGGCTTGGTACCCCAAGACCATGGAATTACCTTACCTCTTTCTATTTCCCTAAAGGATGTCAATCTGCCCGCTGAAAAACCTACCCCCCCCCAAAGTACACTATCATTAAAATGAACCAATAAGGGTACTTCAACATAATTAAGGCGCAAATTATAGTAAGGTAATTTCATCGAATCATCCCATTGATTGGGATATTTCTTATAAGATCCTTTTTGATTAAAAATAGTTTCCATGGAAGCATACCACCTCCCCCCAAGATGCAGCTGGACGCCCACTCCTGTATGAAGACCTATTTTCCTGTACCCAATCAATTCATCCCCATCCACTTGAGTAAAATTTGGACCCACGAACAACATTCCATGAAAAACTTGAGCTCTTCCAAATAAAGTTATCAACAAAATAAAAATAATGGCAAAGAATTTATTTATCATTTGCCTCGGATTGTAGTTTATGCTGCACACTCGCAATTTTTTGTTGCATGCGATTAGTTTTTCCCTTTCGAACATCAAATTTTGCAATAGAATAAACACGATTACAATCATTTTCTAGTTGCTTATATGCACCTTCAAGTATCTTTAATGCTTCTGACATGGTTTCTGTTTCGAAAATAGTTCCCATGGCTGTTAGCTGGTACGAAACTTTTTGCTCTTCAAGCCATTTAATGATTCTTGCTACATAGGAACTTACACTTTCTCCTTTGTCGGTCGGAAACATGGCAAATTCAACCAAAACAGACATACTATTTTTCTACAAAAGTAAATTTTTTTGCCCCATTGATTTCTTGCAATAAAAAAAATAGAAACTTTACTTGTTAAAAAAATTTGTCTACAAAGAATTTATTTACTTTGCAAAAAAACTTGCTTATGATTACATTAACGGGAAAAAATCTAACCATTGAAGATGTTATAAAAGTTGCCAGGTACGGCGAAAAAGTTAAATTGGACGAGCAAGCCAAAGAAAGAATCAATCGTTGCCGTGCCATGGTCGAAAAAAAAATTGAGCAACGTGAAGTGATGTATGGCATCAACACGGGAATTGGAGAATTTTCTGAGATCATTCTCTCGGATGAACAAATTAAAGAATTTCAAAAATACCTTATTTACAATCATGCTGCTGGGATAGGCGATCCGATGCCGGAAGAATGGGTTAGAGCTGCCATGCTAGGACGTGCTAATGTCCTTGCAAATGGCAACAGCGGCTGTCGTTTAGAAATTGTTGAGACTTTTGTTGAAATGCTAAATAAACGCGTGACCCCTTATGTATGCACCAAGGGTTCAGTTGGTGCTAGTGGAGACCTTGCTCCCATGGCTCAAATTGCTCTTCTTATGATGGGTGAAGGTTTTGCTTACTACGAGGGCGAACTTTTGCCCGGCAAAGTTGCTTTTGAACGTGCTGGTATTCCCATCCCAGGTCTTCAAGCTCGCGATGGACTTGCTGCTATAAATGGCTCTAATGTTCTAACAGCGATGAGTGCAATTTTTCTTTACGATGCTTATCGTTGGTTAAAACAAGCAGAAATTGCTGCTACCATGACACTGGAAGCTTTAAAAGCTAATTTTGGACCTTACCATCCCAAAATTCATGAAGCACGCGGATTTAAAGGTGCCATTCAAAGTGCAGCAGCAATTCGCAAAGTAGCTCAAGGAGGAGATCTAATTGAAAAAAAGTTGAAAGTTAAAGTTCAGGATGCTTATTCCATGCGCTCTACACCTCAAGTAATTGGTACCGCTCGTGACGCGTTAGCTTATGCTCGTTCACAGGTCGAAATTGAATTAAATGGTATAGGTGACAATCCCATCTTTTTCCCAGAAGACAACCTTCAAGTCTCGGGAGCTAATTTCCAAGGTTCTCCCATCGCTCTACCCATGGACATGGCCGGAGCTGCTATCACCATGGTATGTGTATTGAGCGAACGTCGTATGAATCGTTTGAACAACCCAGCTTTGAGCGTAGGACTACCTCCCTTCCTTACTGAAAATCCTGGATTTTTCTCAGGACTTATGCTTAGCCAATATACCGCCGATATGCTCATTGTAGAACAACGCATCCTATCAGCTCCTGCTTCTATTCAGAGCATACCTGCTGCCGCTGATCAAGAAGACTTTGTATCCATGGGCATGAACACAGCTTTAAAAAACTTCCAAATTCTTGATAACGCCTACGGAATTTTAGGTATCGAGTTTATGGCAGCCGCTCAGGCCCTGGATATTCGTCGTCGTAAAGGAGAAAATTACGCTTGGGGAAAAGGTACTGAAGTTGCCCATAAAGTTATTCGCAAATACGTTCCTTTCTTAGATGTGGACCGTCCACTTTATGCTGATCACAACACCATGAAGCAACTCGTTAAATCTTGCGAAATACTCGAAGAAGTAGAAAAAGCTGTTGGCCCGCTAGACTAAAAAATCTTCAAACTTATCGTTTTAAAGCAACCCCTTTGGGGTTGTTTTTATTTCTACACTAAGCAATCTATCGTATTGAGTTGTTGCATCGTGGTAGTAAGCTAGAACCAAGTATTCATTATCTGCTTCTGCCACATAACCTTCAAAAAGCGAAAAATCAAAGCTATTTTTACCAAAAGGCAACAAACCCACCTGAAAATCATAATATCCTTGCTTCAATAGCAAAGTTTTTTCGTAACATTTTTTGCTCGCATCGTATTTCATTCTGTAGGTCGTATCTGTAGACCAGCTGGTAAAACCCCCCGTAATATAAACGTTTCCATCCGTACGTTCTTGGGTATAGGGCAAACATAGGTGAACATATACGTATTCTCCCTGGGTTTCAGAAAAAAAATAATCATCACTTTTGATTAAAAATTTTCCATTTACATCAGGCCATTGAATGTAAAGTGAAGGATCTTTTATTTGCAGAGGCTTCAAAAAAACATGACAATCTTTATCACACTGGATATGCTGTACCCACTCTGTAACGTATCTAATGCTTTTTATGTTTATCGCTCTAAATTCATTCATGGAAGGAATAATATTCTGAAAATTATCATCGTAAATCCATTCATTTTCTTTAATATACCTAGGTTTTAAGTCAAACAAAGCATTGTCCCAGCGTCCATTCTGAAGAACCGTAATATGAAGATTTGCCAATGGATTTTGCAAAGCTCCTGGACTTAATTTGATCAGTATTTGATGATGAGTTCGCCTTTTATCCAGATCTTGAGCTCGCTGTACATTTACCTCTATCGGCAAACTTTGTTCACTCACCAGAAATCTTCGAACAAAGGCCACTTGTTCTTCTCCCCTATCATCGACATAGTAAACCATTAACAAATAATTTCCACTTTGCTTGATTTGAATATTTTCATTGGGAATTGTAAAATAATAGTGAACATAAGGTATTCTTGTAGCAACTGAAGATGTATAGTTTTCAATCACATTTTCTTCAAATCCTTCGGCGTATTCGTTAAAAGGTAAGTCCATTACTTCCCAACGTGCATTGCAATATTTAATCCGATAGTAAAATCTTCGAAACGTCGTTCCCAACTCATCAAAAGAAACATGTAAACGATTTTTTTTATTTAAAAAGATAATCGGGTAGCCAAATTCCCAATCTTCTAACCCAAAAACAACTGATTTAATCGTAGGTAAATAATTATAATCCAATGATTTTACTCGTCCTGCTTCGTAATAGTCACCCAAATTATTATTCAAAATGGTATTCTTTTTTGGTAATGTACACGAAAAAGAAAAAAGCAATAGGTAAAAAATGATATATATCATAGGGTGTATAAAAAAAGTTTTTGTACACATTTTCAAAAGGTTATAAAATGAACTGACAAAAGTACGAGTTCAAATTAAATAAACCTGTAATTTTGAAAAAATTTTACCAAAACTTTATGGAAGTAATTCGCATACGTAGAGGAAAGGACATTCCACTGTTAGGAGAAGTAAAAGACTTTTCACTTAAAACTCACTCAAGTAACTTTTTTGCTATTCAGCCTTACGTGTTAAAGTTTATAAAACCAAAGCTATTGGTCGAGGAAGGGCAACAAGTAAAAGCAGGACAACCTGTTATATTGCACAAAGAAGCTGAACAAGTGGTACTTACTTCTCCTGTGAATGGAATTGTCCGAAAAATTGTTAGAGGTGAAAAACGAAGACTTGAACAAATTGTCATTGAAGCCACGGATCCTCTGGATCAAGTAGTTTTTCCTACGAAAGATCCAGAAAAAATGAAGCGTGAAGAAATTTTAGAGCATCTCTTAATGAGTGGACTATGGCCCCTTTTTAAACAAAGACCTTATGGGGTTCTTGCTCAACCCCAAGTAGTACCTCGTGACATCTTTGTAACAGGGTTTGACACTGCACCACTTGCTGTTTCGTTCGATCCTTTTATTCAACAAAACCAGACACATTTTATAACTGGTTTGAACATACTTAAAAAACTAACGAATGGCAAAGTGTTTTTGAGTTTACATCAAAAATTTAATCAACCCAAGCTTTATGAAAACCTTGAGAACATAGAAATTAAGTGGTTTAGTGGTCCTCACCCCGCTGGCAACGTGGGTGTTCAGATTCATCACATAAAACCTATCAACAAAGGTGAATACATCTGGACACTTAACTCTCAAGATGTGGTTGCTTTGGGTTTTCTTTTCAACACAGGGAAAAGACTTTTCCAACGTCAAGTTGCACTTACGGGATCTGAACTTAAAAATACAGGGATTTATCTCCTTCCAGCAGAAGTCCAAATCAAAGGATTGATTGAAGGAAACCTACTACAAGACAACGTACGAGTTATTTCTGGCAATGTTTTGACAGGTTCTAAGATAGAAAAAGACGGCTTTCTCATGATGCACGACACTCAAATAACTGTTATTCCAGAAGGAAACTATTATGAGTTCATGGGATGGGCTGCACCTGGTTTCAAAAAATACAGTCTTTCTCGAACATTCTTTAGCTGGCTAACTCCAAATCGAAAATACAGATTAGACACCAACATGCATGGTGGTGCTCGTCCTTTCGTAGTGAGTGAACAGTATGAAAAAGTTTTTCCTTTCGAAATTTATCCTGTTTACCTCTTAAAAGCTATTTTGGCAAACAACATCGACATGATGGAAAAACTTGGCATTTATGAAGTTATTGAAGAAGATTTTGCTTTGTGTGAATTTGCTTGTACCTCTAAAATTGAATCTCAACAAATTATGCGACAAGGTATTGAACTTATGATTAAAGAATTAGGTTATTAAAATTACAAGTATGAAGAGATTGCGCCGTTTTTTTGATCAAAGTAAGCCACACTTTGAAAAAGGTGGAAAGTGGTATTTTCTTCATTCCACTTTTGAAGCTTTTGAGACCTTTTTATTTGTACCTAACAAGGTAACTCAAACAGGATCTCATGTTCGTGATGCCATAGACCTTAAACGAACCATGTCTATAGTAATTATTGCTCTAATTCCAGCTTTGTTATTTGGTATGTTAAATGTAGGTGTACAACATTATGCTCATGTTAAACAATATGCGGGATTACACTGGTCTGACATAATTTCTCAGGTAGGTTTCTGGAAATTATTTTGGTTTGGTTTTCTGAAGGTCTTACCTATCATTGTTGTTACCTATGTGGTGGGGCTTTCCATAGAATTCTCAATGGCACAAATTAAAGGACATGAAGTTAACGAAGGTTTTCTTGTTACAGGTTTGTTAATACCACTCATTGTTCCGATCAACATTCCTCTCTGGATGCTTGCTGTAGCCGTTGCTTTTGCAGTTTTTATAGGCAAGGAAGCTTTTGGAGGAACAGGAATGAATATTATGAATCCTGCTTTACTTGCTCGTGCATTCCTGTTCTTTGCATATCCATCTCATATGGCTGGAGACAAGCCGTGGGTTGTGCCTGCTGATGTAATAAGTGGTCCCACACCCCTTGGAACAGCTGCTCTTGGAACAGAACCAGAAAAAATATATCAACTATATCCTCCCATGGACGCTTTCTTAGGCTTTATTCCAGGTTCCATAGGGGAAACATCAAAATTAATGATACTTATCGGAGCTTTAATTCTCATCATCACTGGCATTGGCAGTTTAAAAATCATGTTAAGTGGTATTGTGGGAGCTCTTTTCATGGCCTGGGTGCTGCAGCTATGGGGAGCTAATCCTTACATGCACTTGAGCCCATGGTATCATCTCTTGATTGGTAGTTTTCTATTTGGCATTGTGTTCATGGCTACAGATCCTGTGACAGCCGCTCAAACAGGATGGGGAAAAATTATCTACGGCTTTTTAATTGGCGTCTTTACCATTATTATACGGGTTCTTAACCCTGCATATCCAGAAGGAACCATGCTAGCCATCTTACTTATGAACGTATTTGCTCCGCTCATCGACTATTTTGTAGTACATCACAACATCCATAAAAGAATGAGACGAACATCTCTAAAAGCATAGGAGGTTTACATATGTTTAGCAACCGTTATACATTCATTTTCAGTAGCATTTTAATTGTGGTTGTGGGCGTATTTCTTGCATTAGCAGCAAATGGGCTTAAACCTTTTCAAGAAGCCAACAAAAAAATTGAAAAAATTCAATATATTCTCAATAGTGCTCACATTGAAAACACAAAATCTAACGCCCAACAAATTTATCAATCGCATCTTTTGTATGAATTACTTGTTGACGAGCAAGGTAATATACTGGAAAAATATGACTACAAAACCCCCGTTGCACGCATCCCATTTGAAGTCAACATCAAAGAAGCTTTCAAAAACTTTCAAGAAAAAGGAAAAGCTGAACTTCCTGTGTATGTCCTCAAAAAAGGAACTGATACCCTTTATGCATTTCCAATGTTTGGAACAGGTTTGTGGGGACCTATTTGGGGTTATATGGCAGTAAAAAATGATTTTGAAACAATTGAAGGAGCAGTTTTTGATCATGAAGGAGAAACTCCAGGTCTCGGTGCAGAAATTGCAACACCTAAATTTCAAGCTCAATTTTCTGGAAAAAAATTTATCAAAAACAACGAGATAAGGCCTCCTCAACTAGTAAAAGGTGGAGCCAGCAATTCAGCTTATGAAAAAGAATACGATGTAGATGCCATAAGTGGTGGTACTATTACGAGCAAAGCAACTACCGCTATGATTGAAAAATCTTTCTCTTTTTACAAACCTTTTATCTTGAAAAATCGTAAAAAATTTAACCATGAAAATAAATGATGTTTTTTCAGCTACCAATAAGAAATTGGTGATCGGGCCTCTTAATTTAAATAATCCCGTCACCGTGCAAATTTTAGGAATTTGTTCTTCTCTGGCAGTGACCGTGAAAATGGAACCAGCTTTGGTAATGGCCATTGCTGTGACCGTTGTAGTGGGCTTTTCTAACTTAATTATCTCACTCATGCGAAAAACAATTCCTAATCGAATTCGAATTATTGTGCAGTTGGTTGTTGTTGCTTTCCTAGTTATTCTCGTAGACCAGATATTACGAGCTTTTGTATATGATGTAAGCAAGCAGCTTTCTGTGTTTGTGGGACTAATCATTACCAACTGTATTGTTATGGGACGTCTTGAAGCTTTTGCTATGGCTAATAAACCCTGGGAATCTTTTTTAGATGGTATAGGGAACGGAGCCGGTTATGGTTTGGTGCTAATTATTGTTAGCTTTCTTAGAGAACTTCTCGGATCTGGAACGGTGTTGGGTTATCAACTAATCCCCCAAGCTTTTTACGAAGCTGGCTACGAAAACAATGGACTTATGATCTTACCGCCTATGGCATTGATCTTAATTGGAATTATTATATGGATACAACGAGCTAAACATCCTCAGTTGATCGAAAAAAATTAAAAGCGTATGGAAAATTTATTTAACCTTTTCATCCGAAGTATTTTCATCGACAACATGATTTTTGCCTATTTCCTAGGCATGTGTTCTTATCTTGCTGTTTCTAAAAATGTTAAAACTAGTTTTGGGCTTGGAACAGCTGTTACCTTTGTTCTGTTAATAACTGTACCACTGAATTTTTTACTAAACAAATATTTTCTCACTCCTGGAGCACTTAGCTGGATTTCCCCTGCTTTAAAAAACATTGATTTAAGTTTTTTAAGCTTTATCATGTTTATTGCAACAATTGCGGCTATGACTCAACTTGTTGAAATGGTGGTTGAAAGGTATTTCCCGGGCTTGTACAATGCTTTGGGAATTTTTTTACCTCTCATTGCTGTGAACTGCGCTATTCTTGGAGCTTCACTTTTTATGCAACAACGAGAATTGCAAACCATTGGTGAATCTATAGCTTATGGTTTAGGTTCTGGTATTGGTTGGATGTTAGCCATCGTTACTTTAGCAGCTATCCGTGAAAAAATGCAATATTCTAATGTCCCCGCTCCCCTACGAGGCGTTGGGATAGCATTTATTACTACAGGCCTTATGGCTATTGCTTTTATGAGTTTCTTCGGTATTAAAATTTAAGCAATTTATGGGAACGTATTTACTTCAAGTAATCATAATTAGTCTGGTTGTTTTTCTTGGGGTTATTTTATCATTAGTTTGGCTTTTGCTTTATGCAAAACAAAAGCTAACACCCGAAGGAAAAGTAACCATTACCATTAACGACGACAAAAAAATTGAAGTATCTCAGGGAGGAACCCTGCTTTCTACACTTAGCGAAAATGGAATTTTTATTCCGTCTGGATGTGGCGGTAAAGGCGCATGCGGTACATGTAAAGTTCAAGTCCTGGAAGGAGGTGGCGAAATCCTCCCCAATGAAGTTGGCTTTTTTACAAGAAAACAAATCCTCGACCACTGGCGACTGGGTTGTCAAGTTAAAGTTCGTAGTGACCTAAAAATTAAAGTACCTGAAGAAATTTTTGGCATTAAAAAATGGGAATGCGAGGTTGTTTCTAACCGTAATGTTGCTACTTTTATTAAAGAATTTATAGTTAAACTTCCAGAAGGAGAACGACTTAACTTTAAAAGCGGTGGATACATACAAATAGAAATACCAGCAGGTGAAGAAATTGATTTTAAACGTGATATTTCTGTCGAGGAAGAATACAGGGATGAGTGGGACAAATACCACCTGTGGGATTTGAAGGTAAAAATTAATGAACCCGTCGTCCGTGCTTACTCCATGGCTAATCACCCTGCTGAAAATGACATCATCATGCTCAATGTACGTATTGCTACTCCTCCATGGGATAAGAAAAATAATAGTTTCATGAATGTACCGCCAGGATTAGGGTCAAGCTATATTTTTTCGAGAAAACCAGGAGATAAGGTTATAATTTCTGGGCCTTATGGTGAATTCCACATTAAAGAAACTACCAGGGAAATGATGTTCATCGGTGGTGGTGCTGGTATGGCTCCCATGCGTTCTCACATTTTTGATCAATTCTTGACTAAACGCACAACGCGTAAAGCAACCTTCTGGTACGGCGGTCGTTCCAAGCGCGAACTTTTCTATATAGAAGATTTCCAACGTATTGAAAAGGAATTTCCTAATTTTAAATTCTATGTAGCACTTTCCGAACCAAAACCAGAAGATAATTGGACAGGTTATGTTGGATTTATCCATCAAGTCATTTACGATAACTATCTCAAACACCATCCAGAACCTGAAGAAATAGAATATTACCTCTGTGGGCCACCAGCCATGAATGCTGCAGTTCAAAAGATGCTTGCAGAACTTGGAGTACCCGAAGAAAACATCGCATTTGACGACTTTGGAAGCTAATTTTCTTATAACATTATCTTTCCAAGAAAGGCTGCCTTCACGGCAGCTTTTTTATTTAAAATTTCATAAGAAATCACTATGGTCCAAAATAAGTGTTAATAAAACACAGAATCATTGATTCTCAATGAATTAAGTTTTTGATTTAGAGTCTTTGAAAAGACACTCCCCCTCTTTTTATCCCTGTTTTAATCCATCTAACATTTTTCTCAAAATAATATCTTTAATTGTACCTCTTCTGACAGTGGTCCTTTCAATAATGATTTTATAAACCTTATCAATTTACTGTATTACACCACCAATAGTTTTTCAAATAAATATAACCGTTATGTGTAACCGCGAACAATTTTTCAATGACTATGTTTTTAGCCAAAAAAATGAAAAAAGGCAGAAAAATTTCCTACCTTTTTTGTGAACCATCTGTTTGTTTTGAAAAATATTTTGGACAATAGTAGTAATTTAATAGCAAAAATTTATTTACTTTTGCAAAAACCTCATAAGGTGAAAAATGGAAGTTATTTTGAAGAATTCAATTATAGAATGCATAATTAAAAAAGAGAATACAAAACAATTTATTTGAACAAGAAAGTAATATTCAAAAAGAAATCATTACAATAAATAACGAAAAAATACCAGTTTTTATTGGTGAATTCTGGACTTCTAAACAAAGACAAGCAAATTCATTACACGAAATTTCCTATCGTGCTTGTTTCAAACCACAGTAACCGAATTTTTTTATCAAAGCATTAATTAATGAAAAATCTGTTGTTTATGACCCATTTAACGGTAGAGGAACTACTGTTTTGGAAGCAGCATTATTAAACAAAAACATCATAGCAAATGATATAAATCCTCTTAGCATCATTCTGTCAAAACCACGACTTTTTATTCCAGACATAGAATTACTTAAAAAAAGATTATTACAAATTCCAATTAACTATGATTTGAGAGCTGATATTGATTTATCTATGTTTTATCATCCGAAAACAGAATCCGAAATCGTCAGTTTAAAAAAATATCTCCAAGAAAAAGAAACAAATCAGCAAAAAGATGAAATTGATTATTGGATACAAATGGTTGCAACAAATCGTCTGACAGGACATTCTGCTAATTTTTTTTCAGTATATACACTACCTCCAAATCAAGCTATTAGCCCAGAAAAACAGAAAAAGATAAACCTTTTAAAAAATTAAAAACCAGAATATAAAGATACAAGAACTATCATTTTAAAGAAAACATACGATTTATTAAAAGATATTACTTCCAAGCAAATTAGTCAATTAAAAACTATCGGCCATAATGCTTTGTTTCTTAATAAAGACGCGAGATATACTGATGAAATTCCTGATGAATTCGTTGATTTAACTGTAACATCTCCTCCTTTTCTGGATGTTGTTCAGTATGCTGATGACAATTGGTTACGATGCTGGTTCAATAATATTAATGTTAAAGAAATAGAAAAGAAATGACAATTACAAGAAATATTGAAAATTGGAAAAATGTTATGAAAGATGTTTTCAAACAGTTATTCAGAATAACGAAAACAGGTGGCTATGTTGCTTTTGAAGTTGGAGAAGTAAGAAATGGTAAGGTAAAATTAGAAGAAATTATTGCTCCCATTGGAATGGAAGTTGGCTTCAAATGTGAATGTATTATTATTAATAAACAAATATTCACAAAAACTTCAAATATATGGGGTGTTAGTAACAACAAAAAAGGAACAAATACAAACAGAATAGCAGTATTTAAAAATTTATAGTTATATCTAACAATGATTATACAAAAAAATTAGAAAGTATTATTAAACAAATGTTACAACCTCTTAAAGGTATTCCTTTAAAATTAGTTATTGAAGGTTTATATAATCATACTATTATCCCATTTGATTTTAATGACACAAGAGACCGAAAGTTATTAGAAGATTTGATTGTTGTTGCAGATAGAAGTGCAAAAAAAAAAATAAATAGAAAAGGAATATTACGTAAAAGAGCAAACGAAGTTGGTAATGATATTAGAAAATATGTAAAAGAAAGCTTAGTAGCCATTAGTTATAAATGTAACACCCCTATCACATCTGAAAGGAAAATGAAATCAACAGGATATCCTGATATTGAATTCATAGATAGATTTAACAGAACAAATTATATAGAATGTAAAACATTTAGTTCTGAATCATTAAATTCTTCACTAAGAAGTTTTTATTTATCACCTTCCAGAACATCTAAAATAAACAAAAACGCTCATCATTTTGCAATATCAATGGAAACTTATCAAAGTGGTAGTAAAAATGGGCTCAGCATATTTAAATGCAAAGGATGGAAAATTTTATGTTTAGAAAAACTTGAAGTAGATGTAAAATATGAATTTCAGGCTGATAACATCCATTTGTATAGAAAAGAAATGATATTAGCAGAAAAAAATATTAAATCTCGAGTTTGAGCCTTATTTAAGGGTTGAGCTGATCTTTCCTGTGTCAATTCTTATGTCTTATCTCAATTTCCCGAAAAGTGCAGGGAACAAATTTGTTAAAAAAATTAATAAATAACTGTTAATTAATTAAATTTCCATTGGGAACTTTAATCCTTCGCCCTATATACCTCAGAATCACCAAAAACGCCAAAGAACAAGCTTACTATCATCTCGTTGAGTCATATCGACACAAAGGCAAAGTCAAACAACGTACGCTGATGTCCTTCGATAAAGAAAATGATAACCGTATCCAAATAAACGACATTAAAGAAGTTATGTTCGGTATTAGCGATACCTGTAAGAATTGGGAAAAAGAAAATTTGGGTAAGGACAGTTATAAAAGAGAATGCGTTGAAAGTTATGAAGGCACTGAATATGAAGATACCACCAAAGATTAAAAAAATTGAAGAAGAAGAATGAGGCTTAAAAATAAGATAGAAAACATATACACGGATAAAAATGTAGTGACACAAAGTGTCAAAATGTTTATATTTTATTAAAAATCAATAAATTAAAAATAACAAGTGTCAAACTCCTTTTGGTCTTTTGTTTTAAACTTTTTGGCATACTTGTCTGTTTTGGCTTTTCGTATAACATTTTCTATATTTGCTTGTCTGACAAGATATGCAAGCTGTTTAAAAAATAAAGACGGATTAAAAAATTTTTCCTTAAATTTGCGAACATTTTATTTTTTTTATAAAAAAACCGTTTACTTTTTTAAAAAAATTTGGACAATTATGAAAAATAGTTAGAGTTCCAAAAAAGGGTTAAATGCGGTTTTTATTTAATTTTATTTGTACTTGTGAGTTGTTCTTCAACAAATGAGTCAGCTTATCCAAACGTTGAACCAGACCTAATTTGCGCTTGCAATAATAGGAATATTCATACTAGTTTTAATGAAGTTAAAGGTAGTTGGCGATTAATTAGAAGAACATTTCTTGATTCTACAGAACAAAATGTAACATCAGTTGAAGAAATAGAAAATTTAGAACCATATTCACCAGGTAGTCTAAGTTTTAGGATATAATAAGATACGTCAAGAAATAAAATTATTGAAAAACCAGTAGGTGCACTGGTGGGGGGTACTGCCGTTTATGATTACAAATACGTGATTGTAAAATTACCTTATCCAATTGTTTATTTTAAAGATGAAAGTAACTTTATAAAAACAGTAACAACTTCTCCAAATGCATGATTTAAATTATGTATTTTACAATACAATCAAAATTACATTAAAATCAAACAAAAATGGAGCAATCATTATCTGATTTATGAAGCTTATAGAGAACAATAAATTTATTTTACCGTTAATGAATACATAATGCCAGTCACCAACAGCAGCTTGGTGCAATAGCGGGTTTTGCTGCTTTTTGGACAGTTTGTTTTCAAATCAAGTTTTGTTTATATTTGCAAGATCCAGTCTCGATGTTCCGCCATTACGCAAAATCATAAACCATTGGCAGTCAGTTTAAAGGAACAACCAAACGACCAAAACAAAAAAATAAAAAGGTAATTGACTAATCCGTTTGACAAGACATAAAAGATTAAGATGAATATTTGTATTTACATAGTTCCTTCCTAAGTATACTTTCAACGTATTTGGACTGTTATACTACTTCAATTCAGATAAAATCAATTTCACAAGAGAGGAATCTGCTTGCAAAAGGAATTATGAAACATTTTGGTGTTTATACGACAATTGGGGTAATTTTTGTCCTTTCAATATAATTATTGTATCAGTTCTGTTACTCTTTACTTATTGAGACTCGACAATTTATAAAACCTTATTCATTATAATTGATCTGTTAGTTCCAATAGCACAATTTGCCAAAGCACATACAAACAAAACCAAACGACTGAATATTTTTACGAAATTACTAACAATAGTGATTAAAAATATTTTTAATACATAAGTTATTTAATTTCGTGGGTGAGTAGTTACTAATTAAATATAGAAGGTTTTGTAAAAAGAAAATTTTATTTGCAATTGCTGTTATCTTTTAAGTATAATATTTACCAGCCAAGAAAACTATTACTGTTTTTCAGGGAACAACTCCGACAATGGACAGTACAATAAGTGTTTGCGAATGGAATGATGCCACAGTTATAACATTTCCAATTGGCAATGATAATGTAACAATTCCTGCTATTTAAAGCATACTGGAGAAGATACACTGGACATTGCAATGGATATTCCACCATTCAAGGGTTTTGCGGCTCAACATTATCTTTGGTTTAACCCCCAACACAACGGAGGCACTGCTCCACAAACTGATGATTTCCAATTTGTTGGTTATTCTTCCTTTCCATATTACGATTATGAAAAAAAGTGAACGTGTAGTGAATGATCACAAGAAAATATACCAGAATGGATTATTGTAAAAACAGTCTTTGGCATTCATGAGCTGAAAATTGAATTTGCTTTTCCTTGATTAGTCCTGGTATCAACAAAAAACGTGAATTTATGATAGGTTGCAGCGAAATTTCAAATCCATACTGGCATCGGCCATCTATCGTGTTTAATGATTATTTAGTTTCGAACAACTGAACGGACAAAGTAATATCCTTACACACTACAGTAATTGAAAATTCTGAACAGAAAAATGAAATCAATGTTTTTCCAAATCCGTCAAATGACAAAATTGAAATCACAAGATTAAATAATGGAAAACGTACAAGGAAAAACTGTAAAAACGTTGAATAAATCAAGTACAAACAACACAACAATTGATTTGACAAAATTATTAGGCGGAGTTTATATAAACTATGAGTAAACACCCCACAATTTCTAACAGGCGTTTACTTTCAGTGGCGGATCAGTGGTTCGTAAAACAGGAAAGTGATAACTTTAAACAGCAATACTTCATAGAAAATTCAGTGCTAAAAATCGCCACTGAAAAGCAACCGCCGACCCAATATACGCAATCGAACTTCAACAGCCAAAACTTAACTATAATAGGTAGGTAGTATGGTAGAAAAAAAGCACCCAAAGTATATTTGCAGTGTATTAAAAAAAGGAGAAAAGTACCATGTTAGATGAAGAAAAGAACAACACAGAATTTGATAGAATAGTTAAAAGATTGAAAGAAATTAGAAAAGAAATGGAAGAACTTAGAAAATTTCTTGGGATCAGTAATTTCCCACAAGACCAAGAAGCAGAAAAATTAAAACAAAAACTACTCGAAAAATATGAAGGTATGAAATTAGAAGATGTGATTGAAGGTGAAGAACTTAAAACACCCGAAGGTGTATGTTATCACATAGAAAGTCAAGAGATAATAAACCTAAAGATAATTAACCCAGAGCATGCGAGAAAAAAAATTCTATCAGATTTAAAGTTAATTAATGGAATAAGAGAGGTAACCGAGCATCGCTTGAAAGAAAATGGATATAAAACAATTGACGATCTTACAGAACACCCTCGCTTTGGTTCTGAAGCTAAACGGTTTTTAGACATCATTGATAGATGTGATGCTTCCCAAATCATTGATTGGATTGGACACCGGTTTTCAAAATCACATCCGTTAATCCTATATTTTTCTGGTCTTCTCAACAAAGAAGATTTTATCATTTTTGATATAGAAAGTATGGGGCTTTTTGGGGGTCCTATCATATTGTTCGGCATTGCCCAATTTTCTGGTGACCATATATTGATAAATCAGTATCTCTTGCGTGACATAAAAGAAGAACCAGCAGCTCTAATCGGCTTTTTATCTCATATAGATGAAAATAGTGTCTTTATAACATTCAATGGTCGGACATTTGATGTGCCTTATATAAGAGAGAGATTGGCATATTATGGAATGAGAGGCGACCTTGAGAAACCACACTTTGATCTACTTTATTTTTCAAAGCGTGCATGGAAAGAACGGTTCCCGGATTGTCAATTGAACACCTTGGAGAAATATCTATTCGGCATAGAAAGGAAGGATGATGTCCCAAGCTATTTAGTCCCGGAGTTCTACGAGACATATATGAGAAGCAAAAATATAGGACCTTTAATTCCGATAATTGAGCATAATAAACAAGATTTAGTAACGCTTGCGAATATTTTTTCAAAACTACATGAAGAATGGGAGTAATCATGGAAAAAATAGTAGATGCTTTAAAAAGTGAATCCCAATTTAAGGACCGGGTGGAACATATTGAAATCTTGCCAACGAAAGAGCCTGTTTATGGAGAATTAAAAAAAGATTTGCCACATAATCTAAAGCATTACCTCTTAAAAAAGAACATTAAACTTTATAGGCATCAATGCGATGCGATTGAGTACCTGAGAGCAGGGAAAAATATAATTATAACAACACCTACCGCTTCAGGGAAAACACTTGCTTTCAACATCCCAATCTTTGAGAAATTGAACCAAGATAAAAGTGCTACCGCACTCTATCTTTATCCCACAAAGGCACTTGCCAATGACCAACTGAAAGTAATACAAGAATTGGAAAGGCTGAGTGAAATAGCTGTAAATCCAAATGTGTACGATGGTGATACCCGATCTGATAAAAGACAAAATATTAGGGAAACCTCAAGGATAATATTAAGTAATCCTTACGAGCTCCATCAGATCTTACCCTGGCATTATAAATGGCAAAAGTTCTTCAGTAACTTGAAGTTTGTTGTGATAGACGAAGCACATCACTTTAGGGGTGTTTTTGGTTCAAATATAGCATTTTTAATAAGAAGGTTAAGAAGGATATGTAGCTACTATGGTTCTGAACCTCAATTTATTTTGTCCACTGCCACGCTTGCTAATCCAATTGAGTTTAGTGAGAAGTTAGTTGGCGTAAGATTTGAATTGATCGAAAATGACGGCTCCCCAAAAGGAAAGAAATACTTCATTTTCTATAATCCTTATTTTGATGGCGCTGGCAAGTTATCTATACACGGGGAAACAAAGAATTTATTCCTATTTTTTATACGAAAAGGTCTCCAAACGTTATGTTTTACAGTCTCTAGGAAAATGGCAGAGTTAATCGCATCATGGGCGAAAAAAGAACTTGAAAACAATGAATTATACCTTAAGGATAAAATTACTGCATATAGAGCGGGCTATCTTCCAGAAGAGAGAAGAGAAATAGAGAACAAATTAAAAACAGGGTTTTTAAGAGGTGTAACATCCACAAATGCTTTAGAATTAGGTATAGATGTAGGTTCATTAGATTGCGTAATAATTTCAGGTTACCCGGGAACCATTATATCAACATGGCAACAGGCAGGAAGAGCTGGAAGAGGGATCGAAACATCGATTGCTACTTTGGTTGCCTTCCAGAATCCATTAGATCAATATTTTATGAAGCACCCAAAAGTCTTTTTTGATAAATCTCATGAGCACGCAATAATTGATTTATCGAACCCTTATATAATTTCCGGACACTTGATGTGCGCTGCATCTGAAAAGCCGATAAAATTACCAGACGACGAAGTATATTTCGGAAATGGTATTGAGAACGCTTTGAGGGCATTGGAATGGCATAATTTAATTCAGAATACACCAAATGGATGGGTTTATTCCGGGAAAGGTAGGGCTACAGAAGCTGTTAGACTGGATAATATTTCTTCCGACATATTCAAAGTCATTTGTGAAGGAGAATTACTTGAAACAATGGATAGAACAGAAGCATATAGGGAAGCGCATAAAGGGGCAATTTTACTTCATCAAGGGGAAACATACATTGTAGAAAATTTAGATTTGAAAAATGCTGTTGTCCAGGTTAAGAAGGAAGATGTAGATTACTACACAGAATCCTTATCAACTGTAGATATAAAGATTTTAAAAGAACTTGAAAAGAGAGAAATTAACAACTTTTCTCTTTCGTTTGGCGAAGTAGAAGTAAACGAGCAGTACGTTGAATACAAAATAATGAAATATGACAGAGTAATAGGAACGGAGAAACTCGATTTGCCACCATTAACCTTTAAAACAATGGGATTGTGGTTTACACTTGCCGCTGACATAATAGAAAAAATGTGGGAGAAAAGAAAACAAGAAAATGACATTAAAGAAGGATTAAATGAGCAAACAGAAAATGTGTTAAAAAGAGTAGTATTTGCAGGAGGTCTTCATGGCATTGAACACGCAATGATTGGGATAATGCCATTTCATGTTATGTGCGACAGGTGGGATCTAGGAGGTGCATCTACACCAAATCATCCAGATACTATGAAGGCTACCGTCTTTATCTACGATGGGTTTGAAGGGGGGATTGGATTAGCTGAAAAAGCTTTTGATTTAAAATTGTTTAGAGAGATAGTCAAAATGACCTTCGAACTTGTGAGGGACTGCAAGTGTGATAATGGATGCCCTGCATGTATATATTCTCCCAACTGTGGAAATGAGAATAAACCTCTGGATAAGAAAGCGACCTTATTAATATTGGAGGAGTTACTTAAGCTCATAGAGTAAGAAGATAAAATTAAGGTGAGGCGGTAATGATAGTTTTATTTAGACATCCCGCCATTGTCTGACAGCGTATAACAAAGGATAAAAGGTTCGCGTCTGACAGCACACTTCCTGCCTGCCTTCGGCAAAAGTAGGAAAATTTCTGCTTTGCAAAAAACTTCTTTTATGCTGGATTCGTTATGCTTAATGTTTAAAAAGATTGTAGTTCGAAATCACTATTGTCCAAAATAAGTGTTAATAAAAAACAGAATCTTTGATTATCAATTTTGCTTCAAGCGCTTATATTTTTATTTGCCATCTAATATCTATGAATGTAATCAAATCCTATTTCCATTAAATTTGTGTACATTTGATTTCATGGTTATCTTTTTTTGGTAAGCAAAAATGAAAAAAGCTAAGAAATTTTCTGCCTTTTTTCATAAAAATTTGCTTACTTTTGAGAGTATTTAGGACAATAGTGATAAGAAATTGTAAAACATTCTGTGAAACATGAAGTTTTTTAAAAAATGTTTTGCATTATAAAAATAATTTGTACTTTTGCAACCCAAAACGAAATTCTTCTTTAATAAAAACATTAACATGGATACATTAAAGTACAAAACCAAATTTGCCAGCAAGGAGACTGTACAAAAAGAATGGTTGATAGTTGATGCTGAAGGTCAACCATTAGGTCGCTTGGCATCGATGATTGCATACCTACTAAGAGGAAAACACAAAACTTATTTTTCACCCCACGTAGATTGCGGCGATCATGTTGTTGTTATCAATGCTGAAAAAGTTAAACTAACAGGTCTCAAACTACAACAAAAAGAATTGGTTCGTTATACTGGATATCCTGGAGGTCAGCGTTTTGATAAGGTAGCTGATCTGCTCAAAAGAAAACCCACCGCTGTTATTGAACATGCTGTTAAAGGGATGTTGCCGAAAAACAGACTAGGTCGCAAAATATTTAAAAATTTACATGTTTACGTTGGCCCAGAACATAAGCATCAAGCACAACAACCAAGGTTGATCAATATTAATGAAATTAAATAATGCCCATGGTAGATGAAATCGTAACGACCGGTCGAAGAAAAACAGCTGTAGCCCGAGTTCGCTTAAGTGAAGCCAAAAATGGAGAAGGGCGAATTGTTGTAAATGGCAAAGATTACAAAGAGTATTTTCCTGTATTACTTTATCAACATGAAATTGAAAAGCCTCTTAAACTCACTGAATCGTTGGGGCGTTTCAATATCCGTGCTAGATTAGACGGAGGTGGCGTTAAAGGACAAGCAGAAGCATTACGATTAGGTATCGCTAGAGCACTTGTAAGTTTCAACGAAGAATGGCATAACATTTTAAAAGAAAACGATTTGCTCAAGCGTGATCCGCGAATGGTTGAACGTAAGAAGCCCGGTAGACCAAAAGCAAGAAAGAAATTCCAATTCTCAAAACGTTAAAAAGAAAGACAATGAGTAAAGTCACAATAGAACAATTAATTGAAGCAGGTTGTCATTTTGGTCACTTGCGCCGCAAGTGGAATCCAAAGATGGCTCCTTACATTTTCATGGAAGAAAAGGGAGTCCATATCATTGATTTAAGAAAAACCATTGCTAAGCTTGATGAAGCTGGAGAAGTTTTAAAAAACATGGCTCGTTCTGGCAAAAAAATTCTCTTTGTTGGAACAAAAAAGCAAGCTCAGGACTTTGTGGCCGAAGCAGCAAAATCTGTGAACATGCCTTACATTGTCGAACGCTGGCCTGGTGGTCTATTAACCAACTTTGTCACTATTCGCAAAGCCATCAAAAAAATGCAGAACATCGACAAGATGCTTAACGACCCCGCTTTCTACAACATCTCTAAACGTGAAAGATTACAAATAACTCGCGAACGAGCTAAATTGGAAAAAGATTTTGGGTCTATCGCTGATATGACGAGACTTCCATCAGCTCTTTTCATTGTAGACATACTCAAGGAACACATTGCCGTAAAAGAAGCAAGAATTCTTGGAATTCCAACCTTTGCTATTGTTGATACCAACTCAGATCCGACCTTAGTTGATTATCCTATTCCTGCTAACGACGATGCAGGTAAATCTATTTCCCTCATTCTTCAGGTTATTACTGATTACATTAAAGAAGGTTTAAAAGAAAGAGCTATAACCGAAGAAGCTGATAAAGAAGAAGCTGAAGTGGTCGAAGAAAGTGCTAATCTTCAGATAGAAAAAATGGATGACGATGAAGTTGCTTCAACACCTACTGCTGGTCGTAGAAAACGCATTTCCAAACCTGGGAAAGGCAACATAAGAAAGATTAATATTGAACCTGGCGAATAAAGAGAAAAATATGAATATTTCAGCACAAGATGTTTACAAATTAAGAGAGAGAACTGGAGCGGGCGTCATGGATTGCAAAAACGCCCTTATCGAAGCCGAAGGTGACTTTGAAAAAGCCATCGAAATTCTTAGAAAAAAAGGTCAAAAAATAGCAGCCAAAAGAGCTGATCGTGCAGCTAACGAAGGTTACGTAATTGCAGGTGTTTTACCTAATCATAGCTTTGGAGCAGTTCTGATGCTAAATTGTGAAACAGATTTTGTTTCTCGTAACCAAGAATTTATCAAAGCAGCTCAAGATATTTTATCCATTGCTCTCAACAACAAAGCAAAAACAAGAGATGAAGTATTAAATCTTCCTCACAACAACTTTAAAGTAGCAGATTTGATTAATGATCTTTTGGGTAAAATTGGTGAAAAAATTGAACTTTCGAACTACAATATTCTCGAAGCTCCATATGTAGGCATTTATAACCATCACAATAACCGCGTAGCTGTACTTGTGGGATTTAATAAAATCGTTCCCAATATAGAAGAAATCAGCGATAACGTAGCTATGCAGATTGCCTCTATGAAGCCCATTGCCATTGACATGGATGATGTACCAGAAGAAACTAAACAAAAAGAACTTGAAATTGCTATTGAAGCAACACGCAATGAGGGAAAACCTGAAAATATGATCGAAAATATCGCTCGTGGTAAACTTAATAAGTTCCTCAAAGAAAGTACTTTGCTTAACCAAGAATTCATAATGGATAGTTCCCTCACTGTTGGAAAATACTTACAAAAAATTGATCCTGAACTCAAAGTTACAGGTTTCGTTCGTTTAGCACTTGGTGAATAAATTTTACCATATCTTACTTCAAAAGCTGCCATAAGGCAGCTTTTTTTGTTTAAAATTTTTACTTTACATCCAAAACGTCTTGTATTTTTGAAAAAACAAATTTATGAGACACACGGGTTTTGTTTTGATTGCAATATTATTTGTGTTCATTGCTTGCCAAGAAGAAAAAGTAAAAAGTTTTATGGACGAAAAAACTCAACAAAAAGTTGTTGAACAGCTTATCAAGAAACATGGAGAAAATGAAAAAGAACGCATTACCACGGGAGTTAAGCAAGTAGCTCAATTTTGGCGAAAAGAAGATGGAAGCCAAGAAGATTTTATTCAATTTTGCCTAGAACACTTTGTAAGCGGAAAAGACTTAGATACTTTATTCAACCGACTGAATTTTTATCTCGAAAACATGTGGGGCTATTACAACGCATTAACCATCGAAAACAACAGATATGTTCATGAAAGCAGAGGGAATATTACCTTCATCGATGAGATGTTTGGTGGGTATAATGTTGCCTCTCACTTTAATGAGGATATGTTTTCTAGCAAAATAGCTTTTGTTTTCCTACTCAACTTCCCGCATAAAACTTTAGAAGAAAAAAATAAGAACGGAGCTCAATGGGATGCAAAAACGTGGGCATTTACGCGCATGGCTGATGTTTTTACCTCTCGGGTACCAGCAGACTTACAAATGAAGGCTTCAAAATCTCTGAGTGAAAGTGAAAATTACATTTCCTCCTACAACATTTATTTAGGTAAAGTCCAAACCAAAGATGGAAAATTTTTATTTCCAAAAGATAAGGTGCTAATATCTCACTGGGGTTTACGCGATGAAATCAAAGCTTGCTACAGCGATAGCGTCAACGGTCTTACAAAACAAAATTTAATTTATCAAATCATGCTGCACATTGTTAACCAAACCATTCCCCAAAAAGTTATCAATGATTCAACCTACACTTGGCAACCTGAAAAAAATGTTATTCTGGAAAAAGGAAATGTTATTCAAGCTTCGCCTGAACCTAACACACGCTACGAAAAGCTCCTAAATAATTTCAAAACACAAAAAATGTTGGATCCCTTTTACCCATACTATCCGACAACCATTGCGCGCAAATTTGATATGGAAATGGAAATGAATTGCCATGAGATTGAAAAACTTTTCGAAGAATATTTGTCAAGTCCACTCATGGCAAAAATTGCTGCATACATTGAAAAAAAACTTAACAGACCATTACAACCTTTTGACATTTGGTTTAATCGCTTTTCTGACAAACAAGGTCTTGACGAAAGTAAACTAGACGCTATAACTCAAAAACGTTATCCTAACAACAAGGCTTTTGAGACAGATATACCCCGTATATTAAATGAACTCGGATTTTCAAAAGAAGATGCTGCTTTCATTGGCGGCAAAATTGTCGTAGATCCAGCCCGTGGTAGTGGTCATGCTTGGGGGGCTCAAATGAAAAAAGATGTTAGTCACTTACGAACCCGTATTCCTCCTACGGGGATGTTATATAAAGGCTATAACATAGCCATGCATGAACTAGGGCATAATGTAGAACAAACGATCTCTTTACATTTCGTGCCTTATTATATTCTTGCAGGAGTACCTAACACGGCTTTCACGGAAGCTTTAGCTTTTATGTTCCAACATAGGGACTTGCAAGTACTTGGCTTCAAGGAGACGCCTTCTGACGAGTCTGATGTTTTGCAACTAGCATGGTCCATTTACGAAATCATGGGAGTTAGCCTCGTAGACATTCGCACTTGGAAATGGATGTACGAACATCCCAACGCCACCCCAGAAGAACTCAAAAATGCTGTTGTATCTATTGCTAATGAGGTTTGGAATAAATTTTACGCTCCTATTTTTAAAGTAAAAGACCAACCTATTTTAGCCATTTATAGCCACATGATTAACGATCCATTGTATCTCTCTGCTTACCCCATAGGTCACATCATTCAATTTCAGCTTGAAAATTACATAAAAGATAAGCCCTTTGCTCAAGAAATAAAGCGAATTTTTTCCCAAGGCAAGCTTACTCCTGATATCTGGATGTTAAAAGCTACAGGCGAAAAAATTTCCATTGAGCCACTTTTAAAATCCGTAAAAGCTGCTCTGGAAAAAGTAGGGCAAACTAATTCGAAGCAATAAGTTGTCGGATGATATAACTGCTCATAAATAAACCAAATACCATGGGCATGTAAGATATGGTGCCCACGGTGGATTGTTTTTCTTTTGAAAAGTCTTTCGACTTAATGGCCGATAATCGAATGGGTTCTGCTGAATAAACCACAGGGATGCCTTGGTATATGCCCAGTTTATGAAGTCTTTTTCGTAGGTAATAACCAAGCCTATCATGCGAAGTTTCGGAAATATCCCCAATTCGAACTGAAGCAGGATCTAAACGCCCTCCACTTCCAAGACTGGAAATAATTTTACGATGACGCTGAACAGCATGATAAATCAAAAAAGCTTTTGGAGCTAAGGTATCTATGCAATCTGCAATAAAATCAAAGGGCAATTCAAGCAAATTTGGAATTTTTTCATCTTTCAACAACCACGGAAGCGCTTCAACTTCACAGGTTGGATTAATTTGATGAATTCTATCTTTCCATGCATTTACCTTTAAAATCCCTACGTGATCTCGCGTTGCAATAAGCTGTCTATTTAAGTTAGTAAGATGAATGGTATCCATATCAACCAATGTAAGTCTCCCAACTCCAGCTCGGCAAAGGCTTTCAACAACAGCACTCCCCACCCCACCTAGTCCAACAACCAATATATGAGCTTGCCTTATCCGCTCCACAGCTTCATCCCCTATGAGCAAACGCGTTCGTTCATCCCAACGACTCGAATATGCTTCCAAAAACTCGCCTTGCATTCTCTTCTATTTTATTTTCCAATTCCTCTAGAGAAATTTCTTTTATTTGAGCTAATCGTTCGTAAAACCAACGAATCGATCTTTCTGATTCATCTGTTTCAACAAAAATTCTCTCAACAGGAATACTTTTCCATCCTTCTTCTTTTAATCCGTAAGGACCAAACGAAAAATAAATATTATTTTTTTTCAATTGATCATACAATGCCTGCTTACCAAGAAAGCCATGCCAAATAAAGGTTACATCAGAAAAATTTTTCAATACAGCTTGAAAATGATCGAAAGCTCTGACTAGATGTAGAACTACAGGTTTATTAAAATTCCTTGCTAGCTCCAATTGATAAATAAAAACTTTTTTTTGCAGCTCTATGTCAAAAGAAGATTTTATCCCATCCAATCCGCTTTCTCCAATGGCTACGCATAAAGGATCTGAAAACACTTTTTCTTCCAACTTTTCATCAAGATACCAAGGATGTAAACCATAACTAAAAAAACAGTCTGGCTTATGATTGGGAAGGATATGGAAACTTTTTATAGCTAGCACAGTATTATCTTGCAAACAAGTTTTGTGCGTATGCACATCTATTAACATTTTTTCGCAAAGTTAGGTCAAATCTCAAAGAAAAACAGTTGATCTTAAATTTTTTAAATGGCTCAAAAGTAATGGATTAAGTAAACCCTGTTTGGTCGATTTTCTTTTACAAACAAGTGAACTGCAAAAATTTTATCAATTTTGCAAAAAAAATATGATTCAGATTGATATACCTGGAAACAAAAAAATTACAATAGAACATTTGGTGATGGATTACAATGGAACACTGGCCGTGGACGGAGTACTTATCGAAGGGGTAAAACCTCTCATTATTGAACTTTCAAGTAAACTTAACTTGCATGTGATTACGGCTGATACTTTTGGCCTTGCATCCATTCAACTAACTACTTTACCTGTAAAGCTAGTAATTTTACCTTCTGACAATCAGCAAGAAGAAAAATTAAAATACATTGAGCAGCTGGGCAAAGACACTTGTGCGGCCATCGGAAATGGAGTAAATGACGCACTGATGTTAAAACATGCAGCCATTGGCATTGCTCTTTTGCAAGAAGAAGGGCTTGCTCTCGAAGCGCTTATGGCTTCTGACATCATCATGAAAAATGCCATGGATGCTCTGAACCTTTTCCTCCACCCAAAAAGAATGGTAGCAACTCTTAGAAAATAATTTTTTTAAAAAAATTATATTTGCAAAAAGAAAAATCATTTATGAAAAAAATCGTTGAGATTAGTGCAATTTTGTTTATAACGAGCATGTTGCTTTTTGTTAATTCTTGCAAAAAGGAAGAAGAAACAAAGGCTGTTATTTATGTGAAATATCTATCCGATACCACCAAGGTAGCTCCATACGCTCATGTTCGCCTCACCAAATACGACATAAATGTAGAAGGAGTTGCTGATGCTAAAGGAAAATTTGAACATGTTTTTGATCATGAAGCCATTCTACAAGTTCAAGCATGGCTTGATTCAACGCAAACCCTTGGCGGAAAACTCTATGGGGAATCTTCCATTCGTCTAGAAAAAGGAAAAACTGTAACTAAAAGTGTTTTTATTCACTAATCCTTGTTCATAATTTCAACATAACAATCTCTGCATAGAGGCTGATAGGTTTCCTTTTCACCGAGTAAAATTTGTTTCTCATTAGCCACGAGGCGATAAGAGTAATGAGCAATGTTACCACATCGCACGCAAATGGCGTGAAGTTTTGTAACATATTCTGCAATGGCCATGAGTTGCGGCATGGGACCAAAAGGCCTACCTAAATAATCCATGTCCAAGCCTGCTACAATGACCCGCGTACCACGATTAGCTAGATAATTACATACATCCACCAAATAATCATCGAAAAATTGAGCTTCATCAATGCCTACCACATCGTATCCGTCTCCTAAAATCATGATATTGCTGGCACTTTCTACAGGCGTACTTGGAATACTTTGTTCATCATGCGAAACAATATTTTGCACATCGTAACGTACATCAATAGCTGGCTTAAAAATGGCAACACTTTGTTTAGCAATTTTAGCCCTTTTTAAACGTCGAATAAGTTCTTCTGTTTTACCTGAAAACATGGAACCACAAATAACTTCTATCCACCCTCTTTTCTGATTTTCTGCTTTTTTTTCTCGCATACTTTTTACAATTATGTTTACTTTTGTGCAAAGATATAATCTACCCCATGCAAGAAAAAATTATTCACGAAAATATTTTAGGCATTCTCGAAAACGTTACTGAAATTATTCGACATCTTACGCAGTCTCAACCTCCATATAGTCAACTCGAGATTGATTATTTAATGGAACAAATACGACATCTCTATGAAGAAGTCCATTATTTAAACAAATACAATCAGAAACTGGTAGAAACATCCACTTATTCAATTGAAGCTATCCCCCAAAGTTTTGATAAAAAAGAGATGGAAACCCCTACCGCCAAGGAAGAAAAACCTTCACCATCTACCTCGTCTATTCCATCATCTAATCTAGAAAAAGACACCGTGCAAACTGTTTCAAATATTACCACCAACCATCCACTAAACCAAGCGCAAAAAAAAGAGGAAAAATTCACTTTATGGCAAGACACCAAGAACCAACAATCATCTAAAAATGAAAGTCAAATTCTTGCAGACAAATACATAGGCACATACAAAACATTATACGAACAATATTCTGAACGAGCTAAAGAAACTACCACCACCTACGAAAAGCCCATCAAAAATTTAAAAACAGAAATAGCTTTAAATGATAAGTTTAGGTTAATTCAAACTATTTTTAATGGGAATATTCAAGAATACGAGCAATTCATCAGCAAACTTGAAGAATCTGCTGATTTTCACCAGGCTTCTACTTTAGCTGAAGCCATTTTCCAAAAAAAAGCAGAAAAAATTAGCGACGACATCAAGCAACTTTTTTTGAATTATTTAAAAAGAAGGTTTAAAATATGAAAACGTATCGTTTCATTGGCGTCATTGTTTTGCTTATCACCAAAATCATTTTCAGCCAAGATGTTGAATATGCTCACTATCTGGTGAGGATGCTTTGCTCCCACGCCATGGCTGGTCGCGGGTATACAAATCATGAAATAGACACCGCAGCTCAATTTATTGCCGCAGAATTTCAAAAAAATGGCATTCTGCCGTTAATAAAAGATGGTTATTTTCAACCTTTTAGTTACAAAGTTAATGTTTTCCCAAAAGCATCCCTTCAGATAGATGGGCAAAAGCTTATTCCTGGGTATGATTTTGTTGTTTCACCTCTTAGTCCTGGACTACAAGGAAGATTCAAAGCCTTGTGGTATGTACCTAAAGACACTACCTTTAAGTTTCCCAAACGCATTAAATCACATTTTGTTGTTATCCCAGCATACGCCCTCAAAAAAGAAGTAAAAGACAAACTCTATAAGATATATCGTCCTTTACTAGAAAAAAGTCAGGGAATTATTGTATTAGACACCGTTGGATTTATAGGACATGTAGCTATGTATGAACCGATGTATGCACATCCGTTGATTAAACTTTCTCCATCCGTCGTTAAAAGCATCATTCGACAAAAAGAAAAAATTCATAACATTGAAATCAATTTAACATCGGTGTACACGACATATGAAGCTAAAAATGTTATTGGATACGTTCAAGGCAGAGAATATCCCGACTCATTCATCATCGTAAGTGCTCATTACGATCATCTTGGACGACTTGATACGGCAGCTTTTCGTGGAGCTAACGACAACGCTAGTGGTGTAGCCATGATGATGGATTTAGCAAAAACCATCAAAAATAACTCGTTCAGACCTAAATATTCTGTCATTTTTATTGCTTTTGCAGGTGAAGAAGTAGGACTTAAAGGAAGTTTTTATTTTGTCAACAACTCACCCATCGAATTGTCTCGAATTAAATTTGTAATGAACTTGGACATGGTTGGAACAGGGAGCGATGGGATTGGCGTTGTCAATAGCACTGCCTACCCAACATATAGTAAGCTACTTACCGACATCAATGAAAAAAATCATTATTTGCAAAACATTAAACTCCGCGGTGAAAGCAACAACAGCGATCATGCACCTTTTCATTTGAAAAAAATTCCTTCCTTTTTCATTCACACTATGGGACCCGAACATCCTTACTATCACCAAGTGCAGGATAGACCAGATCTACCTTTTACTGCTTATAAAGAGGTTTTCTCTCTAGTTTTGGATTTTATTTATGCTTTATAACATGCCCAAACTAAGTGTCGTTCCTACACCCATCGGTAACCTGAAAGACATTACTTTAAGAGCTCTTGAAGTGCTTAAACAAGTTGATCTTATTATTTGCGAAGATACACGCGTGACATTAAAATTACTACAACATTTTGAAATTGACCCACCCAAACTCCTTTCATACCATGTGGCCAATGAACATAAAAAAATTAAGGCTCTTACCAATCAAATTCAACAACATGAATGGACAGCTCTAGTCTCAGATGCAGGTACTCCTGGCATCAGCGATCCTGGCTATACCATCATTCATACATGCATCGAAAATAACATTCCCGTGGAAGTTCTACCAGGTCCTGTAGCTTTCATTCCAGCCCTTGTAGGTAGCGGTTTACCCATGCAACGCTTTTACTTTGAAGGTTTTCTTCCACATCAGAAAGGAAGAAAAAAAAGACTAGAATTCCTTAGCAAACTAAAAGGAACTACCATTGTCTTTTATGAATCACCTTATCGCATCATGAAGCTTCTCAAGGAAATCATAGAAATATGGGGAGAAAACATTAAAGTTTCTGTATCTCGAGAGCTCACCAAAATGCATGAAGAAACGATAAGAGGCACAGCCTTAGAAACTCTAATATATTTTACAACACAAGGTGCCGTAAAAGGAGAATTTATCGTATTAATTTACAACGAATAAAGTATGCCGGACCATCTGCACTTTGACATTGAAAAGTTTGAATACTACACGGAAAATCCAAGAAAAAAGAAAATTATTACATGGCTTCTCATACTTCTTACAAGCATAGCTTTTGGATTTATTTTTTTCCTTTTATTCATTTTGCTTTTCAAAACTCCTAAACAAAAAGAATTAAGTCACAAAATTGATCTTTATGATGAAGTTATCCGTCAAAGCTCTTCACAATTTGAACTTTATAGAAAAAAACTCAAAGAACTCAAACAATACGATCAATGGATCTCAGAACAAATATTTGAAGATACGCTGACTAGTTTAACTGCAGATGAAGAAAAAGAAATAAACAACATCGATTTGACCCATCCAGAAATTTTGCTAAAAAACAAACTTCAGGAAACAGACAAAAATATTCAACGAACCAAAACATTAATCTCTATCGAAAAAAACATTATGAAATATTTAGCAGAACATGATAAATTCATCGAACATTTGCCAATTCGTGTACCCTTGCCAGAAAAAAAATATACGCTCGTCAGTGGTTTTGGAAAACGAATTCATCCAATTTTTAAAATCCTCAAGCAACACAATGGTATAGACTTTTCAGTCAGAGCTGGTACACCCGTTTTTGCTTCGGCTGCAGGAACGGTCATTCCTCCCCCCATAAACACCATTGGGTATGGCAATGTCGTCTGCATAGATCACGAAAATGGTTACATGACCTTATATGCCCAACTTCTTGAGGCCAAAGTTAAACCTTACACCAAAGTAAGACCAAATGATGTAATAGGTCTTGTCGGAAATTCTGGCATCTCTTATGGCCCTCATTTACACTACGAAATATGGTATAAAGGTAAGCCCGTTGATCCTATCGATTTTCTACTCAATGTACATCCCAAAATGTATTTCCAAATGTACAAAAACGCAAAACAATTAAATCAAAGCCTTTCATGAACAAGGAAAAACAGAAGTTGAATTTATTTTCTGCGACGAATTTTGTCATAGCTAATATGGTAGGAACGGGGGTTTTTACTACCTTAGGCTTTCAACTTCTGAATTTTTCTGATTTTTCAACCATTTTTTTGTTGTGGTTTACGGGGGGACTTTTAGCTTTATTTGGAGCGTTTGCTTATGCTGAACTGGGGACCATTTTCCCACGTAGTGGCGGGGAATACAATTTTTTACAGCAAATTTATCACCCTGCCCTGGGTTTTTTGGCTGGATGGACATCCATTACCATCGGTTTTGCAGCTCCCGTTGGCCTTGCTAGCATCGCTTTTGGAAATTATTTTTATCGAGTTTTACCTTTTTTATCACCCAAAATTTATGCTCTTATCATCCTCTCACTCATTACACTTTTTCACATTCGTAGCATTTCACTTAGCAGTGGCTTTCAAAACACTTTCACACTTTTCAAAATATTATTTATTTTAGTTTACATTATTGCAGGCCTCTTTTTTGCTCAACACGAGCAGCAAAAAGTTGCTCTTTCATTTGATGCTAACACTTGGACTCAGGTTTTTTCTAGCGCTTTTTTTGTAAGCTTAATTTATGTTTCTTATGCTTATAGTGGTTGGAATGCCTCGGCTTACTTTGTGCATGATTTAAAAAATCCGCGGCGCCATTTGCCTCAATCCCTCATCATTGGAAGTTCAATTGTAATGTTGCTTTACATATTGCTCAATTATACATTCATGAAAGCAGCTCCAGTTGAGGAACTGAAAGGACAAGTCGAAGTAGGATTTATTGCCGCGCAACACATTTTCAATACGGATGTCAGCAAAATAATGGACTTAATTATTTCACTGCTGCTCATCTCTTCCATAAGTTCAATGGTTTTTACAGGTCCACGCGTCCTTCAAGTCATTGGAGAAGACGTTTTTCTACTTCGAAAACTTGCTTACAAAACAAACACTGGTGTACCCATTTACGCCCTGCTCACCCAATACCTCATTAGTGTCCTTTTAATTCTTTTCTCTAATTTTGAAAACCTGTTAACTTTTACAGGATTTACTCTCAATATTTTTACTTTCTTAACAGTTTTAGGTGTTTTCGTTATGCGTTATAAAAAACCCGATCTTCCAAGACCTGTTAAGACGATAGGACATCCTTTTACTACACTGTTTTTTATGATTTTCAATGCATCCATGGCTGTTTTTCTCCTTTGGCAAAGGCCACTTGAATCCTTTGCAGGATTTGGTCTTCTGTTGGTTGGGTATCTGTTTTATTTAATCAATAAAAAAATCGAAAAACCATGAAAAATATTTTTAAATTTTGGATTTTAGTTGCTTTGGCATTGTCTTGCCATTCTAAAAATTCAGAACATAAAAAGGAGAATATTTCAGAAGACAAAAAGACTGTAAAACAAAGCAAGGATAGTATCTTTGTACAATCTACATTTTACGATGATGTGGCTCGGTTTATTGCAGGGCTTACGCCTTCGGACACTAGCCAATTTCATCCTCTAACCCAGACGAAAGAGTGGACCTCATTTGCGAAAAAAATTGATTCATCGTGGTCATCTTTTCAAACTAAAAAAATGAATGTTATAAGAGAATGGAAAGAAAAATATATCGACACATTAATTAAACCTACGGATACTGTATTTTATCCTTTCAGTGGACCTGATTTTTCCTACATGTATGCTTTTTTCCCACGAGCCAAGACTTACCTCATGGTTGCCCTCGAACCTGTTGGTAAAATTCCCGATTTACACGTAATAAAAAACAACTTGAATTCTTTCTTTTCAGCACTTAATCAGGCTATTTATGATAACCTTAGCTTAAGTTTTTTCAAGACAAAAAGTATGAAAGTGCAATTGCAAAACAAGCAAATAGAGGGAACACTTCCTATTCTAATGTTTTTTATAGCCCGCCATAATTTGCGAATCATCGATATTAAGCCCTTAGAGATTGATAAAGACGGGAAAATGATATTTAGCAACGATAGCTCATTTCATGCACACCACAAGTTTTCTCACGGCGTACAAATTACCTTTTATCACCCCCAATGGAAAATTAAACAAACCCTGTATTATTTGAGCTTTAGCATACGAAATGATGGCTTCCAAGCTTATCCTGAGGGAGAAAAATTTTTACGCTCTTTACCCAATCATCTCACCACTTTTGTCAAATCCAGCTCTTATTGTATGCATTTTGATGAATATAACAAAATTAGAGATATCATTCTACAAAAAAGTAAAAACATTATTCAAGATGACAGTGGTATCCCTTACAAGTTTCTTTCCAGCTCTCGATGGACAATTCATTTCTTTGGAAAATACACCAAACCCATCCCACTTTTTGCCAATCACTATCAACCCGAACTTGAAAAAGTTCCTAGTAAAGTGGATAAAATACCATTTAGATTTGGTTACAATACAATTTCGTTTATCTTTGTAGCTACGAAAAATTAAAATAAATGAAACATTTCATCAATTTCGTTGTTTTATGTTTTTTTTCAACTTATCTTTTTTCGCAAAACATTACTTTGCCTTCAGACTCTCTTGGAGTCTTAGATACCCTTGATTACAAAGGTGAAAAAATTGTTCTCTTCAAGGACAATACCTGGACGTTTATTTCGGATTTTATTAAAAACAAAGAGGAAATTTTATTTTACGATACCGCTAAATTTTTCACAAAATACTGGGATAACAATGAACTTTTTGCCTACGATCCAGCTTTAGATAGCAACCATGTTGATAGTGTTCAACTTGTTCTAGTGGATTCGCTTCATAAGTTTGTTTTACCTCATTTTGGCACAATTTATTCTGGTTTTGGATGGCGTGGAAGAATTGCTCACAAAGGGTTAGACATAGGCCTTGAATTAGGAACTCCTGTAAAAGCAGCCTTTGATGGCAAAGTTCGTTTTGCCCAATATCATCGAGGAGGTTACGGCAATCTTGTTATCATTCGACACCGCAATGGGTTGGAAACATATTATGCCCATTTATCTAAAATTTATGTAAAACCCAATCAAATCGTAAAAGCAGGTCAAGTCATTGGAGCAGGAGGAAGCACAGGTAGAGCTTGGGGAACTCATCTCCATTTTGAAACACGATGGAATGGTCGAGCTTTCGATCCTCTCAAGATCATTGATTTCGAAAATCAAAAGTTAAAAAAAGATACCGTTGTACTTCGAGCTTCAGACTTTAAAATTCAACAAAGCTCAAAAGCTTATGCACAAGGCTATATCAACGGAGAAAAAGCTCCCATCAAATATGGTGGAGCTGAAATATCTGAACCTAAACCCTTTGTAAAAAATAAAGTTAAAACATCTTCTCCCGCATCAGCACAAGTAAACTATAGCAAAATTCAGCCAGGAACTTACCATACCATTCAAAAAGGTGAAACACTTTACTTTATTGCAAAAAAATATGGAACTACCGTAGAAAAATTATGCAAACTGAATAAAATTAATCCCAATACCATTTTGCAAATTGGACAGAAAATCAGAGTTAAATAGGTTTTCTCTGTCTCTCCTGTGGTTGCTGCTACTTCTCTTTCCTGTTCATGCTCAGGAATGGTTAGCAGCTTATGACACATCTTCCTATTTAGGAAGACTGCTATTCAAAAAATACTGTGATTCTTTCCCAGAATTTTACATGCGACCTGAAAAATATAAGTGGCAAATCATTTTCGTACAAATAGATAGAGATTCAACAGGTTACCCTCACTTTACTAAACATACCTGGGGCGTAAATCCAAAACAATATTTTTATCCTGCAAGTCTTGTCAAGCTTCCTATCATTTTGCTTTCACTGGAAAAGCTTAATTATTTAAAAAAATACAAAATCGATAAATATACCTGCCTAAGAATTGGTAAAGCTCATCATTGTCAAACATGTTTGGATGCGGACAGCACTTCACTTGAAGGCTGCCCCACCATCGCAAATTTTATTCGAAAAATCTTATTGGTTTCCGATAATCTTTCTTACAACCGCCTCTACGAATTTCTCGGACAAAAATACATCCACGAACAACTTCGAAAAAAAGGATACAAAAATATTTATATTTTGAAACGCTTTGATCCTACCTGCACTGTAGATGACAACCGTTTTACCAACCCCTTCTGGTTTTATGATAACAAAAAACAAGTACTTTACTATCAACCTCGGCAAATCAACCCTCAACAGCTATATGTTCCTTATAGCATCAACACAACAGTTGGCAAAGGCTTTATGATAAATGATTCACTCCTTAGCACTCCTATGGATTTCCGCTATTCATCTTATTTTCCTCTTGAAGATGCTCTTGAAATGCTTCAATTTATCTTTTTTCCAAACACAATTCCAAAACATAAACGTTGGAACATCACCGACAAAGACAGAGCTTTTCTTATTAAATATCTCTGCATGTATCCTAAAGAATCTCCCTACAACGAATATCATAATTACAACAAATACATGGACAGTTATAAAAAATATTTTTTTATTGGTGGAACCATGGATTCAATAACAAATAAAACATTCAAAATTTTCAATATAGTTGGGTTAAGTTATGGCTTTGTTTCAGATGTAGCCTACATAGTAGACATGCAAAAGGGTATTGAATTCTTCCTTGCGGCTACTATTTATGCCAACGAAGATGAAATTTTAAATGATGCGAAATATGAGTACATGGAGATTGCACTACCCTACTTTGCTCGGCTAGGACGCATTTTGCTTCAAGATGAAGAAAAAAGACCTAAAAAGCATTTACCAGATTTCTCCTATCTCATAGAAATTCTCCAAGACTCCACCATACATTAATCTTGCTCCTTCATGACTTAAGAAAGATTTTCATGACAAAAAAGCAAAAAACGTGTTTCGAACATAATGCATGCGAATGTAGACAAAGAATAGTTTTGTTTAGATTAAAATTTGTTTTAAATAAGGTTTATCTCGAAATTTTAGATTAATTTTGCTGTAAGAAGGAAAGGAGAAATGCTGTATGACCGAAAAAACATTGTTTGATTACCTTGAAAAAGAAACCCTTACTGTCCAGAACGATCAAAAATCAAAAGGATACACAGCTCAAAACATTCAAGTCCTCGAAGGGCTTGAAGCTGTGCGCAAACGCCCAGCGATGTACATTGGGGATGTCGGCCAAAAAGGGCTTCATCACCTGGTTTATGAAGTGGTAGATAACTCGATCGACGAAGCTTTGGCTGGGTATTGTACAGAGATTGAAGTTACCATTCATAAAGACAATTCCATTACCGTTAAAGACAATGGACGAGGCATACCTGTCGACTGGCACGAAAAAGAGCAAAAATCGGCTCTAGAAGTAGTTATGACTAAGCTACATGCAGGTGGTAAATTCGACAAAGGAACCTACAAAGTTTCAGGAGGTTTACATGGGGTTGGTGTTTCATGCGTGAATGCTTTGTCTATCAAGCTTGTTGCAACCATTCATCGCGACGGCAAAATATATCAACAAGTTTATGAACGTGGTAAGCCTGTTACTGATGTCCAAGTTATAGGGGAAAGCGATAAAACGGGTACTATTATTTATTTTAAGCCTGATCATCACATTTTCAATACTACTGTTTATAGTTACGAAATCCTAGCAAGCCGCTTGAGGGAACTCGCTTTTTTGAACAAAGGAATAAGACTCATTCTTACAGATGAACGAGGCGATGAGGAAGGTAACCCCATCCGTGAAGAATTTTATTCAGAAAGAGGACTACTCGATTTTATTGAATATCTAGATTTTAATCGAGAAAAACTTATAGAAAAGCCCATCTATTTTGAAGGAGAAAAAAACGGCATTATTTACGAAATAGCTTTGCAATACAACACTTCTTTTTCAGAAAACGTCCATACGTTTGTCAATAACATCAATACGATCGAAGGAGGAACTCACTTGGCAGGATTCCGTAGAGGTCTAACGCGCACTCTTAAAGCATACGCAGAAAGAGAAGGGATGCTAGCAAAACTTAAATTTGACATTAACGGTGATGACTTCCGTGAAGGACTTACTGCTATCATTTCAGTAAAAGTTCCAGAACCACAATTTGAAGGGCAAACCAAAACCAAACTAGGGAACTCTGAAGTCATGGGAATTATTGATACGGTTGTTTCTGAACATTTGAACTATTATCTTGAGGAAAACCCCAAAGATGCCAAAAATATTGTCAACAAAGTTATTTTAGCTGCAACAGCTCGTCATGCTGCGCGAAAAGCTCGTGAGCTCGTCCAGCGAAAAGGAGCTTTTTCAAGCTCTGGACTTCCTGGAAAACTTGCTGACTGCTCTGAAAAAGATCCTGCTCTTAGCGAAATCTTCCTTGTTGAGGGGGACAGTGCGGGCGGCACAGCGAAGCAAGGAAGAAATCGCCAATACCAAGCCATCCTTCCACTTCGAGGCAAAATCCTTAATGTGGAAAAAGCAATGACTCACAAAATCTTCGAATCTGAAGAAATAAAGAATATTTTCACAGCTCTTGGAGTAAGCATAGGAACAGAAGAAGATTCAAAAGAACTCAATCTATCAAAACTCAGATATCACAAAATCATTATTATGACTGATGCCGATGTTGATGGAAGCCACATTACCACATTGCTACTTACTTTCTTTTTCCGCTATATGAAACCGCTCATCGAACGTGGTTATCTCTACATTGCCACACCTCCACTTTATCTTATCAAAAAAGGTAATTTTCACCAATATGCTTGGAGTGACGAAGAACGTGATAGAATTCTCGAACAATTAAAAGCTGAAGGATCAGACAAAAACATCACTGTTCAACGATATAAGGGTCTTGGAGAAATGAATGCAGAACAGCTTTGGGAAACCACTATGAACCCTGAAACGCGTACTCTCCGTCAGGTCACCATAGAAGATGCCGCCGAAGCAGACCGTATCTTCTCTATGCTCATGGGCGATGATGTTCCACCTCGAAGAGAATTCATCGAAAAACACGCCAAATACGCCCGTATCGACGCTTAAGTTTAAGCCTTTTCAAGTAAAAAATCTTTCATAAGCATCAAGGCATTACGCCGATGGCTTATTTTATTTTTTTCCTCTGATGTCATTTCAGCAAAAGTTTTTTCATACCCTTCTGGCACAAAAACGCTATCATAACCAAATCCCCCCGTTCCACGACGCTCACGTATAATCTTTCCGCGAACTTCCCCTTCAAAAAAATAAGGTACCCCATCTAGTATTAAGCAAATCACCGTGACAAAACGAGCCCTCCGATCTTCAACCTGCTTAAGTTCCTCGAGCAACTTAATGATGTTTTTATCCGAATTGCCTTCCTCACCAGCATAACGAGACGAACGAACCCCGGGCTCTCCATGTAAAGCAAAAACCTCTAATCCGCTATCATCAGCAAAACAAGGTTCTTGCAAAACTTCATACAAAGCATGAGCCTTTAAGAAAGCATTGTCGTGAAAAGTATCCCCTGTTTCTTCAACACTTAGACTAATTCCTGCATCTGAAAGAAATAAAACGTCCATACCCACTTCATGTAAAATAGCTTTTGCTTCTTGCAATTTATGTTGATTGTTGGTTGCAAAATATAGCTTCATAGGTCTGGATATGTCATTTCGGCTGAAAATAGTACAAATTTTTTATGCATATCATACACCACGGCAAATTGTCCTGGAGCTACGCCATGTTGCGGCTCTTCTGTTTCTATAAGTAGCATGTTTTTGTCAAAAAAGTAAACCTTGGCTTTTGCAAAAGAAGGAGTATGTCGAATTTTAACATATCCCTCCAAGGGAACCTCTTTTTTTAACTCAAAAGGGAAAATCTGCTGCACATGATGAACATAAATTCGATTTTTTAGCACACTTTCAGGCTGATAACCTCGAGAAATGTAAACAGTATTAGCATAAGCGTCTTTTTTTACGACAAACCACGGTCCTCCTGGCAAACCAAGTCCTTTTCGCTGACCAATTGTATAAAACCAATGTCCTTTGTGCTTCCCAATGATTTTTCCAGTTTCGTATTCCACAAAAAATCCTTCTTGCTCTCCTAGCATCTTCCGAACAAGTTCTGTATAGCTATTGCGAGCTATAAAACATATTCCTGAACTTCCTTTACGATGAGCATTTGGAAATTGCAACTTTTCAGCTAGTTCACGTACTTCAAGCTTGGTCATGTAAGCTAGCGGAAAATGCAAGATTTGCATGAGTTCAACTGAAAGAGTTGACAAAAAATAGGTTTGATCTTTTTCACGATCTACTGCCGTATGCAAATACTTCTTGCCCTCCCACTTTTCGAGATGTGCATAGTGTCCCGTTGCAATGAGTGAAAAGTTTTTTCCATATTTTTCAACAAAGACACCGAATTTTATAAGCTGGTTGCAGAGAATGTCTGGATTGGGTGTTTTACCCGCTTTAAGGGTTTCGACATGATATCCCATCACCCCTTCCCAATATTCCTTGTGTAGAGATACAATTTCGAGAGGTAAATGGTACTTTCGAGCTATCCATCGACACATCTCCACATCTTCTTCCATCTTACAGTCAAAAACTTCTGTTTTTTCATCCGGTCCTATGGCAATATAAAACAAATAAGGACGTAAGCCAGCTTCCACTAGCTTGTAAGCAGCTACACTACTATCCACTCCACCGGAAATAAGCAAAGCTACATCGCTCATCTCATCGTCTCTCCAGCAAAATTAAACTATTTCTTTTGCTCACGGATAAACAAATTCCATTTTGTTTCCACGCATAAGTATCTTCCCATTTACCTGATTCTCACCCATCCTTTTAAGAAAATCCCCTGCTAACACATCTTACTTCAATAATTTTGTATCAAAGCTTATAAGCAATGCTATTATGCATGAACTCTGCTTGGTAATGACATTATAATCTATTTTGGGAACCTATTACCAACGATTTAATTATTCGACTTACACACAACCATGCAAAAACAATGAGAATAGCTTTATCAATGCTAATTTCAATCTATTCACTTGCCCCACTTACGCGAAATGGAACAGGAAGATCAAATTGCAGAACATGCTTTAAAAACTCTTTGAAAGGAAGGGTATCTGAAAATTTTTAAAATAAAAATCCGTATAAACTAGAGCAAGAATAAAAACTTTTTGCCTAATTAATTGAAAATACTCATGTGAAAAAACCGTTTACAGTAAAGTATGTCTCGTAGTCATTCATCAAGGATAAACTCACTTGTAAAATATTTTTTCAACTCGTGGCATAATTTTAACATGAATCACTGTTTATCTTGAAGCGTTGTTGAATTTCATCAGCATCTTTAAAACCACTCCTCTTTCGAAAAGCTTCGTTAGCAAGCACAATATCCCAGTTTGAATTTAATAGCGACACATAATCCGTTGTTTTATTGAATAATTCATTAAAACGAATTTGTAATTCTTTTTGTGATTTTTTAAATTGTGAAACGAAGAAATATTTTCAACTACAAGCAAAACTGCAAGAATATACAATCATGAAAAATGTAAGAGTTTAATAAGCAATCGAACATGCAATTTTTTCCCCAGAAAAATTTGTAAACAGTCTCAATTACTTTTTCCTTTCCCTCGCGATAAGCATTTTTTATAATTTCCGTAAATGAGAAATTTTTCGAAAAAGAAATTTTAAAATTATTAATTTTTTTTAGAGTCTTCTGCTAAAGAAGAACTAAGCATTTTTACGAGAGTTTTATTCATTTCGAGCACATTGCAAATACAACAAAACATCTTGGAAAGAACATCATGTGAAATGCCTGAGTGCTGCTCGGAAAAAAGAAATGTTGTTCCCTTTCTTCATTTCATGAACCTTTGCTCCCGAATTTTCTAATAAAAGAAGAACATCCTTATCAAAATGATTATTATTTTTGAAACTTCTTGGGCTAAAGTATTTCTTACGTTAAATTTCCCATCCGTACTAAAAAGAGCTTTTTGTTAGGCAATTGTTAGGCTCGTTGATAAAAATTTTTTAAGTGTACATTTCTCAAAAAAATATAAATCAAATTTAAGATAGAAAAAAATGTATTAATCTTTCAACTTCATATAATGAGAGCATCCGCTGGAAAAACAAATAAGTGTTCAAATTATCTTCCCTTTGTCGACGAGCCTAAACCCATAGGCTTTTCGTAGTAGCAACGATTTTTTAAAAATTTTTCATGATCATGTTGATGCAAATTCAAAAAAACTTGTTTGAAAATTAATTCATTTCGCAACATTTGCGACTTAATCTCATCACTTTCAACCATACATGATTTTTTAAATAAAAATTTTCATCTCATCTGGAAATCGGTTAAGTGTTTGTTCGTCAGCAAATATGGAGTTCACTTTTAATGTTCCTTAGCTAAAGCATTCAGAAAAAAACAGCGAAGGATGTATGGGAAGTAAAGCCAAAACACTGTCAAAAAACCATTTAGCAAAAGCTGAAAAAAATGTACATAATATAGCGATTTCCAGTTTACTTTATTTCCAATCCTTTCAAATAATAAAAAATATATTTTTGTCTCAAAAATTTGCTTTTTCCGACTTTCATCCCTATCCTGTTACCATGCAAGTAATTCTCGTTTTATTTTTTCCATAAAATGCATTAAATTATAAAAATAAGCTTTTTAAAAATTTTTTTTATTTTGCAAAAAAGATTTTAATGAAAAAAACAAGTTTAGTTTTTTTGCTTTTCGTTTTATATTGTTTTAGTCAACCTATTTCGAAGATCGATGCTTTTAAAATTGCATTCAATTTTTCTCGGCAACGATTGAAGGCAAAAGCCATACTTGATTCCTCACATGTCCAAACTTTCAAACTAGATGGAATTCCAACTTTATATCTTTTTCATCTAGAGCCAGAAGGGTTTATCGTTATTCCTGCGTGGATGGTCAGAACGCCCATTTTAGCCTATGGCTACCACACGACTTCAAATGAAAAACCTCATCCTGCCTTTTTAACTTGGATAGACCAATACGCTCGGCAAATCAAATTTGCTCACAGTCACAACATTATCGCCAACTCGAAAACAAAACGACTTTATGAGGCTTACATGGCAAGTCAAATTCCTTCGGTTAAAGCTCAAGTGGGGCCTCTACTTAACACTACATGGAACCAAGGAACATATTACAACATGTATTGTCCTTATGACCCACATGGTCCTGACAAGCGATGCGTTACTGGTTGTGTAGCAACTGCTATTGGACAGCTTTTTGCTTATTTTCGATGGCCCACTCAAGGCGTTGGTGCATATACCAGCGAAGATACAACCTATGGTATTTTATCGGTCGATTTTTCACAACAGCATTACAATTACAACGAGATGCCTATCAGCGCAACTTCTGAAAACCGGGAAATGGCAAAACTTCTCTATCACATTGGTGTTTCAGTAGACATGCATTATGGTCCCTATGGAAGCGGAATGAGCAACCACAAAGCAGCCTATGTGATGAAAGAATTTTTCCAATACAATCCACAAACACAATATGTTTTCCGTGATACCTTTCAAGGAAATTGGACAAATTTAATTTTACAACATTTAAATCAACATCTCCCTATGTATTACGCAGGATGGAGTGACACCATGTATATTTCTGGTCATGCTTTTGTTGTGGACGGATATCAAGATAGCACTTTCTTTCATTTCAACTGGGGTTGGGGTGGAGCTTACGACGGATACTTTTATCTGGACAATCTTACCCCTGGCGGACAAAATTTTAATTTAAAACAAGAGCTTGTGATTCATATGATTCCAACAGGTTCGTATCCACCTTACTGTCAAGGTATCGATACGCTTCGTTCACTCGACGGAATTATTGACGATGGATCGGGGCCTCTTTATCCTTATAAAACCAACTCTCATTGTGGCTGGCTAATAGCTCCGAACGACAGTGTGTTGGGCTATGACCTATCTTTTCTCGCATTCAACACAATTGCAAATGATGGTATTGTAAAAATCTATGCTGGTGCTGATGAAAGTTCACCCCATGTAGGTACATATTCTGGATTGCTTGCACCATTTCAACTGCATGTACCTGGTACATCAAAGCTATTCATAACCTTTTCTTCCAATGTTGATAGTGCCCAGGGTTTTCTCCTCAGTTATCATGCGATTACTCCCACATTTTGCTCTGGAATTACTACATTAACACAACCTTCTGATACATTCTCAGACGAGAGCGGACCTTATCCATACCATGGAAATTCCCTTTGCAGATGGAAAATTCAAACCTTGCAACCTACATGGATAGAGTTTCTAGAATTCGAGCTAGATAGCACCGATTACTTGCGTGTTTATGATTATATGACCAACACAAGTATAGATTTAACAGGTTTTGACATTCCCGCACCCATTTTTTCAGCAAGTGGAGACCTGATGATTACCTTTAAAACATCTCCTACTTATAGCGCTAATGGTTTCAAAGCTTATTATTGGCCTTCCCTTGCAAGTCTTCAAGATAACACAGTAAATTTCAAAATTTATCCAAATCCATTTCAAGATCAGATTTATATAGTTGGCCTAACATCCAAAACAAATTGTGTAGTGCGTTCAATGGACGGAAAAATAATTTATCAACTTAGCGTTGAACCCGATAGAAATGTAGTTTCTCTCCATACACTTGCACCTGGCTTGTATGTATTATCTTTGCAAAATGAAAATACAACCTATACAATGCCGATTTTAAAAAAATAAAATAATACTATGGAGATTAATTTAAAACATGTAATTGTCGTAGGGGATCGAGTACTTATTAAGCCTAAAAAAGAGGAAGAACAGACGGTAGGGGGGCTTTATTTGCCTCCGGGGTACCAGCAAAAAGAACCCGTGTCCAGTGGATGGATTATAAAAGTGGGCCCAGGGTACCCCATACCTGTTCCTCGAGAATCAGATGAGCCATGGAAACCCCAAAGCAACGAACCCCAATACATTCCTTTGCAGACAAAAGAAGGTGATTTTGTAATTTTTTTGCAAAAAGGAGCTATCGAGATCCTCATTGAAAATGAAAAATATTACATCGTTCCTCAGGCCAATGTTTTATTAATACATCGTGTTGAATTTTAAGCTAAAAAGCTATGACACATGCAGAAGTTGATTTAGTAAAGATGTCTCAACAAGTTAGAAGAGACATATTACGTATGATCTACAATGCTAAATCAGGCCATCCCGGTGGAGCTCTTGGATGCACCGATTTTATGGTGACCCTTTACTGGCGAATACTAAAGCATGACCCAAATGCTTTTACGCTAGATGGTAATGGTGAAGATGTGTTCATCTTATCCAATGGGCATTTAAGTGCCCTCTGGTATAGCGTATTAGCTCGAAGAGGATATTTTCCTCTCGAAGAACTCAAAACTTTTCGAAAAATAAATTCGCGTCTGCAAGGACATCCCACCAATGCAGAAGGACTTCCTGGGGTAAGGACTGCTACTGGGTCGCTTGGACAAGGGCTTTCTGTTGCCATAGGTATAGCTCTTGGGAAAAAATTAAACCATGACCCACATTTGGTGTATTGCCTCTTGGGAGATGGTGAAATCGAAGAAGGTCAAATTTGGGAAGCTGCTGCCTTTGCTTCAGCCAAGAAAGTAGACAACCTCATTGCAATCATAGATTGGAACGATAAACAAATAGATGGTCCTGTCCACGAAGTGCTTAACCCAGGCGATTTGAAAGCTAAATGGCAAGCTTTCGGCTTTCATGTTTTTGAAATGGACGGCCACAACCATGAGGAAATTGAAAAAACTCTCTTTGAAGCAAAAAAACTAAGCAGTCAAAAAAAACCTATCATGATTCTCATGCGTACCATTATGGGAAAAGGAGTATCTTTTATGGAAAACGATCATAAATGGCACGGCACACCTCCTAACGACGAGCAATTCCAAAAAGCCATGGCTGAAATTCCAGAAACATATGGCGATTTCTAGATTTAACATTTTTTTGCTGCTTAATCTTTTGTTGGTTTTAGTAGGAACGCCTCAAGCTGACAAAAATAAAATTAAACCCAAGCTCACACGCATTCTTTTTCTTTTTGACGCAAGTCAGTCCATGTATGGAAAATGGGAAAGTGATTTAAAGATTAATGTGGCAAAAAACATTATGTTTGAACTCTTGGATAGCTTAAAAAATACTCAAAATGTAGAATTTGCCCTTCGTGTTTTCGGTCATACCAAACCTTTTCCTCCGCAAGATTGCGACGACAGCAGATTAGAAGTTGCCTTTGCTCAGAACAACATTGAAAAAATAAAAAATAGAATTCGGTCGCTGGTTCCGAGCGGTACGACCCCCATTGCTTATTCACTTGAATTGTCTGCAGGAGATTTCCCCCCCTGCGAAGACTGCAGAAACATCATCATCCTGATCACAGATGGAATCGAAGAATGCCAAGGAGACCCATGTGCTGTTTCTCAAGAACTTCAAAAAAAAGGAATTATCCTAAAACCCTTCATTATCGGTATAGGACAAAATTTTGCTGAAGCTTTCAAATGTGTAGGAACCTATTTTAACGGTTCGACCGAAGAAGAATTTAGAAAAGTAATCCATGTCGTAATTTCACAAGCCCTTAATCCTACTACATGTCAAATCAATCTTCTGGATGTTAACGGGGAACCAACAGAAACCAACGTTCCCATTACTCTTTTTGATCGCTTAAATGGTCTACCCAAATACCATTTTATCCATACACTCAATGCAAAAGGTTTTCCCGACACGCTTTACATTGATCCAATTCCAAAATACTTTGTCCAAGTCCATACTTTACCTCCTGTTTTTATTGATTCTCTCGTTTTAAAACCAGGTCAACATACTATGGTGGGTACTTTTGCAGGACAAGGAACACTGCTTGTGAAAGCCAAAGGAAAACTTAATCAAACAGCTTCTTCTGTTCCCATCCTTGTTTACAAAGCTGGTGATTGTCAGCTACTTAATACTCAACAGCTAAATCAACCTGTGAAATACCTCGTCGGAGAATACGATTTAAAGATTAACACCCTTCCTCCTATAGAACTTAAAAATGTTAAAATCAATCAAAGCACTACGACCACCATAGAAATTCAAGAACCAGGTTATGCTATTTTTCAATTTCCCTCGGAAGGTTATGGGTTTCTCCTCTGGCGAAAAGAAAAAAATAAATTTGAACGAATTTATACTTTTAATTCCACAACAACCCAAGAAATTCTATACCTTTTGCCGGGGGAATATCTTGCCCTGTTCCGAGCAAAACAACAAACCAAAGCTCAGGCTTCTGTAGTCAAAAAATTTAGCATTGAAGAAGGTCAAACCATACGAATAAATATGTCGTTGTATTAAAATAAACAAACATGAAAAAATTTGTAGTACGCCAGCACAAAGATACACGATCAGGGTTTGGAGATGCCCTGTTGGAACTAGGGAAAAACAATCCCAAAGTTGTTGCTTTATGCGCAGATTTGACCGGTTCATTAAAGATGGATGCCTTTAAGAAAGCTTTTCCAGAACGTTTTTTTCAGGTTGGCATTGCCGAAGCAAACATGATGGGCATAGCAGCTGGGCTTGCAACCACGGGGTTTATTCCTTTTGCTGGAACTTTTGCCGTTTTTGCAACCGGTCGAGTGTACGATCAAATTCGCCAGAGCATTGCTTATAGCAATAAAAATGTGAAAATTTGCGCTTCTCACGCTGGATTAACCGTAGGGGAAGATGGAGCCACTCATCAAATGATGGAAGACCTTGCCCTGATGCGAGCCTTGCCTAATATGACGGTCATAAATCCTTGTGATTATAGTCAAACTTACAAAGCAACAATTGCGATTGCCGCGTGGGAAGGACCCGTATATCTTCGATTTGGTAGACCTGCCGTACCTGATTTTACCTATGATTTACCTTTTGAAATTGGTAAAGCTCTTTTGTTGCAAGAAGGTTCTGATGTTAGCATTTTTGCTACAGGTCATATGGTCTGGGAAGCTATTCTTGCCGCTCAAGTCCTTGAAGAACAACATTCCGTCGATGTTGAGGTTATAAATATCCATACCCTTAAACCTCTAGATGAATCTGCCATTCTTGCTTCCATTAAGAAAACTGGTTGCGCTGTAACTGCTGAAGAGCACGTGCGCGCTGGTGGGCTTGGAGAAGCCATTGCTGGAATTTGTTCTTCGAAATACCCAATTCCCATCGAAATGGTCACCATGCCTGACCATTTTGGAGAAAGTGGAACACCACGTGAACTCCAAGATAAATACCATCTCAATGCTCAAGAAATTGTAACCAAGGCTCTGACGGTACTAAAGCGAAAATAAAACCATGGCTCATTTGACGGATGCTGAAATATTAGCCCTTATCAAAAACGAAGCTACGCGAGAACGTGGTTTTACTCTCCTTGTCAATAAATATAAGCAAGATGTTTATTGGGTCATCCGTCGAATGGTGCTAAATCATGATGACACCAACGACATTTTACAAAATACTTTTATTAAAATCTGGCAACACATCCTCTTTTTCAAAGAAGAATCTCAGCTTTTTACTTGGATTTATCGAATAGCTCTTAACGAAACTTTTACTTTTTTAAAAGTAAAAAAAGCTCACCTGAAAGTTTCCCTAGAAGAAATGATGGAGCAAATGGGAGAAACATTAAAAGCAGATGTTTATTTTTTAGGAAATCAAATTCAACAACGCCTGTGGCAAGAAATTCAAAAACTTCCACCCAAACAAAAAACAGTCTTTATTCTAAGATATTTTAATAACCTAAGCTACGAACAAATGGCAAAAATTTTGCATAGCAATGTAAACACTCTGAAAGTAACATATTCTCAAGCTTTGCAAAAATTATTGAAAAATTTTTCAAACCATGAATAAACTTTTACATAAATACAAAGTCAAATATACTGAAATGAAAGGTAACATGCCAGACGACTTCATACATCATAAAGAAAAAGAATTGCAACAAATCATAGGAAACGACAATCCTTTCACTGTCCCTGATAATTACTTTGAACTTGTGACAGAGCAAGTGCTTGCTAAAACAAAACAGGTTAGATTTATTCATCCCTGGCAAAAAATTCTTGAAATTGCCAGCTATGTTGTAATAGCTGGTGGAATTCTTACGGGGGGCTATTTTCTTTTACAATCATTTTTGCAAAAAAACACCCATCCTGTTGTTCAATCAGTACCGGCTAACAAAAATTTGTCTGAAGCTCACCCATTTCCTGAAATTACTCTTAATGATGCCAAAGATAACCCTGTTGTGCTTGTTCTTCCTTCTCAAGAAAACATTGCAAAGCCTCATGTTATCATAAACCCACAAGCTCCAAAATCCAAAATCACACAATCTATTCATCAATTACCGCTCCCGGATGATCAAATTACTTATCTTCTTCAAGAAATTAGTGAAAAATTAAAAGACAATACCCCAGAACCAACAACAAACAAATCTAATACAGTTGCTCAAGAAAATGATCAAAAGACTCCTTCTCAAGAAGAAAAGCAAAATAATATTGAGGAATATTTAGTTTTTGAGCAACCCGTCGTAGATACTTGCGTTGAAGCACCTATTCGTTTAAATGCTTCTATTCCAGGAGGTACCGAATACAAATGGAGCTCAGGAGAAACTACATCGTCCATCCTTGTTCAAGAAAGCGGTACCTATCGGGTTACCGTAACTTTATCCAACGGTAATGCACAAATTAAAAACATTCGTGTAAAAATAATTCCTCGTCCACAGCTTGCCAAAAGTTCTATCATAAAAGGTTGTGCAGGTGAACCTGTTACACTTTCCATCCAACAAAATTCAAATGTTTACACCTACGAATGGCCTCAGCTCAAAAGCAAAGACCCTGTCGTAGAAGTCTCCTCTCCGGGTTGGTATTACGGTTACATTACAGGCTGTAAAACTTATGTAGATAGCTTTTATGTTAAACTTAACCACTGCGATGTATATATTCCTTCTGCTTTTTCGCCAAACGGTGATGGCATAAATGATTATTTCTACATTGGAAATATTGATAAATATCCTGGTACAGAACTAAAAGTCTACAACCGCCATAATGCACTTGTCTTTCACAGCACCAATTATCAAAATGAATGGAATGGAGAAAACTGTGAAGAAGGCACTTACCTTTATATTCTTCGTTTTCCAGATGGGATTTTCCAAGAAGGAACGGTTACTATTCGAAAGTAACAAGCCTGCGATACTATAATATCCTACTCTCAACTCAAAGCACCAGCTTTCGCTGGTGTTTTTCTTGTTTTTTATACTTTTGTAAAAATAAATGGAAACATGAAAAGATTATCTTTTTTTGACAGATTTTTAACCCTGTGGATTTTCTTAGCCATTGGTGTGGGTATTGCTTTGGGGTACATTTTTCCCATAGTTCCTGAGCTTATTTCTTCAATGCAAGTAGGCACCACTTCTATCCCTATTGCTATTGGACTTATTTTGATGATGTATCCACCGTTAGCAAAAGTAAAGTACGAAGAAATGGGAAAAGCTTTTCAAAACAAAAAAGTGCTTGGACTATCTCTTCTACAGAACTGGCTCATCGGTCCCATCGTTATGTTTTTACTCGCCATTATCTTTCTTCACAATTATCCTGAATACATGATTGGTGTTATTTTAGTAGGACTCGCTCGTTGCATAGCTATGGTCATAGTTTGGAACGACCTTGCTGAAGGAGATCGTGAAATGGGTGTAGGACTTGTAGCTCTCAATGCAATTTTTCAAGTTTTGTTTTATGCTGTTTATATCTACATTTTTATTTCCTTTTTATTAAACGCCTTGGGACTTATTGAAAAACTCAACATACAGATATCCATGCTTGAAGCTGGAAAAACAGTTCTCATTTACTTGGGTATTCCTTTTGCTGCAGGCATTATTAGCCGTTATACACTCATGGGAATAAAGGGGAAAGAATGGTACGAACAAAAATTTGCTCCCGTAATTAGCATCATAACTCCTGTTGCACTATTATTCACCATAGTAGTTATGTTTTCGATCAAAGGAGAATACATCATTAGGAAACCTTGGGATGTTTTGCTTATTGCCATACCTCTTACCTTATATTTTTTCATTATGTGGTTTGTAACCTTTTTTGCTGCTAAAAAACTAGGAGCCAATTATCCACAAGCAACTGCTACTGCTTTTACAGCTGCGAGCAACGACTTTGAACTTGCCATTGCGGTAGCTATTGCTATTTTCGGCATTGATTCACTTCAGGCTTTTGCAACTGTCATTGGACCTCTCCTTGAAGTACCCATTCTCATCTTGCTGGTTAATATTGCGTTAAAACTTAAAAGTAACTTTTAAAAAAAAATAACATTTTTGCAAAAACTTGTTATGATAAATCCAAAGATAGCCATATACGAAGATGGTTATGCTTTTAACAGCGAAACAGGAGAAAGTTTTTTTGTCAACGAAACAGGACGATTGATTCTTGAATTTCTAAAAACGTAAAAGATATTGAAGAAATAGCAACATATTTTACTACAGAATACAAGGTCAGCCTGCAGGATTTCGAAAGCTTTTATTTTGAATTTCTCGATATTCTTAAGAATTATCAATTTCTAAAATAAATTCAGTTGCCAAACAAAAGACTTTTAAAAATTGGGTTATCGGGCTTAAATGTTACCGACAATCCAGGGTCTGGTGTTCCCGTGGCGAGAGGACTCAAAGAAGCAACATCATTTGATGCTCATCTCATAGGCTTATCTTACGAAAACCTTGAACCCGGTATCTACAGGGAAAACCTTTTTTCCAAAATTTACCAACTTCCCTATCCTTCTTCTGGACACGAAATATTGCTGCAACGTCTCGCCTATATTCACGAAAAAGAAAAGCTGGATATCATCATCCCTAACTTTGATTCGAACTTCATGCTTTCATTTTGCTTGAAAAAACTTTGAAGGACATGGGAATTAAAACTTTTCTGCCAACGTTAGAACAATTCGAAGCAAGACAAAAGGCAGTTTTATACGAGTTTGAACAAAAATACAATTTGTCTGTTCCTCGCTCTGAAAATGTTTTAAATGTTGTAGACTTACAAAAAGCTTTACAGTAATTTAGCTATACCGTTGTTATTAAAGAACGATTTTACGAAGCTTACATAGCCAATGGGTACGAGCAAGTACTGATGTAGTTTAACAAAGTAGCCGATAAATGGGGGCTTCCAGTGATTGTTCAGGAATTTCTTACAGGCACCGAGGTCAATGTTATTGCTCTTGGCGATGGAGAAGGAAACACTATTTCTTGTGTACCCATGCGAAAACTCTACATCACTAACAAAGACAAAGCTTGGGCAGGTGTCACCATTGATGATGAAAACCTCATGGAACTAACTCATCATTTCTTTCAACAAGACAAATGGCGTGGTCCGTTGGAACTTGAAATCATGAAAATTTCGGATAATAAATATTACATTCTTGAAATCAATCCTCGTAACCCAGCGTGGGTTTATTTATCTGTGGGTGCTGGTCAAAACTTACCAGAAAAACTCGTTTTACTGGCCCTTGGCGAAAAAGTTGAACCAGCTACCTCCTACCAAGTAGGCACCATGTTTATTCGGTATTCATGAGATCTTATTACCACCATGGAAAAATTCAGGCAACTAACAATAAATGGAGAATTATGAGTAACGAAAAGAAGCCCTTTTTGAAAAACCATTTATAAAGAAAATTACTATTCAAACCCCTAATAAATTTGGTAGTGTAACAAGTTCTAATTCTCTCACAGACATATATGATATGCCCGTCGAAGATTTAGTGAAAAAATATGGATCTCCTCTCTATGTCATATCTGAAGATACGATTATTAAAACTTACAAAGAAGCCTTCCGTGCTTTTAGTTTAAGATATCCCAAAGTTCAATTTGCTTGGTCGTACAAAACAAACTACCTGGATGCTGTATGTCGACTATTTTATAAACTTGGAAGCTGGGCTGCGGTAGTATCTGGCTTCGAATATGAAAAAGCTCTTAGAAATAATGTTCTAGACAATCATATTCTTTTTTACGGGCCTTACAAAACGCGGAAAGCCCTTATCAAAGCCATTGAAAATGATAGCATGATTCACATCGATCATTTTGATGAAATGTATACTTTGTTTGAACTTGCCGATGAAACTTCAAAACAACCCCGTGTTGCCATTCGTGTAAACATGGATACAGGCCTTTATCCGTAATGGTCATGATTTGGCTTCAATTATGAAAATGGAAAAGCTACCGAAGCTCTACAGCGTATCTTCATCAACAAAAAGTTAAAACTTGTAGGGCTTCATACACACATTGGCACATACATCATGGCTCCTTACGTCTATGCGAAAGCTGCCTCAAAATTAGCTCAACTGTGGCTTAATGTGCGAAATAAATTTGATCATCAAATTGAATACATTGACCTGGCGGAAGTTTTGCGTCTAAAAATACATTAAAAGGAGCTTATTTGCCTGGAACAGACACCTGCCCAACCTTTGAACAATATGCTGATGCTATATCTTCTGCATTATTGCAAAGCCAGATCAATGTAAATGAACTCCCCATGCTTGTTCTTGAGACGAGAAGAGCACTTATTGATGATGCTGGCTATCTCATAGGATCAGTTGTTGCCAACAAGCGATTGCCAGATGGACGCCCAGCATTGGTCGTAGACATTGGAGTTAATTTACTCTTCACTTCCTGGTGGTACAATCATCAAATCATACTGGCAAAAGAATTTTCCTTGTATACTGAAAATACAGTAGTATACGGACCTTTATGCATGAACATCGATGTGCTTCGCGAAGAAATTCAATTACCACCCCTTAAAAAAGGTGATCTGATTGTCATCCCTCGTATCGGAGCTCATAACATGACCCAAAGGCTTCAGTTTATCACCTATCGACCACCTGTTCTCATGATTGATCAAAATAAAAATGTTCACATCATGCGCAAAAAAGAAGACATCAAAGTTTTTGCTGCACTTGAAAACATACCGCCCCATCTTGCATTGACTTCCATGAGTAAGGTTATTAAATTAAGTCTCTTTTTAGAAGTATCATCTTAAGTTACGGGCAAATATTTTTTGCCAACTCTTTCTTTCTTAGCTTGATGTTGATCCTTATTCCTTTTGTATATACCAACATAGCTCCGAGCGGGTTGATTGCTGTGGCTTTTACCATACTATGGGCTAAAATGTTACATTTCCCAAATTCGACCATTGAAAATGGATATGACGGCTTAAAAGCCTAGCTCGTTGGTCTTGTTTAGATAGCATTTATCAACTTACTTGGTCTTTACTTGTCGTACTTTTTATAACTTATCTTTTTAGTGTTCTCATTCAAGCTTATTTAAACAAAAAATGGTGGGCACAGAAACTTTATCCTTTAAGTTTACCTTTTGTTCTCGTTTTTATCATCGCTCTTGTAGCCATTCATCAAGCTGAATATTTTCAACAATACGAAGAAAAAATTTTCATTTTAAATCATTACACAGCTTTACATCCCTTGCTAGGCGACTGGTACGGAAAAATTGAATCTTCTCTTCCTCCATTTTTGGAAATACTTTTTCAATGCCTTGTCTTCCATTTTTTTTCTAGACGACTTTTTGAGTAGTTTTATTTTAGGGCTATTGCTTTTATTTTATTCACGGGTTTCATTTTCTTTAGCTCTACTGGGTTTTGCAACAGCTTATGGTATTATCGTTTTACTTGGCCTTGATAAGATGTTTGTTTTTTTCTCAGCTGGATATAATTTTATTTTACTTGCTATTGCAGTCGGCGTTTTTTTTTTGTCGTCCCATAGTTTTCTTCTTACCTATCTGTCATGGTTTTATCTTTTCTTAATGTATTTCTCACCTTGTTTTTAAATTATGTTTTTTTCCCATTTTTACAACACCTAGCTATTCGCTGCCCTTTGTTCTCCTAACCAACTTATTTATTTTCCTTTTACCTTCTTTTTCGAAACTAGGATTATATCCAACGATATATCAAGAATACAAGCCCGAACATAATCTTTACCGCCATCGCAACATATGGAAAAGATTTCATCATGTTTTTCAATACTACCCATTACAACTTCAAGTGATGGGAAAATGGAAAATAGCCCAAGGTAACAACGGACCCCATACCCACAAAGATGAGTACCAGTTTGCTTTAGATTTTGTCGTAGAAGACGACGGTAAAACATACCAAGGTTCTGGTCAACAGCTTGAAGATTATTTTTGTTATGGTCAATGGGTCATAGCTCCAGGTGATGGTATTGTTGTTGCTCTTGAAAATAATGTTCCTGACAACCGTATTGGTGAAGTAAATGCCCTGCAAAATTGGGGAAATACGATTGTCATTAAGCACACAGAAAGTTTATATGCTCAGCTATGTCATCTTTTGGCGGGGAGTTCTCTTGTACGAGTTGTTGATTTGGTTTATCGTGGACAGGTCCTTGCTCGGGTAGGAAATTCGGGTCGCGCACCTGAACATCTCTTACATTTTCAAGTTCAACCCTACCCTGCTTTTGGAAGCAAACCTATGCCTTATCCTTTCGCTCGCTACAAAAAAATCATTGGTGAAAAAGAAGAATTGAGATTTTACGATATTCCTGAAGAAAGCGATGTGGTTGAAAATGTATATCCTTCGATCAACACTGCATTCTCCTTCAAACCAGGGATGGAGTTTACCATCAAGATAAATGAAGAAGTTTTTCCCATCCGTGTGTAGGTAGATGCCTATAACCAAACCTACTTGTATTGCCATAAAACATCCTCTTTTCTATACGTTTACACCGATTATTTTCGACAATATTTTACCCACTATGTAGGAAACAAAAAATCACCTCTTTACACTTTATATTTAGCTTGCTTTACTGTAGAACTTTCCTTTTTACCTTCCCTTCTTATCGAAGATGAAATTCCGCTGCACAAAGTTTTTTCCCCCATTCCGTTTGCTTTTAGTAGATTTGGTTGCTCCTTTTGGTCTTCCCCTTCGAGCTCAATTTAATTCAGCCTATTCTTTCGAAGAAAACAAATATGTAATTCATTCTTTCATTTCTTCACAAAGTTTATTCAATCATTCGACAAACAAAATTAAAACATACAAAATCCTGATTTCACAAAGAATTGAACTTATTGTGGATAACACAAATAATCAAAACTATGAATTCGTTTGGTAGTTTTAATAAATACTTCCTATTGCTTTTGTTTTTCTTGTTTGGACGTACAGGGTGGAGCCAATCTTACACGTATTTTGACACATTATCACTTAGATGGTATCAACAAAAAAGGCTTGATAGCCTCATCAGACTCACTGACAAAGCTATTTCTATTGGCTACGATGGTTATTATCTCCGCATACGTCGTGGACTTGCCTACTACAATGATCATCCATACACTCTTGCTGCTAAAGAATTAAAACAGGCTTTGGAATATAATTCTCTTGTCCCCCTTGCATTGGAGTACTTGTACTATTCGCTTACACAAGGCAAATTTTACCGTAAGGCTCAATGGCTCACTCGTCAGATGCCCTACACCATGAGAAAAAATCTAGAACTTCAGCATATGCCTATCGTTGAGCTAGTCCAAGCTAGAGCAGGTTTTGAAAATCATTTCCTACCTCCAGGTGAACCAGCACCCATTCAATTTCCTAAAAGCCCACAATACTCTTCCTCTTTCCTCACTAGCTCTATAGCAACCCAGGCTATGTTAAAATTAAACCTGGCTTCTTTTTCATAAACTTCAAAGGTTTCTTTTACAACCAGCTCACTTTCAAAATATTCTTTTGACAATAAAATCCTGGTTAGCAAAAACGATTACAATATTGATGAAAAGGGTTTTTTAATTAAACCTTCATTTTATGTAAGAAATTAAATATATAGCTTCATTTATGCACAATACAAAACTCATTCAACTTTACAGGAAGTGAATCAAGATGTGATCAATAAAGCTGGTGGTCTTAACATAAAAGTTATCTATTCCCCATGGAATGATCATTTTTTTTCCATAACAGTTTTGGGATCAAAAAACAATTAACGAAAAGGACTTGTAAGTGAATTATTTTACTTTTATTCTATCAACCGTAAGAACCTGTATGGGAGTAGTATGGTGAATGTATTTTCAGACACCCACTCGCAAAAGAATATGTTTTTCGAGCAAGGGATGTACGTGTATGGTAAAGGGTTTTCGCTTTCGTTCTATCTAGGAATTGGATCGATCAAAGATATGGCTAGTCATGAATTGTTTTATTTTTACACTTATCCATCTATCATCAAGTTTTACGCTGGCGTGGAAACAGGTATAAAGCTTTTAGGTCATCTTTGGCTACAAGGGGAGTGCATCTATATGGGACATCACAACTTTTACTTATTTTCAAATCCTGATGTAGATCCTTTTCCATATCCGAAAATTTTTTCAGGTTATTTAATACATGGATGAATACTATGGAAATGATGAAATTTTTTGTTGCAATGATGCTTTCCTTGGTTATGCAAGCACAAAATTTTAGCGAAATCCAAAAAGCTTTTAGCAGCAGTTATAGCTACGAAAGTGTAGGTAAATACGAAAGTGCTATCGAAGAACTTAAAAAAGTCTATGACAACAATTCTTACGAGATGAATTTGCGCTCAGGCTGGCTTAGCTACCTAGCAGGAAAGCAGAACGAAGCTATTTCCTATTATCAAAATGCCATGAAACTTCGACCTCTTAGCGTTGAGGCCAAGTTAGGATATGTCCTTCCTCTGGCTGTCTTGGGTCGCTGGGATGAAAGTCATCAAAACCTATGAAAACATACTCAAGATAAATCCAGGCAACTCAACTGTACTTTATCGATTAGGGCTCATTTATTACAACAAACAAGACTACAAAAAAGCTTACACATATTTTGAAAAACTCGTCAACTTGTATCCTTTTTCCTATGATGGGCTCATTATGTTTGCTTGGACTAACTACGTGCTTGGAAAATACAGTGAAGCCCGCATCCTCTTCGAAAAGGTTTTGCTTCTTAATCCCAATGATAATTCAGCAAGCTCAGGGCTTGAAAAAATTAAATAAAATTAGATTTTTATGGCATAAACAAAGAGCCGATAAGCAACACTTATCGGCTCCTTGCAAGTGAAAAATTAATGTTGGTTTTTATTCTATCACTAGCTTTTGCGTACAGCCTGTTCCTTTTTCTCGGATAAAGTATATCCCACTTGGCAAGTTGACCTGTATTTGTTCGATTGCATTTTGCATGGTAAAGGTTTTAATGATCCTTCCGCCTATATCCATCAAGTCAAATGTCTCGCCTTCTTTACTCCGTATAGTCACTGTCTCGCTTGCTGGAATAGGATAAACAACTATATTTCCCCCTCCATCTTCCTTTATCTCAACACTCTTCGGCCCAAAATATTCATACTTGCCATCATAATCCGTCTGCTTTAAACGATAATAAGATATTCCTACGTACGGAAACTCATCTATAAAGTCATACGTCCTTCTCTCATTAGAATTGCCAGAACCCTTCGTCCTACCTACCTCCTCATAATTTACACCATCTCTTGACCTCTCTACCGTAAAATAATCATTATTCGTCTCTGTTAATGTCTCCCATGCTACCCATACCTTCCCTTTCCCCCCTTCATACAACGGCTCTACATTAAAAGCTAATAACACAATCGGTAAAAGACTTAACTCTATCTTCGTTACAAATACATCTTTATACCCACCATTGGTCGTTTGATATGCCCCTTCCGCAACAGGAAAATTCGTTGACCCTGTCCACCCCGTTATATACGCATTCCCACTGCTATTAACGGCTATATCAAGACCCCAATCATCACTACTTCCCCCAAGGTATGTAGAATACACAAGTCCACTACCACTGGCATTCAGTTTCGTTACAAATGCATCCCAGCCCCCACCACCATAGGTCGTTTGATATGCCCCTGCAGTAGTATCATAATTCGTTGATTGTGTTTTCCCCGTTACATACGCATTCCCACTACCATCAACAGCTATACCATGACCCAAATCATAATTACTTCCTCCAAGGTATGTAGAATACAAAAGACCATTACCACTGGAATTCAGCTTCGTTACAAATACATCATAGCCCCCACCACCATAGGTCGTTTGATATGCCCCTGCAGTAACAGGAAAATTCGTTGACCCTGTCCACCCCGTTACATACGCATTTCCACTGCCATCAATAGCTATAACATTACCACGTTCATCAGAACTTCCACCTAGGTAAGTAGAATACACAAGTCCACTACCACTGGCATTTAGTTTCGTTACAAATACATCAGAGCTCCCACCATGGGTCGTTTGATATGCCCCTGCCGTAACAGGAAAATTCGTTGACTCTGTCACCCCCGCTACATACGCATTCCCACTGCCATCAATCGCTATACCATCACCTGCTTCATCACGACTTCCACCAAGGTAAGTAGAATACATAAGTCCACTGCCACTGGCATTCAGCTTCGTAACAAATACATCAGCGTACCCACCACCATGGGTCGTTTGATATGCCCCTGCCGTAACATCATAATTCGTTGAATTTGTATACCCCGTTACATACGCATTCCCACTGCCATCAATAGCTATATAATAACCACAATCATCACCATTTCCACCAAGATATGTAGAATACACAAGTCCACTACCACTAGCATTCAGCTTCGTTACAAATACATCCCATTCCCCACCACCATGGGTCGTTTGATATGCCCCTGCCGTAACATCATAATTCCCTGAATTTGTATACCCCGTTACATACGCATTCCCACTGCCATCAATAGCTATACCAGAACCTTTATCATCACCACTACCACCAAGGTATGTAGAATACACAAGTCCACTACCACTGGCATTCAGCTTCGTTACAAATACATCAGCGTACCCACCATAGGTCGTTTGATATGCCCCTGCCGTAACATCATAATCCGTTGAATATGTAAACCCCGTTACATACGCATTCCCACGGCCATCTAAGGCTATATCCCAACCTTCATCATTACGACTTCCTCCAATGTAGGTGGAATAAATCAATGGATCTATCACTAATGCTTGGCTTTTATCATAATTTCCTACCTCTATACTCCAACCTCCATCCCTCTCTACAAACTTTGCTGCAACTTCTTTCCTG